>ENA-UOJH01000118-UOJH01000118.1-human-gut-metagenome-genome-assembly--contig:-C148-NODE-118-length-81845-cov-9.905135_pt1 | contig 81845 bp, 77 predicted proteins | sample MGYA00242345_ERZ723892 | MGnify/ENA metagenome assembly ERZ723892 | reverse complement strand
CTATGGAAATAACCATAAACAATTTAAAAAAAGTTTTTGAAGGTGACAAAAAGACGAATATTCCAGATACAATAGCTGTATCTGATTTTAATTTAAAAATAAATAATGGTGAATTAATTGGACTTCTTGGACCTAGTGGGTGTGGAAAATCTACTGTTCTTTATATGATTAGTGGATTAAAAACTCCTACTGATGGAGAAATTTTATTTGATGAAGAAGATGTTACTTATTTATCACCTGAAAAAAGAGGAATTGGATTTGTCTTTCAAAATTATGCTCTTTATCCTCATTTAAATGTTTATAAAAATATAGCTTTTCCACTTGAAGATACTAAAGTTAAAGACTTTAAGAAAAATGATAAATTGATAAAGCTTACTAAGATTAATAAATTAATAAGCGAAGAACTAGATAGCATCATCAAAATTGTTGATGAAGCTAAAAACACCGAAAGTAAGGTAAATAAAAGATTATTAATTGATGCAATTTCATTTAAATTTAATATTCCTTTTAGTTATGCAAGAGACATTTTTAAGATTATAAGCTCAAAAAGCTTTACTAAAGAGAATGCGTGCGTTTTATTAAATAAAAAAATAGAAAATGAGACGAATAAAAAAAGGAATTTTTCTTTAGATAAAGATTTTTACTACCTTAAAGATGGAGAAAGAATTGAAATAACTAGAAATATCAATAAAGATGAAATTGATCTTAAAGTAAAAGAAATATCTTTAATCGTTAATTTAAGTGAATACCTATATAGAAAGCCAAGTGAACTTAGCGGCGGCCAACAACAACGTGTTGCAATTGCTAGAGCACTTGTAAAAAAACCTAAGGTTTTACTTTTAGATGAGCCATTAAGCAATTTAGATGCTAGATTAAGAATATCTACTCGTGAAGAAATTAAACGTATTCAACGTGAAACTGGGATTACGACTATTTTTGTAACTCACGATCAAGATGAAGCAATGTCTATCTGCGATAGAATTGTTATTATGAGCAAAGGCAAAATTGAAGCTGTTGATAGGCCTCAAGAAACTTATGATAACCCAACATCTTTATTTGTTGCTAAGTTTTTAGGCTTACCACCTATTGGTGTTTTTAATGGTGAAATTAAAGACAATGATCTTTATATTGGAAATGATAAAGTTCTTAAACTTGATAAAAAATATAATGATCAAGAAGTTATCGTCGGAATAAGACCAGAGGCATACTTTAAAGATAAAAATGATGGTTATCATATTAATATTTGTGTTAACGAGATTAAAAAAGATGGAAAAGACACCGAAATTATTTCAAGTTCCAAATATTCTGAAAATGAATTTAAGGCAATACCCAACGATGAGACTGAGATCGCTTTAGGAAACCATAGTTTTTCACTTAATGGAGAAAAAGTATTTTTATTCGATAAAAATACATTAAAACGTATTTAATATGGTTACTAAAAATAATTACAAAGGTTGGATTTATTTAGCACCTAGTTTAGTGTTGATTATAATTTTTTCGATATATCCTTTAATAGATACTTTTATAACTTCTTTTTATAAAGATTATAACTATTTAACAGGTGAATTTAGTGGATTTACTTTTGATAATTATTTGGTTCTTTTTTCAATCATTGAACCTCCAAGTTATATTGCAGGAATAGAAGCTCCAATAAAAGCTTTCTTTCAATATGCTCTTCCAAACACTTTACTAATAACTTTTGTTACTGTTCCTATTTCGATTATTTTGGCTTTAATTATCTCTGTTTTAATTAATTCTATTAAATGGTTCCAAAAATTCTTTGAAACGCTATTTTTTACACCATATGTTACAAATATCATAGCTGTAGGAATGGTCTTTGGTGTTATTTTCTCCCACAACGGTCTTTTTAATTCGATTTTTAATTTAGACGAATTTTGGGTTGAAAATAATCCAGGAACAACATATTGGAATGCAATGCTGGTAATTTTCCTTGATATTATTTGGTATCAATTACCTTTTAAAATTCTTATTTTTGTAAGTGGGTTACAAGGCATCAACAAAACATATTACGAAGCTGCAAAAGTTGATTCAGCAAGTAAGGTTAAACAATTCTTTAAAATTACAGTTCCGCTTTTATCACCTCAAATTCTTTATATTTCAATCACATCTTTTATTAACGGATTTAAAGAATATCAAGCGATTGCAGGACTTTTTGGAAGAAAAGGAACAAGCGGAAACTCATATAACCTATACACAGTTGTCTACTTTGTATACGATCAAGTTAATAGCGGAAATGCTTTTACGATTAGTTATGCGTGTTGCGGAGCCATTGTACTTTTTGCAATTATTCTTGTTTTTACTGCTTTGCAGTTATATGTTTCAAAGAAGAAGGTGCATTATTAGTATGGATAGTAATGATATAAAAACTATTAATGACTACGAATTTAAATTTGTTATTGATGGCTTTAAAAAGACAGCAAAAGAAACTGAAAAGAAAGATAAAATCGTTAAGACAATCTTTTTAGTATTAACTTATTTGATATTAATTTTCTTTGCTTTCATTATGATGATTCCTTTTTATTGGATGCTTATATCAAGTTTAAAAGGCGAGATTGTTAATGGAAATTATGTTGGGCTAGACAATAATTTTTTTATAGGTTTTACAGAAATTGCATGGTCAAATTATGCGATGATTTTTGATCCAAGCAGATTTGATTTTTTCTCATATTTATCAAATACATTCATAGTTCTTATAGTTTCTACTTTAGGCACTTTCTTTATAACTGTTTTTGCTTCATTTGCTTTTGCAAGATTAGAATTTAAAGGAAGAGATGCTATTTTCTATATCTATTTAATAACTATGATGATACCAAGTGAGTTATTTGTTATTACAAACTATATTAGTGTATATAGACTAGGACTTCTTGATGGCGATAGATGGGGAACTTATTTAGCAATAATGCTACCTTTTATAGTTAACGTTTTTTATATTTATTTATTAAATGAAAACTTTAAGCAAATACCTAACGAACTTTATTTAGCTAGTAAAATTGATGGCAAAAGTGATTGGAAATATCTTTGGAAAGTTATGGTTCCTATTGCGTCGCCAACATTAATTACGATTATCATTTTAAAAGTTATTTCGACATGGAATGCTTACGCTTGGCCAAAAACTGTTACAATTTCTAATCCTGAATTTACATTAATTTCTGTTGGCATTAGAGATTATGCAGAATTTACACTTGAAGAAGGTGGAAAAATATTTGAACTTCAATCATTACAAATGGCAGCTACAGTTATTGTAACTATTCCTCTAATCATTATTTTTATAGTGTTTAGAAAATACATTATGAACGGAACAAGCAGAACGGGAATTAAAGGATAGTAAATTTTATTTTCTTAAAAATATATTAACTTTGAGATAAAGAAATTATTTTTTGAATTATAATTTTATTGCTAATTAATACATATTTAATTAGGAATAATGACCTTTCTAGGATATAATTACATTGTTTAAGTAGGAGGTTTACTTAATGAAAATAAAATCAAAAAAGATTATGCCCGTACTTGTAGTAGGTGCAATCTCTTCGTTAATTTTTTCTTGTACTCCAAAGCAAGAAAATAATGGTAGCGACATTAAAGCTGAAATTACTTTTTTCACAAATATTTATGATGGAAAGACAGATTCTGCTGATAAAAGCAGCGAGTCATATATGATGAATTCTATTATTGCCGAGTTCAATAAAGTCTATCCAAATATTAAAGTTAAATTTGAAAAATCAGGTCAATATGCAACTATAAATGAAACAATTACAAAATTATTACCAACACCAAATAAATTACCTAACATGGCTGTTTGCTACCCTGATTATGTTGTAAATTATTTATCAAGTGGTCAAGTATTAAAACTTGATGATTATATGAATGACTCTGGCATTGGATTTGGAACAAAACCTGGTGCAACTGTTGATGAAGTCGTAAAAGATAACGATACATTAAAAGATGATTTTAATACTAATTTCCTTGAAGAAGGACAACATTATGAAAAAGCTGGTACATATTCATTACCATGGTATAAAAATAGTGAAGCTTTATTCTACAACTACGATCTTTTAGAAAGAGAATTAGGCGCTGGAAACTATAATTTAACAAACTGGGAAGATATTATTAAAGCTGCTAGAGCCTTAAAAGAAAAGACTTTTAAAACTAACTGGTCAACTAAAAAAGGTGACAAATATGTTATCGAAGAGCATGATGTTGTTTGGGAAAAAGGACAAGTTACACCTATTGGATATGATTCTTTAGATAATATGTACATTACATTCTCCGAAATGATGAACGTTCCTTATGGCGGAAATGTTGATGAAAACAAAAATGGACATATTGATAAATATGAAGCTGTAAAATTTTATGATGGAAAAGCAAATCAACCAAATGAAAAAGCATTCAAAATGATTAAAATGCTTAAATCTTGGTATGATGAAGGATTATTTACAACATCAGAAATGCTCGATACAAAAGGTGATGGAAGTTATGGTGTATGGAATAGATATACATACAACCAAGAATGCTTTATATATGTTAACGGAAGTAAGAACGCATGGTATGGTTCGTACAACACATTTAAAGGAAAAGTTTTACCAACACCTACAATTGATGATGGAATGCTTTCAGGAAAATTAAATAACAAGACTGCTAAATCAAAAGCTATGTCTCAAGGCGCTAATATTGTATTCTTTAACAAGAGTGAAGAAGAAAATAAAGCTGCATGGTTATTCTATAAATTCTTAACTAACAAAGAAAATTCTGCAACAGTTGCTAAGAAGATGTCTTCAATGCCTGTAAGAACATCAAGTTATTCAACAGCAACACTTCAAGAAGCAATGAGCAAAAAAGATGAATTTGTAACTGAACCAAGCCAAAGCAAGAACTATGATTATTTACAAGCTAACGTTTATGATATTTATAAACAATATGATGCAAATAAACAAACATTCGTTGCTCCAGTATCACAATTCAGTTCTAAAACTAGAAAGGCAATTGAAGCTATGATGAAAGACGTCTTAAATTCAGATAAAACAGGTGCTGAATTAGATGCTCAAATCAAAACTTTAATGGCAGACGCTTATACAGCTATTTAGTTGTATTATAAAATATCTTAGAAGGGCTAGTTCCCTTCTAAGATATAAATTTATATGAAAAAAGATATTAAAGAGATCAATAGATTAAAAGAAGAAAAGAACAAAGGATTATGCTTACTTGTGTTAAGCATTGTTTTTCTATTAGTTGGTATAATTTTTTGTCCTTTAAGCATAATTAATGGGAAATTTGCTTATGCAAGTTTATCGGCTATATTGATGTATATCTCATTTTCTTTAATGTGCTTTTTCCTTGGATTTGGATTATATTTTGTGATTAAAAATGTCAAATTGATTAAGAAATATGAATGTAAAGATTGAAAATTTAACAAAAATCTATCCTGCTGAAGAAAAGAAAAATTTAAAAGAAACTATCGCTGTTTCTGATTTTAATTTAGACATAAAAGATGGAGAACTAATTGCTTTACTAGGACCTAGTGGGTGTGGTAAATCAACTGTTTTATCTATGCTTGCTGGCTTAAAAGACATAACAAAAGGGAGAATATTTTTTGGTGATGAAGACGTTACTGAACTTCAAACGGAGAAAAGAAATATTGGCTTAGTTTTTCAAAACTATGCATTATACCCACACATGAGCATTTATAAAAATGTCGCTTTTCCATTAACTAATATTAAAATTGAAACATATAAAAAAGATTTTACTTTAATTAGATGGTCTAATATCGTAAAGATTTTATCTAATTATCAAGCTTTATCCGAATTAGCTAATCTTTTAAATAATGAAAATAAAATTAACAAAAGTGAATTTATTTTTCATATGGTTATGAAATTTAATGTAGATTCAAAAACCGCAAAAGAATTATTTTCATCTGGCATTTCTTTAAACTTAGATAATAAAGAATTTATAAATGGCTTAATTGAAAAATATAAAGATAAAATCAACGAAAGAATAAACAAAATTAATAAAAAAGGTTGCAAAATTAACGAAAAATTTGAAATTTTAATAAATGATAAGCGTGTTAAAGAAACACGAAAACTTAATAAAGCCGAAATTGATGAGATGGTTTATGAAGTAAGTAAGGTTGTTCAAATTGCTGAATATTTATATCGAAAACCATGCGAGTTAAGTGGTGGTCAACAGCAACGTGTTGCTATTGCTAGAGCACTTGTTAAAAAACCAAAATTATTACTTTTAGATGAACCATTAAGCAATTTAGACGCTAGACTTAGAATATCAACACGAGAAGAAATTCGCCGTATTCAAAAAGAAACTGGCATAACAACAGTCTTTGTTACTCATGATCAAGATGAAGCAAACGCAATAAGCGATAGGATTGTTGTCATGAACAATGGCAAAATCATTGAAGTTGGAAAGCCTGATGATGTTTATCAAAACCCACATAATCTTTTTAGTGCAAAATTTATCGGATTGCCAGAAATCAATATTATAAAAGGATTTATTAAAAATAACGGAATTTATATTGGCGATATTCTAATCAAGAAGCTTAATGAGGCTGTTAACGATAAAGAAATTTATGTGGGAATAAGAAGCGAAGACTTTATAAAGAGCGATGATTGTACTGGAATTAGATACGTTGAGCATAAAAAAATACTAAAAGGTAGAGAAGAAGAATACATTGGTCTTTTAAAAGATTCTATTAATGGTAAAATAACAATTACGGGCTTTTTAAATAAACTTAAAGATGGTGATTTATTAAAAGTTAAAGACGATTATTTGTTTATTTTTGATAGTAAGACCGAAGAAAGACTTTATTTAAATTAATGGAAGAAACAAAAAAGAAAATTGTTGATATTTATCCTTCTAAATTAACTAAGAGATTCTTAGTTTTTTTAGCTGATGTAGTACTTAACTTAATTTTGTCCATTTTTTTATTTGAAATTATAGTTATGCCTATTTCAAAAGCAGCTGTTAATTATAATGAAAAATATTTAGAAAACGTAACAAACACTAAACAAAGACTAGAGATTTTGTATGGGAATGATGTTCTTTTTTATGATGAAAAAACTATATATGATTTAAATAAAAATCTTACTCTTACAGGCGATAAATTTATTGAATTTTATTCATTTAAAGAAACTAAAACTAATGAAATTTTTTATCATTATTTCGTTGAAATTAGAGAAAACAATGTTAATTATCTTAATGAACTTTACACTAAATATGGTGAAGAATACTTCAATAAAGAAGCTTTCACATCATTAAATACTTATAAATTAAAGGAAGAATATATTACATATTTTGAACCTAAATATAATGAAACTGACGAAATAAGCAAAGACGGACAAGCAAAATATGATCAATTTTTTAATCGTGTATTTCTTAACCTTTATCGCGAGATTTTTAGTGATATTCAAAAAAATAATTTGGTTTTAAAAGGAAATTCTACATTTTTAAGTTATAATGAATACTCAAAGTTGCTTTTTAATTTTAATAAATATTATACAAATTTGATTACGGTTAACTCGTTTATTGCTTTTTATCTTAGCGCTTTAATTTTATTTGTTATCGTTCCACAAACGAATCATAAAAGAAGAACAATAAGTGAAATAATTTTAAAGGTTGAACATGTACATAAAGATGTCTCTTATCTTACAAGATTAGAAACTTTTATTGTTGGATTTTTTAATGTGCTTAATGCGTCTTCAATCCTTTTATTTACTCCTATTATCACATTAGGATTTGGAAATGCATTTGCTCTAAAATCTTTAGTTGGAATTAGTTTAGTTGCACTTGCTTTTGTAATCATTGAAATGATCATTATGTGTACCACTAAACTTTATCAAAGCTTAAAAGAACTAATAACACGTACATTTGTTGCTGATACAGATAACATTGACGAATACTATAGGGAAAAATATTCTAATGATTGAGAATTTAGAAAAGAATCAAAATGAAATTACTGAAAAACCAGTAGAAAATAAAAATGAAATTGCTTACTATAGACCAAAATTTTGGAAAAGAGTATTTGCAGCAATTTTTGATTTCTTAATTTTCTTTTTTCTTACAACAGCACTTTTTGTAGGCTTTAAAGAATTTGCAAATCAATTTACACCAATTAAAAAAGAAAACGACACTATTAATAGACTTAGGTTAGAATCTGATATTTTTGTAAAATATGAAAACAGAATTATCGATATTGTGACTTTTAATAATGGAAGTACTGATAAAAGCTTTTCCGCTAAAGAAGTCGACTTACGTAAACGATTAAATAATTTCTTTACTTTTGTAAAAGAAAATTCAAATGATGAAGTCTATGAAACATCCTTTAAAGAATACGAAGAATATTTACTTTCTAGTGATTTTAATTATGAGGGAAAACCTTATTTTATAAGAAATTCGGATGGGAAAGTTACTAAAAATTGGAATGCACATATCCCTTCAAAGAACTATGTTGAAATTGTTTATAACCCTTACATTGACAAGCATGCTCAAGGAATTTTAGTAACAAAAATACCTGAATATTTAGAAGCCCAAAAGAAAATTTCATATGTTTTACTTTTTGTTGAAGTACCTTTGGCTTTAGTTGTGTCGGGACTCATAATTTATTATGTCATCCCTTTGATATTTTCTAGAGGAAAGCAAACGTTTGGGAAATTGCTTTTTAAAATTGGTTTAGTGAATAAAAATGTTCTTAGTGTAAGCGTAAAACAATATACTTTAAGATTCTTAATTTTCATCTTTTTAGAAGTTCTTTTAAGCCTTGTGACTCTCGGAATTCCGATCATTATTTCATTCTCGATGATGGTTTTTTCAAAGAAGAAACAATCATTTCATGACTACATGCTCGGGATTGAAGAAGTAGATGTTGAGAACTCTAAAATTTATAAATCATATGATGAAATATATCTAAAACCAGCCGAGGTCGAATTCAAAGATTTTAACTCAATCTAACGATTTTTTATAATGTTATAATAATTGTAATTAAATTGTAAGTTAATTATTTGCTTTTTTATAGGTTTTCAGCCTTGGAAAACATGGCGTAATTGGCGTATAATAATGGCATGCATAAAAAGAATATTTGTAAACTAAATAGAAATATTTTAGCTTTAGGTACTTTTGTAGTGCTATCTAGCTGTGTATTTTCTAGTTCAAGTCCAAATAATTATGTAGAAGGTAGAAACGTAAATTATAGAGAAAATTTAGTTTTAAAAGCTGAAGAAGCAACTAAGCCTAATTTGAGCTTTTCAATTGCAACAGCTTGTAGTACTGATACATCGACTTCTTTTGCAATTAATTTTGCTGTAAATAACGGGAAGTCTTTTTATTTGGGTTATGGAAGTGCAGAGAAAGATATTAAAGCTAAGTTAGTTTACCAGGTTAAAACATCTAGTGGAAAAGTTGAAGAACGTGTAGCTGATATTAATCGTAAAAACAAAAACAATTATTTCGATGCAGTAGGCGAAAACGGAAGCGAAAACCTTTCTACTAATGCCGATGTATTTTTTGAACCAGGAGAAGAAGTTTTAGCTAAAGAATTTAAAGTTAAAGATATCGTTGAAGCGGTAAAAGGCGAAAATGGTAAGTATTCTCCAAAAAAGAATGCTGATGGATCAATAGCATTTGAAGAATTTGATGACTGCAATCTTTCAAATTTGAAATCATTCAAATTATCACAATTTCTTGAATTAAGCTATGCTGGCTCATCAACATTTGGAAAGTACGCTTCATTTCAACTCTTAGGTGAGGGTCATGGAGCGGAGATCTATCAAGGTCTTGGAAGTCAATATAAAAGAGTTTATAAGAACAATAAAGACGAAATCGAAAGTGGAAATGCATGGATTAGAACAAGGCTTTTATTCGATACTGAAACAGTTTTCGAATTTAAAGTTGGTGATGAAACAATTTATAAAAATGCGCTTTCTCAAATTGTAGATTTAACAAGTCCAAACTCTAAGATCGGACTTTTATACGACGGAATTGATGCAAACAAAGTTGAAGATATCAAAATTTATAATTTCTTTATAAGTTTAGATATCTATTCAAAAACAATTGATAAGTCGGTTTCAAAGAGTACTTATCAAGCAAGATTTAACACATACGATGTAGCAATTAACGGGTTAAAAAATTCGAAAGGTGAGATTGTTAGAGAAGGAAATAAGAACGCATATAAGATTAGTTCTACCTTAATTGTATTGTTGTCTGTGTTATTATCAGTACTTGTTTATTGTGGAGTAACATTAGGTATTTTCTTCTATGAGAAAAAAGCATTTAAAGATGATGAATTCAAACGCGTTAGACCAAAAGAATTTTTCAAAACTGCTGGAATGGGATTAATTACAATTGAATCCTTGATACTCGCGGTTGAAAGCATAACGCTTAGATCCACGACGTTATTAACCTCTTTCAAGGTCTATAACGAAATTGATGTTTATATCGTTGTATCTAGCATTGCTTCGATTATATTTGTAGGGTATTTCATAAAATACTTTATTACGATGTTTAAGAACAATGCTGAAAAACGAAGAAATGAAAAATTAAATTCGAGTGTTAAATATTTAAATGAAGATTTATTTACACTTACAGATGATTAAGAGGTAATAATATGGAAATTAAATTAAAAGGACTAACAAAAATTTTCCCTGGAAACCCTAAAAAACATATTAAAGATACAGTTGCTGTAGATACTTTAAATTTAACAGTCCCAGATGGAAAATTAGTCGGTTTACTTGGCCCATCAGGTTGTGGTAAATCAACTACACTTTATATGATTTCAGGGTTACAAATCCCTACAAGTGGTGAAGTTTGGTTTGACGAAGAAGAAGTTACAAACCTTTCACCAGAAAAAAGAGGAATTGGATTAGTTTTCCAAAACTACGCTTTATATCCTCATATGACTATTTTTAAGAACGTTGAATTCCCTTTAACTAACTTAAAAGTAGAAGTGCCTCTCGTTAGATTCTTCGACTACGTATTCAATTATACATATACAATGCATGAAGATGATGTACGTGAAGGCATTGTACGTTCAATCAACACACTTACTGCCAAGATTGGTTTAACAAAAAAGCAAGTTAAAATTGATGATACTTTAGAAGGTAATTTATTAAAACTTACTATTCATTTATTAAAAGTAAGCGAAAAAAACGCTAGATTATTCTCTAAGAATTTTTCTAAGATTATTACACCTGATACAGCAGAACAATCATGTGAACAATCAAGCGAAGCATTATTTGACGCAACATTCAAATATGACTTCTTATTAAAAGATGAAGAGAAAACTGAATCTGGTATGTTAGATCTTAATTTCAATGAAAAAGAATTAAATGAAATTGAATTTAAAAAGTTGTCAGGCGAAATCAAGTCTTACATCAACGCATATTCAATTAGAGAATACGCAAAAGAAAAAGAAAACCATGTATTAATTGACTTCAAAAATTCAAATGGTTTAAAAGTTAATCAATGCATTTCTTTCTTAAAAGAAAATTACAGAGTAAGTTCAAATCTTAAAATTAATAACATCGATACTAAAAATGTTAAGAAAGAAGCAATGACTGCCCTTAATGCTTATAAGAAAAATATAGGTGAACTTAAAGCTTATGAAGATAAAGGCAATGCTAAGATTTTCTTTAAATTAAAGAAAATTCAAGAAAATGATATTTCTGTTATTAGTGAATTATTAAAGAAAACATTTAATGTTGCTAATGAAGAAATCGTTAAAGCAAACAGTGTCAGCTATAGAAAACTTACTAAACAAGAACGTAAAGATATCGTTATTGAAGTTGCTAAACTTGTTCAAATCGAAGAATATCTTGAAAGAAAACCTTCACAACTTAGTGGTGGTCAACAACAACGTGTTGCTATTGCTCGTGCTTTAGTTAAAAAACCAAAAGTTTTGTTATTAGATGAACCTTTATCTAACCTCGATGCTAGATTAAGACTTCAAACAAGAGAGGAAATTCGTCGTATTCAAAAAGAAACAGGAATTACAACTGTCTTCGTTACTCACGACCAAGAAGAAGCAATGTCAATTAGTGATGAAATCCTTGTTATGAAGAAGGGTGTTGCTCAACAAATTGACTCACCTCAAGAAGTTTATAATAATCCTAAAAACTTATTCGTTGCTGAATTCTTAGGAACACCTCAAATTAATGTATTTGAAGGAATAATTGAGGGTGGAAATGTTAAAATTGGCGATTCAGTAATTTATGAAGGTGTTAATGCAAAAGATCAAGATGTATTCATTGCTATTAGACCTGAAGGATTTGCATTAACTGAAGAAGATTCAAAACTTGGATTAGACGCAACTGTTGATGCAGTACAAGTCTTGGGTAGAGACATCTCAATCGTTGGTAAAAACGAACATTGTACAAAACCTGTATTCAGAGTAATTATTGGTAATAACGAAATTAACGTTAAAGGAAACATCAAACTTTTAGTCAACTCAAACAAGATGTTCTTATTCGATAAAGAAACACAAGAAAGAATTTATTTGAAATAAAGTAGAGTGCTCATATGTTTGAATTTTTAAAAAATAAAAAGGAAAATGTAGATATAGCAAACACTTCTTTCGATGGTGGATCTTTAGGAGAACTCGGAGTTGGTAATAACGATAATGGCGTTATCGTTAATGTAGTTTCAAGAAAAAAGATAAATAAGAATTACGTCGTTGGTGGAGTTTTAGATCAAGAAACCAAAAACAACTGGAAAGCTTGGTTCTATCTTGCGCCTGTATTAATTCTTATGGCTATCTTCTTAATTTATCCTTTAATTAATACAATATTTATTTCATTCACTGAAAATTATAAATATGCAACTGGTACGTTCGATGGTTTGACTTTAGATAACTTTGCAATTATCTTGGGTTTAAAACCAATATCTGGTACTGGGGAATCAGCAATTTATGAAACTAATTTAGTTACATATGCTATCCCAAATACCTTCATTATCGTTTTCTTAACTGTCCCTGTATCAATTTGTATTGCTTTAATTATTAGTGTCTTACTTAATAACTTAAAATGGTTCCAAAAAGTTTATCAAACTGTATTCTTCTTGCCATATGTTACAAACTCAATTGCTGTTGGTATGGTATTCAGTGTCTTGTTTGATAAATTCGGTCTCGTGAATTATATATTCCATTCTGATATTACATGGGTATATGGTGCTGATAGATGGGTCGCTATGGTTCCATTATGCTTATATATTGTTTGGAGCAGTTTACCATTTAAAATTTTAATCTTATTAAGTGGTTTACAAAATGTTGATAAGCAATATTATGATGCAGCAAAAATTGATGGTGCACCAAAATGGAAAGTATTACTTAAAATTACTGTTCCAGCATTAAGACCTCAAATTCTTTACTTAATGGTCACATCATTTATTGGAGCATTTAAAGAATATACAGCAGTTGTCGGCTTGTTTAATGGTCCTGGTACTAGTGGAACGGGTAGCTATGAAATGTATACAATGGTCTTCTATATCTACGAAAACTTACAACAATATACGTCATATGCTGCAGCAGCCGCTGTCTTATTATTCTTAATTATTCTCGTATTCACCTTCTTGCAACTTTATATTAACAAGAAGAAATCAAGTTAATGGAGGAAATAAATATGGAAACAAATGTAAAACAATATATTGATTTTTCTTCCGGTAACCTTGAAGGTCAACAAATTACTCTTGTTATTAAAGAAGGAAGAAGTACAGTAGAACAACTTAGAAAAAAGGATAAAGTAACAAAGTGCGTTTCAACTATTATTACTTATATCCTTATTACATTCTTAGCACTTATTATGATTCTTCCATTCTATTGGATGATCATTACATCGCTTAAACACAATGAAGAAATCAGTGGTATGACACAAACATTCTTCCCTACAGTTGTTATGTGGAGCAATTATGTGTACGTCTTCCAAGTATTCGATTTCTCAAATTACATGTTAAATACTATCGTAGTTGCGATCTTCTCGACTATTGGTACATTAATCACAACTGTCTTAGCTGCGTTTGCCTTTGCAAGACTTCAATTCAAAGGAAGAGAGACTTTATTCTCAATCTTCTTAATGACTATGATGATTCCTGGTGAAATGATGGTTATTTCTAACTATATTACTGTAGCTAGCTTCGGTTGGGTTGGATCAGAACAAACTAGATTCCAAGCATATCTTGCAATGATTGTTCCATTCTGGTGTAGCGTTTACTATATTTACTTATTGAGACAAAACTTTAAACAAATACCAAATGAATTATATCTTGCAGCTAAGGTTGATGGAAAAAGTGACTTCTCATACTTGTTAAAAGTTATGATTCCACTTGCAGCACCAACTTTAATTTCTATTACTATTTTAAAATTTATGGGAACATGGAACTCCTATGTTTGGCCTAACCTTGTTACAAATAATTCTGATTTCAGACTTATTTCTAACGGTTTAAGAGGCAGTTCATTCAGCGATCCTGATAGCGGACTCGTTCAATATGGCTATCAAATGGCAGCAACAGTCGTTGTCACGGTCCCATTATTCTTATTATTCGTTATATTCAGAAAATACATCATGAAAGGTGTCGGTAGAGCCGGTATCAAAGGATGATGTGTATATATTAAAAAATTTAAAAATATTTAAGGAGAAAAAAATGAAAATCAAAAAAATATTAGTATGCTTAATGCCATCAATCTTATTACTTACAGGCTGTGGAAGGAACGCTGGAGGTGGAAACACTGGCTCTGGACTCATTAAAGAAGACACAAAGATTACTTTTACATCTACAGCAGGTAAAAATAATCTTGAAATCATTAAAAAATACGTTGAAAGTTTCAAGAAAATTGAACCAAAAGTTACTGTTGATGTTACTACTGTTAGCGGAAGCTATTCACAAATTGCTAGTAATATTGTTGATGGTTTCTCAACTGGAAACTATGCTGACTTAGCTCTTGTTTATCCAGATGCTGTCGCTGACTTTATTGATTATGGTAAAGCATTTGACGTTACTCCATATTATGAAAATAAAGAATATGGTTGGAAAGCTGACGTAAAAGCAGATATCATTGACACTTTCTTAAAAGAAGGACAAGGATATACTATTGAAGGTACATATTCATTACCTTTCTCAAAATCAACTGAAGTTGTTTATTACAATAGAGAAGTAATTTTAGGCTTAGAATTAGGCAAAACAGTTAATAACGGAAATCCAATTAACGAAAAATATTTATCAGATCTTACATGGGAAGAATTCTTTGATGTATTATGCCCAGCAATCATTGATTACACAAATACTGAAAAAGGAAAGAACCTCATTGACAAGACTGGTGCAAAAGGTTGGTCAATTTTATCATATGATAGTGATGCTAACTTATTTATTACACTTGCTGAGCAATATGGATATGACTACACATCTGTTAAAAATGGAAAAGGTAGTGCTGATTTCGTTAATGATGGAATGAAAGCATTATTAAAGAAATTCAATGAATATGCTAAGAAAAACTACATCAACTCACAAAAGAGTACTGGTGAAAGAGCAAATACATTCTTTACAAATAACCAAGCTTTATTTTCTGTAGGTTCAACAGGTGGTGCATCATACCAAATTTCAGATAGTAACCCAATGGAAGTTGGAGTATTTAAACTTCCTCATGCTAAAGATGGAAAAGCTGCATCAATTTTACAAGGACCATCATGTGCTTTCTTACAACACAATAAAAAAGATGGAAGTATTGATGAAAATAGAAAATTAGCTTCATGGTTATTCTATAAGCATATGTCTAATTTTGATAACGCATTAACATGGGCTGTCGAAACTAACTATTTACCTATTTATTCATCAGCTTATGAAACAGAAGAATATAAAGAAGTTTACGATATCTCAAAAGAATCAAACTTAAAGACTTTAACTGCTTTAAACTGTAGAATCGCTACACTCGTTCCAACAATTAAAACAGAATATTACACATCACCTGCATTCAAAGGATCAAATGCATGTAGAGATCAAGTTGAAGCTTTAATGGGCAAAGCATTAAATTCAACAAATACTGCTACAGATGAAAACATCAATACTTGGTTCAATGATGCTTATACAGCAGCTCAAAAAGCTATTAAATAATTAAGGATATGAAAAAGTTTAAAACAAACGCTTTATTATTATGCGCCATAAGCTCGATTGCTATGCTTTCGAGCTGTGGCAAAAAAGGGGTTAACGAAAACACTATCCAATTCTGGCATACATTTGGAAAAGAAATTGTTGTTAAATTAGAAAAGCAAATTAGTGCATTCGAAAAAGCAATTTATGATAGAGATGGAGTTTCAATTTCAATTGAGCAATCATATCAAGGCGATTATGATGCTTTAAGTGATAAAGTTCTTAATGGTTATGCTACAGGAAATACTCCAACAATTACAGTTGCTTATCCTGATAATATCGCAGATTACCTCGAACTCGAAAGTAATAAAGGCGATTTAGTGGTTAATCTTGATGATTATATCAATAGCCCTGAATATGGATTAGGCGTTAAAGATGATATTTTTAAAGAAGAAACTAAAGCATCTGATATAGTTGAATCGTTCTATGAAGAAGGACAAAACTATAAATATGAAGGCACTTATTCAATGCCATTAATGAAATCTACTGAAATCATGCTTTATAACGAGGCCGTTGTTTCTAGAGCTTTATTAGATTTAGGCATCGAAAAAGATGTTGATAAATACATGAAAAATATCACTTGGGACGAATTCATGGCATTGTTACAACAAATTGCTAATAATTTTGAAAAATACGGAATGAAGGATCCTGAAGGTGGTGATTCATATGCTTTATATTATGATAGCGATGCAAACTTATTTATTACACAATGCTATCAAAGAGGAATTGACTACATCTCAATGAAAGATGGGAAAGGTTCTATTGACTTTAATAATAGCAAGGCTGTTGAATTATTAAATGAATTTAAAGGCATGCGTGATGCAAAACTTTTAACTACTAAAGGTTCTACTGATGGTAGATACGGAAGTGATTACTTCAAAGCTATGAGAACTGCATTTGTTGTAGGTTCAACTGGTGGATCTGGATATAGTGACCCAGGTGTCAGCTTTGATGTTGGCGTTTGCAAATTCCCTAGCTATAAAGGCGTTCCTGTAGAAAAACAAAAGTATGTTTCTCAAGGTGTTACTCTTGGATTATTAAAAAATAGTTCGGCTAGTAAAGAAGTAAACGATAAGAAAACTAGATATGGATGGGAATTCATTAAATATATTACTAGTCCAACTAATAATGCTGAGTTAGCAATGGAAAGCAAAGGATATGTACCTGTTAGAACATCAGCTTATGAAAGCGAAGAATATTTAGAATATTTAAATGATGATGGCTATTCAACAAAAGTAGCTAAAAGTGTAATTAACGAAATTAACGGTAATTATTTTAACTATCCTGTATTTAAGGGAAGCGCTGAAGCAAGAACTCAAAGTGAAGGCGCCGTTAAACAAGTTTTACTTGGAAAATTAACGCCTGAAAAAGCTTTAGAAGAAGCTTATAAAGAGGCGATTAAAAAGGCACAATAATTATGAAAAAAAGATTTAAAATTGCAACTTTATTATTTGCTATAACTTTAGGAGGAACAGTCCTTACTACTACAAGTTGTGGTGATAAAAAGATTGATTATGTTACAAGAAGTGGTATTAAATTAACCCACGATTATAAAGGAAAAGATTTCTTTAAAGATGGAATTGCTCAAGTTAAAGTTGCTTACTATATCGATGGAGATACAACTCATTTTCAAATGACTGAAAGCAACAATACTGAGTTAATCAAATCTAGATATTATGGTATTGATACTCCTGAATCAACAGGACAAGTCGAAGAATATGGCAAAGATGCTAGCGATTTTACTAAAAGCAAATTAGAAGAAGCTAATAAAAACGGAACTATCGTTGTTAGCTCAATTAATTTAGATGAATATGCTAAACCTGAACCAGATTCAACAGGCTCAAGATACCTTTCTTTAGTATGGGTAAATTTAGAAAAGAAAAATGCTGATTTTAGCGAACTTTATTTATTAAATCTTTGGATTGTTCAAGAAGGATATAGCTATGTTAAAGGCTTGGATAAACTTCCTGAATTTAAAGATGTTTTCTTAGAAGCAGAAGAACAAGCTAGAAATCTTAAACTTGGTATGTTCTGTGGAAAACCTGATGAAAGATATAATTATGGAGATTACACAGAAACTTCACTTCTTCAATTGCAAAATGAAGTTGTTGCTAATTTAAAAGACCCTAATCATGAAAACAAATATGAAAATAAAAAAGTTAGAATTAGAGGCGCTGTCGCTGGATATACAAATAATATTTTATATCTCCAATCATCATTCTTTGATGAAACAACAGGAAAAACAACGTATGCTGGTATTAACGTCTTTACAGGCATGACACCAATTGCTAGTAAATTCACTCAAAAGAATGCTTATATTCAAATTTGCGGATTAGCTCAAACTAGTGATAATTTTGGCTTCCAAATTACTAGTGTTTATAGTTTCCCTAGAGGATCTGCTAAAGATGAAAACGATGGTAAAGTTTTATATTCACCAAAAGATATTCCACCTGAACTCGAGATTAATGATAGAGTATTCAAGGCAAGTGATTTAGACACAAATTACTCAACTTTATTCCAATCGGTTGAAGTTGAAGAAGAAGTCACTATTACTGGTGGTTATGATTCGCAATCAACACCTGTTAATGCTACACTTTATCCATCAGTCAATGGAACAAAGGCACCATTTGGCATTTATGTTCCATTCCTTTATCAACCTGATCCAGACAAACCTTTAGAAAAATATAAAACCTATAAGGATTATGTTGGAAAAACATATAAAGTAAAAGGTGTTTATACTTTCCACACTTCAGCTACAAGGGTAAATTATCAAATCGTCTTAAGAGATAATAGCGATTTAGTTTTAGTAAGATAAAATGCAAAAAATTTGTAATTGGAAAAATATTTTATTATTAAATTTAATAATAATCGGACTTACATCATGTGGTGAAAAAATAGCAAGTACCGATGTTTTCATAGAACAGATGTATGCTGGCGAGCATACAGATGACTATGCTTTAAAGATTTCTACTTTTAAAGAAGAATTGCCTTTAACAGGATATAAAATTAATCTATATGAAAGTAAAGAACTTGCTTATACATGTGATTTAAGTTCGAAAACAATTACAAACAAAGATTCATTGGTAATTTTTAACAAAGATTTTAGTGAAGATAAAACTATCAATTCTAATAGTATCGTCCTTCCGGATAATTATTTATACGGAAAATATTATCTTGAAATTTTAGATTCTAATAATTGTCTTGTTGATTCCCTTGGCATCAAAGGCTTTTCAATTGAATACCTTGAAAAAGGTAGCATTATAAGGCTTGATGAATATAGAAAAGCACATGGGAATTATGAAAAACTTGATTATGTAAGTGTTAGATATGATTCATTTAAATATCTTAAAGATGAAACAAAATCACCTATAAGTTTAGATGAATTATTAAAAGGACCTACAATTGATAAACAATATATAGGCCTTAGATTTAATGACACAGATAAACCACTTGGTGGATTCGTTGAAGCAAACGTAAAACGTTTAGGAGATGGAGATACAACTTTCTTCTATTTCTTAAATAATTCATCATTAGATAGTAATAAGTCTGTTCGTTATTTATTAATCGATACACCAGAAGTTGATCATGGCCCTGGTTCTCACATTACAGCTGAAGCCTGGGGAGATGAAGCAGCAAGAGTAAACAATGAAAAACTTAAAAACGCTAAACGTATATTAATTCAATCTAATAAAGGTGCTCAATTAAAAGAGAACTATGGAAGATATCTAGGATACGTTTGGTATTCAAATGAAATTGATGGTGATTATTCATCGTTTAGAAATTTAAATTATGAAATGGCTTTAGATGGACTAGCAAGATTCTCTACTTATGACAAATATGTAGAAATGTATTCAAACAATATATTATATTATGATTACTTCAACTATGCTGCTAGTTTAGCAAAATCTAAAGGCATTAAAATCTATGGAGAAAAAGATCCAAACTTCAAATCTTAATATTTAATTTACATTTATTGTAATTAATTTTTGGTATAATAAGGAGAAGATATGTATTGTTCAAACTGTGGGTATAAATTAAGCGAAGCAAAACAAGAAAAAGCAAAAAGGGAAGTTGCAAATAGAACAGCAGATTCTATTATGACTTACGTTTGCCCTCGCTGTGGAAAAATAATTAAAGAAGGATTAAATGAAGAAGAAGTTAAAGCTTTAGCAAGAGCCTCACATACAGAAATTCATAAGTCAAGAAATACAATCAACACTGGAATGTGTTTTGCTGTTATTTCAACTATTTTAATTATTGTTGCTTACATGTTTTTCTTAATGTCATTTAAAGCCAATGCAGGCGGAATGCTTGTTACAAACTGTACAGAATTCTATGTCTCAATGATTTTATTTGGCATAAGTGGATGTATGTATGTATATGCCTTTTTATCTTTATTTTTCGGCATTAAAAAAAACAAAGAATATAAAAAGTTATTGAAAGATATCCAAAACGATGTCTTTGTTCAATAAATATTTTTTTACATGTTTTAAAAGGAGAAGAATTAATATGTTTAAAAAGAAATTCAAAGGTGCTTTATTAGCTTCTGCATTATTAGTTTTTAGTGCAACAACGGTCGTCGGTTTATCAAGTTGCAATGGAACAACAGATAAAAAAGAAGATGAAGTTACTGCTATAGTAATTACTAATAAAGAAGAATTAACAAATGTATGGGAAGTTGGCCAAGATGATAGAAAGATTAGCATCGAAGTTACACCTAATACACTTAGTGCTGCTACATTAATTAATAACGGAAAGATTAAAATTGAATCAAGTAATACAGAAGTAATAACAGTTGTTGGCACAATGCTACATGCTAAAGCTGCTGGTAAATCTACTATTACAGTTAGCGCTGGAGAAATTAAAGAATCTGTCGAAATTACTATTAACGAAAAAACAGTTGTCCCTGTTTCTAAATTAGCTGATGTTTTAAAAGAAGCTGCAGCTCAAGTTCCTACTAGCGATTACAAAACATATACAGAAAAATCATATCGTGTAAAAGGCGTTATTGTTGCTAACGATGGCGATCGTAATGTTGTTTTCTACGATGGAGAAGCTTATGGATTTGTCTATAGCTCAACAACAATGGTAAAATTACCAGTTGGTACAACTGTTTATGTTGAAGGTGGACTCTGCAATAACTATGGAGTTTTACAATTTGGTTCAAAAGCAATAATTGAAGAAGTCACTGAAGCTTCAGAAAAAGTCGCTATGCCAACTGCAAATAAATTTACAACAAAAGATTTTAATGAATACTATGATTTAGCTACTAAAAATAATTCTAAGCTCGCTGATGTAGCTAAACCTACACCAAATAACTACATTGAATTTACAGGCAAATATGATGGCGACTTTGGCGTAGTTTTAGATGTCGAAGACAATGTTAAGCCAAAACAAGCTAACGTAAGCATTTATAAAGCTAGCGAAGCAATGAAAAAAGTTATTAAACCAGTAGTAAGTGGATCAGAAATTAAAGTTATTGGTGCTATTTTAGGCTATAACAGTAGCACAAAGAAATTTAATGTCATTCCAGAAAAAATTGAAGTTTTAAAAGAAGTCGTTAAACCAACAGAAATTGAAATTGCTACAAATAAAACAACAATGAAAGTATTCGAAACAGCAGAATTATCAGTTGTAAATACACCTGAAAATGCTGGTGGTGATGTTGAATATGTTGCTGTAGAAGGTGCAGATGTTGTTAAAATTTCTGGCAATAAAGTTAGTGGATTAAAAGCTGGAAAAGCAAAAATTAAAGCTACAAATAAAACTTTCAAACTTGATTCTAAAAATACAATCGAAATTACAGTTGAACCAATTAATTATGTTTCATTAAATTCATATACAGCAACAGGTGCTGAAATTGCCACTGGCTTAGGTCTTGATTCGCCATATGTTACTGCAATGGGAGAAGTCAATGGCGCTACTGTAAGATTAAGTAATGGCCATAAATATAGCGAATCAACTATGATTGGTGCTAATGGCGATAGTCAATGGGGAAAATCATATGTCACTGCAGCTCAATTAAGTGCTATTGATCCTGCAATTAAAGAAGATGGTGACAAGATTGGTGATAATTACTATGCTTCTCTTGATGTATTTGCTGTTATTACAAAAGCAACTAAAGTATCGTTCACTATTAAAAACGCAAAAACTAAAGATAGCGACTTTACAGCTTATATTTTAGAAACTAAAGATAAGGGAAAAACATATACTAAAGTTGCTGAAAAAGCTTATGCTGCAACTGATACAAGTGCTTTAGAATATACACCAGCTGCACCTACAACAGCAGCTTATAGTGTCGTTATTAAAGGTGGACAAAAATATTTTGCTCAAATTGATAAGATCGACATTCAATCAAAAGCAAAAGGCGATTAATTTATAAAAAATAATTTATAAAGCATAAAAGTTTAGGGCAAGTTGCCCTAAACTTTTGATGCTAATAAAGAAGTTGAAACCCCGTAAAAAACAAAGCTTCCTATTTAATTTAGGAGATAAAAATATGAAAAAAAATAAAATTATTAATACGTTAGGAATTTTACTTCTTTCTTCAACTTTCGTTAGCTGTGGTACAAGAGGCACTAAAGATGATGTAGATCCAAATAACTTCTTAATTTTAACAAGTGGAAGTTTACAAGCTGGCGGAAGTGCAAAGTTCCAAGTAAATTACAAAAGTGAGACTTTAGATAACGCTAATATTAAATACGAAGTTGTTGAAGGTGCTGATAATGTAAAAGAAGAAAATGGTGTTTTTTATTTTATTAATCGTGAAACAACATCTTTTACAATTAAAGCATCACTTAAATATAACGAAAAAGATTACACAATCAGTAGAAAATATGAAGTTGTAAATGATGATATTACATTCCTTAAAGATATTAAAACTAATGGTGTAAAGGGTAAAGAATATAACGTTAGAGGTACTGTCGTATATAAAAAACCTAACAAATCAGGATTTGATGGCATTGTACTTGCTGATGGAACAGACACAATTTATGTTTACGGACCAGAAGTAGCAGATAGCGTTAATGTAGGAAATAAAGTTAAATTATCTGCAAACTTTGCTCAATATATTGTTAAAGGCGAAGAAACTGCTGCTGAAAAATGGCAATTCACAGGTGGATTACAACTTGAATACCCTAAAGTTCTATCAAATGATGGAAAAACTGATAATTCATTTTTAAGCGAATTAATATATGATTCATCACTTGCTGATGTTGAAAATCACCCAATGTATGACAACATAACGTCTAACTTATATAGAGTAAATGCTAAAGTTCATAAGGTTCAAGAACAAGGATATTTTAATTATTATTTCTATGATCCAAATGAAGTTAATAGCATGTATGCTTATTCTAATTATAATGGTGCTGAATATAATTGGTTAGCAGAATTTGATGATGACAAATATCATGAATGTGTAATCATGGTTGTTAACGCTAAATGTACAATGGCTAATACATATTATAGAATGATACCATTTGCAGTTGATTCAAAAGAATATGTACAAACAAATTCAGATAGAGTTAATGGCGTTATGGTTAGAGCATTAGATTCATTTAATAAAACTTTCTATACAACAGGTGTTAAGCAAAGCATCCCAACATTAAAAGAAGATAAACTTTATAAAGATGCAAAGATTACTTATACATCAAGCAATCAAGAAATTGCTAAAATTACTGATACAGGTTTTGACCTTTTAGGAAAAACTGGTAGTGTTGATATTACAGTTAATGTTGAATATAAAGATGCAAAGAAGAGTGTCGCTACAGCTCTTGATATTAAAGCAAAACCAGTCGTAACAACAAAAAACATTGATGATATTTTAAAAGGCGAAGTTGGCGATGAAGTAGCTATTGAAGGCATTGTTGTCGACTATTCATGGCTAGCAAATTCCGGAACAGATAGAGGCGTTTACTATGTTCAAGACAAAACAGGAAGAACAATCATGATTCAACCTAACGCTCAATCAATTGGAACTGAACTTGAACCAGGTGAAAATGTAATCTTTAAAGGAAAACTTGCTGTTGGTTTAGGCGATTATATTTATTTCGAACAAAACTTCAAAATTACTGATGGAACATTATTATTCCATGATTCAGCAAAAAATCCTTTATACAAAGAAATTGAAGCTAAAACAATTGAGGAATTAGCTGCTTTAGTACCAAACGATGATCCATCGATGATTGGTAGAATTTATAAAACAACATATAAAGTTAAATTAGATGTTAAGCCATTCTATTCTAACTATGTTATTTATTCACTAGATGAAACAGTAAGTTTCAATGCTTACTCAAGTAATGCTAAAATTCTTTCATTCTTAGATAAATATGTTGGTAAAACTGTTACAGGCTATATTGCAATTAGAGACTCAAAAACAGGCTCTCAACCTCGTTACGATGTATTAAGAAGTAATATTGAAGTGGTTGAATAATAATGAAAAGAATTAGATTTTTAAGTCTATTAGTATTTTCATCAGTTGCTTTTTCTTGTTTCAGCTGTGGAAAACCAGCTGAACAAGAAAAGCATTACGATAATTATGTTGAAATTATTAATTTCATTGGTGGTGAATTCACTAATTTAACACCTGATAAGCATGAAGTTGGTGATGAAATTCAAGTACAAGTAAAAGCGTTTAGTGGATATTATCTAAGTGCTTTAGAAATTAGTACTAATCAATCTATTAAATATGTTACTAAAGATACATACTCATTTATTTTAGAAAAAGGTGTGAATTCTTTAGAACCTATTTTTAATAGTATAAATAATAGTAAAGATTGCTCTTTAAAAACAAATACTACTTTAGGTGGAACAATTGCTTTATCTTCGTCACAAAGCTATTTGGCTGGTTCAACTTGTAATTTTAGTGTTAATGTAGATTCAGGTTATAAGCTTAATAGTTTAAACATTAATGGTGTTGAAAGCTATGATGTAAATAATAAAGAAAATAAATATACTTTTACATTATCTACAAATATTAATATTATCGATGCTTCGTTTAGTACAGTCGACATTAATGTTGATGAAAATAAATATGAAGTTGTAGATGAATTTAAAATTGAAAAAACAGTAGTAGAAACTAGTATTAGTGAAATGAATGACCCTTATGTTAACGTTAACAAAGATGAATTCTATGCAAACTATAAACCTGCTACTAGTTATGAAGATGCATATTTTAGAAGTAAACACTATTTAATTAGTGGTGATATTGCTCCACAAAAACATATCCCTGCAGAGAATAGTCCAGTCGCTGAAAAGCCTCAAACTGATTCCGGAGTTATGTACAAAAATGCACTTTGTAGATATGAAGTAGACAAAGACGGAAATTATATTTCTTACACTATAAATACTCTCGATGGTTCATCAATGAAAGTTTATTATGGTGCAGGCTATTCTAGTTTAGATGAAGTTAGTGCCTATTTATTCGCTTTTGGCTATCCACCAGCAAATACAACAAAAGGAACAAAAAAAGATGAGTCCATTAAAGCAGTTCAAAAATGGGGCAGATATGCTCGTCTTAATATCGGAAGATTTAGCGGTGATACTACAAAATATCCATTTGAACCATTGTTAGATGGAATTAGGGATAAATATAACTATTATGAAACTGATTTTGGCTCTGATGATGAATATATGGTTGGTTCAAGATTAGAAAAACCATATTACTATAACGGAAATATTAGTAGAAGTGCTTGTAGATTTGTTTTTAATTTTGAAAACAAAGATGGAAGTGAATTAAATTTAAAAAATAGGCATGTTTATTACACCTATAATCATTACAATGATTTTGAAGAGTATTTAAACTATAAAGGTGGTTATACACAAAGATTTGGTAGCCAATCAGTTGGAAACGAACCAAACGATAACAATCCTCCAGTTAAACCAAGCAATCCACCTCTCACTATCAGTGCGTTATTTAAATGATAAAAGCTGAAGCTAGGAAAAAATATCTTTTAATTAGGAAAAACATCGAAAATAAAAACTTGAAGGATGATATTATTTTTAATGTAGTCATTAATTTAATTAAATTAAAATCATTTAAAAATATCGGAATTTATTATTCATTAAAAACTGAAGTAGATACACATAATATAATTAATTATTTGTTATCAAATAATATAAATGTGTATTTACCTTCAGTTAATGAAGACTATTCATTAAGTTTTTATATGATTGATTCAATAAACGATTTAGTTTTTAACGATAACTTTAAAGTCTATGAACCAAACAAGAGGAAAGAAAAAATGCTATCTAATATAAATCAGTTAGATATTATTTTTTTACCCCTTGTAGCTTTTAATTCTTTTTATTATAGAATCGGCATGGGGAAAGGCTGTTATGATAGGACCCTTTGTAATTATAATAATTTAAAAATTGGTCTTGCTTATAAAGAGCAAAAAATAAAAGAAGTCGTTAAATTTGATACATTTGATTTAAAATTAGATGCTGTTATAAACGACTAAAGGAGATAATATGAAAAAAATATTTCAAAAGTTACTTTTTATTGTTCCTCTTGTTGGACTTTTTAGTTGTGGAGAAAAGCCTGATACTAGTACACCAATAAAAGATACTTTAACTATTATAGGCATTAATGATTTTCATGGAGCGTTTCTACAAGATGATAGTTATAAGCAAACAGGCTTCAGTAGAATTGCTAGATATATTGAAGATGAAAGAAAAGATAGAGATTATTTTATAACTCTTTCTAGTGGAGATATGTTTCAAGGTGGTGCTGAATCTAATATTACTAAAGGAAAAATTGTAATTGATTCAATGAATTCCACAATGTTTGATTCAATGACTGTAGGAAATCATGAATTTGATTGGACTGAAGCAGCTTTAAAAGAAAATGCTCAAAGAATGAATTTCCCTTTACTTGGGATTAATGTCTTCTATAAAGGAACAAAGAAAAGACCTGAATTTCTTAAACCATCTACTGTAATTAATAAAAACGGATTAAAAGTTGGAATTATAGGGTGCACTCAATATGATTTAGGGACTTCGATTTTAGCTACAATTGCTAATAATTATGATTTCGTTGATCCAGTTGAACTTGCTAAAGAAGAAGCAATTAGATTAAGAGAAAAAGAAAAATGCGCTATTATTATCGTATCGACTCATGATGGTTCAGCTAGTACTTATAAAGAATTATCTAAAGATTATAATGGTGCGCCATATGTTGATGCTTTATTTCTTGGACATGACCATAAAACAAAATCAGGAATTTTTAACAATATGCCTTATCTAGAAGGCGGCTGTAATGGCAATTATCTTGCAAGAATGGATTTTGACATTGAAAGAAATGATGGAAAATGGTCAATTACTAATAAAGAATATAAAGTTGTTGAAACAAGCTCATTTAAATTAGATTCAGATAAGATCAATAATATTTATAAAGAATATGAATCAGAAATATCTGCTGTTAGAGATCAAAATTTATATACTTTTACAAATAGCGTATCTAAATCAAATTTTTCTTTATTTGCAGCTAAATCATTGTTGGATTTCGCTAATAAGAAATTAACTTTTGACAAAACTATATCACTTGGCGTTATTAATAATGGTGGAATTAGAACAAGCGTACCAGTTGGCGAATCTACTTATGGTGATTTAATTAAAGTTTATCCATTTGAAAATGTTATTTGTGTTGTTAAAGTTGACGATTCAATGATTAACTATTATAGAAATGGTAGTAGCCTTTATTCTTATGAAACAAATGATTTTAAAAAAGACAAAGATGGCTATTATTATGTTGCAACAATTGATTATGTCGCTTTTTATAATACAGCTCCTAGAATTGAAGTGTTTTCTTTCAATGATTATTTATGTAGAGATGTAATTGCAGAGATACTTAAAACAGACGGATATAATGTATAAAAAAATTAGGCAAACGCCTAATTTTTTGATTATATAATGATTATTTAAACCAGAATGGATAGTCGAATAAGATAATCCAAACGATATCTAAGATCCAACCAACTGTTCCTGCAGCAACAATCCAAAGGATAGCTAAGATTAATTGAACAGCGCTTCCGTTTTCAATAGCTTTTGCGATTCTCCAAATTGCCCACGTAATATCGAGAATCCAAAGACATAAAACAAGTTTGAGCCATTTTGGGTTCTTTTCCATCCAATTTGTAAATTCTTTCATAAGTTCACGCCTCCAATAAAATTATAGCACAATGATTTTTGTTAATTCATATCTTTTATAACTTAAAGCTTAAAAATAAGCCGTTTTCTTCATTTTTTGAACTTTTATTAGTAATTAAAGGCATTGCATAGCTTAAAAAATTACTTTTTATATTGTTGCGATGCCTATTTAAATAAGTTAATGGAAGATATTTTTCTTTGTTAGCGATTAAACCGATATCAATTAAATCATATTTAACTTTATAAGGATCGGATGATATACGTTTAATAGTAACCATCTTATTGGATTCACCTTTTAGTGCTTTCCTACAGGCAATTTCTCCAACCTTAATCGCTTCTTTTACATCGACTTCAGATGATAAAATCGAATTTGCTCTTTGGAGAAGCGAAAGTTCAATATAACGTGTTTTATAGCCAAAAGTTTCTTCAACCAATTTTGATAAATAAACAGCGACTCCACCTAATTGTTTATGACCAAATGAATCGATTTGAGAACTCATATTTGCAATTAAATTTCCATGTTCATCTCTTATACCTTCGCTAACGCATACTAAACAATGTTTATTTTTAGAATATGTTGCTTTTATAGAATTTAAAAAATCTTCGGTGTTAAACGGTGTTTCAGGAACATAAATATAATCAACTTTTGCACCATTAAGTTTAGCTAAATAACTACAAGCTGTTAACCATCCTGTATTTCTACCCATTATTTCTACAATATTCACCCTTCCGTTTAAATAACTAGCATCATCAAAATAAACTTCACTTACGGCGTTCGCAATAAATTTTGCAGCAGAAGGATATCCAGGTGTGTGATCATTAAAAACTAAATCGTTATCAATTGTTTTTGGGATACCGATAGAATTTATTTCATAATTTTGTGATTTAAGATAATTTGTAATTTTTCTAATAGTGTCCATTGAATCATTTCCACCATTATAGAAGAAATAACGGATATTATATTTTTTAAAAATTTCTAAAATTCTTTCATATTTATCTTTATCAGAAATAGGATCACTTAACTTAAAACGATTACTTCCAAAAGCAGCGCCAGGAGTAGTGAGCAATTTTTTTAATTCAGCTTCATTATATTTAGCTAAATCGATGATTTCCTCTTTTAAAAGACCTTCAATTCCAAAATGCATTGCGTAGAAATTTTTGATTATAGTTTTATGCTTTTTAACTTCTTTGATTAATCCATAAGCACTAGAGTTAATAACACTTGTAGGTCCACCACTTTGACCGTATATTGCGTTTCCAATTAATTGATATTTCATTCTTAAAAGTCTATCAAATTTTACTTATTTTTTAAATGGCAAAAACTTTATAAGTGAATTTTGGAAAAACATTGTAAATGCTTTCATTATCTTGAAAATAAAATAATACGATTAGAATCGTATTATTAGCTATTTAAATAAATGTTTAAGATATAAATTAATCAATATTTCCTTTCATTACATCTTTTAGAACTGCTGTAAGAACCTCAATTGATTTATTATCATAACCATCATTATTAATGATTAAATCAGCGTAATATTCACTTGGCCCAATAATTTCTTCATACATTGGTTGAACGGTTGAAAAATATTGATTAACGATTGATTCATAACTACGTCCTCTTTCGTTTGTATCTCTTTCCATACGTCTTAATAATCTTCTTTCTCTACTAGCATTAATGAATATTTTTAAATCACCTAATTCGCGAATTTCTTTATTAACGAGAGCCATTATTCCTTCAACAATGATTAAATCTTTTGGCTCAACTACTTTAGTTTCTTTTGAACGATTGTGATTGACATAATCGTAAATTGGTTTTTCAACTGTTTCTCCATTTTTAAGAGCAGTTAATTGTTCTTTCATTAATTTCCAATCGAATGCTTTTGGATGGTCGAAATTTTGCTTTTTTCTTTCTTCCATCGAAAGACTTGATAAGTCTTTATAATAATCGTCAATACTAAAATGAGTGACTCTATCGGCTCCTAATTGTTCAACAACCTTATGAATAACGTATGTTTTGCCACTAGCTGTACCGCCACCAACTAAAATAATTTTTGCCATATTTTTTAAACCCTTTAAAAATATAACACATAAAGAAGATTAATGTGATTATTTTTTATCTTTTTATGGAAATATGAAACAAAAGTTAAAAAAAGTACATTTTTTGAAAAACTGATTCATTAATAATCCTTTAATTTGATAAAGAAGCAATGGCAAAGTATAATTGTTTGTGGAGAAAAGCGAAATGGAATATAAAATTGTAGTAGATAGCAGTTCAAATTTATTGAACGATTATATTAAAGATAGTGAAGTTGGCTTTGAAGTAGTACCTCTAACGATTAGGATTGATGATAAAGAATTTGTTGATGACGAGAATGTTGATGTTAAAGAATTATTAAAAAGATGTAAAGAAAGTTCGAAAGCAGGACAAACTTCCTGCCCTTCACCAAACGATTTTTTAAATGCCTATGAAGGTGCCCAAAAGGTAATTTGCATTACTATTAGTAAAAAACTTAGTGGATCTTATAACTCTGCAACTGTTGCAGCGGGACTTTTAGAAGATAAATCAAAAGAAGTATTTGTTGTTGACTCAAAACTTGTTGCTGGAGTAATGAGATTACTTGTAGACAAAGCATATGAATTAATTAAAAAAGGCCTTGATTTTGAAACAATTAAAACTGAAATGAACAAATTTAGAGATTCTTTAAATTTGTATTTTGTCTTAGATAAGTTTGACAACTTAGTGAAAAACGGAAGAATGAACAAAGCTGTGGCTTTTATCGCTTCTAAAATTGCTATTAAGCCATTATGCTGTGGTGAAGATGGTGAAATTAAGATTAAAGAAAAGATTAGAACATTTAGAGGCGTTTTAAAAAGATTAGCAGTTAATATTGGAAAGGTTTGCACAAATTTTAGTGAAAGAACAGTTGTTATTTCGCATACACAAAATTTAGAAGATGCTGAATATCTTAAAACTTTAATCGAAGAAGAATACAATTTTAAAAATATTATCATTGAAGAAAATAGAGGACTTTGTGCTTTCTATTCGCTTCAAGGTGGAATTTTAGTTAGTTTTTAATTAAATTTGTTAGAGCATTTTTAATACTTTTTAAGTTTAAAGTGACTATAAATAATAGTGTTAATATGCTAAAATTTTTGTTATGGGTAAACGCAATACTAGAACGTTGAAATTTGCTGAATATAGAGAAGAAATTAAACGATCTTCTGATTTTCTAGACCAACAGAAAGCAAATAAAACTCTAGCTAAAGATACTATTAAAAATGAATCTGATGCAAAAACGATAAGTGAAAAGAAAAAAGTAAAAGAAAACAAACATACATTAGATAAAAACGAAGAAAACAGAATTAAAAAGCAAAAAACAGTATATGATGATTATAAAAAACGTAAGTTTTTAAAATTTCTTTTATACACTTTATTTGTAGTTGTTGCAGTATCACTAGCGATATTTGTATTGCTTTTAATTTGTAGTAAATTTATGGGAGTTAAATTATGGTGACAAATAATTATTCGATAGCAATTGATGGACCTAGTGCAAGTGGAAAAAGCACAGTAGCTAAAATAATTGCAAAAAAATTAGGTTATTTATATGTCGATACAGGAGCAATGTATCGAGCTTTTACATATGCAGTAATTAAGGCTGGCTTAGATCCACAATCTGAAGAAGATGCTAATAGTTTAATCGGAAAAATTGAAATCTCATTTAATGAAAATTATTGTGTTACTTTAAATTCTCAAGATGTTAGTAAAGAAATTAGAGATAATGATGTTGCTAATAATGTAAGTTATATTGCAAGTTATAAAAATGTACGTTTATTTTTAGTTGATTTGCAAAGAAAAATTGCAAGCAATAGAAATGTTGTGATGGATGGAAGGGATATTGGCACTTATGTTTTAAAAGATGCTGCATTAAAGATTTATCAAATTGCTAGTGCTGAAGAAAGAGCAAGAAGAAGATATCGTGAAAACATCGAAAAAGGTATTGAAACTAGCTATGAAGCTTGTTTAGAGAACGTAAACAAAAGAGATTATATTGATAGTCATCGTTCATTTTGCCCTTTAAGACCAGCAGAAGATAGCATAATGATTAATACAACTAATATGACAATTGATGAAGTTGTAAATGAAATTTTATCAATCGCAAGTGCTAGGGGGATGAAATAATTATGAATTTAGGATTAGTAGCAATTGTTGGTTCACCTAGTGTAGGAAAATCAACAATTTTTAATAGAATTATTGGCGAAAAGAAATCTATTATTGAAACACAAAGAGGTGTTACAAGAGATAGAATTTATTCAAAAACTAGTTGGTTAACTAAAGAATTTAACATTGTTGATACTGGTGGAATTGAAATTGAAAATAAACCATTTCAAGAACAAATCAGAATTCAAGCTGAAATTGCTATTGATGAAGCTGATGTTATTCTTTTTGTTGTTGATGGAAAAATTGGATTAACTGAAGATGATAAATTTGTTTCTAGAATGCTTTATAAATCAAAAAAACCTGTTATTTTAGCAGTTAATAAAATTGATGATGCACATTTAAAAAACAATATTTATGAATTTTATAACTTAGGTTTAGGTGAACCTATTGCTTGTAGTGGTGCTCATGGCGTTGGTATTGGTGATATTTTAGATGCTATTATTAAAGACTTACCTAATAAAGAAGATGCAGAAGATGATGAATCAATTAGATTTTCAATTATTGGTAGACCTAATGTTGGCAAATCAAGTTTATGTAATGCATTGTTAAATGAAGACCGTGTTATTGTTTCAAATATCGAAGGTACAACACGTGATGCTATTGATACAACTTTTATTCGCAACGAGCAAAGGTTTACTGTTATTGACACAGCAGGTCTTAAAAAAAGAGGAAAAATTTACGAATCGATCGATAAATTTGCTGCTTTAAGAGCTTTACGAGCAATTGACAATAGCGATATTTGTTTACTTGTTATCGATGCTGATAAAGGCATTCAAGAACAAGATAAACACGTTGTTGGCTATGCTGTAGAAGCAAAAAAAGCAATTATTATCGTTGTTAATAAATGGGATCTCGTTAAAAAAGATAATAATTCAATGAATGAATTTACTAAAAATATTAGAAAAGAATTTAAATTCTTAGATTACGCGCCAATTATTTATGTAAGTGCTTTAAATAAAACAAGAGTTAATAATATTTTTGAAATACTATTAAAAGTATACGAAAGTTATACGTATTCAATTCAAACTAGTGTTTTAAATGACATTATTCAAGAAGCACAAATGATGAATGAATCACCTGATTTTAATGGTGGAAGATGTAGGATTTATTATGCTCAACAAGTTAATAACAAGCCAATGACAATCGCTTTATTTGTTAATGATCCAAAATGGATGCATTTCTCTTACTTAAGATATATTGAAAATAGAATTAGAGAATCATTTGAACTAGAAGGTTCACCTATTAATTTAATTTTAAGAAAGAAGAAATAATGAAAATTTTTACTTACGGATGTGGTGCTTTCGGCTTAGCTTTAAGTACTGTTTTAAGTGATAACGGACATAAAGTTTTTGTCTATACACGTAACGAAATTTCAAAAAATGAAATTAATGAAAAACATACTTTAGAAAAATATTTGGGAAATCGTCAAATTGGTAAAAATATAATTGCAACAAATGATTTCAATGAATTAAATGATAGTGACTATTTGTTAATTTGTGTTCCTAGTAAAGCTTATAAAGATGTAATAAATGAACTTAACATTTATTTAAAAAGAAAAATTAATATTATTAATGCTACAAAGGGTTTAGAAAGTTCAACAGATTCTAGAATTAGTGAATTTATCTTCAATAATCTTAATAATGATTATATTTTAAATTTTGCTAGCATTTTAGGGCCAGGTTTTGCTAAAGAAATTATCGAAAAAAAGTTAACTTGCGTTAACGCTATTTCGAATAATTTAAATTATGCTCAAGAAGTCCAAAAATTGTTCTCCAATGATTATTTTAGAGTTTATACAGCAAGTGATTTAATAGGTGCAGAATTTGCATCAAGTATTAAAAACTCAATTGCTATTGCAAGTGGTATGCTTGAAGGCCTTGGATATGAAGAAAATACTAAAGCTGCTCTCGTAACTCGCGGACTATATGAAATGGCTAAAATATCAGTTGAATTTGGCGCAAAAAAAGATACCTTTTTTGGACTTTGTGGGCTTGGTGATTTAATGCTTACTTGTAATTCTGATAAAAGTAGAAATTTTAGTTTTGGCTATAAAATTGGAGAAAAAAATTCAGCTAAAGAAATTGTAGAAAATAATACTATAACCATTGAAGGATTATATACAACAAAGGTCATTTATAATCTTGCAAAGATGCATAAAATTGAAATGCCAATTATTTCAACTTTATATGAAATTTTATTTAATTTTAAGACTCCATCAATCGAAATTAAGCAAGTAATGAAAAGACCTTTAAAAGAAGAAAATTTCACATTCTAATCGTATAATTTTAATTTTTTAGTTTATAAAATCTTAAATTGATTAAATTATTTTTATGTGTTTTAATAGATGGAAAAGAAAGAGAGAAAGAAGGAATGAATAAAGCAGAATTAGTAACTATAGTTGCAGAAAAAACTAACCAAAGTAGAAAAGTAGTTGCCGAAATTATTGATGAATTTTTTGATGCATCTAGTGAAGAATTAATTAAAGGAAATGATGTCATGATTACAGGATTTGGAACATTTGAAGTTAAAAATAGAAAAGAAAGAGTTGGCACAAGTCCTTTAGGGGAACACGAAAAAATAACAATACCTGCATCTAAATCAGTTGGCTTTACAGTAAGTAGAACACTCAGAGCAAAAATTAGAAAAAATTAGTATTTTGTTAATGAAATAGAGCCTAGCAAATTAGACTCTATTTTTTTATAATTATGTGCATATGAATTTAGTGTTTGATACTTTAAAAGAAATATTTAACAGAAATAAATTTCGCTTATTTATGATAGGTTCGACATCTCGCGACTATCTTTTAAATAATGAAATAAATGATTATGATTTTGTTACGGATGCGACCCCAGAAGAAGTGAAGAAATTTCTTGATGTAGATATGACTTTTGCTAAATTCGGTAGCGTTAAATATTATTTAAACGACAATAAAATTGATATAGTCACTTTAAGAGAAGAAGGGGACTATGAAGATAAAAGACACCCTAGTTACATTAAATTTATAAAAGATATAAATGTTGATTATAAAAGAAGAGATTTTACAATTAATGCAATTTATATTGATGAAAATTATGCTGTTCAAGATATTTCAAAAACTGGTGAAGAAGATTTATTTAATAAAAGATTAAGATTTATTGGTGAACCAGAAAAAAGAATAAAAGAAGACCCATTAAGAATATTAAGAGCAAAAAGGTTTATAATTGAATACGAATTATTTATCGATGAAACTACAAAAGAAATAATTCATAAAAATTTATATTTATTAAAATATATTTCAAAAGGTAAATTAGAAGAAGAAAATAGAAAATTAGAAATGATAAGTGGAGGAAAAGATTATGAATTTTAATAATGCAAATGCTGTTAATTTTTCATATTTATTATTAGAATTTTATAAAAAGTTAGAGATTGATGAAAGTGAATTAGCTGTAATTTTAATGATTGATCACCTTCTTGCACAAGGCAATTCTTTTTTTAATTCAAAAAATATTTCAATGAATATGAATTTAACAGAAAATCAAATTGACCTTATTATGACTAATTTATACAAAAGAAAGATGGTTGAATTTAATATCGAAAATTCTAAAACTGTTATTTCTTTAAGACCATTAAAGAAGCTTTTATATAAAAAATTCCAAGAATCTATTTTTACAGAAGAAGAAATACAACAAAATAAAGACTTAGACTCACTTAGAACAGAAGTATATGGTGAACTTGAAATTGTAATGGCTCGTGAATTATCACCTTTAGAAATTACTCGTGTAGATGAATGGATTTCTAGCGGAACAAGCAAAGAAATCATTATGGAAGCTATAAATGACGCTAAATATAAAAAGATTAATTCAATTAAAGAAATTGATAGAATTATTTCAAGAAAATTAAGAGAAGAGGATCTTTATGGAAATGCAGCTGAAAGATAAAGCTGAAATTATTGAAAAATATTTTGATGAAATATTGCCTAATGCTGGTTGCGAATTAACTTATAATTCAGATTATGGGTTTTTAATTAGTGTCATGCTCAGTGCTCAGTGCACTGATAAAAAAGTTAATAAAGTTACTGAAAAAATGTTTTCTAAATATAAGACTTTAAAAGAACTAAATGATGCTCCTTTGCTTGATATTGAAAACGTGATTATGCCACTAGGTTTATATAAAAATAAAGCTAAAAATTTAAAAGGAATTACTAAATTATTAATTGAAAATTATAATGGAAAAGTTCCTGAAGACAAAAAAGAATTAATGAAGTTTCCAGGGGTTGGAAATAAGACGAGTAACGTCGTAAGATGTGAACTTTTTAAAATACCAGAATTTCCAGTTGATACACATGTTTTTCGTGTTCCAAAAAGACTTGGACTTGTTAGAGATGATGCTTCAATTGAAGAAGTAGAAAAAGAATTAAAAGAGATTTTTAGTGAAAAAAAATGGATAAAATTACATCACCAATTTATTCATTTTGGACGCTATTATTGTAAAGCTATAAAGCCAATGTGTTCGACATGCAAATTATATGGATTTTGCAAAAAACATTGCAAAAACTAATTATTTTTAATGTTTTTATCAATTATTTTAATATAATCTAGTGGTGGAATTAATGATCTTTCAACTTCATCACTTGACTCAATAAAAAATGAAAGAGGTATACTTTTTCGATTATTTTCTGTTATAAATTTTATTAATTTATGACCTTCAAGCATAAAATATCTTTCAAGAGAAGTGAACTCTACAAAAAGAAAAGCAAGACCATTATTTTTGATAACATTTTCAATATGTTCTATCTGATTATCTTCAATATTATTTAGTGGAAAAGAAGTTTCATTATTAGTTTCTTTTGCTTCAATATCGATGTATCTTCCTTTATAAACACCGTTAAAATCAGTGGTAGATTTTTCGTCAAAATAGGCTTCTGTAATTTTACTATTTGAACATTTAACTACTCTTATTGGAGTAGGTTTTTTATAGATTAAAGCAACGTTATTTTCACGATAAAAAATATTTGATTCAGTGATTTCAGCTTCAAGAGACATCCCTCTATTTTTGCTATGAATAATATTATTATTTTCATCAACATCAAAAGTAATTTTCACTATTTAAATTCCTCTTCGATAAAGTTAAGCAAATCATCGTATGTGCAAACTTTATCAGTAACAATTTTTCTTAATGCTTTGTGTATAGGATTTTGAACATGAGGATTATGCATTAAAACCTTTAAATATTGTTCTTTATTTATTGCTTTATTGCTTAAAAACGCTTTGTAAAGAAGCATTAAATTTTTCGCATCGCTTTGAGGATTATGAATATCACCTTCAGGAGTGATTTTGTAAAGTCTTAAAGCATTAATTAATGATAGTTGTTCATTTTTATCGCTACGAACATAAGTACTTAAAATATGAGAGAAATCAATATTTTTGTGAAGGATTGTTTGAATGAATTCATCTTCTTCAATCTTATAAATTGAAGCAGTGTTATATAAAAGTCGCATATCAAAATTTCCATAAGTCATAAAAGAAGTAAAGTTTAAATTATTTCCTACATATTTTTTGAATTTAGCTATAGCATCAACAAAACTTACACCTTCATTTGTTAATTGATTTTGTGTAATTCCTGTTAAATTTGTAATTAATCCATCAATTTTTGTATCTGTATAAACATAAATCTTAAAACAATCATCATATTTAATGACTTGTTTTTTATTATCAAGAATCGCTTTATAAGCTCCAATAGCGATTATTTCTTGAGAAAATTGCGTACCTTCAAAATCTAAAAATACTATTTGGTTCGCGTCGTTTAATGCTTTATTAATGGATTTCATGTTAAAAATTATAGTCAAATTAACTTGCATTAAGCAAGTTTAAAAGAGCGATTCGATGATATTTAGTTAAAATAATTTAAAAAGATAAAAGTGAACTACTATTTTGCTTAATTTTTGACACTTTTTTATTGCTCTGGTCGACTTATATTTAGTTGCGAATTTGGCCTGTCTTTTATATAATAAAAGAGTTAGGAAAACACATGAAACTTCAATTAAGCCAAAAAGATATTTTAAATAAAAAGTTTAAGAAAAATACACTCGGTTATGATGCCGATGAAGTAGATTCGTTTTTAGATAAAATATTGGAAGATTATGAGTCTATCTATTCTGAAATCGATACTTTAAATGCGGAAATTATTTCTTTAAAAAGAGATAAAGAAACATTAAAAGCAAATTTAAGAGATAAAGACCAAGCAATTTCGATTCAAAAAAGTAAAGATTTTGCTATAAATACATCTCAAGATTCAAGCTTAGATAACTTAGAACTTCTTCAAAAATGTAGTGCTTACGAGAAGAAATTATATCAACTTGGCGTTGATCCTAATAAAGTTAAATAAAATTTCAGTCCATGTAATCGCTGGTCTTTTATAGATTAGAGGAAAGTCCATGCTCGCACATTCTGAGATGAATGTAGTGTTTATGCTAGCTTAAAAAATAAGGCTAGGTATTTTGGAGAAAATAACGGCAGGAATAAATCTAAAAGGAAACTCATGATTCTATTCCTATAAAGTGCCACAGTGACGAATTTAATAGAAATATTAAAATGAAACGCGGTAAACCCCTTAAGCGAGAAACTCAAATATTGGTAGAGGAAATCAATCTAAAGAATTGAATGGAGATTGGTAAGTTGTAAAACTTAGATAAATGATTACATAAAACATAACATGGCTTACGGACTGATTACTCATTCGAGAGCAAAACTATGAAAATTAATTTACCCACAAAGATTACGATTAGTCGTATAGTAATAGCTTCATTACTTATAATCTTTATTATCGTTTTTTACTTGCTTGATCAATTTAATGTTTTAAATATTGCTGAAGTAGGTAACATCTCACTTAATAATGGTGGTGCAACAATAAATTGGATAATGATTATAATTTTTGGAGTATTTATTTTAGCAAGCTTAACAGATTTTTTAGATGGTTATCTTGCTAGAAAAAATAACATGATTACAGATTTAGGAAAATTTTTAGATCCAATCGCTGATAAAATGCTTGTTAATTCGATGATGATATTTTTATCACTTAATTTTATTAGTTTAGGAAATGATGTTAAATTTCCTTTTTTCTGCGTTATTATCATGGTAATTAGAGATTTAATTGTTGATGGATTAAGATTTTTAGCAGCTCAAAAAAATGTTGTAATTGCTGCTAATAAGTTTGGAAAAATCAAAACAGTAACACAAATGATTGCAATTTCTGTTGTTATTTTAAATGGTTTTCCTTTTGTTTTCTTCGATTATAATTGGCCAATGTACTTGCATATAAGCGATTGGCTAACTTATATAGCTACATTTTTTAGTGTTTTAAGTGGCGTAATTTATATGAAACAAAACATTCATGTTTTAGGAGGGACTAATAATGAATAATGTTGAAGAATTACTTAATAAGTTAATTGAAAAAGGTCTAACTATTGGAAGCGTTGAGTCTTTTACTGGAGGATTATTCGCTAAAACCCTTACTGATGTACCCGGAGCAAGTAACTGTTTCAAAGGAAGTATTGTAAGTTATTCAAAAGAACTTAAAGAATCTCTTGTCGAAATTCCTGCAAGTTATATTGAAGAACATGGTGTTGTCAGTTGGGAAGTTGCTCAACAAATGGCAATTAAAGGAAAGAGAATTTTAGGCGTTGATGTTTGCGTAAGCTTTACAGGTAATGCTGGGCCAGACGTATGTGAGGATGGCACAAAAGCTGGCGAAGTTTATATTGGTATTGTTTATAACGGACAAATTTGGCCAATTCCTCTAAATCTTCAAATGAGTAGGGAAGAAGTTAGAGAATATGCAGTTCAAACTGCTGTTAATGCTCTCTTATCAATTATTAACTAAAATATTAATTTAGTATTAAGATTTTAAAAAAGTGCCAAATTTTTTAAAAAAATAAAAATTTATTTCGTCGTACTAGGTGAAAGGAGATTTTGTTTTATGGAAAATAAAAATTATAATGAAACATTAAAATCTGTCTTTGCCGAAGTAGAAAGAGAATTTGGCAAAGGATCTATCGTTAGACTTGGTGATCATCCAAAAGTCGACGTTGAAGCTATTTCTAGTGGGAGTATTTTGTTAGACTCTTGCCTTGGAATTGGTGGATATCCAAAAGGAAGGATTGTTGAAATATACGGTCCTGAAAGTAGTGGCAAGACTACATTAGCACTTACAGCTGTCGCTGAAGTGCAAAAGAAAGGTGGACTTGCTGCATATATTGATGCTGAAAATAGTATCGATCCAGATTATGCAAAAAATTTAGGCGTAAATATCGATGATTTAATCTTATCGCAACCTGATTCAGGTGAAGAAGCGTTAGAAATTGTCGAAACACTCGCACGAAGTGGAGTTTTTAGTTTGATTGTTGTTGATAGTGTTGCTGCACTAGTGCCTCAAGCTGAACTTGATGGGCAAATGATTGACTCTAGTGTTGGATTACAAGCTAGAATGATGTCAAAAGCAATGAGAAAAATTACTGGATTGCTAAATAAAAATAACTGCACTGTTATTTTTATTAATCAACTTAGAGAAAAAGTTGGAGTAATTTATGGAAGCAACGAAACTACAACTGGCGGAAGAGCTCTTAAATTCTTCTCGAGTGTACGTATTGATATTAGACGTTCTGAAGCAATTAAGGATGGGCAAAACTTAATAGGAAACGTTGCAAATATAAAGGTTGTAAAAAACAAGGTTGCAACTCCATTCAAATCATGCAAAGTTGACATTATTTATGGTCAAGGAATTTCAAAAGAAGGTGAATTACTTGATTTAGCTATTGAAAAAGGAATAGTTAAAAAGTCAGGTAGTTGGTATGAAGTTTATGGTGATAGAATGGGCCAAGGCAGAGAAACCGCTAAAACTTATTTAAGAGAAAATAAAGACATCTTTGAGCGAATTAAGAGCGAAGTTGTTAACGGTGAAGTTAAAAACTAAATAAAGCCTAATGCGTGATCTTCTATTGATACTTTATATATAGAAAGGATTACGTTATGTTAAATTTTAAAATATTGGCCGATACCCAAGCAGGATTAGAAGTTTGGGTATGGGTCATCTTAATTGTTGTTGCTTTAATAGTAGGTATTGTAGCAACTTCATTAGTGCTTTTCTTTATGCCTTCAATGAAAGCAAAAAGAGCAACTATTAATGCTGATAAAATAATTAATGATGCTAATGTAAAAGCTGAAAAGATTATTAAAAATGCACAAATTGATGCTAAGCAAGAAACTTTTGATATGAAAAAAGAAGCTGAAAAAGACATCAAAGAAAGAAAACAAGAAGTTGTTAATCAAGAAAACAAATTACTTCAAAGAGAACAATCTATTGATGCTCGTGATCAAGCACTCTTAAAAAAAGAAAACAATCTCGAGCAAAAAGAGAAAATTATTGAATCTCAAATTGAAGAAAATAAGAGAAAAAGTCAACTTTTATCAGAAAAAATCGATTCAATTTTAAGTGAACTTGAAAATATCGGAAAATTAACTGAAAAAGATGCTAGAGAAGAACTTTTTAGAAGAGTTGAAGAAAAAGAACAACAAAATATTGCTAAATATTTAAAAGAAAAAGAAGAAGACGCTGAATCAAAGGCTGAAGAAAAATCAAAAGAGATTTTATCAATGGCTATGGCTCGTCACGCTCAAGAAGTTACTACTGAAAGAACAATAAGTACTATTTCACTTCCAAGTGATGAAATGAAAGGTAGAATTATTGGTAGAGAAGGACGAAATATTAAATCATTAGAGCAAATGCTTGGCGTCGATATTATTATTGATGATACTCCAGAAGCACTTACAATCAGTTGTTTCAATCCGATTAGAAGAGAAATTGCTACTAGAGCTTTGAATATTCTTATAAAAGATGGTCGTATTCAACCTGGAAGAATTGAAGAAGTTGTTAATAAATGCCAAAAAGAAGTAAACGATGTAATGAGAAAAGCTGGTGAAGATGCTGTTAATAAACTAGGCATCGGAAACATGAATAGAGAACTTATTGCATTAATTGGGCGTTTAAAATATCGTACAAGCTATGGCCAAAATCAACTCGAGCACAGTGTTGAAACTGCAGAACTTTGCGGAACAATGGCTGTTGAATTAGGACTTAATTCACAAATAGCTAAACGTGCTGCACTTTTACATGACTTAGGAAAAGGACTTGATTTTGAAATGGAAGGAAGCCATGTTGAAATTGGTGCGAGATTAGCAAAAAAATATGGTGAGAATGATCTTGTTGTAAATGCAATTGAATCTCATCATGGAGATGTACCATGCAAATCAATTATTGGCTATTTAGTACAAGCTGCTGATACTTTAAGCGCAGCTAGACCTGGTGCAAGAAGTGAAACACTTGAAACATATATTAAAAGAGTTGAACAACTAGAAACTATATGTAAATCATATGAAGGCGTTTCTAATTGTTATGCAATGCAAAGTGGTAGAGAAGTTAGAGTCATGGTTATTCCAGAAAAAATTAATGATTTAGAAGCATTTAAACTCGCTCACGATATTAAAGAAAGAATTGAAAAAGAAATGACTTATCCAGGTCAAATAAAAGTAAATGTAATTAGAGAATATCGTGCTATAGAAACTGCAAAATAATGAATATATTATTTATTGGTGATATTGTAGGAAAAGTAGGAAGAAAAGCTTTAAAAAAGAATTTAGACTCCGTTTGCAAAAAATATAAAATTAATTTTATTATTGCAAACGGAGAAAATATTTCTCGTGGTAGAGGGATGAACGAAAATCATTACAATTTCTTAATTAACCAAGGAATTGATTGTATTACTTTAGGAAATCATTATAAGGATAGACCTGAAATAATTGATTATTTGGATTTTGCTGATGAAGTAGTTAGACCTCTTAACATCAAAGAAGATTTTCCTGGTGTTGGATCAAAAGTTTTTGATGTAAATGGCGTGAAGATAAGAGTCACTAACTTGTTAGGATTAGCTTTTTCAAAATTAGATGTAGACGATCCATACACTTCTATTGAAAAGATTATCGAAATCGATGATAGTGACATTCATATTGTTGATTTTCATGCTGAAGCAACTGGTGAAAAAAAGGCATTTGCATATGCTTTAAAGAATACAGTTAGTGCTGTAATAGGAACACACACACATGTTCAAACTCGCGATGCACAAATTCTTAATACAGGAACAATGTTTATAAGTGATGTTGGTATGTGCGGGTCTTATAATTCGGTATTAGGGTGTGAAATAAGCAGTGTTATTGAACGAGTTATAAAACATAACGAGAATACAAGATTCTCATATTTAGAAGATGATGATTGTTTGTTTTCTGCATGTGTTCTCAAATTTAATGATTTTACTTTTAAAAGTGAAGAAATAATCTCAATATATTTAATTTCAAGAAAGGAAAGCAATTATGAAGAAGGTAGTTATTGAAAATTTACCAGATATGAATGAAGCAAGAAAGAGAGTCAGTAAATCCTCAACAATTTTATATTCATATACTCCAAGTAAAGAATTAATTGAAAGATTTAAAGGTAAAAAAGTTTTTATTAGAACATATGGTTGTCAAGCAAATGTTCGTGATGAAGAAACATTATTAGGATTATTTTCAACTATTGAAATGACACGCACTGAAAATCCTAAAGAAGCAGATATTGCTATACTTAACACATGCGCAGTTAGAGAAAATGCTGAAGATAAGGTTTATGGTGAAATCGGAGAATTCAAAGCATTAAAAGAAAAAAATAAGAATTTAATTTTAATGATTTGTGGGTGCATGGTTGAACAAAAACACATTATCGAAACTATTTTGGAAAAGTATCCTTATGTTGATGTAATGTTTGGAACTCATAATTTACATGATGTTTTAAAACTTGTTGATCAATATATACATAAAAAATCTAGATATATTGATATCAAGAGTGAAGAAGGAAATATTATTGAAAACTTACCAGTAACTAGATTAGATAACGCAAAGGCATTCGTTAATATTTCGTATGGCTGTGATAAATTCTGTACTTATTGTATTGTCCCATATACAAGAGGAAAAGAACGTTCTAGAAATAAAGCAGATATTTTAGCTGAATGCAAAGAATTAGTTGAATCAGGCTATAAAGAAATTACTCTTTTAGGGCAAAATGTCGATAGTTATGGAAAAGATTTAAAAGATGGAACAACTTTCGCAGGACTTTTAGAAGAAGTAGCTAAATTAGGCATCCCTAGATTAAGATTTTTAACTTCATATCCAAATGATTTTAAGGATGATGTTATCGACGTTATGGCAAAATATGACAATATTATGAAATATTTACATTTGCCTATTCAAAGTGGAAGCGATACTGTCCTTAAAAAAATGGGAAGAAGATATTCAAGCGAAGAATATTTATCTTTAGTAAATAGAATTAGGACAAAAATTCCTAATATCGCACTATCAACAGATATTATCGTAGGCTTCCCTAATGAGACTTATGAAGAATTTTTAGATACTATAAAAGTTGCTAATTTAGCAGATTATACAAGTGCATTTACATTTATATATTCTCCAAGACAAGGCACACCAGCTGCAAAACTTAAAGATGATGTAACTTATGAAGAAAAAGTAAAAAGATTTAAAGAACTTGTTTCAGCACTTGAAGTTAACTTTAAAAAACATGCAGATGAAATGGTAGGAAAAACTTTTGATGTTTTAGTTGAAGGTACAAGCAAGAAAAATAAAGAATTACTTTCTGGATACCCTTATAACATGAAAGTCATTCACTTTAAAGGTAATGAATCTTTAATAGGCAAAATTGTAAAAGTTAAAGTTACCGAAAGTCATTTATATTCTTTAATTGGAGAGTTAGTTAGTGAATAAAAATATATCTGATGATATAAAAAACATTAATTCATATTTGAGAAAAAACAATTTAGTTCTAGAATACGAAAAATTGAAAAGCGCAATTTCAAATTCTCAAGAATTGAATTTGATTTTAGGTGAAATGAAATTACTTAAAAAATGTTCAATGACAGAAGAAGAAAGAACTAGATACTCTGATTTAAAAAAGAAGTATGATTTAAATCCTTTAGTTCAAAACTTTAAACAAGCTGAAAAAGAACTCAAAGAGTTAGAAGAAGAGATTAAGAATAATTTAGATTTATGATTTATGCAATATTAGGACCAACTTGCTCAGGCAAAAGTGATTTAGCTTATAAATTATCAAAGCATTTTAATAATATGCCTATTATTAATTTTGATGCTTTTCAAGTTTATAAAGAAATCGAAAAAGGAACAGCCAAACCTACACAAGATGAAATGGAGAAATACAATTTATTTTTGTATGATTTTGTTTCGATTAAAGATCAATATGATGTTTCTAGATATCAAGCTGATGCTAGAAAAATTTTAGCAGAGCACAAAGACGCTATTATGGTTGGTGGAACTGGGCTTTATTTAAAAGCTGCTTTGTTTGATTATAAGTTTTATGAAGAATCTAAAATGGATGAAGGCTTTTTAAAGGATAAAACGAATGATGAATTATACGAGATGCTTTTGAAAATAGATAAAGACGATGCGTTTAAAATAGGGCCTAATAATCGAAAAAGACTATTGAGAGCTTTATTCATTTTTAAAGAACATGGAAAAAGTAAAAGTGATTTAAATGAAAATGGAAAAGATAAACTGCTTTATCCAAATGTTACTTTTATTGGACTTGATATAGACAAAGAATATTTATACGAAAGAATCAACAAACGTGTTGATATCATGTTTGAAAATGGGTTACCTTTAGAGGCACATATGTTATTTAAAGAATATGATAATTCTTTGAGAGGGCTTCAAGCTATTGGCTATAAAGAATTTTTGAAGACTAATAATGATGAAGAAGCAAAAGAAATGATTAAACTAAATACAAGGCATTATGCAAAAAGACAATTTACATTTTTTAAGCATCAATTTAATAATGTAAGATGGTTTAAAAGCATTGATGAAGCATATGAAACAATAGTGAATGAAGAAAAATATGGGAATAAATGATCGAACAAAATTATTGTTAAGCAATAATTTTGAAAAACTATCAAAACTAAAAATCGCTGTAATAGGAGTTGGAGGAGTTGGTTCCATTATTCCGATATCTTTTGTAAGAAGCAATATTAAAGATATTATTATTGTTGATAAAGATATAGTTGATGACTCTAATTTAAATAGACAAATTGCCTATAATATAAATGATATAGGAAAAACCAAAGTAATTGCTTTAAAAGAACATTTACTTGAATTAAATTACGATTTAAATATAAAACCAATATCAAAAAGAATTGATAAAGAATTCGATTTTTCAATTTTTGATGATAGAGATTACATTGTTGATTGCATAGATGATATTGATGCAAAGGTGTTATTAGCTAAGTATGCAATTGATCACAATATAAAATATATAACTTCTTTAGGGATGGGCAATAGGCTTGATTCTACTAAAGTTGAAATTACAAAATTAAATAAAACAACAAATGACCCACTAGCTAAAAAATTTAGGTATAATTTAAAAAAAGAAGGTGTAGATATATCGAAAATTAAGGTTTCCTTTTCCAAAGAGCAACCATTAATTAAGGGTAAAGTTATCTCTTCAATGATATTTACTCCTAACGCATCTGGATTAGCACTTGCTAGTCATGTACTTATAGAATTATTAGGCATGGAGGATTTAGACAATGCGCTTACAAAAAATTAATAAAGTAGCTTTAAGATTTGGAATTGATGAAAAATATTTAATTAATTATGGAGACAAAATTGCCAAAGTTGATTATTCACTTTTTGATAAAGTGAAAAATAATGAAGATGGGAAATTAATTTTAGTTACTGCTATAACACCAACAAAAGCAGGCGAAGGAAAAACTACATGTAGCATTGCTTTAGCAGAAGGGCTTAATAAACTAAATAAAAAAGCAGTCGTTTGTTTAAGAGAACCAAGTTTAGGACCTGTTTTCGGTTTAAAAGGCGGAGCGACTGGTGGCGGAAAAGTGACAGTTGAACCTAGTGAAGATATAAATTTACACTTTACTGGTGATATGCATGCATTAACAAGTTCTATAAATTTAATAAGTGCAATTATTGATAATCATATATATCAAGGGAATGAATTAAATATTAATCCAGAAAAAATTATATGGAAAAGAGCTCTTGATATGAATGATAGAGAACTTCGAGAAATTGAAATTGGATTAGGTGGAGAAAAAAACGGTATAAAGAGAATAGATCATTTTGAAATCACTGTTGCAAGTGAATTGATGGCTATTTTATGTCTCGCTGATTCAGAAGAAGATTTTGTAAATAGAGTTGGAAAAATAATAGTTGCTTACAATTTTAATGAAGAACCAGTTTATTTAAAAGAATTGAAAATAAATAATGCGATTTTGAAATTAATGAAAAAGGCATTGCTGCCTAATATTGTTCAAACGCAAGAAAATAATTTAGCTTTTATTCACGGAGGACCATTTGCTAATATTGCACATGGCTGTTCAAGTTTACTTGCAACTAAACTTGCTTTAAAAATTTCGCCTTTTGTAATAACGGAAGCTGGCTTTGCTGCAGATTTAGGAGCTGAAAAATTTTTTGATATTAAATGTAGAACAGGCAACCTAAAACCAGATTGTGCCGTACTTGTTGCTACTATAAAAGCTTTAAAACTACATGGTGGTGAAAAATACGAAAATTTAAATTCTGAAAATTTGGAATGCCTGGAAGTTGGTTTTAAAAATTTAGAGCAGCATTATCAAAATTTAAGAAAATTTGGGTTACCTGTTGTAGTCGCTATTAACAAATTTACAACAGATACTGATAAAGAAATTGAATTACTCGAAAATTTATGTAATAAAATCGGATATAACCGGGCTCTTGTTGAAGGCTTTACAAAAGGCGGAGCTGGATCTATTGATTTAGCAAATAAAATTCTAGAAACATTAGAAACAAAAAAATCAGATTTTAAATGTTTATATAACCTAAATGACTCTTTAGAAAATAAAATTGCTAAAATAGCAAAAGAAATATATAGAGCTGAAGGCGTTGAATTTTCAGATTTAGCTTTAGAAAAGCTTGAAAACATAAGAAAATTAGGCAAGGATAATTTGCCTGTTTGCATCGCAAAAACACCTTCTAGTTTTAGTGATAATGCAATCTTATTAAATGCTCCTAGAGGATTTAACATTCATGTTAAAGATTTAAAAATTTCTAATGGTGCTGGATTCGTTGTAGTATATACTGGAAATATTTTAACAATGCCAGGGCTGCCAAAAGTACCACAAGCAGTAAAAATGCAAGACTATTAAGCGATTTTGGATTAAAATAGTTTAGTTAATTATTAAGTAGAAAGATTTATTTATGGCTAAAGATATTAAACCAGAGAATGTGAAAAAAGAATTAGATGAATTAAGAAATGAAAGTACAACATCTCTAGATTTTTTAAATGGAAAAATTGATGATACTGATGCTAAGGAAATAAACCTTTCAAATGACGATAAGATTTTAAACGAAGCTATAAAAGAAGATGTTGAGGAAGAGAAAAAAGAAAGCAAAGATGCTAAAGAAGGTGGCAATAAATATAAATATTTTATTTATTTAGGACTCATTCTTATTATTACAGCTTTTGTTCTTTGGTATTCTCTTACTAGAGAAACTACTCAAGTTGGTCCTAATGGAGAATTTCTTCTTGTTTATGAAACGGTACCTTCTGTTTTTAAGAGCATGAATGTTGGCTATTTTGTGTTATTTTTATCATCCGTTGTTGTTTCACTCTTAATAGCTTCTTTATTGTTGTTCTTCTTTGCAAGACTTTACACTAGACATTATAAAATACATCAAGCTGTTGCTAATCAAATGATTGGGAATTTTTATAGTGCAATTACGCCTGGCGCGAGTGGTGGTCAATTTGCACAAGTTGTTACTTTTAAAAAACAAGGAATCCCTATTTCAAATAGTGCATCAATTTTTGTAATGCAATTTATTGTTTATCAAACCTGCTTAATCATTTTAGGGATTATAAGTATTTCAGCGCGTTTTTCTACGATTATGGCTATTGATTTCATCCCAATAACTATTAATGATTTAACAATGAATATTCCAATATGGATTTTTGTCGTTTTTGGATTTGCTTTAAATTTTATTGTTATTTTGGCTTTACTTTTAATGTCGTATTCTAGAGGAATACAGAATTTTATTATTAATAATGTAATTGGTTTCTTATCTAAAATTAAATTACTTAAAAATCCTGAAGATAAAAGAAAAATGATAAGAATTCAAGTAGAAAACTATAGAATTGAACTTAGACGTTTGCAAAGCAATATACCATTTGCAATGCTAATGTTCATATTAACTTTCTTAAACTTAATCATTTGTGAATTGCAACCTTTCTTTTGCGGGCTTGCGTTAAACGGTTTTGATTTCTCTGATACTAGTGTATTTTTAAAAATGTTTGATTGCATTTGCTTTTCAAATTTTCAACAAATGGCTACTGGATTAATACCACTTCCAGGAAGTGCTGGCGTGAGCGAAATTGTTTTTAGCGCTTTATTCGGAGCTGGTTCAAACTTTTACTCAAAAGATTTCTATGCTGCTAGCAAAGTTGGAATTTTAATGATTTTATGGAGATTCGTGACGTTTTATTTCCCATTTATTATTAATGCTATTGTTGCAGCAACATATAAGAGCAGGGGATTACCATATTCAGAAAGAATTGTTCCTGTTGGAAACAAAAAAACTATGCTTACAATCCAATTAGCTACATATGAGGAAAGAAAAGTTTCTAGTGATACAGTATATGAAACTAAGATGCTCGAAAGAAAAGAAATTCTTAAAAAACTCAACCCTGTAAATGTTAAAAAGAAACAAACTAAATTATCTAAGTCTGAATCAAAAAGAACAAAGAATAGTACTGACGAACTCAATGTCGGGGATGATGAATAATGAATATAGCTATTTTTAGTGATACATTTTTACCAGAAATCAATGGTGTTGCTGTTAGTGTTAATTCACTATTTAATTTGCTAAAGAAAAACGGTCATACTGTTTATGTGATTACCACTAGTAAAGAAAAAGAACCTACTTTTAAAGATAATGTTTTAAGAATACCTGGATTAGAGTTGAAAAAACTATATGGATATCGTGCTTCATTTGTTTACAACGAAAAAGCTTTTCAAATTCTGAAAAATTTAAAGCTAGATTTGGTTCACATAAATACTGAGTTTGGTATCGCTCAATTTGGTTTTATCGTTGCTAATAAATTAAATATACCTTCTGTCTATACATATCATACGATGTATGAAGATTATACATACTATGCAACGAAAGGATATTTTGATAGATTTTCAAAATGGGCTATTAGAGAATTTGACAAAGCTTGTATGAATAGGGCTACTGAAATAATTTCACCTAGTGATAAAACTAAAATTTATTTAAGATCGATTGGCGTTGAGAAATATATTAATGTAGTTCCGACTGGATTCGATTTTAGCAGATTTAATAAAAATGAAGCAAATATTTTAAAAGCAGAAGAAATTCAAAAACAATTCAATATTCCTAGTGATAAAAGAATATTATTATCTTTAGGTAGAATAGCTAAGGAAAAAAGCATCGACGTTATTATTAAAGGATATAAGGATTATTTAGATAAAACGCATGATAAAACAACATTATTACTTATTGTTGGCGACGGACCTAGCTTAAACGAACTTTGTGAATTGGCAAAAGAACTAAAAATACAAAGCAATCAAATTTTGTTTATTGGAAAAGTTGATAATTCTTTAGTTCCTTATTTTTATATAATGTCTGATTTATTTCTTAATGCATCAATAAGCGAGACGCAAGGACTAACATTCATGGAAGCAATGGCTGCAGAGTTACCTGTTTTATGCAGATTCGATAACAATTTAGTTGGTGTTATCGATAATAAAATTAATGGTTTCTTCTATCAAGATGTAGGCGACTTTGAGAATAAATTAAGATATGTATTAGGTTTACCTACTAACGAATTAGATAAAATTAAAAAGAATGCTTTATCTTCTATTGATAAGTTTTCTGAACAAACTTTTTATATTAATATTATGGAGGTTTATAGACGTGCAATTAGAAAATTCTGGTAATGTTGAAATGAACATTGATGATGTAAAAGAAAAAAAGAAAAAATGTATTGTCACTATAAACGGCAAAAAGCATAAATTTTTTAGTAGTACTATTGATGAATTTAATATTAAAGAAGGCCAACAAATTGATCAAGCACAGTTAGAAAAAATAATTTCGTTCAATGAAAAAGAAGAAATTATTAAGTATTGCTTATCTTTATTATCTAAAAAACCTTATAGTGAAAGAGAGTTAAAGCAAAAAGCTTCAAAAAAATTCGTAAACAGCAAAGAAGTCGGAAAAGCTATAATCGAATTAAAAAAAAGCAATCAATTAAATGATAGATATTATTTAAAAAAATATTTACAATACTTTGATGACAATAATTATGGCAGATACTTTATAACTAATTTTCTTACAAATCAAGGAATTAAAGAATATTTGGTTAATTCTGTAAGTTTCCCTGATTATAATGAGGAAATTAAAGCGAGAAGATATTTTGATAGTATCAAAAACAAATATGTAAGTAATAACTTTACAAAGCAAAAGAAAAAAATATATGACAAGATGCTAGCTCGTGGTTTTTCAGTTGATATTGTTATTAACATATTAAATGATTTAAAAGTCGATGAGCAAAAAGAAGAAGCTCGTTTAATTAATGACTTTAAGAAAATTAAAAGTAGAGTTAAAAAAGCAAATAATCCTAAAATTGATCAAGATGCAAAAATTGTGAGTAAATTAATTAATTTAGGGTATTCGCTTAATTCAATTAATGAAGCAATTACTAAGGATAAGAAGGGTGAATTAGATGATTAAAGACTTTCAAGATAAAGAACGTTTCTCAGGTATTTTTTTAGTGAAAGATGTAACAAAAGGGACTAAAGTTGATGGACAATCTTATCTTTCGGTTACTCTTCAAGATAATAGTGGTACTATTGATGCGAAAAAGTGGATTGTTACTAGCAATGACATTAAATTATTAGTACCTGGAACCGCTGTAAGAGTTGATGGCGAAGTAAGAATTTATAAGGAAAAATTACAAGCATCAATAGATGCAGTATATGAAGTTGATTTAAATACTATTGATTTAACCGATTTGCTTATTCAATCTCCTATTCCTGTAGAAACATTAATTTCAAAATTTAAATATTTTCTTAGTAGCATAAAAAACGATGATTGTAAGAATATATTAAATTATATTTTTAAAAAATATTACCAAGATTTTATTAATTATCCAGCTGCAGTAAGAAATCATCATGAATTTTATCACGGGTTGCTTTATCACACAGTTTCAATGTGTGAAGTTGCTGAAGGCATTTCAAAACATTATTCTGATGTAGATTATGATATTTTAATTTCTGGATGTCTCTTACATGATGTAGGAAAAGTTATTGAATTTAGCGGTGTGATTGGCACTAAATACACAAATGAAGGAAATTTATTAGGACACTTAACGATAGGAATGTCATTAATTGATGAAGCAAAAAAGGCTTTAGATATTAAAAGCGAAGTTCCTTTGCTATTAGAACATATGGTTTTATCTCATCATGGCAAAGTCGAATATGGAGCAGCGGTTGTGCCAATTACTAGAGAAGCTTTATTGCTTTCTATGATTGATGATATGGACGCTAAAATGATGATTTTGGATAAAGCATATGATAATGTCGAAGAAGGTGGATATACGGAAAGAATATTTCCATTAGAAAATAGAAGTTTCTATAAGCCAAAGAAATATTAAAAAAACATCGCAAGCTGCGATGTTTTTTAGTCTTTAAGTGAATTTTTAATCTCTGATGCGATAGCTGGTAAGTTCACATCTTTCATTTCTTTTAATTCAATTTTGAATCCATCAGATGCAGTGTATCTTGGAATAACATGTACATGGAAATGCTTGATTGTTTGACCAGCGGCTTCATTACAGTTAGTAATAACATTTACGCCCTTTGCTCCAAGTTGTTCTATTTGAACTTGACCTATACGTTGGGCAAGGTTCATTACTTTATTCATAACATCTTTTGGAGTAGAAAGAAATGAAGAGTAATGTTTTTTAGAAATAACTAGTGCATGTCCGTAAGTTGCAGGATTTACATCAAGAAAAGCTAAAACATCATCATCTTCATATAATTTAGTTGATGGAATAACTCCGTTAACGATTTTGCAAAATATGCAGTTTACATCATAATCCATATTTTTCTCCTTTTATATTGCGTAAAAGCCCGCATCACGCGGGCTTTTAAATATTAATCTTCAAATAAATTTGGGAATGTCGACTCAAAATAATCGTAAACATCTTGATCGTGGTAATCAATGTTACATTGTTTTAAGTAATGTGTTAAAGCATTTGTTGTATATGTGGAGCCACTTGCTAATGAATAAGCAGAAGTTCTAACATTCTTTTCAACTGCTGATTTGTCTTTTGTTGAATCTGTTTCAATTGAAATTAATTCAGGTGTAATTGAATCATTTACTTCAACAAGATAGAAAGATGAGCTATCTTCCCAAATAATTGAATCGGCGATTGATGAATATGATTCCTTTCTTAAGAATTTTGAACCTTCATCATCATTTGCTTGATAAATATAAGCACCGATGTATTGCTTTGATGATTTTAAGTAAGAATTCCATTCATTAACGAATGCGTATGAGTATAATCTATTCTTGATTGTGTCTGGCAAAGAAGTAGAATCTTTAGTTTCCCAACCTTCTGTTACAAAATCTTCAACTCTAATTTCATCTGTTTTGATTTCAAATCCAACGATTGGATCATAACTCATACTATCAATTGATGTAAATGAAGAATAGTTTGAACTATCATTTGTGTTTGCATCATTTGTTAATGTTGAATACTTATTAACTAAATCGTAGAATTCAGTATTTTTATAATACTTAATTTCTCTATTATCGCCATAGCCTTCAATGTAGTTGTATTTACCATTTGTATCAGCTGTATGGCCATCTTTATTTTTTGAAGGATTTTCAGTTGTTGCGACTGAGAAAACACTTTCAGCTAATTTCTTAACGTTTTCGTTTTCGATGTAGATACCTTTCCATGCATCTTGAGCGATAAGATATTTATCACTTAATGATGTAGTTTTCATACCTTCATTTAATACATAATTAGAAACAAAGTTATTTACAAATTGCTTTGCATTTTTTGATGTATTATCAGCAATTTTAATGTAATTAACTTGTCTAGATTGTGTTTGACCAATGTTTCCATATTGTTCTTCAAGAACATATTGTTCAACAAGTAAATTTTGTAAAATTGTTGGAATTAATGAAGAATTAATGTAATCAGTATAGAAATTGAAGTGTAAGATTTTTTTAATTTCTTTGATACCATCTTCAGTGTTTACATCAAATTTTCCGTCAATTAATACGCCATTTGTATATCCGTATTCATCGACACCGCCTTCGCTAAATCCGATGAAACCTGTTTTTCCACTTTGATATTTATAGTGCTCAGTATACTTAACATCATTATCGTAGAAAATTTCTTTAGCTTTTTCACTATCGATAACACCATTTTTGTTTTCAACAGTATTTAAATCTTCATATTGTTTTTTAGCATATGAGATTTCATATAATCTATTGTTTCTTTTGTATGAAGAAGTGTTAACTTCGTTCCACATTGTTTTAACAATTTGGGAATCAATAATACCTTTAATAATTTCGACTCTCTTTTCAACATCAGCTATTGATGGCTCACTTTCTGATAATGTTAATTTATATCCTGTGTGATCCCAGTTTTTATAAGCTGGATGTTTTTTAATGAATTCAGTTTTTTCTGAATCTGTTTTACCATCAAAACCATTAAGTACAATTTTATATCCACCAGCGGCAGCAGCATCTTTAACAACGCTATAACTTCCAATTACTTGTTCAGCGATTTGGTTAACAAGAATATCTTTAATGCTTGATGTATAATTTGATTCGCCTTTGATTGCTTTATAAATCACATTAAGTGTATTGTGATCTAATTCGATTTGAGTGTTTGTTAATGCTTTGTCTTCATCTGGATAGACAGCACTAATTTTGCCACAGGAGCTTAATAATAAAGTAGTGCAAGCAAGTGTTAATAAAACATTTCTCTTTTTCATATTCTCTTAATCCTCACTTTCTAGTTGTTAAGCTTTCCATCAATATTGCTATATTTTGAGTTATAGCCAGGGTTGCCTTGCTTATAAATAGCTTCGTTTCCGAATTCAAGAGCTAAAATTTCTGGTAAAAGCATATATTTTCTTTCGTTATTTTGAGCTTTGATTTCAGCTGCATAATTTGCCCAGTTTGTACTTAATGACTTAGCGTTTTCACTAAGAGTTGAATTTCTTGACTTATCAATATATTTTTGAACGAGTTCTTCAACGTTAGTTCCTGCAATTTCGTTAAGCTTGATGTTTAATCCACTGTTTAACCAATCAAATTTATTGTATGAATTAATACTCTTTTTGATTTCAGGTTCAATACCGTAACTTGAATTAGAAATTCTTTCTTGATAGTTGTTAACTGTATCATCGACATTAGAATTTCTACCAATTGTTCTTGTTTGAACATATGTTTTCTTTGGAATATAGACATCTTTGCCTTCAATCTTTTCAGTTACGTGTGGAGCTTTTTCTGTGTAATAAGGTTTTCCTGTTGCACTATTAATACCGTCAGCATCTTTAGGTGATACTGGAGCATAATATTCATTTAAATTTGCTTTATATGCTTCAGTTGTACCTGCAGTTGTATCAGCTTTGAAATTTAAATCAGAGTAATCAAATCCTGATCTTTCAATAATTATAAAGTGAACTCCGCCACTTGATTCTTTGTTTCTAACAACAAGAATTGGATTCTTATTTGTGTCACAAAGTACCTTCTTTTTGATTTGAGTATCGACTCCATCAACTTTGTAAGTAAATGTCATTTCAACGAAATTTTTATCGTTTACAGAAGCAGGTCTTCCACTAGTTTGATAGTGTCCTTCATTATTTAAATCTGAATAGACTGTTTTTTGAGCATCAACTTTATCAGATTTTGTTGCTGACATGAAGCCAGTGTAGCTTGATCCAGTAAGTGTATCTTTTGTAGAATCTGTCCATTTTGAATCAGTTCCGATAAGATCTTTTGATGTTAATGCATCTTCGTAAGTAATAAAGCCGACATTTCTATTTTGGAAATATTTATTAAAAAGGATATTACGTGGTAAGTAGTCTTCATCACCACCATAAACAGTTACACCATTTTTTGTTGTTGTATCTTTATAAGTTTCGAGTTGTTCGATTACTCCATAAGGAATAAATGAAACACCGAAATCTGTTAAAGAAGTGAATGCTTCATTGTTAATGTGTAAGTTATTCTTCTTTTCTGAATAATCTTTTTCATTTTTATATGCATCTTTATTTTTTGACATTGCTAAGTCATATAAGTAGACACCATATTTGAATTCGTTAACAAAAGATGTTTGGTTTGTCATGATATATTCACCCTTTGTAGCACCAGCACTATCATCAGTGAATGATTTCATTACATCAGTGAAAGTAGAATCTTTTCCATCACAATTTACAAGGTTGTTAACAACTTGATAAAGTTTATGAGCGTTATCACTTGAAATGTGTCCACGTGAATAGCCATAGTCTTGTGTTGCATCAACTTTAACAAGAATATGTTTTAAGTGATATGGAACATAATTTACTAAGTAACCTTCACTACCAGAAATTAAATTATATTTCTTTTGTAATTCATCACTTTCTGTGTCTTTCCATGTTTTAAATGTGTCATAGAAAGTTGAATCAACTTTTGATGTCATTTCTGTATAAAGAGAAGAAAGATAGTATTCTTTTTCTTTTTCTTCAACAGACATTGTTTCATCATTATAGTTTAATGTGTTTGTTAAATAATCTTCCCAGGATTTTCCTGCATCTTCAGCGTCATCTTTAGCCTTTTCAACTGTATTTTTTGCACTCTTTTCGACAGAAGTTTTTAAATCACTTAATTTTCCGCCTTTTTCAAAGTTAGCTCTTACGACGATTTCGTTTAATGCATCATAAAAAGCTTTAGCATGATCGTTTTTATTTGTGCTTAAATACTTTTGAATAATATCGTTAGTATTGACATTGAGCTTTTCACCATTATAGGTATATTCAAGAACTTTTCCTTCGCTGTTTTGCGTAACCTCAGCACAGCCAGAAAGAACTATTGAACTTAATGCCACTAAAGCTAAAGACATTACCTTCTTTCTTTTTGCCATATAATATTCCTTTCAAAATAAAAAATTTCGCTATTTTTGGATAGCCCTTTAATTTTATACTATAAGTATAAAGAAAACAATAAAATAATTACCTCTGTTTTTTGATGAAAAATAGCAAGAAACCAAAAATTTTAGTAGATTAAAGACTACAAATTTGAAAAACATATCATATTGTTTTATTTTGGTTGGTATTTAGTTTAAAATAATTTGCTTGGAGAGTAGTATGAAGTGTTTAGAGATTAAGGATTTACACGTAAGTGTAGAAAATAAGGAAATTTTAAAGGGCGTAAACTTAAAAATCAGTGAAGGTGAAGTCGTCGCTCTTTTAGGACCTAATGGTCATGGAAAATCAACATTGTTAAATGCGATAATGGGCAACCCAAGATATAAAATTACAAGTGGTGAAATTTTGCTTGATGGACAAGATGTTTTAAAAATGAAAGTCAATGAAAGAAGCAAGGCAGGACTCTTTTTATGCTTCCAAAACCCTTGTGAAATTCCTGGTGTTGTCTGCGCTGATTTTTTAAAAACTGCTTTAAATGAACATAGTGAAAAGAAAGTTTCTTTATATCAATTTTATAAAGTTTTAGATGAAGCGAGTAAAGAAGTTAAGATACCTTTTGATATGTTTAATAGAAGTTTAAATGATGGATTTAGTGGCGGAGAAAAGAAGAGAAATGAAATTCTTCAAATGATGATTTTAAAGCCACAAATTTGTATGCTTGATGAAATCGATAGTGGACTTGATGTTGATGCGATTAATGTTGTTAGTGATTGTATAAATAAAATGCATGAGGAAAGAGGAACTGGGCTCCTTGTCATTTCACACTATGCTAGATTGTTTGAATTAATTAAACCAACTAGATCTGTCGTTATTGTAAATGGAAAAGTTGCTTGTGAAGGTGGACCTGAAATTTATCAAAGAATTGATAAAGAAGGCTATGAATGGATCAAAGATGAATTAAACATCGAAATTAAAAAAGAAGAAGAGAAAAAAGTTGTTTCAATCGGTACATGTGCAACTAAAGAGATTATAAAAAATGGAAAATAATTTTAATGTAATTGAATACCAAAATAGTGGGAAATTTTCTATTGATTTGTCTGATAAAAATGACATCACAATCAGCATAAAAAATGATTCTAAAATTGATCTTGATTTAGTTAATTTTAGTGATAGTTGTGATCTTAAAATTTTTGCTCAAAAAGGGTCTTTATGTAACTTAAGAATATTATTAAAGGATAAGCCAAAAAACATTGTTTTACATGCAAATTTAGACGAAAAATCTGAATTTAATGTTTATTTTGCAGACTTTTCACTTGGAAATTCAACTTTTAATTCACACATTATTCTTTTAGGAGATGGTGCGAAAAGCGAATTTAAATTCTCTTCATTTAACACTTTAAACTACATGAAAAAATATAATTTATCATATGACCATATAGGTTTAAAAACTACATCAAATTTAGAAGGATATGGCGTTTGTTTAAAAGACTCTTTACTCAAAGTAAACGGAGTCTCTCACATTGAAAAAGATAGTATAAAATCAAGTGCTACTCAGAAGATAAAAGCAATACTTTTTGATGAAACAAGTGGCGCTATTGCTAATCCAATTTTAAAGATTGATTGTGATGATATTATTGCTAACCATGCTTGTGCAATCGGAAGCTTAAATGATGACCATATTTTTTATTTATTAAGCAGAGGAATCAAGCTTGAAGAAGCTAGAAAGCTTATTACTTATGGCTATTTAAGTCCTATTAAAGAGCACTTTGAAGAAAAAGAAAAAGAAGAAATCCAAAATCTTATAGAAGGTGATTTATAGTATGCTTGACGTTAATAAAATTAGAAAAGATTTTCCGATGTTAGATGGTTCTATTAAATCTAATAATGGAAAAGAAATGATTTATTTTGATAATGCTGCAACAACATTAAAACCTCAATGTGTAATTGATGCATGTTCACATTATTATGAAAAAGAAAACGCTAATTCACATCGTGGTGATTATGATTTAGCTTTTAAAGTTGATAGTGAAGTTGATAAATGTAGAGAAACAATCGCTAAATTTTTCAATGCTGATAAAAAAGAAATTGTTTTTACTAGTGGATGCTCAATGTCAATGAATCTTGTAGCTTTCGGATATGGATTTAAATTTCTTAAAAAAGGCGACGAGATTTTATTAACCGAAGCTGAACATGCAAGTAACGTTTTACCTTGGTTTAAAGTTAGCGAATTAACCGGTGCAGTTATTAAATATATTCCTTTAACAAAAGAAGGAAGATTAACTAAAGAAAATCTTGAAAAAGTAATATCTGAAAAAACAAAAATTGTTAGTGTTGCTCAAGTTACTAATGTTCTTGGATTTAAAAATGATATTAAGAGCTTAAGTGAAGTTGCACATAAATTTGGTGCAATCTTAATTTGTGATGCTGCACAAAGTGCACCACATATGAAGATTGATGTGAAAGATTTAGACTGTGATTTCCTATGTTTAAGTGCTCATAAGATGTGTGGTCCAACAGGAATTGGTGTTTTATATGGAAAATATGATTTATTAAAAATTACTGATCCATTTATGACTGGTGGAGGAGACAATGCGCGTTTTGATATGTGTGGAAATGTCGCTTACCTTGAACCTCCAGCAAAATTTGAAGCTGGTACAATGAATTTAAGTGGCATTTATGGCTTCCATGCTGCAATTAATTATCTAAATAAAATTGGAATGGAAAATATTGAAAAATATGAACTTGAATTACATGATTACGCAATTAGCAAATTAAAAACTATCGATGATTTAATTATTTATAATTCAAATGCTGATTTAGGAATTATCACTTTAAATGTTAAAGATGTATTTGCTCAAGACGAAGCAAGCTATTTAAATAGTAGAGGAATTTGCGTTAGAAGCGGCGAACACTGTGCAAAACTTTTAAAAGACATATTAAAAACTCCAGCAACTGTGCGTGTAAGTTTTTATTTTTATAACACAAAAGAAGAAATTGATGCTTTATATGAAGCGTTAAAGAATGGGAGGAACTTTCTAGATGCCTATTTCAATTGATCCTACAATGAGTAGGGAAATTATAATGGATCATTATTCAAATCCATTAAATAAAAGAGAGCCTGAAAATAAAGAAGAATATCAAACTATTAGAATGGACAGTGACTCCTGCATTGATGACATCACAATTTATTTAAAAATTGATGGCGATAAAATTGTTGATGCTTGTTTTTATGGTGTTGCGTGCACTATTTCGACTTCATCAACAGATATTTTATGTGAAATGATTAAAAATAAGTCTTTTAAAGAAGCACTTTATATCATTGAACAATATAAAAATATGATTTATGAAAAGCCTTTTGATGAAAGCGTTCTTGAAGAGCTTTTAGTCTTTGTTAATACTCATAAACAAGCAGCTCGTATTAAATGCGCAACACTTGGATTTAATGGTTGTGAAGAAATTATCAATAAGGATTTAAAATCGGAGAAAGACAATGGAAAATAAAATAGATTTTAAAAAAGATGCCGAATATAAATACGATTTTAAAGATGATGTTGATAGTATTTACTCAACTGGTGTTGGCTTAAATGAAGATGTTGTAAGAGCAATTTCTAAAGCAAAAAATGAACCTGAATGGATGCTTAAATATCGTTTAAAAGCATACAAACAATTTGTAAAAATGCCATTCCCTAATTTTGGACCTGATGTAACTAATCTTGATTTTAATAGTTATACATATTTTTCACGTTATGTTAAAGGTGATAAAAATAGTTGGAATGAAGTCCCTGATACAATTAAAAATACATTTAAAAAATTAGGCATTCCAGAACAAGAACAAAAATATTTAAGTGGTGCTGCAACTCAATATGAAAGTGAAATGGTGTATCACAATATGCTTAAAGAAGTAGAAGAAAAAGGTGTTATTTTTCTTTCTACAGATATGGCGCTTCAAATGTATCCTGATCTTGTTAAAAAGTTCTTTGGAACGGTTGTAAATTCAGCTGATAACAAATTTAGTGCTTTAAATAGTGCTGTTTGGAGCGGCGGAAGTTTTATTTATGTACCAAAAGGCGTAAAACTTGAGAAGCCTTTACAATCATATTTTAGAATTAATAACGAAAAGACTGGTCAATTTGAAAGAACTTTAATTATTTGTGACGAAGGTAGTGATGTACATTATGTTGAAGGATGTACAGCTCCAATTTATAGTAAAGAAAGCTTACATGCTGCAGTTGTAGAAATTATTATTATGAAAAATGCAAAATGTAGATATTCAACTGTGCAAAATTGGTCGAATAATATTGTTAATCTTGTTACAAAAAGAGCGGTTTGCTATGAAAATGCTGTAATGGAATGGATTGATGGAAATATTGGCAGCCAAGTAAATATGAAATATCCAGCTTGTATTTTAAAAGGTGAAGGAAGTAAGGGAATCTGTATTTCAATTGCTGTTGCTGGTAAAGGCCAATATCAAGATGCAGGTGCGAGAATGATTCATGAAGCACCTAATACAACAAGTTCAATTATTTCAAAATCAATTGTTAAAAATGGTGGTGTGAGTAATTATCGTGGAACTTGTAGAATTAAAAAAGAAGCTGTAAATTCAAAAGCTCACATCGAATGCGATACATTAATTCTAGATAAATATTCTAAATCAGATACAATTCCAAAGAATGAATGTAGAAACAATTCAAGCTATCTTGAACATGAGGCAACTGTTTCTAAAATTGATGAAGAACAATTATTCTATCTAATGAGTAGAGGCATTTCTGAAAAGGATGCAACGCAAATGATTATCATGGGATTTATCGAACCATTCTCTAAAGAACTACCAATGGAATATGCTGTTGAGCTTAATCAATTAATAAAAATGGATATGGAAGGAAGCATCGGATAATGATGCTCCTTTTTCATTTCCGTAAAGGTTTAAAAAGGGATTTGTATTTAAAAATAGCTCAGTTTTGCGTGGTTTTTAGTACAAAAAGACAATAAATTTTGTAATAATTCTTTGATTTATTTTTTAGATTTTTGAAGAAAACATTTTTTCTTTGAAAAGCAAAAAAGTTTATTTTTCTATTTCATTTATTGATTGTTAGTCTTTGTTGAAGAATATATAATATTCAACATATGAAAAACGAATACGATGTTATTGTTGTTGGTGGTGGGCATGCAGGCTGTGAAGCGTGCCTAGCAAGTAGCAGAATGGGTTTTGCTACTGCTTTAGTGACTTTAAATATAAAGATGGCAGCAAACATGCCTTGCAATCCTTCAATTGGTGGAAGTGCAAAAGGCATTGTTGTTAGAGAAATTGATGCTCTTGGAGGCGCAATGGGTAGGGTTTGTGATCAAGAATATCTTCAAATGAAGATGCTTAACACAAAAAAAGGACCTGGTGTTCAATGCTTAAGAGCACAAGCAGATAAAAAAAGATATCCAAAGCACATGCAAGATGTTTTACTTTCTCAAAAAAATCTTGATGTTATCGAAGGAGAAGTTAAAGAAATTTTACATGATGATTCTAAAGTTACTGGTGTAAAGCTAGGGGATGGTAGTTCTATTTTCACAAAGGCTGTTGTTCTTGCAACAGGAACTTACATGAATAGTGAAATTTTACGTGGACACACTAAATATAGTGGTGGACCTGATGGAGAAAAGCCTTCTGTTGGTTTAAGTGATAGCTTACGTTCAATGGGCATAAAACTTCAAAGATTAAAAACTGGAACACCTCAAAGAATTGCGAGAGAGTCAATTGATTATTCTAAAACAGTTATTCAATACGGAAATGTTGAAGATCAAGCTTTCAGCTATGAGACTCATTCATTTATTAAAATTAAGGATCAAATTCCTTGCTATTTAATTTATACAACACCTGAAACTCATAAAATTATTAAAGAACATCTTTTAGATAGTGCAATGTATGGCGGAATGGTAAAAGGCATCGGACCAAGGTACTGCCCTTCAATTGAAGATAAAATTGTGCGTTTTAGTGATAAACCAAGACATCAATTATTCTTAGAACCTGAAAGTTATGATACTAATTCAATTTATTTGCAAGGCTTCTCGACAAGTATGCCTGAAAACGTTCAAGATTTAATGGTTCATTCTCTTCCAGGATTAGAAAATGCAAAAATTCTTAAATATGCATACGCAATTGAATATGATGCACTAGAAAGTGACGAATTTGGATCTAATTTAATGGTTAAAAAATGGCCTGGATTATTTATTTCTGGTCAAATTTGTGGAACAAGCGGATATGAAGAAGCAGCTGGTCTTGGATTGATGGCTGGAATCAATGCTTGCTTATATATAAAAGGTGAAGAACCTTTCGTATTAAAAAGAGATGAATCTTATATTGGCGTCATGATTGACGATCTTATTACAAAAGGAACAAAAGAACCTTATAGATTATTAAGTAGTCGTGCAGAATATAGATTGCTATTAAGAAGTGACAATGCAGATTTAAGATTAACAGAATTTGGTCATAAATATGGACTCATTGATGAAGATAGATATCAAAGATTTTTAAATAAAAAGAAAACTATCGAAGAAATATTAAAAATATTAAATGAAGTATATTTTGGTGAAACAAGCAAAGTTAATGATTATCTTGTTGAACTTGGATATGAAAGACTTTCAAGCGGCGTTAAAGCTAAAGATATATTAAAAAGAAATGGCGTTTCTTACACAAGATTAAAAGAATATCTTAATATTCCTGAAGAATATCAACTCGATTTTTTAGGAGAATATGAGCTTGAAGTCATGATAAAATATGAGGGCTACATAGAAGGCGAAAGAAAAGAGGCTAATAAATTTAGAAAATTAGAAAATATTAAATTATCTAAAGATTTAAATTACCTTGAAATGGATGGTCTTCGAATTGAAGCAAGACAAAAGCTTGAGGCTGTTAAACCTGATACTTTAGGACAAGCAAGTAGAATAAGTGGTGTAAATCCAAGTGATATTTCTGTTCTTGTTCTATCACTTAAAAAAAGCAATAAATTATGAGAATAGAGGATTTAAAAAATATTGAATTTTTGAATCTAAATGACGAACAAATTGAACAATTAGATTCTTATATGCATTTAACATTAGAAACTAATAAAATGTTCAATTTAACAAGAAATGATGATGAAAATTCTTTCGTTATTAAAAACATTTTGGATTCATTAATGATTATAAAAAGTATCGATTTAAATGATAAATATATTTTAGATTTAGGAAGTGGGGCTGGTCTTCCAGGAATTCCACTTGCAATTTATTTTAAAAACGCAAAATTTGTATTATTAGAACCTACAAATAAGAGAGCAAATTTCCTTACTGAAGTTAAAAAACAATTAAAACTTGATAATGTGGAAGTTGTTTGCGATAGAGCAGAAAGCTATATTAAATTAAAACGTAATAGTTTTGATTTTGTTGTTAGCAGAGCAGTTAGCCAACTTAATATGCTTTTAGAATTATCGATGCCTATTTTAAAAAAAGGTGGAGAATTAATCGCTTATAAAGGTTTAAATTATCAAGCTGAAATTAATGAAGCGAAAAGTGCATTAAAAGAACTCAATTCATCAGTTAAATTTGTTGATAGTTTCGTTCTTCCTAGCACTCAAGAAACAAGAAACAACATTTTTGTTATTTTAAATGGAAAAGTGAACGAGAAATATCCTCGTGAATATAATAAAATAAAAAAGAAAGCATTATAAAAATGAGAATTATATCAATATTTAATCAAAAAGGTGGAGTTGGAAAAACGACAACTGCTATAAATTTAGCAGCCTCTTTAGCAACCTTAAATAAGAAAGTTCTTTTAATTGATTTTGATGCTCAAGGAAATAGTTCACGTGGATTTGGAATCGATATTACTCTTATTGAAAAGACAATTTATGATGGGTTAGTTAATAATAAAATTATGGATTCATTAATTGTTCCTACTCAAGTTATAAAAAATGTAGATATTATTCCTTCAAATTTAAAATTATCAACTCTTGATACATATTTAAGTTCACATAATATTCAACCTTTTTCAGTGCTTGAAAAGGCTATTTCTCATATTACTAAAAAATATGATTATGTTTTAATTGATTGTCCTCCAAGTTTAGGAACTTTATCTTTAAATGCATTAAACGCATCAAATGCAACACTTATTCCTGTTCAATGTGAATATTTTGCAATGGAAGGTTTAGCACAAGTTCTTTCTACAATCAATAAAGTTCAACTTAATTACAATAAATCACTAGAAATCGAAGGATTTTTATTAACAATGTATGAAAATAGAGCACGACTTGCTAGAGAAGTTGTCGATCAAGTTAAAGGGTTATTTAGAGAATTAACTTTTAACGTAAAAATACCAAGAAATATTTCAATAAGTGAAGCAAGTGCAAGAGGCGTACCTGTAATAAAATATAAGCCAACAAGCATTGGTTCACAAAGCTACTTGCAATTAGCTCGTGAGATTTTGGAAAATGATAGAAGAAAAGAAGCAACCAATAATTAAAAAAAGCCTCAAAGAATTAATTGAGATATTTTCTAAAGATGATGTTATTTTTAATATCGAAAAAAATTACCATAAAGAAAATATCAAATATTTATCGTGTGATGAAATTATAGATAATAAATTTATTAAAACAGCTCGAATTGATAAAGAAACAATTGAAACGATTGAAAAATCAATTATTACAAATGGTCTTTATAATCCATTAATTGTTAGAGAAAGTAAAACTTTAGGTAAATACGAAGTAATAATTGGTCGAAAAAGATGGATTGCTTCAAAAAAATTAAACAAACAAGAAATCCCTGTTGTTGTTAAAAATTATACTGATGAAGAAGTTCTTTTGATTTTGCTTTGCGACTCAAGAGAAAATAAAAATTTCAACCCTATCGAACTTGCTTTAATTATTGAAAAATTAAATAAAAGTTTTCATTATAAGAAAAAAGATATTGCAGAAATTTTGCATGAATCAACCAGCCAAATTTCAAATTATGTTGCGCTATTAAAGATGCCTAAAGAAATAATTTATGAAGTCTCAACAAATAAATTAAGTTTTGGACACGCTAGAGCAATTGCTAGACTTAACGAAAAAGAAATGAAAACTGTTTTAAAGAAAATTTATCAATATAATTTAAGTGTTAGAGACACAGAAGATCTTGTCTATAACATGAAAAGCAAAGATTCTTTTATTGTTAAGAAAAAATATGCAATAAGACGAAATGACAAAAATACAATACTTATAAAGTTCAATAATGACTACGATATTGTAGAAATCATCGATAAATTAGAAAATTTCCTATCAAAGAATGTTAAATAATAATTAGAAGTGTTATCATTAAGATAACTTCAGGGAAAGGTGAAATTCCTTATTGGCGGTAAACCCCGCAAGATGATAAATCAGAACTAGTGAAATTCTAGTGGCAACAGTATAGTCTGGATGAAAGAAGTATTTTCTTTTTTGGACCTGAAGTATTGGAGGTCCTTTTTTTATGAATAAACGTGTTGTAATTAATTACATTACACAAACTGCCGTATTTGGTGGATTAGCCGCAATTTTATATTGCGTACCTGGGTTACAATTTCAATTGCCTTTTGTTGCTCCAGGATTTATGTCTGTACATCTTGATGACATTCCTATTTTAATTTCATCATTAGCGTATGGTCCATTACTTGGAATTTTTGAATTAATTCTAAAAACCTTGATTAAATTGCCTATGACTTCAACACTTTGCGTTGGTGAACTTGGCGATTTAATGTATTCGTTAGCTCTTATTATTCCTGCAAGTTGGATTTATCAAAAGCACAGAACATTTAAAGGTGCGCTAGTTGGAATTGGAATAGGACTAATAGCGAATTTATTTTTTACAACCGTAATCAATTTATACACAATCTTCCCTTTCTATAAATCTCTTTATGGGATGGAAGATGGAACAATCGCTGGTATGTTTGGATCAATTTTTGGTTGGGATATTAAAAATGATTACGATATAAGGATTGCAGTATTATTATTACCATTCAACTTAATTAAAGATGCAATTGTAATTGGTGCAACTTTAATTGCATATAAACCATTAAGATTCTTACTTGAAAAAATTTATAAGTATTAAAAAATAATTTTCTTTAAAATAAAGCAAAATAAAAAGATCTCGAGAATATCGAGAACTTTTTATTTAATTTCTATTTAAATTATTCAGAAATTGCGCCAACTGGGCAATTTGCAATAGCTTCTTGTAATTCAGCATCTTCACATTCACCGATGACTTTTGCCTTTCCTTCGTCATCAAATTCGAATGCTGATGGAACGCTTCCGACACAAAGACCACAGCCAATGCATGTTTCACTATCAACAACTGGTTTTGCCATATTCATTTCCTCCTAACAAAAGTATATCAATGAATATACATTTTTCAAGGGAAAGTTAACCTATCAAAGCTTTAAAAATGAGGACAAAATATTAATTTAGTGTCTCTAAAGTTAAAATAAAATCTGCAATGTTTATATAAAAAATATGCATTTTCAATTTACTTTGAAAAAGATTATCTTTATATAAATAAAATATTAATTTTAAATCAGTATAAAACTACTAATTTTGATTTTATTTAAACTGTATTTGTTATATAATAAACACGATGAATTTCTAAGGAGGAAATTAACAAATTATGGCAATAAAAGTTGCAATTAACGGATTCGGAAGAATCGGACGTCTCGCATTCAGACAAATGTTTAGAGCAGAAGGATATGAAATCGTAGCTATTAACGATTTAACAGATCCAAAAATGTTAGCTCACCTTTTAAAATATGATTCAGCACAAGGTAGATATGCATTAGCTGATAAAGTTGAAGCTAAAGAAGATTCAATCGTTGTTGATGGCGAAGAAATCAAAATTTATAAAGAAAAAGATGCAAATAACTGCCCATGGAAAGAACTTGGTGTAGATGTTGTTCTTGAATGTACAGGTTTCTATACAAGTAAAGAAAAAGCAATGGCACATATTAATGCAGGAGCTAAAAAAGTTGTTATCAGTGCTCCAGCAGGAAAAGATTTACCAACAATCGTCTTCGGTGTTAACGAAAATACATTAAAAGCTGAAGATACAATTATTAGTGCTGCTAGCTGTACAACAAACTGCTTAGCTCCAATGGCAAATAATTTAAATAAATTAGCACCAATCGTCAGTGGTATTATGACAACTGTTCACGCATATACTGGTGATCAAATGGTACTTGATGGACCACACAGAAAAGGTGATTTAAGAAGAGCAAGAGCTGCTGCAGAAAACATCGTTCCTAACTCAACAGGTGCTGCAAAAGCTATTGGACTTGTTATCCCAGAATTAAATGGTAAATTAATTGGAAGCGCACAAAGAGTTCCAGTTAAGACAGGTTCAACAACAATTTTAGTCGCTGTTGTAAAGAGTGATAAAGAATTAACTCCAGCTATTATCAATGACTTTATGAAAGCACACACAAATGCTTCATTTAGTTATACTGAAGAACCACTCGTTTCAACTGATATTATCGGTATTACACAAGGTTCATTATTTGATGCTACACAAACTATGGTTAGCAAGATTGATGAAAACACATATCATGTACAAGTAGTTGCTTGGTATGATAATGAAAATTCATATACTAGCCAAATGGTTCGTACAATCAAACACTTTGCTGAATTAAATTAGTAATTATAATAGGGAAAGGCCTCGGGTTTTAAGGCCTTTTTCTATCTTAATAAAGGAGAATAAACAATGAATACAATTGAAAATTTAAAAAATATTGCTGGAAAGAAAATTCTTGTTAGAGTCGACTTCAATGTACCATTAAAAGGTCAAGAAGTTAGAGACGATAACAGAGTCGTTGCTGCTTTACCTACAATTAAAAAACTTTTAAGTGAAGGTGCTGCTTTGGTTTTAATGTCACATTTAGGAAAAATTAAATGGGGCAAGGTCGATGATGAAGAAATCGCAAAAGAAAAAGCAAAGAATAATATGGAATTTGTTTTCCCAGTATTAAAGAAACACTTAGAAGGTGTAACTGTTAAATTCTGCCCATTCACAAGTGGTGAAGGATTAAAGAAAGCAATTGAAGAATTGAAAGCCGGCGAAGTTTTACTTGTTCAAAATACACGTTATGAAAAAGGCGAAAGCAAAAACAACCCAGATTTATCAAAAGAATGGGCAAGTTATGTTGATGGCTTTGTAATGGATGCTTTCGGAAGTGCACATAGAGCACACGCTTCAACATATGGTGTTCCAGAAATCTTAAAAGCTGAAGGAAAACCAGTTGCATTAGGCTATTTAATGGAAAAAGAAGTTAAAAACTTAGGTGCATGTGTTAAAGGCGATGTACATCCTTATGTTGCTATCCTTGGTGGATTCAAAGTTAGCGATAAAATTAAAGTTATTGATAGCTTATTAGCAAAATGCGATAAGATTTTAATTGGTGGAGCTATGGCTTTCACATTCTTAAAAGCTACAGGTCATAATGTTGCTAAATGTCCAGTAGAAAATGATCAATTAGAATACGCAAAGAAATGTTTTGAAAGCGGTAAGATTGTTTTACCAGTCGATAACGTTATTGCTAATGGATTTGATGATTACACAGACATTAAAACTATTCCAAATGATAACTTCCCAGAAGGATATGAAGGTTTAGATATTGGTCCTAAATCAATCGAAATTTTTGCAAAAGAAATTGCTAAAGCAAAATTGATTTTCTGGAATGGACCTGTTGGCGTCTTTGAAGATGCTAATTTCCAAAAAGGTACAATCGGAATTTGTAAAGCAATTACAGATAATAAAGAAGCATTCTCAGTTATCGGTGGTGGTGATAGTGCAGCAGCTGCAAAAGAATTTGGATTTGCTGATAAATTCTCACACGTCTCAACTGGCGGCGGTGCATCACTTGAAATGATTGAAAACAATGGTCATTTACCAGGAATTGATGTTATCGGATAATATATGAGAAGAAAACTTTTATTAGGTAACTGGAAAATGAACAAAACTCCAACTCAAGCAGTTGAGTTTTGTAAAGATGCTAAAGAACTTGGCAAATTAGCAAGAGCTAATAAAGTCGATATGGGAATTTGTGTTCCTGCAGTTGATTTAGTTCCAGTTAAAAAGACTTTAAAAAATAGTTTAATTGTTGGAGCAGAAAACTGCCATTATGAAGACCATGGTGCTTTTACTGGCGAAATTTCTATTCCAATGTTAAAAGATATCAATATTTCATGGTGTATTATCGGACACTCTGAAAGAAGAACTTATGATAATGAAACAAGCGAAAAATGTAATAAAAAGATTTTAGCTTTATTATCTAATGATATGATCCCTGTTTATTGCTGTGGTGAATCTTTAGAAACATTTGAAAAAGGCGAAACAAAAGATTTCGTTAAAGAACAAATTGTTAAAGGATTTGAAAATGTTTCAAGCGAAGATGCAGCAAAAGTTGTAATCGCTTATGAACCAATTTGGGCAATTGGAACAGGCAAAAACGCTTCTAAAGAAATCGCTGAAGATATTTGCTTATTTATCCGTAATGTAATTAAAGGATTATACGGAAGAAAAGTTGCAAATAAAGTAAGAATTCTTTATGGCGGAAGTGTAAAACCAGCTACAGTTAAAGAATATTTAACTCAACCAGATATTGATGGTGCATTAGTAGGTGGCGCATCACTTGATGTAAATTCTTATAAAGAACTTTTAACATCATTTATATACTAATTTGATTAGACATAATTCTTAAACGGCGTCTCACGACGTCGTTTTTCATTTATTTTTGTTTCGTATACTTTATAATAATTGTATTGCTAACATTGAATTAAAAAGTAAAATTGAATTCAAAGTTTCTATTATTGATATTAGGTGAATCATAATAGTAATGCTTATAAGAAAGGAAATTGAGACACCTACTCGACCAAAAATATGGATGTTTACGAAAATAATAGTAACCCAGCAAGTACTGTATTTGGTGATGATGCTGAAAGCAAAAGCAGTTTTTTATCAAAAGTATTTTTATATTTTGGAAGTGCTGTGTTAATTACAGCAGTTGTTTGTATTGTAATAAGTGCAATTTTTAGTAAAATTTGGCCTATTTACGATAGCGAAACAAGTTTAAATGCTTATATTGCTTTATCAACAGTTGGCGGGATCGGTTTACTTATAACTGAGATTTTTATTATGTTTAAATCACTAAGAAATAGGGGATCTTTATTAGGGCCATTCATTTTATATTCTGTTTTTATGGGCGCTTTATTATCATCATTAACTTTTTACATTGGTGATTCATATACAATCGGAATCGCATTATTTATTACTTCATTAATGTTTTTTACAATGTGTGGTTTAGGTTACTTAACACATAATAAAATGAATGTATATTTAAAAATTTTTATTGGTTTAATGGTTGTTGCAACATTATTATGCTTAGTTAATTTTGTTATTCTTCCATTTGCTTTGTATGGCGGAAATTATGATGCATATTATGCTTATTGGAGAATATATTGGATTATTGAAGCTGTAGTAATTCTTGCGTATTTATTTGTAACTTTGTTTGATATGGCAAGGATTAGAAAAATTGCTGAAAGCGGACAAGGCAGCAATAATGTCGCATTATATTGTGCATTGAATTTATATAGTGACTTTGTAGTAATGTTTCTATATGTACTTAGATTTGTAGTAGCAATCTTTGGAAATAGCAAAAGAAAATAAATTAAAAAGCAAGGTGATCTTGCTTTTTAATTTGGATATTTTGTTTTTAAATCTTTAATATTCTTTGACTTATAAAGCGAAGAATATTTTTTGTATTGTTCATTTAAGAACTTTTCATAACTGGATTCAGCATTGGTGTTTGGAATAAAGAACTTAACATTTTTTATAAGTTCAGGCAAATATTGAAGATGTGGCCAAACATTTGGATAATCATATGGATATTTATCTTCATCAGCGATATTTATAGGAGTAAGTCTTAAATAATCAAGAACACCTAAAGGCATTTCTTTATTAAAATCCATAGCTCTTTCAATAGACAAGCATGCTGATTTCGATTTTGGAGATAAACATAAATCAACAATAGCAACGCTTAAAGGTATGATTGCTTCTGGTAAACCTACAGTATATGCGCTATCAATTGCTATTTTTGTTCTCATGCATGCTTGAGGGTTTGCAATTCCAATATCTTCATAAGCAGTAACTAAAAGCCTTCTAGTAAGGCTTTCTAAATCACCAGCAATTAATAATCTTGATGCATAGTAAATTGCAGCATTAACATCGCTACCTCTAATTGATTTTTGAAGTGCGCTGACTGCATCATAATGCCCATCATCATCACTATCTATGCTTGAATTTGGAACTTTAACAATTGTTTTAGTTTTTTCTAATGTTATTTTTTCATTAGTAAAGTTAATATATAAAATTTCTAAAAAGTTAAGAGCAAATCTAAAATCACCATTTGACTGTTTAGCAATATACATTAGTGATTCATCATCAATAACAATTTTATTTTGAAGTCCATTAGGAGAAGCTATTGCTCTTTTTAAACCAAACACAATCTCTTCATTTGTTAACTTTTTAACTTCTAAAAGATGAGTTCTTGATCGAATCGCTTTATTAATTGAAATATAAGGATTAGCAGTAGTTGCTCCAATTAAATAGATTGTTCCGTCTTCAACACTAGGAAGTAAGATATCTTGCTTATCTTTATTTAATCTATGAATTTCGTCAATTATTAAAATTGAACATTCATAATGTTTGCTTTCTTCAATAGCATCAACAATGTCTTTTTTATTTGAAGTAACTGCGTTTATTTTTGTAAAATGAGCGCCAATAGAATTTGCATAACATTCAGCAATTGTTGTTTTTCCTGTTCCAGGTTCACCAAAAAGAATAAAAGATACAGGGGTTTTCTTGTTTACGCTATTAGTGAGAAATCCGTGTTCACCAATTAATTCTTTTTGCCCAATAACATCGCTAAGTTTATTTGGACGCATTCTAAAAGCGAGTGGTTTAATCATGAAAACATTATACATTAAACACCTTATTTTGTATAATTAAGTCTATGAAAATCGTATTACAAGAAGTAGTTAAAGCAAGCGTTGAAATTAATGAGAAAATATATTCTTCAATTGGGAAGGGATATTTATTATTAGTTTCTTTTACAAATGATGATAATAAAGAAATTATCGATAAAATGATTGAAAAGGTCATTAAGTTAAGAATCTTTTTAGATGAGAATGGAAAAACAAATTTATCACTTAAAGATGTTGGTGGAGAAATTTTAAGTGTTTCTCAATTTACAATTTATGCTGATATTCATAAAGGAAATAGGCCAAGCTATGTAAATTGCTTAAGACCAGATGAAGCAACACTTTTATATGATTATTTCAATGAAAAAATTGCTACATATGGTTTCCCAGTTAAAACTGGTGTTTTCGGTGCAGACATGAAAGTACATTTAATTAATGATGGCCCATATACTCTTGTAATTGATAGCAAAGAATTAGGTTTTTAATATGAAAGTGATGTTAGGTTTAAGCGGCGGTGTTGATAGTGCGGTTGCTGCATATTTGTTAAAGAAACAAGGATACGAAGTTGTTTGTTGTTTTATGAGAAATTGGGATTCAATGGCAAATAATGATTTACTTGGAAATCCTACAATTAACGATTCAATGTGTCCACAAGAAAAGGATTATCATGATGCATGTGCAGTAGCTGAAAAACTTGGCTTAAAAATGCTAAGAGTCGATTTTGTTAAAGAATATTGGGACAATGTTTTTACATATTTTTTAAGCGAATATAAAAAAGGAAGAACACCAAATCCTGATGTTTTTTGCAATAAATATATTAAGTTTGGACCATTTTTAGATTTTGCTAAAAAACAAGGCTGCGATATGATTGCAATGGGCCATTATGCTAAACGTGTAGATAAAGATGGCAAAACATATTTATTAAAAGCAAGTGATTTGAATAAAGATCAAACATATTTTTTAAGTCAAATTTCTTTAGAACAATTAAAATCTTGCTTATTTCCTCTTGGAGATATTAGCAAACCTGAAGTAAGAAAAATTGCTCATGAACTTGATTTAGAAACAGTAGAAGATAAAAAAGATTCTACAGGTGTATGTTTTATTGGCGAAAGAAATTTCAAAGAGTTTTTAATGAATTATTTACCTGCTAAAAAAGGTGATATTGTAGATATTGATTCAGGAAAAGTCATTGGAAAACATGATGGAGTTTTATATTATACACTCGGTCAAAGAAAAGGATTAGGAATCGGTGGTATTAATGGTTTGCCATCAAAAGGTTGGTTTGTTTGTAAAAAAGATGTTATTAAAAATATTTTATATGTTGGCAGTGGAAGTGAAGACGATCATCTATTTAGCGATTTAAGTATCATAGATAATATCAATTTATTTAATGGTCCTATTCCTGATGGAACTCATATTAACGTTAAATTCAGATATAGACAAAGTGATTTAGGTGTAACTGTTTATAACATACCAGATGGAAAAATTAAGTTAGTTCATGACACTCCATATAAAGCTGTAACTCCTGGACAAGCATGTGTTTTCTATGATGGAGATATTTGCCTTGGTGGTGGCTTAATTGACAAAACATATCGTAATGGAAAACTACTAAATTAATACTAATTTGCTACTAATAATCTACTAAAATTAAGTTACTTTACTATAAATTAAAAATTGTAAAGTAATTTTTTATATTTTTTATTAAATTTAAAGTTTATTTTATGCTTGAATGTAGTAAACTTTATTTAGAGTCGATGGAGGAAATATAATATGGCTAAAAAATCAAAAAAGAAAGGCCTAGGTAGCAAAGTAGTACTAATAATTTCTACAGCTATTTTTGTTATTGGGCTAATTTGTTTCTTTGCAATTTATGGAGCAGCTGGTGTAACTAGTATTAATGTAGTTAAAACTAACGCTTTAGGCAAAGAAACAAGTACAACAACAACTTTAATGTTCGCTGGCTTAGCAGCATTATTTGGTGGAGATGCAAAAGTTTCTATGTCGGTAAGTTCAACAGTTGAAGCTCTTAACAAAGGTACAACAGATTTAGGAACTCTTACATTAGCATTTAACTATGGAACATTTATTGCTTTAATGCTTGTCCTTGTTGGGTTTGTATTATTTGTCGCAACTTATAAAAACAAATTATGTCAATTAGTCTCAACACTTTTATTAGTTTCTGGAGCAATAGTATTGTTCTGTAGTGGTGCAATTTTTGCTGGAATTAATGCTGATACTGTAGAACCATTCATTAAACTTCATAGTGCAATTGGACAACAAGCAACAATCGATATTGGTTCAATGATACTTGGAATTTCAAGTGGTTTAATTGGATTATTCAATCTTTTCCATTTAGTTCTTTTATTAGCAAAAGGTAAATAATTAATTTATAAAATTTTATAATTTTAGGGCTCAGCAAAATGAGTCCTTTTTTCTTGCTTTTATCCACTTTAAATAATATAATTTGGGCGGAAAGAGATAAGAAACTTGTTTCGTAGAGAGTCGCACATGGTGAAAAGCGATAAAGAAGTACTTATCAGCCGTTCCTGTATAAAGTGGTTAAGAGCCCGTTTAACGCGTTAAGTTTATTAATTGAGTGCTTATTTTATTAAGAAATAGGATGGTACCGCGATATATTCGTTCCTAGGTTTATACTAGGATTTTTTATTTTTAAGGAGATAAATTTATGAGATTTATGACATCAGAAGAAATCAGAATGACTTGGCTTAATTTCTTTAAAGAAAGAGGACATATGATTGAACCAGGCGCAAGTTTAATTCCTCATAATGACCCAAGTTTACTTTGGATAAACGCAGGTGTTGCTGCATTAAAGAAATACTTTGATGGTAGTGAAATACCTGAATGTAAGAGAATTACAAATGTTCAAAAATGTATTAGAACAAACGATATTGAAAATGTTGGTAAAACTGCAAGACACCATACATTTTTTGAAATGCTTGGCAACTTTTCAATCGGAGATTATTTTAGAAAAGAAGTTATACATTGGGCTTTCGAAATTTTAACAAGTGAAAAATATTTTGGAATGCCAAAAGAAAAACTTTATATAACATACCATCCAACTGATTTAGAAGCTAAAAAATATTGGATTGAAGCTGGTATGGAAGAAAGTCATTTAATTCCTTTAGAAGGAAACTTCTGGCAAATTGGTGAAGGACCTTGTGGACCTAATACTGAAGTATTCTTTGATAGAGGAGAAAAATGGGATAAAGACAATATTGGTGTTGACCTTATTAGAAAAGATATTGAAAATGATAGATACATTGAAATTTGGGGTATTGTTTTCTCACAATTCAACGCTGTAAATGGTGTAAAAAGAGAAGACTATAAAGAACTCCCACATAAAAATATTGATACTGGCGCAGGCCTTGAAAGAATTTGCTGTGTCTTGCAAAACACAGAAACAAATTTTGAAACAGACTTATTTATGCCAATTATTAAAGCTACACAAAAAATTACAAATAAGCCATATGAAGGAAAATATTTAATGCCTTATAGAGTAATTGCTGATCACATCAGAACATGTACATTTGCTTTAGCTGATGGTGAAACATTCTCTAACGAAGGAAGAGGATATGTATTAAGAAGATTACTTAGAAGAGCTATGCGTTATGCTCAAAAATTAGATTTATACGAACCATTCCTTTATAAATTAGTTGATTCAGTTGTTGATGTAATGAAATGCTTCTATCCTTATTTAGTTGATAAGAAAGAATTCGTTAAAAAGATTATTAAGGGCGAAGAAGAAAGATTCATTAAAACACTTAAAAATGGTGAAACATTATTAAGCGAATTTATTGAAAACAAAAAAGAATTAAGTGGCGAAGAAGCATTTAAACTTTACGACACATTCGGATTCCCAATCGAATTAACAAAAGAAATGTGCGAAGATGCTGGTGTTACAATAGATATGGATGGCTTCAAAGAGTGCTTAAATAAACAAAAAGAACTCGCTAGAGCATCTAGAAAGAATATTGAATCATTTAATAAACAATCAAAGGATTTATTAGATTTTAAAGAACCAAGTGAATATACATATAGTGATGATACTGTAGAAGGTAAAGTTATTGGACTATTCAAAGATGGTGTTAAAGTCGATTCAATTGAAGATGAAGGTGAAGTTGCGTTTGATGTAACTAATTTCTACGCTGAAATGGGTGGACAAGTTGCTGATACTGGTTTTATTGAAAATAAAGAAACAAGAGCAAACGTTATTAATGTAACAAAAGCTCCAAATAAAGAGCATTTACATCATGTTAAAGTTTTATACGGAAGTATTAAACTCGGTGATAGAATGTCTTTAAATGTTGATAAAAATAGACATTTCTCTATCATGAAAAATCATAGTGCTACACACTTATTACAAAGTGCACTTATTGAAGTATTAGGTGACGAATGTAAGCAAAAAGGTAGCTTCGTAAATGATGAATATTTAAGATTCGACTTCTCATTCTTAAGAAAGATTGATTCAACTGAAATTAAGAAAATCGAAAGAAAAGTCAATGAATTTATAAAAGAAGGAATTGAAGAAAAAACAGTTGTACTTCCAATCGAAGAAGCAAAGAAACTCAATGCAATCTCATTATTTGATGAAAAATATGGTGATAGTGTTAGAGTAGTTGAGTTTGGTGATGTATCAAAAGAATTCTGCGGTGGGACACATGTTAAAAATACAAGTGATATTGGACTATTTAAAATCATTAGCGAAGGTTCAATTTCAAGTGGCGTAAGAAGAATTGAAGCTCGTACTTCTCTTGCTGCTTATGAATATTTAGTAAATAGAGAAGATGTTCTTAATTCAGCTGAAGAATTTGAAAACGTTAAAACGGACGCTGAATTCTTACCTAAATTAACTGCACTTCAAAGCGAGATAAATCAAGAAATTGCTAAGAATAAAACTTTATTAACAAAGATGGCAAACCTCTATGCTAAAACACTTGTTGGCGATTTAGACAATAACGGTTCAGTTATTTCTTATTTCGATGAATTTGAAAGAGATGGATTATTAAACATGATTGACGCTCTTAAAGCTAATAGAACTGATTATGTTATTTGTTTAATTGGAAACGAAAATGGCAAACATCCATTAATTGTTGCTGTAAGCGATTCTAATATTAAAAAAGGAATTAAGGCTGGAGATATCGTAAAGAAAATTTCAAGCGTTTTAGGAGGAAATGGTGGAGGAAGACCAAACCTTGCTCAAGGAAACGTAATTGATATTTCAAAACTTTCTCAAATTAATTTAAAGAATTTATTATAATTAATTTATGGAAAGATATATCGGACTAGATTTAGGAACAAAAAGTTTAGGAATAGCTTCATCTGATTCTTTAGGAATTGTTCATCCTAAAGAAAACTATAACTTTGAAAAAGGAAATTATAAAAAAGCAAGAGAACATCTTCTTGATATACTTGAAATAGAGAATATTAAGAACGTTGTTCTTGGGTTTCCAAGAAGATTGGATTTAACGGAGGGCGATAGATGCGAATCTGTTAAAAGATTTGCTGATGATTTAAAACTTGCTAAGCCTAATTTAACGATTTATTTTATTGATGAAAGCTACACAACTATCGAGGCTAGAGAAAGGCTAAGAGAAGAAGGCTTAAAAGAAGATAAAATAAAGAAAATAATTGATATGATGAGCGCTGTCATTATATTAGAAGACTTTTTAAGGAGTAAGAAATAATGGAAAAATTAAACGACGATCAAATCATTATCTATGATGAAGATGGGAAAGAATACTTGATGAACATTCTTTTTACATATGAAAATGAAGAAAGAAATGCACAATATGTCATGGTATATGATGATGCATCCCCTGAAGAAGTTATCGTTATGAGATATGATGATAACAATGAATTATTCGAAGTTACAGATGAAGAGGAACTTAAAGAAGCTGAGGAAGTCTTAGAAGCTTATAATGAAGATCCAACTATTCAAGAAGAAAAAGAAAACATTTAAAACATATCTATTTGTGATATAATTTTTAAGCAAAAGTGAGGAATATAGAATGACTAACCCAAAAGATATTATTTTAACTAAAGAAGGTGTTGAACAATTAAAAGCTGAATATAGAAATTTAATTGATGTCCAACGTCCTGAAGTTATTGAACAATTACAAAATGCTCGTGCGATGGGCGATTTAAGTGAAAATGCTGATTATGATGCTGCAAGAAATAGACAAGCTGAAATTGAAGGTAGAATTTCTGAAATTGAAACTATTTTGGCTAACGCAAAAGTCGCAGAAACTTCAAAAGGTAAAACAGCACAAATTTCAAGTATTGTTACATATAAAGATTTAACTGACGATGAAGTTTATACAGTTAAAATTGTTTCAAGCATTGAAAGCGATCCTTTATCAGATGCAAATAATTTAAAAATTTCAAATGTTTGCCCTTTAGGCGAAGCGTTAATTGGACACAAAGTTGGTGAAACTATTACAGTTAAAACTACTGAACCATACAAAATTACAATTATTGATTTAAAATAAAAAATAATTTAAAAATTTTAAAAAAAATAAAAAACCTCCTGTCGTACTTATATGAAAGGAGGTTTTATTTTTTTATGATAAAACTAATTATTGGTGTAGTCGTAGCTACAATTATTGGTATTGTCTGCTTTACATTTATTCCAAAAGCAACAAATCCATCAAATCCAGGTTCGCAAATAGTTGACGATTCTAATAAAATCACTATCGGCATTACAGGCGAAATCGTTAAACCTGGTAATTACATTATGGAGAAAGGGTCAACACTTCAAGATTTAATAGATAAAGCAGGTGGAATAAATAATAATGCTGATGAAAGAACGTATTTTGTTGATTTAGAAATTAGTGAAGGTGAATCATATTATATTGCCCCTAAATATGATATTGCAGATGTTTGCTCTAAAGATCCTATCGAAAAGGTTAATATCAATGAAGCAGATAAAGAGACATTAATGATGGTTAATGGCTTTGGGGACGCTGTAACAACGCAATTAATATCATATCGTAATGATAATGGCGTTTTTAATAGATTAGAAGATATTAAAAACGTAAGTGGAATAGGAAACGCTACATTTGAAAATGTGAAAAATTATATTTACTTGCATGATTAAAAATGAAAGTATATATACTTTTATTATTATCAATATTAGGAATTTTATTTATTAGAATTGAATACATTCTTGTAGCCATACTATTAGCTACTTTAATATTCTTTCTAATTAAGAGATTCAAATTTTATAAAAGCAAAAGGTTCTTAATTTGTTGTTGTCTTTTATTTGTCTTTTTTCTAGTTATAAGCAATCTAAAATTGGAGACATTTCAATCAAATGGAACGTTTGCTGGAATTATTATTAACAAGAAAAATAATTATGCTGTTTGCTTTGATGGCATAGAAAAAATATATATTTATGACTCTAAAAACGAGTTTGAATTATTTGATATTGTTAAACTCAAAGGGTCAATTTCAAATTTAAATATTAAGCCTCCACTAGAAAGCTCTTTTGATTTTAAAAAATATCTTAATTCTAGTGGAATTTATAGGCAAATGTACTATAATTCGTATACACATATATATAAAAGTATTATAAAAAGTAGTACATATAAATTTATGATTTTATCTATTTTTAATAATGAAAATGCAAAATCGTTTATTAAATTGATAATTTTTCATGAATACGATAGAAATGACCCTTTAATAGAAAATATAAATAGATCAAATTTAATAGGTGTATTTACACAGTCAGGTATATATTTTTCCTTTCTTATAAATCGAATTACTCAAATATTAGAAAATAAATTATCAAGGAAATGGTCGAAAATTTTTGTATTGCTTTTTATAATCCCGTTTCTATTAATTAATTTAACTTCATTATCAATTTGGCGAATTCTTATAGGATATATTTTTACTCTCATTTATGAAAAAGTAGGATTAAAGAAGGATTACTTTTTAAGGGTAGGGTTGGTTTATTTAATTGTAAGTGTTAAAAAGGTTCATTCCACAATTAGTTGATAGAAAATGAGTA
>ENA-UOJH01000113-UOJH01000113.1-human-gut-metagenome-genome-assembly--contig:-C148-NODE-113-length-83181-cov-49.760640_pt1 | contig 83181 bp, 59 predicted proteins | sample MGYA00242345_ERZ723892 | MGnify/ENA metagenome assembly ERZ723892 | reverse complement strand
TCCATCCATCATTGCTATTGCTCCTTGGTCCAGTGAGAGGGGTGCAGTACAGAAAGACGATAGTTTTTTGATCGAAGAATTTATATCAAATTATCAATAATTAGTGGTGGTTTATTAGGTCTAATTAACATAATTTACTGACTGATTTTTATAATCCATAATAAAAAACAGGCATCATCGATGCCTGTTTTATAGTTTCACAAAGTGATCAGACTATTTTTGAATTCTTATATAGTTCAGGATGTTTCTTTGCATTTTTTGATCGAAGAACAATCCAAACAATACCACCGATTTCTAATACTATGATAAGAACATCAGCAATAATTAACCAAACTTCCCAAGGAGACTTGTCATAGCTAAAGAATGAACCGGGAGCAACCTTTTGCATAGCATTGGAGTTTGCTACAGCGTATCCGATATTATGAATAGCGTTTCTCATAGCATTTCTTGAGCTTGGAGAAGTGTAATCTTCAAGAGTCCATAAGCTTGGAACATTCATACACAAATAAGCATCGCATCCGCTTCTTATAGCTAAGTCACGAATGTTATTCTTACCCCATACCCAGTAGTCTGAGATGACCATTCCTTGGAATCCCCATTCTTTTCTCAAAACATTTGTTAAAAGATTGTAGTTGACATGACCCATGGTTGTTCCAATACAGTTTTGAGCAGGCATTACACCAGTAGCGGCACGGATGACTTTTGTTTTAGTGTTTCCATTGTTATCTGCTGTATATTTGATGGTTGTCTTAGCTTCTTTGATAGCAATTTCGAATGGCTTCATATAGATTTCTCTCATCGTTTGCTCATCAGCCCAGAAATTACTTAATTGGTCTCTACCTGTATCTGTATCATTCAAAGCAAAGTGCTTTACATAACAAGTCATACCAGAATCACCAGCACCGGAGATGACTTCACTTGCTAGTTTTCCGCTCAACACAGGATCTTCCGAATAGTATTCGAATACACGTCCATTGAATTGAGAACGATGTAAGTTGATTGCAGGACAGTACCATCCGTTGATTCCGTTTTGAATTGACTCTTGACCAAATGCATTTCCAATCTCGTGTAATAGTTTCTTATTCCAAGTAGCTGCCATTAAAGGTGCAAATCCGAAAGAAGAAGACTTGGACATATCGTACCCATTATCTGCGCCTTGAACCTTTAATCCATTGGCGCCATCTTCTTGTACAGTCTTAGGTAATCCGATAGAAGTGATTTGACCTAGTGTATAAGCAGCACCTGAGAATGATAAGAGAATTCCTTCTTTGTCTTTGTCCCAATCGATTTGATCTAGTAGCAAGTCCCAGTTTGAATCATAGTATGATTTTCCTCTCATATCTGCTAAGGTGAGACCATTGTTTTGCTTACTTGTAGGCTCTTTTTCTGAATACCAAATGCTAGTGGAGGCGTTACCTAACTTAGGATCGTTTTCAACATCAAAGTTAATTTCATAGTTCAAGTATTGCTTGAAGTTATCATTCAACGTCTTTTGACCTGAAGCAGGCATAGAGGGTTGAGTTTGTGACCAATTTGAGCGAGAGAGGATTGTTGAGTTCTCATTCATGTATTGGCTGCTGATTTCGAATTGATTTGTAGCAGCAACATATTTAGCAGAAGTATCTTTTTCTGCTTCAGCAGGGAAGTTCTCAGGTGTTCCATCATCTTTCAAGGCTGATTGAGCTTCTCTATCTGTTCTACGAATGTGATTGTCGTCACTTCCATCATAGAAGATTGTGTCTTTGATATCGAATGTTCTTTCTTCTATGGTTTCATGTGAGTTTTTCTTTAATGCTACTATATAGGTTCCACCTTCTAAGATATAGCAACCACTAGTTCCATCAGGGTTCTTATGTCCATAGAAGTAATTGGTAATATCGTCTTTGGTAAATGTTAATTCGACTGTTTGAGTTTCGCCAGGATTTAATATTTCAGTCTTGTCGAAAGCAATTAAGTTTGTCGACGGTTTTTCTATCTTGTTTTGCTTATCGAAATCGGTGTATTCACCGGAATAATACAATTCAACTACATCTTTTCCGGCTCTTGTTCCAGTGTTTTTAACCTCGACTGATACATTGATATCATAGTCTTGTACATCGAAGCTTGTTATTTTTTGAGTGAATGTTGTGTAAGATAATCCATATCCGAAAGGATATATGACACTGCCTTCTTCTACCACCTTGCCTTGATCATCTAATGTTCCGTATTTGAATGAAGGATCTACACTTGCTGCTGTTTCATAGTAACGATAACCCATGTAGACACCTTCTTGATATTCGGTGAACATTCTGTCGTATGAATCACCTAAGTCTCCACCTACAAATCCAGGTTTAGCCGCTTTCTCGTTGCTATAAGTTTTTACTCCAATTTGACAGTAAGAGGGATCTTTTGTCAGGTCTCTTACATATGTGTCTGGAGTTCTTCCACTAGGGTTGACGTCTCCATCTAATAAGTCAGATAGAGCATTGAATCCTTTTTCACCGGGGTGACCGATATAAAGGATGGCGTCAGCTTCATATTCACCACTCATCAAAGGTCCTAATTCCATTGTTGCACTAGTAACCAATACAACAACTACTTTTCCACATTTTTGTTTAGCTGTTTTAATAGCTTCTTTCTCATATGAGTTCAAAGCTAAATAGTGAGGTGTACCATCGGCGTATCCATCATATTTTTGATCCTGACCTTCTTGACCACTTCTAGTGATGAAGACCATTCCAGTTGTATTTCCTACACCTGAAATTGAAGAGTAAATATTAGGATTATATTCATACATCTTACAATCACCACCTAAGACGGTATCAGCTTTTCCTGCTTCTTTAGTTCCAGGAGCTTCTATGATTGTTTCATAGTCATTGGCTTTCATGACATCGACAGCAGTATTGTTGATTTTGAACGCGGATAATCCTTGCTCTGGCGTGACAGGATCTACGACCCATTTTGCAGATCCACCACTCGAAAGCTGACCATAAATAGGAGATAGATAAGCTCTTCCAAATGGAGTGACAGTGCTTCCTTTAGCTAATGGTAAAACACCATTATTCTTTAAAAGGATAGATCCTTCGTTAGAAACTTTCTTACTTACTTCATAAGCTTTAGTCTTACTTTCTTCGCTGTTTTTAGAATTCTCTTTGTAGTACTCAGTATCCCAGTCTTCGACGCCTTCTTTTTGAATGACGTGACCCTGTCCTTTTCCTAAATATGTGTCTAGAGTAGAAGACATCATATTTGCTGCTACAGTAGCAACAACAGCTAATACACCTACAATCGACATAACAGGAATCAAGATTCCTCTAAATCTTCGATTGCTCATCTTTAGCTTTTCTTTCTTTTTCATGATTTCCTCCTTTGAAAAGATTAGCTTAAAGCTAACTTATGTATGCGTTTTCAGCAGTAATTATTGCCTTCTTGGTAGTTTTATTCGCCTTGTTGGTTATTTTTGAAAAAGACAAAATCCAATGAGAAAATGTTATTTTCCAAAGAAAAAGCCATTTGTCCATTGTATTTTATTGCTAAGTATTTCATTGATTTCATACCATATCCATGGTCAGGTTTATCTTCTTTAGATGTGGTCAATAAAAGACCATCATCTTTATTTATTTCTATTTGATGGCTGCAGTAGTTTTCGAAATGAATTGAGACGATGTTATCTTTTTTTGATGTCTTTATTTTGATGAGGCGTTTATCTATATCTTCTTCTTTTAAAGACTGAATAGCGTTTGATAGAGCATTGTCGAATATGGAATATAAATCCGTTTCTTTTATAAACGATAAGCATTTACCATCTATAAGAGGAATCAATTCTATTTGATTGCTTTGAAATTCAGTTGATTTTTGAAATAGAAGAATATCCAGTGCTTCTATTCCAGTCTTTATACTGGAATCATAGAAATCTACTGCCTTTTCTAATTCGTTCAATGCTTTTGTATCAGATAAGCCTGATTCTTTTATATTATTTATTTGATGTTTTAAGTCATGACATTTTATATTTATCAAATCAAAATTTTTCTTGTTTGTTTCAAATCTAGCTTGGTCTTGTCTCCATAATTCACTTACTTTATCCAAGTCATCTTCTAGGGTTTTATTTCTTAAAATGAACAATTGGAAGAATACTATTAGTACATAACTAGTTAGACTATACACGAATAATATATTTTGAATAACTTCGCTTACTTCCGTATCAGAATAGACGACATATGAATTTAAGAAAATATCGACTATGATCAATATAGCTCCTAGAGCTAATAAAGATTTGTTTCTTAAAACTAATTTTTCTCTTATTCTTATTTGATAATAGATAATAGCCCAGACAAACCAATAAAAAAGTGAATAAACACATAAATATACAAACACAGTCAAAAACGATAAATCATTGAATTTAATATCGCCTAAATATGGACTAACAGATCCAATATGAGCCATTCTAACTATGAACATGTATATTTCATAGCAAACATGCTGAGTTGCATAGGCAAACAAGCAACAAAATATAATAGATATCAAGCTTTCGTCGTAAATGAACCATAAGAAGAATATAGTGTATAAGAAATACACTAAGAAAATTAATGATGAAATTGTAGGATCATCTATGATGGGACTTACAAATACGATTAAGAAAGACAAGACGACTCCTGATATTAATTTAATGACATAATGATTCCTTTTCTTTAAAGTATATGTAGCTAAAAATTCAGATGATAGTAACTCTAACATGAATAAGAATCGATAATAAAAGATATTTGAAGAGAAATTGAAGAACATCAGCTTAAGGCTCCGATGAATTTAGTTAAATTTTCGATAAATTCTTTCTTTTTGTTTCTTGATATTTTTAGAGACTCATTGGGAAGCAAGACATCATCTCCTTGAATCCCTTTAACATAGTTTAGATTCACTAGATATGCTATGTTACATCTAGCAAATAAAGAAGATGGTATCTCCTCTTCTATTTTATTTAGACTGTTCCAAGTCTCTATTATTTCATTTTGAGTGTGAATGAATAATTTATGATGCTTCACTTCTATATAAACTATATCTGATATGTTTATAATCCTTAGTCCATCGTTGTTTTTTAATGTTATTTTCTTATCTATTCTTTTGGATTTAATTCTTAATATTTTATCTATTGTTGATGATAAGCCATAATAAGTAATAGGTTTGATAATAAAGTCCACTGCATCGACTTGATAGCCTTGACTTGCAAATTGTCTCATATTGGTAACAAATACTATAAAAATATTATTGTCTCTTTTCCTTAATTCTATAGATGCATCTAATCCATTTATTCCAGGCATTTCTATATCCATAAGAACTACATCATAGCCCCCCTTGTATGGATATATGAATTTATTAGCATTTTCAAAGTAATCACAATTTATAGTTATTTTCTTTTCTTCTTGATATTTCTTAATGAAAGATAAAAGCTTATTTTTCTCTTCTTCTTCATCTTCAACAATAGCAATGTTTAGCATAGATATCTCCAAATTTATCCTCGGATATAATAACAAATTATTAGTTTTTATGAAATAGCTTACATAGCTTAGTGACATGTTATATATAGACGAATTAATTATTTCTCCATCAAGAATAAAGCTAAATTATAGTCTTTAACAACATAGCAATCATATGATTTTGCTGAATTATATTCGACAAAGTTGAAATTAGAATCTACTATCATCCCATTTGATTTATTTCTATGATCTATGCAGCTGTAATACTCTTTTCCATTAGAGTCTTTGAATATTTTGTAGTTTGGAGCAGTGTTAGGGAAATCTTCTTGCGTCATCTGTCCGGAAACTTTTTCAATTTTATTAGTAGTCATATTATTTAAACGATTGTTTTTACAAACATCTGTCACGACAGTGTTTAGGAATGAATCGTTGCCTTTATTTGTGTCCCACCAAAAGAAAATTGAGTCATTATTAAAAAATTTATCAATAGGTAAAATTCTTTCATACCCTTTTATTGAGACAGCCAGTGGCTCATCAGTTTCATCATAAAAATTAGTTTCGATTTGATTAGTTTCTTTGTTTCTTTTTAATTCATGTCTCTTATTAAACTGATCTAGAACATATATATCAGAACCTTCTACCATAAATTTTCCACTAGCGTATCCACGATTGTAATTGTAATGTATATCAATTATTTCGATTGGAATTTTTACTGTTGAATCACTATTTTTGCAACTGAATAATGCCATAGGAATTAAACATAAAAGAAGTATTTTTTTGTTGGTTTCATATTAGTTATAGTTCCTTATTATATTAATCATATAATTGTTGATTTTGACGGCATAGGCGTGGGAATCTATTGTATTTTTCTCGATTATAATTCCCGCTACTCCTTGTACATCTTTGAAGGTGTTTCTGTCTTCGTAATAAAAGAATAATATCAACCATAAACACATTCCTCCTTTTACTTTTGCATCTTCATTATAGTGATTTTAATTAATAATATAAATGTATTCTTTACTATTTTTGGAAGTAGTTAATTGTATATGTTTTATTGAATGAGTAAATAAAAACTCGTCCTAACATAAGTTAAGACGAGCTTTTTGTTATTGAGCTTTGTATTGTTCTGTGTTGCTTATAACTTTATCTTTCTTGAATGTTCTTCTTAAAGCCATAAACATCCAGAATGCAATCAATAATCCACTCAATACATCGATTGAAATCAACACAGGTATCCACCATGCATATACTTCTTTACTTTGACCTATCAAAGATCCTTTATCTAAGCCTTGAGCAGTTTCGGCATAGTATTTAGTTGCTACATATGAGTATAAGACATCTTTCGCACTCTTATGAATGTATTTCTTTGCAGTTGCACTGGTGTAGTCATCAAACAATGTATGACTCATATCCGGATGCAAGACTTGACTGTTTCCGGCTCTAATTCCTTCATCGAAGTCATTGATGGTTCCACCACAATAGTAATCAGTAATTACTGTCCCATCAAATCCCCATTCGTTACGAACGACAGCAGTTAATAATGCGTAACTTCCAGTACTTCTCATTCCACCGGTTCTTGTGGCAGCACCCATAAGTCCATTTGCACCGCCAACCTTAATTGCCATTTCAAATGGCTTTAGATAATTCTCACGGAATGACTGCTCAGTCAACCATTTGAATGCACCGGTTCCTTCGGTTCTTCCTTTATCGTCTTCGTTTGCTCCAATATGTTTTATATAAGCTAATACACCTTTTTCTTTAGCTCCTAAAACATGATATGCACATATGGTTCCAGCTAATAATCCATCTTCTGAATAATACTCAAAGTTTCTTCCACCTAATGCTGATCTGTGCAAGTTTGCACCAGGTCCGTACCATCCGTCTATTCCTAACGCATTTCCTTCGATTCCTATGGCACAGCCTACTTGATAAGCTATATACCAATCCCAGGTTTGAGCAATCACTGTATCAGAAGGATAGTTCACGGCTTTTAAATTATTTGTACCAGTTACGTTATTGTTGAATCCGCTAGGACCATCTGCATCGACTGTCTTTGGCTTAGCAATAGAATCTATTGCCATAGTTCCAAATCCAGCTCTTGTAATCAAGTCTGCTGCTTGATCCAATGATAATTGAGAGACTAATTCATCCCACATAGGATCATCATAATTGACACCGAACAATTCTTGGATAGACCAAGAAGTAGCTTTAGAATCGAATGTAGGTGCAACTGCTCCTTCTTCTTCGACAGGGGCAGAAACTTCTAACATATCATCTTTTAGATTTCCAGCCTTTCTATCTTCACCTTTTTCGGTGGGGAACGTAGAAATGAAATCATTTCTGGTCATGTATTGAATAGGGCCACCTTCATTCTCGGATCCATCCATAGAATGAGCTTTTGGATTGAAAGGCTCATCGATTTTACTAGATGCACCAGAAGTGCTGTTGGTGTAAGTGGTAAATTTATTCTCTACTTTTTCACCTGTCACACTATCTGTCTCATATCTAATATCATCAGCCACTTTAAATGTGAGCCTATTAGTTCCATCCAATGTTTCTTTTAAGGTGTGAGCATCAGTTCTTAGGGTTAATTCATAATCACCTTTTTCTAATTCATAGCCCATGAATCCGTTGTTGTTAGCATCATAACAATCATAGGATTTCATCTCTTCTACATCCATAGTCAATTTGACGTTTTCGAATTGTCCAGGTTTTAATTCGGCAGTCTTTGCAAAGGCTCCTAGTTTGATTGCTGGTTTTTCAATTCCACCTTTGGTGTATGGTGCTGAATAATAAAGCTCTACTACATCTCTTCCAGGTAAATCTCCAGTGTTTGTTACAGTGACTTCAAGTTCAATCTTTCCGTCTTTTGTAACCGTAGCACCATCATTTAAATTACATTTATTTATCTTCCAATCAAATGTTGTATATGACAATCCATATCCGAAGGGATATTGAACAACATCTTTATATCCGTTCTTGATACCCCATCTTTCTTTAGCAAAATTAGAATCCCAGAATCCTTCTTTATCTGCTGTTTCGTACCAATAGTAACCAGTATAGATATTCTCTCTATATTCAGTGTAAGAGGCTGCAGCGTCTGTATATCTTCCTACACCTTCTAATCCGGATGTTGCGTATGCAGCGGCAGTAGATAAATCATATGCCCAGGTATCAGCTAATCTTCCTGATGGATTTACTTTTCCAGCGATTATTTCTCCAATTGCTATAGTTCCACGGGTACCGGGCATTCCCATATCGATTACAGCATCGATATTATCGTTGTCTGCAAATCCTAATTCTAATGGATTACCGTTGTTAGTCACTACGATGACGTTTTCGAAATTTTCAGTAACCTTTTGAATCATGTATTCTTCACGTTCGGAAAGGTGCTGAGTCTTTCTTGTAGGATCTTCGCCATCCTCTCCAGGTAATTGTTTGCTGTTTTCGGAAATGTATTGAACTTTAGAGAAATCGTTTCCTTCACCCATCATACGTCCTATTACAACAATAGCAGTATTTGAATAATTAACTGCATCGGTCATAAGAGAATCTGTATAGAAACTTTTAGGTGCTTCTGCAACTCCATAGAAATCTTTATATTTTTGTCCGTGAGCTTCGATGACGTATGAGCCGCCAGAGACTCTATTCCAACCTAAATCATTGTAAGCTTTAGCTAAATTTTCATTGTATTCAACACCAGCTTCTTTTAATCCACCCAAGAAAGTTACTAGATCATTTCTTGAACCTGTTCCTGATCCTGTGCCTTGTGGCATGAAACCAGCATCGCTTCCAGACCAACCGAAGACATTTACTTTTTTATTGGCTAATGGAAGTACTTTATTATTGTTCTTTAATAATACAGCACCACTAGCTTCGACATCTTTAGCTAATTCGTTTCCACTTTCTCTTGCTTCTTTGGAATTTTGACCATCGTCATCAAATCCATATCCACACAAATATGAAGTAATTAAATTTTTATTAGCGAAACAAGCTATGTTTCCTGCAATTAAACCTCCGATGACGCCAAGGCTTATCACGCCTGCAACAATCGGGTATATATATTTTTTCTTAAAAGCCATTTTTACCTCCTTTATTAAATTGTTAAATAAATAGAATTATTCAGAAACAGTAGTATTTAGGATAAAGCAGTCTATATTTGCATTTGAATCAGTCAATGTTTTTAAAGTTAATGTATATGTTCCTGCACTCAAGGATTGAACACCACCAAATTTAACATCGATCCAATTGTGCCAATCGTTAGAACCATCTTCTGCTCTTCCTAAATTCTTCTCTTCTACTGCCAATGTGGTGTCATTTAATTTGACTTCCAACTTATCTTTTGTTGAGAAGCTAGACTCATATTTAGCCATCAATGCTGATATTTGAACATTTGCATCTATATCAAGCTTTAATGTGAAGCTCAATACACTATTTACATTCATACCACAAACACAATAATTGCTTGGATTTTTAGAATCTACTTCAGTATTTGATGACATTGCTGGTTGAAGAGTTAATTTGGATAAGTCGAGATTCTCGGCTTCTATCTTATATTCTCCATCAGCGCTTATTTCTAAATCGGCTTTAGAAGGCTCGGGTTCGGGTTTCTTTTGATTATCTAAGGCTGAACCTGATTCATCATAAGAGCCACTAGATACTACTGTGAATTGCACTCCATCGATGTTGCAATCGGATCCAGTGTTCTTTATCAAGAAGAAGTGATCTCCTTCAGTTAAGTTATATGATCCTAAATCAGTTGCAATCCAATCCCAATATTCACCAGCAGCTGCATTACCACCTTTGATATTTTTATCTTCGACTAATTCAAGCTTGAATCCATCGATATAGAATTCCCAGTTTTCTTTAACTTTGTAATCACCTACTTGAGCAGCTATAAATTCCAATTTTATTGTTGAATCTTTAGCTAATCTCATTGTGGTTGAAAGTTGAGATCCTCTATTTAAAGCAGCCACTGATTTTCCACCACTTGTAGTCTTTCCCTCGGATTCCTTAGTTACTGTCTCAAGTCCTAAACATTCACTATTTTATCTTTGTTATTATTTGCCCAATCTTCTCTTGTAGATGCATATTCAGTATCGAAGGTTTCTAAGTCTTTCATCAATGTTCCTTCTGTCAACTCTGCTACTGAACTGATGTAACGCATTCCTACATAGAAGTCGATATAATCGATATCAGGAATATTGTCGGATAAGGCATCGAATGTAAGAGTATTTGTTCCTTCTTTCAAAGTGACATTTCTAATGACTATATCCTTCCAAGTACATTCACCCTTTTCTAAAGATCCGACTAACGATAATTTACCTTTTTCTTCTCCATCTACTACTTCTCTGTTCATATAAGCTTTTAAATTATCTTGTACATCGATTGAGCTCTTAGATCCGCTATAAGCCATTCTAAAGACTAATGTTATTCCTGTATATTCTTTGTCGGAATTGAAGGTGAATCCGAAATAATTATATTTAGCACCATAGCTGGTGAGATACTTTCCACCACCTGTGATTTCAGCACCTTCAGGTGCATCTTTAACGAAGCTAGTAACACCCTCGCCTTTTTTGACATTGGTCATATCGATGTTTTCTGCTTCGACTCTATATGCAACTGATTCGTTTTCGCCGGTGATATTTAACAATGAAGTCTCTGAGATGGTAGGATAGACTCTATCCTTTACAGTTATTTGATATCTAGCAGTTTGTCCGGAATAAGAAATAAGTACTACTCTTCTTCCTGGCAACTCCATATTAGGTTCTGTGATTTTGCAATCGGATAAGCTGACATCTTTAGTTGTTCCATCACTCATTTCAGCAGTGACTTTTAATCCGTCATAAGAGAAAGCTTCATTGAAATCAAATTCTGTTTTTACTTTAGAAGTGTCGAGATTCAACTTGCTAACTTTGACTTCACTCTGGGTTGAATTTTGAGTTGAATCATTGTTGGTTCCACAACTAGCCAATAAAACTCCACTGGACATGACTAATCCCATAATCATCAACAACGAACAAATTTTCTTGCTTTTCATTTTAAGCTCCTTGTGTTTTGATTAATAACTTTCAGCTTTCTAGATAGGATCCAATGTCTTAGAAAGAAGGAAATTATTTCCAGTATTGTGATTTCAAAGCGCTTTCTAAGCAATTTTAGAACCCTTAATTTGTCGCTTGCTAAACCTAGATTGTTATTTGATGGTTAAAGAAATGGTCATTTTGCTAGTTTTTGTCGATTATTATTTTTTGCTGTTAGGTTGAGTATTTTTAAAAAGAATATTCACATTGAAAAAATTATTCTCAGGACAAATGTCTAGAGTACCGTCGTATTTTTCACAAATGCGTTTAACTGATTTGAGTCCAAAGCCATGAATATCTTCATGCTTCTTAGTCGTTTTTGGTAATCCATTAGAAAATACAAATTCTGAATCTATGCAATAGTTATATACAGTGATAGACACATATTGATCTAGTTTATTTTCTATTCTGATTCCCATAGTTCTTTTCTCTATTGGACATTTAGATACAGCTTCAATAGCGTTATCTAATAAGTTACTGAACAAACTATATATATCCTCTTCGTCTATAAAAGAGATGAGACTTCCATCAGCCATATAACTAGCTCTGATTTTATTTTTCATACAAATTTTATTTGTTTCATTTAAAACTACATCTAATGCTGAATTTCCAGTCGAAGCTATAGATAATTTGCTAGATAACGAATCAATCATTTCATCTGCTAAATCAGGTGGAATTGTAGATGTTTCTTTCAGTCTATTAATTTCATGTTTTAAGTCATGACATTTTATATTGACTATATCCATAGCTTCTTTGACTGCTTCATATTTATCTTTTTCATATCTTCTTATCAGTTTGCTCATTCTTAATTGTGAAAGCAAATCCCATCTCAATAAGACTTCAAATTGCAGGAACAATCCTAAAATACAGCAAACAATGTTATATACACCGGTTAGAATTAATCCTTGATAAGTTTGTATTATATAAACTGCTGCAGCATTTAAAACTACATCGACTAATAATAGAGTCGATGTAAGTATAAATCCAAATAAAGGAGGCATTTGGAATTTCTGATTCAATAGTTTTCTTCCAAATATATAGAATCCAAAAAAATAGATATATACGAAGAAAAAGAAATATACGACAGTAAAGAATGGATTTGAAAAAGTAGGCATAAAGCTTTGACCATACATTCCAGATATAGTTGATTTACCTTTAGTCATAGCTAAGACAGCGATGTTATTCATTTGATAAGCTAAATGTTGAATTGTGTATCCAGCTACACAACAAAAAGATAATTTCAATAAGCTTTCTTTGAATAGAAACTTCGATAAAGCTATTGTTGTGACGAATAAGGATATAAACATAAATGATCTATATAGGAAATTATCGGATGCTATTGGAAAGAAATAAGAAATGGTAAATATTGCACATAATCCAACAACTAACCTAATAATAAAATACTTCCTTCTCTTCATCGAAATTAGAAACAAAGATTCACCTACCATCAGTTCTATCATGAATTGAAATGATTTATAGAACTGTAATTGAGTCATTTCTATCATAATTATTTGCCTAAGAATCTATTCAATGCAGAAAGAAATCCTTTCTTTCTAGGACGTGAGATATTTAGTTTGGTCGTATTTACATATATATCTAATCCTTCTACATTCTTTACGTATCTAAGATTTACTAAATAACAGTTATTGCATCTATAGAAATTATTTCTTTCTAGTTTAGATTCATATTCTCTTAAGGATCCACTTCCTTTGTAATCTCCATTGGTAGTATGGAATAACAAGCTATGACTTATAGCTTCGATATAGTAGATATCATTTATAGAAATGATCTTTATATTATTTCCAAATTTTATTTCTACTGTATTGTTGTTTATATCTTTATTTATATGCTTTAAAGCTCTGGTGAATCTCAAAGAGAAATCCTCATATATAATAGGTTTTATGATGAAGTCAAAAGCCATGACTTCATATCCTTTGACTGCAAATTGCTCATAAGATGTTACGAAAATCAGTGTTGTTGATGAATCTTTTAATCTAAGTCTTCTGGCAGTTTCCATTCCATCGATATCATTTTTAATTTTGATATCCATGAATATGATGTCGTATCCGCTATAGTTGGTTAGAAAATCAGTAGAAGATTGGAATATATCCATATTAATATCTATATTCTTTTCTTTAGCGTATTTATTTACATAATTGGATAGAATGGAAGACATTTCTTTCTCATCATCTATTATTGCAATTTTTATCATTTTTATAATCCTTGGTATAAGTCTTGATAATTTTATTTGTGTATGCGCTTTAAGACACATGCCTTGTAAGTATAAACAAAAAAACGTTAATTGCAATGTTTAAAAATTAGGGTTATTTAAGAGAGATTTAACACTTATATATTCATTTAACATACAATATAAAAAGTTAAATTATTGGATTTGCTACCTTTATTCATTAGATTTTTCTTTCAAAGTCACATTTAAAATAAAAATGTTGTCTTCGATGTATAGATACGGAACCGTTATATTTGCTGGCAATTATATTTATGGATTTAAGGCCATAGCTATGATTTATTTTGTTTGGTTTTACAGTTATTAATTTTTCATCTACATTTTTAGGAGCTATCTTAAAGTTGCTTTCTTTTTGTTCGGTCAAATAGAGGCTTTCTCTACAACCATAAATAAGCCTGTAGAAACTGTTTAATTAAGATTTAGTAAATACAGAAAATAAAAAGACTTGGAAATTATAAAATCCAAGTCTTTTTATTTTTGATATCGGATTAAGCTACTTTAGTAAAAGCATAATCAGGGTATGTTCTAATGAAGAAGGATTCAATATCCACTTGTGATTTTGGAGTTAAAGTGTTCTTGGTTGAATCATAAACAAAGATCACAGTCTGACCATTTAAAGCTACGTTGATTTCCTTGGAGGCTTCATCATAAGTATATTCTACATTTTTGTTATTTAAATATTCACCACCTTCAACATTTGAATCTGAAGCTCCATCACCGGCTGAGAATGATAAAGTTTTTTCTGAAGAAGAGAACTTTATATAAGCATCATAAGCCACTGTATCATATTCCTCGCTGTATTCATCGAAATAGTCAATTCTGCCTTTGAATGTTTGACCTGCAAAAGCTGGAAGGACTAATGCTTCAGTGTTTGTAATTGTGTATGTGCTATTTGCTAACGAAATTGTGTATGTCGTATTTCCTTCTTTGACGGTGATTACATCTTTGGAATTCACTTCATAAGTTATAGCTACATTGTTTAAAGTTCCAGTACCATCGTTTGATAAAATTAGTTCGCCATGATTATTTTCAGTGTCTGTATCAGTATAAGTTCCAGATACATCTATAGCTATTTCTAATGCACCATTGTTATTTTTCATACTGATTTCATGGTTGTCTTCAGTGACAAATATAAACGATATTCCCTTAGTATCGATTGTTGTGTTGTTCTTGATACTTCCAAATACATAATTGTTTCCATCGAAGTATACAGCTTTTTTAACAAGGGAACTTGAGCTAGTATTAGCGTCGTATATATCAGCAACAAACTTTTCACATGTCTTTAGAGTTCCGTTAGTTAGACCGACTATTTCCATACCTACGCTATCGGAACTATATGTTGTTATATCCTTTGATAATAAGTATGTGTTACTACTATTTCTTACCAATGCTAAGTCCTTATTATCTGATAGCAAAACTTTATATGAATTAAAAGTAAATGTTTGATCATCGTTGAATGTAATTGCTGAGTTATTTCCAGATTCCCATTTTCCTTTAAAATCAGGAGTTAATTCCATCTTATAGTAAGAATGCGAGGAAGAAACTTTTCCACCGATATATAAACCAGCAGAGAATTTTAATTCTTGATATGTGTTAGTGGCTGTATCGACTTTCAAAGTATGCTTCTTTCCGTCAATAATTATTGTTAAAGATTCTCCATCCATTGAATAAGTTGTATCTATAGTATTGCCGTCTTTTGTCACGGTTGCATTGCAAATTCCATCGGTAGTAATTGTTCCTAAAGATCCAGCTAGGGTCAAAGGATTAGTTGTTGAATAATCCGTTAATAGACCATTTCTATTAATAAAGTATTTATCTTCACTATTTATTGTAGCTTTAAAGATTGCACCTTCATCAGTAAAGCTGGTCAATCCATTTGCAACTTGGATAGAAGTAATCTCAGATATAGTCGCTTTTTTACCACTTGTTTTTTCAGCATATACATAAATGTCTTTAGTATCATTTTTAAGTCTGGCTATATATTTTGTAGGTGTGCTATCTTTTGAATCTGCTAAATACTCAGTTTCAAGATTGCTTGAGGTAGAGCCTTGCAAGAATACAAGATCATATGTGAGGCTGCTATATGTTGAAGTGGATAAGATATATATAAGTCCATTGTCAGTCCATCCACCTTCATAATCTGTACTTTCCATCTTAAATGTTTTTGTAGTGTCATCTACTGAGGTAATCTTAGTAGTAGTTGTAGAATAAGATGATGGGAAAGAAATATTTCCAAATCTATTAGCAACTAAATTAGATTTTGTCTTAGTTAATGAAACTCCTGATGAATATGTATAATTGATATAAGCACCTGCATGTGATCCAACTATTACATGGTTCGCATCAAATATAGGTTCGAGTTCAGTTAAGGTGAATTGTAATCCATATGTCATATCGCTTACTATTGCGGAAGGATTGTAGTAATATCCATCTGAATTGGCGTATAAAGCACGGGTGTCATTCTCACCAAGTTTTACTTCTACCTTGTCGATGCCGTAATCTCCTTCATTTACTCCAGCCTTGGGTGTGACTTTGATATATAACTTTTCACCCCATCTAACCTGGGTCACAGGAGTATATGTGTTAGTTTCTTCATCGTGTGTATAGGCAGTCATCATCAAATGTTTCGAGTTGTTCAATATGATAGGAGCAAATCTCTCTTTTTCAGCTACGACTAGACTTACAGCTCTATCTTTCATGGTGAATGAATACTTTCCTTCTTCATTTGCAACCAATTCAACATTATCTAGTGTTACTTTATCAACTTCATATTCATTGGTGGAAGGAACAACAAATTCAACTTTAGAATTATATGCTGCATAATCAGGAACATCGACTTCCAAATGCTCACCGATAGTAGCATTGATCTTATATATTGATGCTGCTGTTTCTTGACTGATGGTTACGCTTGAAGCAGGCATTACAAATGAATAAGTCCCATCATCATTTGCTATGACTTCAACTTCAGTATCACCGGCGGTAACTTTAACTTCACCAGCAAATTCAAATCCAGAGTCTAAAGCCATTGAAAAAGTAACTCTATCTCCAGCTTTAGCTGTTTTAGGTGCATTTACTACAACTGCACCATCACCAGCTTTATCAAGAATTGTATATTCTGCAGGTGCATCTGATAGTGTCACTGATAAAGATACATCACTTCCGGGTTCAACGAATGATCCTTCAAATGTTTTAGTTTCATTTTCTACTAAAGCCATTGGGACATCGATATCTCCAGCTTTTACTATGGGTGATTCTTTGGTTGAATCGGTGATTGCTATTCTAACTTTTATAGTCTCACCTTTCTTTGCTAAGGTGGAAGATACTGCAATTGTAGCTCCAACAATTTGTTCCACATTTACTGCATATCTCATATCCTGAGTTACAGCTTTTACGGTTACAGCGTGAGCTGGCATTACGAATTTATAGACACCATTCTCTGGTGTTATTATATTTTCTCCATCTATAGTGACATAAGAAATCTCTTTTTCTTCTTTTAATTCGACTTGGAATTCGACTTCATCGCCTTCACTTGCTTTTTCTGGAAGACCGGAGATTGTGGCTCCATCATCAACATCAGTCGTGATGTTGAATTCTTCTTTTGTTACAGTAGAACTGGGTGTGGGTTTTGGTGTTGTTGGAGAGATGGTTGAATTTGGTGTTGCTGGAGATGCACTACTGCCAGGCAAATTACCATTGCATGAAGCTAAAGAACTTAGAATGACTAACAGCGATAAGATTGAAACTTTTTTAGAACTTTTCATAGATACTATTCCTTTCAAGCTAAGCTTTATGATACACCAAGTAAGCACATACAATCAAATAAAATCTTAAAATTGACATATATTTTTCAAAATTTAGCTAAGAATAAGGAAGACTTAAAGGTTATAAAACACGATAATTGAACGGAAAAAATATAAATAGTAAACAATAGCTTTAATATTGACTACCAAACAAATTAGATAACTAATATAAATTTAAAGTATAGAAATGTTTTTGATATGAAAAGACTATTAGCTTTAGCGTTAGTGTTTCTTTCGATGGTTGGAATAAAAGGAAGAGATAGTGTTTTATCTGAGACTATCAAGGCTTAATGATTATGATCGAATAAAGAATATTCCAGTTTCTTTTTAAATTAAGGAGATGTAAATATTGAATTTAATTCTGAATATGGGTATTTATCAAATTTAATTGTATCGAATTATTATTATTTGGCATTGGTCATAATTACACCTGGTGCTTTGGAATTTATCGTTTCTATTTTGCTGGGATTATTGTTTTCTTTTATGTTTACATTGATTCCTATTATTCTTTTAACTAAGAAAAGACCTATAGATATTATTAAATTCAATCAATAACCTTATTCCTTACTATTTATATAAGATAAAATAAATAGCATTGAGGAGCATTATATTATGAGTGAAGAAAAGAAGGAAAAGTTGTCGTTTAATGAATATCAAAAACATGCATATAACTTAATATCTGAAGATGGTAAGAAGGATATGCTTACTAATGGTGTTTTGGGATTGGCTGGTGAATGTGGTGAATGCTGTGATATAGTTAAGAAGTATAAATATCAAAAACATGATCTCGATAAAGAGCATCTAAAAGATGAATTAGGTGATGTGCTTTGGTACTTAGCAGAAACTGCATCTGCTTTAGGCATTACTTTAGAGGAAGTTGCTCAATTTAATTTGGATAAACTACATGCCCGTTATCACGGTGAAACATGGTCTAAAAATGATGATGTTAATAGAAAGGATAAACTTTAATCATAAAAAATTAGAAATAATTTATTAGAGTTGTCCAGGAACAAAGGAAAATAAATCAAAAAAACCAGCCGACAGGCTGGTCCTTTTAGTGCTAGCGAATGATTAATATCCGAGCATTGTCAACAATGTGACAAAGAAGAAGACGATTCCGGTAGCAAAAGTGATAATAGACAATATTTTATCAACACCTCTTTCCTTAGTCCTAGAAAAGATGTTCATGGTGTTACCACCGGTAATAGCTGAGGAGGCACCTTCGGATTTTCCTGATTGCATTAAGCAAATGATGATAAGGAATATTGAAACGATGAATAAGACAATTTCTGCAGCTGACATATAGATAACCTCCACTACAAAATGAGATTATAAATCTATATTTACTAAAAATGTAGTATTACTTTGTATTAAACCAATTATTTATAAGAGATGATCTTTGACTTCACCTTTGTCATCCCATACAGCATAATTCTCATTTATAGAATTATTGTAGAATATTTCTATCAAATCACTGAATTCAGGAGTCAGTTTATAATTTCTTAGATTTTTCTTTTCAACCCAAAAGACTTTTCCTTCTTCTGATGATTTCAATTCACCAGAAAAGGTCTTGGTCTTAAATAAGAAAACTAAATATCTATTGAAATTCGGACTCACATTGTTGTTTACACCAACAAGCTTTAAATCTTTTATGTCTAATCCTGTTTCTTCTTTTACTTCTCTGATTGCTGAATGGACGATGGATTCATCGGGGAGCAAATGACCACCTGGAAAGGAAATTCCTTTCCAATGTGGATCGACTTTGTCCTCTACTAATATTTTTCCATTCTCATCTTCGATCATGACCATGTTGGTCAATGTAACTGTTTCTTGTCTAGACATATATCAAGTCCTCGTTTTTCTTATATATAAAAAGGATAAGGCTCGCTAGGCATGGCTTAACCCTATCCGTACTTTATTTTACTCAATGCCTATATGTGAGTAAGTACACATTTTTACTCATTTATGAATTGCTACTGGGTTTGTTTAGCAAATCCATTCTTTTTTGCAATGCTTTCTTTACTTCTTCTACAAAATAAGATGGTGCAACTGGTATGAAATCTTCTCCGTATTGCATAGACCAGTATATTAAAGAATTTTTATCTATAGTTACATCAAAGTAACAATTCCCATCCATTTCATAAATCTTAGCCTTATCGCCGAACCAATCTTTCACTACATCGACTTTGGATCTTTTTGGATCGGTTGATTTGAATTTGGCATTAATTAATTCAGTATCGTCTCCAAATATGTACATATGAGTAGCTAAATAGTTATTAATATCGAATTTAACATCGTTTTCATCTTTAATTGCATTGACTTCATCAATTGTTCTATATCTTCCATTCTCATCATTTTCTAGAATTGAGACATGTTCCATATAGTCGATTCTAAAGGCGCTGACATATTTGCTTTCATCAGCTGTTTTGATTTTTTTATAATTGCAAAGAAGGTAGTATCTACCATTGTTATTTACTAAATAATAAGGAGATACAGCATATTTTCTAAATTTGCTTGGATCTTTGGTAGCTCTTCTCAGCACCTTTTTACCTTTGTTATCGAATCCTATATAGTTAAATATTATTCTTTTCTTTTGATTGATAGCTTCTGTAATGATTTGAACATTTAAGAGAGTTTCTTTTAAGAATTGATTATTATCGCTGCTTCCTTTTTCTTCGCGGTGGATAGATAATGATGGTAATGATTTCTGTTGGTTAACACTAAAAGTACTATTGATCTTTTTAATTAATTCAGAAGCTTCATGTCTGTTGATGAGTTTAGATGAATAAATAGAATCATCTAAAAGACGTGCTTCTTCTAATTCAAAAGTTCTTTTAGTTATAGCGTATCCTATTCTATTGTCGGGTTGGCTGATCTCATAATTAAAATCTTCAGGATATTTGTTTGATAATCTTTGTAATAAGAGTATAGAATTAGAAACACTCTTTCTATCTAGTTTTACTCCGTATTCATTCTCAAGAATATCTATTATTTGTGCTTGAGTTAAGTAGCAATCGCTATTTTTATCATCCTCGCTAGGCTCGTTAGAGTACTTGTCTAGAATTTTCAGTATCAATAAAAGCGAAGCTTTCTTTTTGGCTTTAATCTCTCCTTCATCGGCATTTTCATCTTTTCTTTTGTTAGCCATATTAATATCCCCATCCTCCTAATGTTAGCATATCAAAGAAATAATAATGTGTCAATTATTTCCCATTCTACAACATTAGTTCTGCTCATTTATATTTTGTTTGCTAGCTAATGGATATTTATAAAGCGATGAGCCATTAAGATCCACTTTATTCATATTTATTGAGTTTATTTGATTATTATCATATGTAGTGTAGTAGTAAATTCCTTTTTGAGTATTCATACAAGAAGAATATATAGTTATCTCGTATTCGTTTGGTTTAACTTCGCAACACCCTTTTTGTTGCTCTACACTATGTAAAATATGGAAGAATTGAGTTACTGATGATTCCTCATCTTCCTTGCAAATAGAGTGATTTCTTGTAAAAGCAACTTTAACAAATCTAGACATAGATGATAAGTCTCCAGGAAGACCTATAGCACCCATTCCTCTACTATAAGTTCCAAGATTTACGTTGGAGAAAGCAGTGTTTTTCGGATCTTTCTCAGATAGAGACATGTAGTTGTTTAAATTGAATAATTGCTTATCAAAGGGTGGATTATTTGTTAAAACTCCAACAGGATTGTTATAGACTTTAATTCCATCCTTCATAGCTTCAACTACTATAGTTTCATCTTTATCTCCAATAATATAATGTAGTTGGGATGGTGGGAATTGTTCATTAAATGGAGTGTTTGTTATGACCAGATTCTTTAAAGCTTCTCTCACTTCTTTTACCGACGAATAATTTCTTAAAATGTATGGAATAAATTCAAACTGAGCTATATTTGTTTTACCACTAGTTACTTTGTTATAAACAGCGTTTCCGACAAAGTTTAGTCCAGCTATAGCTAAACCTTTTTCATTCATTCCATCATAGAATAAAGGATAATCTTCTATAACACATGCCATTCCTATAATTGCATAGTTATTTTTTGCTTTTCCTTCATGTCTAAAAGAAAGAGGATAGTTACGAGGGAGAATAACTACTTGTTCACCATAGGAAAAATCATAATCTAGATTTCTACCGAAATAGAAGTCTTTAGTCTTTAATGTTGCTGCTGTACACATTATTATTACCTCCTATTGATAATATAATTCAAAATGAAGGAAAAAATTAAAAAATTATTATTTCTGTTGCATGAAATTTGCTTGAGAAAGAGTTTGAAAGCCAAACTCGCTATAAAAAGGTGCAAAATACATTTGAAACTCGCTATAAAAAGGTGCAGGATATACTTAAAACTCGCTATAAAAAGGTGCAGGTCTTTATTTTGAGGAATATTAAAATGTTTAAAAGAAAAATTTTAGATGAAATAAACAAGTGGAAGAATTCACTTAATATAAAGAAAAGAGCTCTTGTGATTAAAAGCTTTTAGTCCTCCTTAATAATCTTTCTTCTTCCCCTAACAATCACTTTTTATTACTCTTAAACTACTAATAACAGTCTAAGACAGTGTTTTAATATATTATTTAGTATTAATAGCCTAGATAATTACAAGAGTAGTAATACTTAGTGTCTTAGTCATTAAGCTTAAAGAAAATAATCAAGAAAAATTACTTAGCAGAAATAACTAAGTCTTTACTGTGAAATATTCTTAAGCCTTAAAGTAATTAATAAAGATAACTTAACTAGTAATACTAAATTATCTACAAAGAGATAACCTGTGAGATATATTTCTTTGGTTCTTTCTTTAGTCATCACTTCTTGTGCAAGTGTGCGAAACTATTTCTTATTGGAGAAAAACAATTCGTCAAGAGATACAATTGTATCGAAGATTTGTTCTAAGACATTTACGACTATGCTATTTCCGGCAAGTTTATACATTTTGTCTCTCGAAAAGAATAAAGATCCCTTTCTTGAAGCTAAATTATTTTTTCATAATCGTTTTCATCGAATCCCATCAGCAAGAAGCATTCTCTTGGGGTCAAGAATCTATACTTTGGAAGCTTATTCTTAGGATAGTCAAAGTATAAATTACCTGAGTTAGGATGGCGATCTTGCTTAGTTGTTATTGTAGCTGAATGATCTGCTATATTTCCATTTTCATCGATAATTTTTAAATTATTATCCCAAATAGTGTTACGAGATGGCGTTGGATTTGGCTGAGATAATTTTGCTTCATTAAAATATTTAGAATTTGAATAATCTAGTTTTAGAATAGAAGAAAGAGGTGTCATTTTTATCCTTACTTGTTCTAAATCATTCTTATTTAAATAATCTTCAATCTTATTTTCTAGCTCTGAATTGTTATTGGTGAAAATACTAAGCATTAGCAATCTTTGACGATGCTGTGGAACACCAAGATTAAGTGAATTTAACTTATAGACTTTATTGTAATAGCCTAACTTCCTTAACTGCTCCTTCCAATCCTCAAAGTTATGCCTATGACGTTTGGCCAATAAAGACGTGACATTTTCCAAAATAAGTAATTTAGGCATATCCATGCTCAAAGCTTTTCTTTCCTTTAGAACTCTTTCAACTTCCCATAGCAAGCCACTTCTAGAATTGGCGTCACGATCAATACCTCTCTGGACTCTATGAAATCCCCCAACATTAGACAAATCTTGGCAAGGGTCCTGACCATAGGGTACTTGGGATGGGGAAATAGCCGTATTTTTTATAGAAGTGCCATTTCTTTAAAAAAGTTTAGGATAAATAATTACTAAAAATGCGTCAACCATTCATAAGGTTATTCACCGAATGAACAGAAGACGCATTTTGATGCTAATTAGAGATAAGATTTCTTTGCACTAATGGTGCTAGTTCTTGTGCATAATAACTCATCAGATAACCATTGCTTCGATTAATTCTTTAAATTCATCTAGCTGTTTAGGCGTAATTTCGACTTTGAATTTAATTGAGGCATCGACATAATTACCAAATTCGCCTTCTAGAAGAACTTTGTTTGGGTTTCCAAACACATCAGAAATTCTTAAATAATACTCTGCTGAATCTTCACTATCTATTTGTACATATCCTCTTTTTCTCTTTTTGTAATCATCAATATCCCTTAATACATAATCTTTCTCGATACTCGCAAAACAAATATCACCTTTGCCACGGAAGTCATTGATGTTGTATTCTATACGTAATTCACATGATTCTTCGGTGTCAACACTAAGTTCCAAATAATTATTTATTCCATAAGTTAATTGAAGTTTTTTAACCATTTTATCGAATCTCCCTATTTTACTTTGAAATCATCTACAAATTTTAGCACGTCATTCATAACGTAATGAATTGAAATGTGTGTGTTCTTACCATTAATGGTTGCAGGAAAAGTCTGTTGCATCTTCTTCAATCCGCTTTGTCCCGGCCATCTAGGATCTGTCATTTTCACGGGTAACACTTTCCTAGTCATGTCTACGATTAGGGTAAACAACATTTGTAACGGCTTTTAACGATTATTACTATTGGGTGTTTTTAGGAAGATCTTTGTTTCTCATATTAAATCCTTTTTTATCTGTAACATTCACATATTTACAAGTTTTAAGAGGTGTTAAATCTTTGTCTAAAATATCAGTACCTGTTATAGATACATGATTAAGATAACAAATTCCTTTTAGTGAAAATATAGGTGTGCAATTTTCAATCATAAGAACTTTTAATGCCTTAGCTCTGTTGATAAAAGAAGGCGTAAAAAACGAGCAATCACCACGTCTAATATCAATAGATTTTAAATAAGGGACAAATGCATTGTTGGCATCGACAATTATAGACTTCCCCCATAAGATGAATCGAAGCTTTCTAAGTATTCAAGATTTAAAGAATCTAAATCTATACTTTTGTAATATAAGAAGCCTAATGAATTTAATCGTTTAGGTAGGGAATTTGGAAATTCAAATTTTTGTCCAGGTTTCCCCCAAAAAGAAATACTCGATTCATTTTTTATACCTTTAACATTGAATCCATTAAATCCATGAATGGAAAAGTATTTCAATTTCTTAGCTTTTGAAACATCGACAAATTTTTCCCCCTTAAATCTAATTCTATAGTAGTGATATTTGGACAAAGATCAATTATCTGTTCATAATTAACTTCAGAGGCAAAGAATTCAGTAATATTATGCAAATCTACTTCGTTAAAAAATTTGCTTTTCTTTTCTATATTCCACTTATCATCGAAGCCACGTTGAATTATAATACATTTTATATGAAATTTTTTAATAATAGTATTTAGTTCAAAATAATTCTTCATTCGATTTAACATATCGTAATACAAAATAAGATCACTTCGTCCTTTAAATCCAGTTTCACTACACGCAATTTCCGGTTTCATAAATGTATATCTATCGTTTTCTTTATCCATATTTGTCTTCCTCTCATCACTTCAATCCTAACCATATTTTTAGACCAGGGCTATTAATAATGTTATAAAACTCCATATCGGCAGAAATTTTACATCTCAAACCATTTTTTGATGGATTGAATTTAGCATTCCTCATTCTTTGATATTCTTGAAGGAACCCATCTCTAGATGTTTTAGCGGGCGTCCAATCGGAGCGTATACATTTTACACCATATTGTTTTTCAATTCTATTAATTGATACCCTCATGCGTCTCTCAGTACCTTTTCCAATATATTTTTTCCATTATCGAAATCAAGCTCGTAGGAACCGGAACATTTATTGTGAACAATCACTCCAATCTTTCCAACCGCATACGTATGACAGCTCATGACATTGAAGTTATAAACTTTAATCTTAGAATTTAGTTTTTTCTTAATAACTTCAGTAATCTTTTGATCATCGCCTAAAGTCTTGAGAATATCTTTATCTGTCAAATCGCCTGCCTTCTTCCAACCCTTAGTAGTCAAGAAGCTGTGGCCTGGAGTGCAGGTGATAGTCTCATCACCAACATTGATTTCAACTAGTTCTTCAGTCTCGTTGATATAAGTATCAGTGACAGGCATCCCCTCGTATCTACCAGTATTGTCGTCGTAGGCAAGAACCGTATCGCCCTTCTTGATCTCCTCGATTCTCCTTAATCCAACAGCAGTCATTACCATCGTTCCAGCGATGAAGCAGTAGGACGGATTGAGAGCGCCAGAGATAGCACCTCCGATGGCTCCGAACATGAATCCGTCGGCTGCCCCGTCGATGGCTCCGGACAAAGCGCCTTTTAAGGCACCTTCCCAAGATCCTGTCTTGATGCCTTCAGTAATGGCACCTTGGATAACTCCGGTAACGGCACCAGTCACGGCACCGATAACAGCACCCTTAACGGCTCCGACCAACATGGAAGTAGCGATACAAGAAACACCAAATCCACCAGTAGCCACAACCGCAATAGCGCATATGGCGATGACAGCTAAACCGATGCAGAGCTTAGTAGCCCAAGAAGGCCAGTTTCCGCCCTCATCGGAGAGGTTGATAGGATTGTTCTTGCAGTAGGCGAATGATAATCTTCCTTCAGAGGATAGGATTCTCTAGAGAGACAGTGCTTTATATAAGAGCAAATTCCAATGATTTTATAGAAATAGATAATGGCAAGATCTTCCTTAAGAAGGGAATCTTGAATAGTTCTAATAAGGACATACGTAAAGAACTTAAGGATTTAGATTCAAATATTAGAGAATATATTCATAGTTAAGCTAAAAAGAGCCCCTCGTTATGAGGGACTCTTTGCACTCGGTGGAGGGTCAACCTTCATCTGTGCTATAACTTCGAATCCTGTCTGATATGCATACAGGGTTCGGATGGTGAACTGATGGCGGAGAAATAGAGATTCGAACTCTAGCGGGGATTGCTCCCCCTGACGGTTTTCAAGACCGTTCCCTTGAACCGCTTGGGTATTTCTCCATCTGTCTTTACATGGACAGCACATTATTTTAGCAAATTATTAATAAAAGTGAATAGTATTTTTTATTAATATAGTTATTAGAAATGGTTTTCAAGACACGATTCTCCAAAAGAACGTGCTTTTTTTATCGGCAAGTGTTTTAGAAGTGTATTAAAATTGCATAGGGCTTGTATATCTACAAAAAAAGCGACACTTTCGTGTCGTTGATTTTTTCTTAATGTCTAGAAACACAACATTTGATACAACTTTGTACCCTTCTTTATTTTTTTGTACCCCTATTAAGCAAATGAAAAGTCATCCACATTTTTTTTAATTCTTTCATCTTTAATACTCCTTCTTTTTTCTATTGTTATACCAAATATAATGGTCAAGTTTTCTTTTTCTAAATGGAACATTTATTCCTAATTCATCAAGCTTTCTTGTTAGATAATCGTTATAAGATTTATAATCGTAAGAATCTACCCATTTCTTTATCTGCCCAGTTGTTATATCAGCAAAATAATCAGGCAAGTGATCTTTCAAAATGGTATCCAAAATAGAATAATCATCCTTTCCGTATAAGTTTTTATTATGATAGCAACAATACTTAGTAGCAAATGAAAATAAATTTATATTTCCGTTTGATTTAGCTATCTCATTTACAACTGTAGGATCACCATTTTTAATTCGTTCATCAATATCTTTAATGCCTACAATACACTCAGCGATTTCAACTACACTAATTTTACTTTTATGTTGAGAAACATGAGTTGAATTGGTTATATCAATTAAGCCAACTTTCATTGCAACAATTGTCACATCATCATTTTTAGGAAATCTTTTAAAACAATCAGTAATTAAATCATCTTCTTTTCCATAGTTGTTAGTCGCTTCAACTTGTTGATGAGCTTCCTCAATAAGTTCATTTGTGATGACAATACCATTTGTAGCATGTAGTTTTGGTTTTCTTGTAGCTGTTTGTCTTATACTAGTTTCCTTTGAGTAATTTGCATTAGCAAATCCAACTTTTCTAAAATGAGCTATTTCATTCTTCATATCAATTGCATAAGATTCATATCCTACAGGCATCCAACCCCATGATAAGGCCTCCTGAGAATTATTCGCCCAGCTAGGTCTATGTTTTCTTGCTGATGGAGATAGATTAAATCCTAATATTTTTTCAATGTCAGTAAATGTCAGAGTTATATCTTCTTTATTTGATTCCGTAAGAAAATCAGCTAATGGTTGATATTTTGTTTTCTTTGCCAATGCAAATCACCTCTTTTACTCTTCAGAGTAATTATATTATTATTTATAAATACGTTCAATTAAGCAATCTATGCCTAAAATAAGTGAAACATCCCTATAAAACGAAAAAAGGACTGATATTTTTAGTATCAATCCTATGATTTTTTCTTAATGGTGGGTCCTATAGGGTTCGAACCTATGACCTTCCGCACGTCAAGCGGATGCTCTCCCAGCTGAGCTAAAGACCCAAGTGCTTAATAACTATAAACACATTACTTTGATTTTGCAAGAGGAAATTTATAAAATCCTCATAACCTAATAGTATTTTGCTCTTTTTATATATAATTATTCTTGTTTGTAGAGAGGTGTTTATTATGAGCAATTTATCTAAAGTAATAGTTAAAGATAAGGAAGATATAAAAACAAATCATATAAATTGGGATGAATATTTTATGTCCATCGCAATTTTGTCTTCTCTTAGATCCAAAGATACTTCTACCAAAGTTGGAGCAGCAATTGTTTCTGACGAACATAAAGTTTTATCTTTGGGATACAACGGAATGCCTATCGGTATCGATGACTCTAAAATACCTTGGGCTAGAGAAGGTGCAAGTGAATTAGATACAAAGTATCCATATGTCTGTCATGCTGAATTAAATGCTATCTTGAACACTGAAAGAAGACTCAAAGGATCGACCTTATATGTAACTTTGTTTCCTTGCAACGAATGTGCTAAAGCGGTTATTCAAGCTGGAATTAAGAAAGTTATTTTTTTAGATGATAAGTATCACGATAAAACTTATTCGATAGCTTCTAGAAAGATACTTGAAATGGCTGGTGTTGAAACTTCTCAATATCTAGGAAGAGTCCCCCAAATAGATTTTGGAGATGTGAAATATGAGTTATAGAGACGAAGGAAAGCCAGTACAGCCAACACCTTATTGGAAGTATTTCTTGAAATCTTTAATTGTCCTTTTGATTTTAGCTTTGCTCATAAGCATGCTCTGGGGAGTTTTAACTAGTAAGGATGAAAATTTACTTCGTGGTGTCCTAATTGGTGTTGGTGTTGTATCATTTCTAGTGTATGGTGGCTATTGGATTTATATAATTGTTCATGAAACCAGAATAAGAAAAGGACTTTCTTGTGGAACTGATGAACAAAACACACTTAAAAAGAAGAGATTTGCTATACTAAAAGCTCATAAGATCCAAGCAAAAGCTAGAGGTGAGAAGTTGAGTAAAGAAGAGATAGAAGATATTAGCAGTGGAAAATATGATAATGAGGTCTCAAATGGATAAGAGAGAAGAGAACGAAGCTATAGGAACAAAGAAGTTGTCTTTCTTCTATACAAAAGAAGAGGGAATGGTTTTGGATTCTTTATCTATATCCATTCCTAAGAATTCGTATTGTTGTATTGTAGGAAGAAATGGAACTGGGAAATCAACTCTCCTTAAAATTATTGCAGGATTAGTTATTCCTACATCTGGTCTTTTGTTTATTAACGGAACACAAGTTACTGACGATAACGTTGATGAATTGATAGGAAAGCAAGTTGGAATAGTATTCCAAAATCCAGATTCTCAATTTGTAGGTGCTACGGTTGAAGAAGATATCGCTTTTGGATTGGAAAACAATAGAGTATCTTATAAAGAGATGCTGGAAGAAGTGAAGACTATAGCAGAAAAGTTAAATTTGACTGATTTGCTTAAAAGAGAGCCTACAAAATTATCTGGCGGTCAAATGCAACGTGTCGCATTGGCTTCGATTTTAGTTAGAAATCCATCTATATTGCTTTTGGACGAATCTACTTCGATGCTCGATCCTTTGAGCAAGATTGAGATGATAAGCATGCTCAAAGATTTAAAAAAGAAGTTTCCTAACTTAATGATTTTATCAGTGACACATGAAACGGCTGAGATTGAGAAAGCGGATTATGTAATAGCTTTGGACCACGAGAAACTTGGATTTACCGGTTCACCTAATGAATTGTTCTCTAATCCTAAACTTGTCGAAGAATTAGGTCTTACTCTTCCCTTTGATTATCAGCTTAGAAATGATTTATCAGAATTAGGAATTGAGACTTCTAAGTTTGACACCCCTGAAGAATTAGGGAGGCAATTATGTCAGCACTCCAAGTAAAGAATCTTTGTTATTTTTATGATAGGAAGACATCTAATGAGAAAGAAGCTCTCATCGATGTTTCGATGGATATCGAACAAGGTGAAATCATTGCTTTGGTCGGAAAGACAGGGTCTGGCAAGTCGACTCTCGTTCAAAACATCGACGCTCTTTTAACTCCGATAACAGGTGTTATAACTTATCCCAATGGAATAGTTGTAGATCAGACTCCTGTGGTTAAGAAGAATGGAAAGATAAAGTATAAAAAGCCTAAGAAATTGAAGGATTGGAAGAGTTTAAGAAAGATGATTGGACTCATGTTTCAATTCTCTGAGATGCAGTTGTTTGAGACTAGTGTATTAAAAGATGTTATGGTCGGACCTGAAAATTTCGGGATGGATAAAGGAACAGCTCAAACAAATGCTCAAAATGCATTGCTTTCAGTTGGAATTCCAACTTCTTATTTTTCTAGATCGCCATTTGAATTATCTGGCGGTGAGAAGAGAAGAGTAGCAATAGCGGGCATTTTGGCTTTTAATCCGGAGATTTTAATATTGGATGAGCCTACAGTTGGATTGGATCCTGAAGGTGCAAAAGAAATAATGGATAGTATCATGGCTAAAAATGCTGAAGGTATGACCATTGTGTTCATTACTCATGATATGGAATTTGCGTTGAAGAATGCACATCGTATGGCGGTAATAAGCGATGGAAAACTCATCGCTTATAAAAAGCCTTATGAAGTCTTCCAAGATCAGGAAGTTATGGATAAAGCTTCTTTGGTTCCACCTAAAGCGTTTGAATATGCTTTGAAGCTTAAAGAAGGTGGGTTAGATATAGACTTAGAAAAAGTTAAAGATTCAAAATCTTTGGCTGAAGAGATAAAGAGGTGTAGGGTATGAACGGATTTGGATCTTTTGGACAGTATGTCCCATTCAACACACCTATTCATAGAATGGATACAAGAGTAAAGTTATTCTTGCTTGTTGTTTTTATGGTTGCAATTTTCCTGCCTTATGGAAATAGAGTGGATGTCGTATATCCATACGCAATGTCTTTAGTTGTATTGGGCGGAATATTTGTTCTATTGATGATTGGATTATTGATAAGTAGAATTTCATTTGGCAGCCTGATGAAATCTATGTCATTTCTTTGGGTCTTATTGTTTGTTGTCATCATATTGAATTTCTTCTTTTGGAAAGCACCTGATTGGGCTAGTAAAAATAGCCAATTGCTATTTGTGATAGGTAAGAAAGAAATAACTTCTGCGACATTTTTATTTATCGGATATATCATTGCTAGAATCTTCCTAATGGTTATTCTATCGTTGCTGTTTGCTTCCACTACTAAACCTATGGATATGACTTTTGCCTTGGAATGGTACTTAACTCCACTTCGCTGGCTTCATGTTCCTACTGCTGCCTTTTCTATGACTATGTCTTTGGCACTGAGATTTATCCCAGTATTAGCTAGTGAAGCTAAAACTATATTTAAAGCTCAAGCCGCCAGGGGTTTGGATTATTCAAATGGTAAAGCTAAAGATAGAATAAAAGCTATTGTTTCACTATTAATTCCTTTAATAACAACTTCTTTTCATCATGCATCGGAGTTGGCCTATGCACTCGAGGCTAGAGGATATGATCCATTAGGGAAAAGAACTCGTTATCGTCAATATCCTTTCAGATTTGTCGATGCTCTATGGCTGATATTCGGATGTGTTGCATTAGCATCTTCTCTATTCTTTGTTTATTTCCAAGTCGATGGATCTATTATCGATATATTTAAAATCTATTGCTAGTTTTCTATGAAATATGTAATGCATATTGGGTTTGATGGTCTTTGCTTTAAAGGAACACAAAAGCAAAAAGGATGTAAGACTGTCCAAGGTGAATTAGAAAAAGTTCTATCTAGAATCTATGATAGACCTATAGATTTGGAGTGCTGCTCTAGATTGGATAGCGATGTTTCAGCAATGGATTTCGTCTGTGCATTTACTCCTTGTGATGATAGGATAAAAATGAATAAACTGCCTTCAGTTTTATCCTTGCCTTTTAATGGAATATTAAAAGTAAAATCAATAGAAGAAAGAAATGATTCTTTTAGCCCTAGATTCTCAGCTCATTCGAAAACATATATTTATTTGATTGATTTGGAAGGGGAGCCGGTTCTTCAATCTCATTTATATCACCCAAACAAAAAAATAGATATAGAAAAATATAAAGAGACATTAAATATATTTCTTGGGATTCATGACTTTAAATTGTTTTCTTCTAAAGATGATAGAAAGGATGAAAATGAGACTTATATAAGTGCAATAGAATCTATAGAAGTTATACAGAAAGATGGAATTTTATTCACTTATATAAAAGGCCCTTGTTTTCATAGATATCAGGTTAGATTTATGGTCGGAGCAGCTGTTGAGGTGGCGACTGGTAGATCTTCATTGGAATCTATCAAAGACAAACTTTCTGGAATAGGTGTTACGGGTACACCTAGGTTGAAAGTCCCTGGTAAAGGACTTGTCCTTTATAAGGTGACTTATTAAAGATATAATATTAAATGGAGGCTTTGGCATGACTGGAAATTATCATACACATACTTATAGATGCGGTCATGCTGATGGCATCGATGAAGACTATGTGAAAGAAGCATTGGGCATGGGATTGTCTGAGTTAGGATTCTCTGATCATGTCATGTATCCTGGATTCAATGAGCCTGGAATTAGAGGCACCTATAATCAAGCTCAAGGGTATTTTGATTCGATTAGATCTCTAGCTAAGAAGTATGAAGGTAGAATCAAAATATATCTGGGATATGAAGCCGAAGCTTTTGATTATTATATGCCTTACTTAAAAGTGCTTCTTCAAACCGGAACATTGGATTACTTACTGTTGGGAAATCATGGAGCTATGAATTCATTGAGACAAGTCTATGCTCACTTTGGAAAAGGAACTACAGCAAATACTTTGTATATTTATAAAGAAGTTGCCTGCAAAGCCTTGCGTTCTGGTTTATACTCTTGTTTTGTTCATCCTGATCTTTTTTTGAGTGAAGTGGAGACCTTTGACTCCGATTGTCGTAAAATCTCTACCGAGATAATCGAAACAGCTATGGAATGTGATGTTCCTCTCGAAATTAATGTCGGTGGGATAAGATCAGGAAAGAAGAAAATTGGAGAAGAATATAGATGGTCTTATCCGACTACATCATTCTTCTCAATAGCTAGTGAGATGGGGGCAAAGTGCATCATAGGAATAGATGCACATTCGCCTAAGCAGTTGTCGGATGAAGCAGCAAATAGTAAAGCAACTCTGTTTGCTCAGCAGTTAGGTCTATGGGTAATAAATCGACTTGAAATGAAAAAAGTGAGGTAAAAGATATGATAGACGAAGAAATCGAAAAAGAAGCCGAAGTTGAAGAAGAAAACAAAGAAGTTCAGTTAGAACAACCTGAGGAAGAAATAAAGCATGAAGAGGATGAATCCAACGATGTATCTGCTGATGGATTAGTTCGTCTTCAAAAAATTATAGCTGATAGAGGATTCTGCTCTCGTCGTAAAGCTGAGGATTATATAACAGCAGGTAAAGTCAAAGTAAATCATAAGGTTGTCGATAAATTAGGAAGTTCTTTTGATCCTAACTGCTATATTGAAGTTGATGGATATCCTTTGGCTAGAGTAGGTCAAAAAGTATATTTGGCAGTCAATAAACCTTTGGGATTTATTTGCACTGCTTCTGATCCAAGAGATAGAAAGCTCGTAACTCAATTGGTTCCTCCTCAGTATGGAAGAGTATTCCCTATCGGACGTTTGGACATCAATTCAGAAGGCCTTATTCTTTTGACCAACGATGGTGATTTTGCAAACTTGGTCATGCATCCTTCATCAAGTCCTGACAAAGTGTATGAAGTCAAAATCAATAAGAGACTTACAAAACCTGAAATCGAACAACTCAGAAATGGAATTCCTCTAGAGGATGGAATGACTTCTCCTGCTCAAGTAAGGGAAGCTGGAATCTCAATTTATAACTGTACTTATGAAATAACTATTCATGAAGGTAGAAACCGTGAGATTCGTAGAATGATGGAATATCTTGGAAAGAGAGTTTATAGTTTGAAGAGAATCTCTATTGGAAATATCGGACTCAAAGATATGCCCAGAGGATCTTATAGAGAAGTCCCTCTCAAAGTGGTTGAACAAATGAGAGCTGACTGTATGACTCGTAAGAAGAACAATGACTTGCAGAAAGTTATGGAAGAGAAGAAAAAAGCTGCATTGAATGCTAAGTAATATAGCTATCGATGTAATTAAGCTTTATTGATGCACGTTAGAATTGGAATTTAGTTTTCATAAAACAAAAATGCTGTATCGGTAGTCGATACAGCATTTTTTATTAAGATGTCTTAATAACTTGTTATATTAGATAGATCGTTTATATAAGCCAAAATAACAAGTTTAATAGAAGTGTTAAAGCTTTTATTAATTAAAATGATAGATCAATCTATTTCTCTTCTATTTCAATAGCTCCACTAGGGCATGCGTCTTTAGCTTGCTCAGCGACGTCTTCATCATCGGCATTTGTCAATTCTCCATTAGGAATCTTGACTGAAGCTAGTCCGTCATCGGAAAGCTCAAATACTGCATCAGCAATTGCTGTGCACATTCCACAGCCTATACATATATCTCTATTGATAGATACTATTTTCATATATTTCACCTCACCAATAGATATTATATAAATAAAAGGCTTAGTTTGTTCTATGTATTTGTTTTAGAAGAGATTATATTTATCTTCTAAATCTTTTTATATGATTTAAAACTATAGGTTTTTCCTTTAAACTAACATCTTTTTTCTTTTCTTCTGGTATATCGATTTCTTGTGTATCTTTCCAATCGGATGAAATGGCGTTTGAAAATCTAGCATGGTATGCCGCTCTATTGATGGATTCAAAAGCATGTCTTTGTCCGACTTTAGTGGCTTTGATGTTCATTGCCATATCTCTTTCTATTCCAAATTTATTAGCTTCTCCAATAGCGTCAATATTTGCTCCCAAGAATATGAAGTCCCAACCAAGCTTCTTCTTCTCTTCAATCAAGGATTTGATTGAAGAATAAGAATATTCATTGGATGAATTCTCTAATCCATCTGTTGTGATAGCAACTAAAACTTTGTTTGGCTTTTCTTCTTTTTTCATCGATGAAATTTTGCTGTTGGTTTCATTTATTGTTATTCCTATAGCGTCCAATAAAGCAGTCGACCCTCTAGCAAAGTATTCTTTAGAAGTTAATGTCGGGACTTCTTTTATATTTTTCCCTTGATAGAGAATTTCTACTTTGTTGTCGAATAAGACTGTAGTCACTGTGCATTTACCTTCTAGCTTTCTTTGATTTTCAATCAAAGAATTAAATCCTCCAATAGTATCTTCAGCTAATCTCTGCATCGAACCTGATCTATCTAGTATCACTACTAACTCTGTTGAATTGTTCATATCTCTTTTCTCCTTTTTACGTTGATACTATATAAATAATTCGATGTAAAAAGGTCGCTTTGAAAGCGACAAATAATCAATCTAAAGTTTTTTGATTAAAAGAGAATAAATAGTTATTAATTTTCATCAAATCAAATATTTTATTAGTGATACAGTATTGAATAATTAAATCCCTTTCTATACTTTGACTCAATGCATATCCAGCCTTACCCAATAAGTCTTTAGTATCATCTGTGTTCAGATTTAAAGCTATACACAGTTTTAAAGCTGTGTCTTTGCTAGGCTGATAATCTGTTCGTCTTATTTTAGAAAATAACTTTCTATCTATTCCAGCTTTCTTATAGACATCGGAATCTTTTAGATTTCTCTCATCTATAAGTTTCAATAAATAATCTGAGAAAGATTTCTCTAAATTATCTTGTATTTCTTTTTTGAAAGATTCATTAGTTGGAAATGCTGCTAAACGAGGTGCTAGATTTCTTTCTTTAATTGAGAAGAAACATCTATCACGATGACCAACTCCAATTAAATTGCTAGAGATGTATTCTTTCAATTTATTTCTTTCTTCTATAGATATTAAGAAACTATTATCTAGAATACATAGATATACTTTTAAATCGTAATCCTCTTTTGTTAAATAATTTGAAATAGCTTTATAAGCAATTTCATATGCCTCTTTTTTAGGATACCCATAGATTCCTGAGGATATTAGAGGAAAAGCTATGGAATGAATATCATTTTGTTTTGCTAAATATAGTGAATTTAAATAACATGATTCTAGCAATTTAGATTCATTATGATTTCCATCTCTATAGACAGGTCCTACTGTATGTATTATGTATTTAGAAGGTAGATTGAATCCAGGAGTTATTACTGATTCTCCAGTATTACAATGTCCTATTTCTAAGCAAGACTTATATAATTCATCATATCCAGCTTTAGAATATATAATTCCACAAACTCCTCCTCCAGGAAGCAAATCATTATTTGCTGCATTTACGATAGCATCTACATTTAATGTTGTTATATCAGCGTTTATTAAATGAAATTCCATAGCCGTTTCCTTCTTTTAATTTATTTTATAACAAATGAGTTTGTTTTATTAATAGCATCTATAATTAATAAAGCTTAAAGATAGATAATAAAAAATGATATTTATTCTTTAGTGTATTTCTTATAATTAGAGCATAGGAGAATATTATGGATTTAAAAGAAAAAATAATAGATGTAAATAGAATATATGAAGGAAAGAAGATTAATGTAGATGTGTTAAAGGTAAAGATGCCTAACAATAAAGAAGCTATAAGAGAAATAGTAGATAGAAAGAATGGAGTAGTCATTTTAGCTATAGATGATGAGAATAATGTTATAGTTGAGGAACAATATAGAAATACTTTTAAAAGAGGAATAGTAGGTTTACCTGCAGGCAAAAGAGATGGTGCTGAAGATTTATTAGATACAGCTAAAAGAGAATTGGAAGAAGAGACCGGTTATAAAGCTGAATCATGGGTTAGTCTAGGTGAATTTTATCCAGCACCAGCTTATTCTAATGAAATCGTATATCCTTTCTTAGCAACTGGATTATATTTAGGAAATATTAAAAGGGATCCAGATGAATTTCTTAATATCATTAGAATGCCAATTAAAGAATTTGAAATTAAATGTATGGATGGAACTATAAAGGACGGAAGGACACTAATGACTTGGATGAAATACAGTAGCATCAAATAGAATTGAAATGTAATAGATATATAATTTGTTAGTTTTGAATTGAAAGAAGTATTTATTATTTGTGTTAAAAAAAAACCAAAATATAAGTATTTACAATCTTCTTATATCTTTAATCTTTGAAAAACAATAAAATATATACATGAGTAATGATTGTTTTGGGAGAGAGTATTATGGCTAGTAACAAGAGTAAAAAGATTGATGATGTCATCGAATTGAATGATTCCAACTATGTTGTTAGAGATGTATCTTGGATGTACTTCAACAATAGAGTACTTAAAGAAGCAGCTAATGAAGATGTTCCTTTATATGAAAGATTGAATTTTCTTGGAATTTATTCAAATAATTTGGATGAGTTCTATAAAGTTAGAGTAGCTTCAGCTAAGAGAATAGCTGAAACTAAAGGAAAAGAATTTAAAGATGAAAGAGAAGAAGCTTTGAATACGTTGAAGAAGATCACTAGTCTTACTGCTTTGTATTCAAAAGAATACGATGTTATTAAATCACATATATTTGATGAATTGGAGAAGAAGGGAATTCATCTTATAGATGAGAAGCATTTGAACAAATCTCAGCAAAACTTCGTTCATGATTATTATGTTAAAAATGTTGCTGGATATATAAATCCAATAATCATCTCTCAAAAAGCAAATCTTTCTGATGTCAATGACGCTCATATTTACTTAGCTGTTAAGATGTCTAAGAAAGGTGCCAAGAAGTTAGGGTACGCATTGATTCCTCTCCCGGTTGGAATTACTGGTAGATTTATTAAACTTCCGGATATAGGAAATAATCATTATGTAATTTATCTAGACGATATTGTAAGATACCATCTTTCATATATATTTGAAGGTTTGGGATATGATACATTCGATGCGTATGCATTTAAGTTCTCTAAGGATGCTGAGATGGAAGTTGAGTCTGATCCAGAGGAAGGTGTTCTTCAATCCATTGCTCAAGCTGTAAAGACCCGTGTCAAGGGAATCCCTATTCGTGCAATATTTGGAGCGGGAATTCCAGATGATTTGAAGAATAAATTGATTAGATCTTTGGATATTGACGACTCAGATATGATTTCAGTTGGAGGACGTTATCACAATAATAAAGATTTGATGAAATTCCCATTCTTTGGCGATGCCTCACTAAAGAACGAGCCTTGGCCAACACATGAAATAGACTTAGTCGCTCAAGGAAAGAATATGATAGATTCCATTAGAGCAAAAGACTTATTGGTTCATGTTCCTTATGAATCTTTCGATGCCTTTATTAGATTCTTACAAGTTTGTGCAGTTTCTCCTAGAGTAGTTTCCATTAAAACTTCTATTTATAGAGCAGCCAAGAACTCTGAGGTTGTCAGAGCTTTGACTCAAGCTGCTAGAAACGGCAAGAAAGTCACTTGTATGGTTGAGCTTATGGCTAGATTTGATGAATCGTCAAATATTTCAATCTCACAAACTTTGAGAGATGCAGGATGTGAAGTTTTGACTGGTGTTGAAGGCTTTAAGGTCCACGGAAAGATTGTTTCAGTGAAAGTCAAGGATGGACCTGATATCGCAGTCATATCGACAGGCAACTTCCATGAAGGAAATGCCAGAACATATACTGATTGCCTCTTATTCACTGCTGATAAGAAGATTGTAAATGATATTAATTCGATATTTGAAATGATTGCTAAGCCTTATAAACAGCCTACATTCCAAAGATTATTAGTTTCGCCTAACAAAATGCAGAAGAAATTTAGTGATTTGATAGACAATGAAATAAAGAATCACTTGGCAGGCAAGCCTTCTGGAATTCAAATCAAGATCAACCATATCACAGATAAAGCTATGGTCGAAAAATTATATGAAGCTAGTAGAGCAGGAGTAAAGATAGATTTATTAATACGTGGTAACTGTTCTATGATAACTGGAATTCCAGGATTGTCAGAGAATATACATATTCATGCAATCATAGATAGATATTTAGAACACTCTAGAATATTTATTTTCCAAAATGGTGGTAAACCTCTTTACTTTATGGGTTCGGCTGATTGGATGCCTCGTAATTTATATAATCGTATTGAAGTTGTAACTCCAGTCTTAGATAAAGACTGCCAAAAAGAATTGCAATTTATATTTGATAGTGGATTCAACGATAATATGAAATCGTTTGTTGTAGATGGTAAAGGTCAGAATATAAGATATACTGACGGGGCCGGAAAGATTCGTAGTCAAGAAATCCTTTATAAGCATTATAAGAACAAGTAAGGATTGCTAGAATTAAAAATAGGGATAAAAAATCCCTATTTTTGATTGATACAGATATTTAGTATTCTATATTGATTTTGAAATGCTTCGAAAATATCTCATATTTCGAAGCAAAAACAATTTATAAATCCATATATTTAAATGTGGTTTATTTCTTATAATCTCCTTTTCATGTCTAATTACTTGAAAAAAGTATAAAAAAATAGATGATTTTGTTGTAATCTAATTACTATAATGAAGGAAGGTTTTAGGCTCATGAAAAATGGATATTACGCTGGCATTGATGTCGGAACAAATGCGGGTAGACTTGTTATAAAAGATGTTTATCAGAATCAGAAAGGCCAGATAGTATCTGCTAGAATTCAAGAGATAAGAATTCCTTTAAGACTTGGTGCCGATGTCTTCTCTACTGGATCCATCAGCTTTAGGAAAGAAGAGCAATTGGTAGATACTATGAGAGCTTTTAGATCTTTGATGAATATATATGGTGTTATAGACTATAGAGCTTATGCAACTTCAGCTATGCGTGAAGCCAAGAATGGATCAGATATCATTTGGAGAATTCGTAAGGAAACCGGAATTGATATGCAGATAGTATCTGGAGAAAAAGAAGCTCAGACAATCACTTCTATAATATCCGATATCCACTGTGATGAAGGTGTTTATTTGTCTGTCGATGTCGGTGGAGGATCCACTGAGATTTCTTTGATCAAGAACGGAGAGCCTGTCGAATCGACATCCTTTGCTATAGGAACTTTGAGAATATTAGCTAAGAAAGATAAATTCGAAACATGGGGCAAGCTTAAGGATTTGCTCAATGAATATCATGATAAATATGGTGAGTTAAACATTATCGGAACCGGTGGAAATATCAACCGCTATTGGAAGATGTCTGAACACGAGACTAAGAAAGGTGTCAACATTCTTCATACTGATGAATTGAAGGCTTTATATAACGAGCTTTCCGGCATGACTGTCGATGAAAGAAGACAAAAATATAAGCTAAAACCTGATCGTGCAGATGTCATTGTCCCGGCAGGAAAAATTTATTTGACCGCAGCCAAAATTATGGGAGCAAAATATTTCATAGTTCCTTTGATTGGATTGGGGGATGGAATCGTTGACGAATTGATTGAAAACTCAAGGAATGTAATTTAACAAATCTATATAATAAATATAAATTGTTAAGCTGACTTACTCCTCTCTAAAGCTCTGCTTTTAAAGAGGCTTTTTAATATAAACTTATAAATTATTGATAGTATGAGTATGGCGGTAGCCATCAATACAATAGTTCCACCAGTGTTGATACTTAAAGGATATGAAATACATAATCCACTAACACCGCATATCAAAGAAATTATTATTGAACTCAACATAGTAAATTTATAGTTTTTGCATAGTTGCAAAGAACTCGCAACAGGAATTACTAATAGACTTGATACGAGCAAAGATCCTATTATCGAAGATGCAACAGCGACTACACACGCTACGAGAATCGTGTTAATTAAATTCATAGCTTTTACTGGCACACCAGAAATTCTAGCTTCGCTTTCGCTATATGATGTATACATAATAGTTCTATAGAAGATCAAATTGAATAATATTGTTATTATTGATACACCTATTATTATCCATATAGAATCCCACTGGACTGTTATTAATGATCCAAACAAATATGATTCTATTTTATTTCCACTAGCCCATTTTGAAGTTAGAATTCCTGCAACTCCAACAGCAGTGGACATCACTATAGATAATGTCAATTCGGAATATTTTTTGAAATGGTTTCTAACTATTTCTATTATGATTCCTGCGACTATACTCACTCCTATCGCCCAAACAGTAGGCATTGTACCTGCAGCTAATCCTAGAGCTATACCACATAAGGAAGTGTGGGATAAGGTGTCGCCTATCATAGATAGTCTTTTTGTGGTCATATTCAATCCGATGATAGGAAGTATTATTCCGAGAAGAATTATAGCTATTAAAGCTCTTTGCATGAATGAATAAGCAAACATATGTATTTCCTCTTTAAAGCTTGTAACCTAAAGCTTTTTTCAACTGATCCAGATTGTTTTTCATTATCGAAATATAATTGTCAGTAGAAGACCAATTATTTATAGATACACCTTCAAATGCATTTAATTGAACAGTATCTATTTTGTATGTCGAATTAATTTTATTGATTTCATTAATTACTGTAGTTACATGACCAGGCTCATCTAATTCTTCTAGACAAATATAATGAATATCATTTGTCATTATATAATCGACAATTTTTGATATTTGAGATGAATTAGGTTCGTTGTCGGCTATGTCGGCAATCCCGTATTGGATTAGGCCATAATCTCTAGCTAGATAAGCGAAAGCTTCATGGGAAGTTACAAAGATATTAGTGGTGATTTTATCATTGACTAGAGCATTTGTATATTCATCATCTAGAGCGTTAAATTCATCTAAAGCTTCTTTTAAGTTTTCTTCATAGTAGCTTTTGTTGTCTGGATCTATTTCAACAATTTTGTCTGCAATAGATTTCAACATTATTTTAGAATCCTTAATCGATAACCATGCGTGTGGATCTTTAACCTTTGTCTCGACTCCATCGGAATCTTTTGCATTAAAGAATTCAACGTTTGTCGTGGCGCAAAAATATTTATCCTTAGATGTCATATTTTTTGAATAGTCATCAATTCCTTGACCATATGCTACTAATAACTTTGCTCTTTCAGTTTTAGCGGCTATTTGAGGATCATTTGGTTCAAATCCATGTGGCTCATTCTCACCGACTATAGTTATTACATCTAATTTATCTTTGACTATTCTTTTTGTGAAATCATACATAGGCCCAAATGTAGTAGATATTCCATTGAATGGCTCCATGTTACAAGAAGAAAGTAATGAAGAACTAATTATATTTAGCATTATAAAACTATATATTTTTATCTTATTCATATTTTAAACACCTCTAATATTAAATTGAAATTCATTTTCATATTCAATATACAGCGTGTTAAAAATGTTGTCAACATAAATTGCAAATAATTTTCAAATTCAATCTACAAGCTTATTTACGTTTTATTTCATTTAGCTTTTTCGATAAATCTTTAGGGCTTAAGAAATATGCTAAAACAATGTAAAAAATAATTATTGATATTAAGCAAATGATTGGAGATATTATTGGAATAAGATAGTATGCATTGAAAATTGATATGCATGGATTGAATGATTTTTTTAATATCAATGCTATTAGCTGACCTAATCCTTCTCCTATTCCTATTCCCAATACTGTATCTATTATTGATAATAAGGAGAAACATATAAAGCTATTCTTTATTTGTCTTTTTCTCGACATTCCAGAGACTCTAAGCAATATGAATAATCTTTTATTTGAATTATAAAAGGATATTATCATTATTATTGCAAATATGGCAGTAAGCCCTATTGTTCCGTACATTAAGATTAACCAACTATTGTATTTATCGATTATAGAGTACGGATATTTACCATTAGCATCTAAATCAATCCTAGATTCAGGGAAATCTCGAGTGCTTGAAAAGCCATCCCAATTTTATAGGGGGTCAATTATTTGATCTGCTTTAATTTTGTGCCTATTATCATAATTATTCCTAATTATCATATCGTATCTAGTACTTTTGTCTGTTATTGTGAAACCGTTGTTCAGTATAAAGTTATAAGAAAGAGCAGCTGTATTTAATGTGGCTGTATAATGCAATTCATAGTTATCATAAAACTCAGGCTCATATACACCGACAATGGAATAACCTAAATCTGTCAAATTAAAGAATTGGTTGGAAGCTTCATCATTTGTCAAATTATCATTTTCTTTAACAAATGATATATATGAATCATATGCATTTTTAGAAACTATTATTTCGTTTTTATTCTTCGGATAATTTCCTTTAACTAGATTTATCCCAAAGTCGGAAAAATTCTTGCCATATTGAATGGCTAGGACTCCAACAATTTTAGAATTTGGATCTGTTTTGTTTGTGATCCATATAGAATTGCTGTTGATCACTGAAAAAATGCTAGTTGAATCGATTTGATTTAAATCGATATCAGAATCTCTCTTTACATATAATCCAGGAGCTGAATTAATATAATTTTGGAATGTTATGTTAATTTTATTATTTTCTCCGTAAGTGTTATAAAAGCCGCCGAAAATAAAAGATAAGCAAGTAAATAAGGTGATAAATATTGAATAGACTGCATAAGATAATTTATTTAGTTTTATAGAATTTATTAATTCATTAAAGAATGAAGGATTATTCTTCAATAAAATAGATTCATTATTTGCTTCTTCTCTATCTGATAAATGCTCATTTGCTATTAATTGTCCGTCCTTTAAATTTACAAAGATACAATTATCAGTTGTAAGTTCAGGAATTTCATCATGGGCAACCATGATAACAATATGATTCTTTGAAAGTTCAATCAATTTTTTGATGATTAAATTTCTACTTTTATCATCAAGGTTGGATGTAATTTCATCCAATAAAATAATAGGCTTTATTGAATATAAGCTTCTCGCAAATGCTAATCTTTGTCTCTCACCATAAGATAAATTTGATGCATTCTCATCAATGCAATTTTCTAATTCAAATTCTTTTAATAAAAGAATTGCTTTTTCTTTATTTTTGCTGCTATAAGGAAGAAGGATATTATTCAAACAAGATATATCATCAAATACAATGCTATCTTGTGTTAGATAACTGATATAAGTTTCGGAATAAGAGATTATATTTTTTGATGTGATAACTTGATTATCGATGGATAATTCTCCACTGTATTTGGAATCAATTCCACTTAAAATATTTAAAAGAGTGCTTTTACCAGCACCATTTTTACCTTTGATTATGTATATATGTCCAATCTCAAAATTGAATGATAAGTTCCTTAAGATTTCTAAACTTGAGAAAGATTTATTTATATTATTTAATGATAATTTCATATTACAATCTCCTTTTAACTACGCTCATAATATACTAGCATAATTTTATCAATTCAGGATACATTTATGCTAGAATGTGATACCTGTTCAAAAATAAAGGAAGATATTTATAATAAAAATATGGATTACTCGTATAACATAATAGATTTATGTGTTAAATTCGATGATAGGCAAATTTTAAAGGATTTATCTTTTTCTCTTAGCAAAGGATTATGTGTTATTAAAGGAAAAAGCGGGTGTGGGAAAAGCACTTTAATTGATATTTTGCTAGGTTTAAGAAGACCCGATAAAGGAAAAGTTTTTTTGTTTAATAAAGATATATATGAAATGCCTTCTTCAAAAAGAAGAGAATATGTATTTAGTTTTTGCTCATATGCCGGTCAAAAATCATCTCTTATTTATGAATATTCATTAAAAGAAAATTTTAAAATTCTAAATAAATCTAAAGAAGAATTGAAGATGGCCGATGAATTAATTAAAGATTTTAAATTTGATGGATTGGAAAATAAAAAGATATTGGAATTAAGTGGTGGTGAAAGACAAAAAGCAGAAATAATATCTTGCTTATCAGCAAAACAATTCATCTACATTTTAGATGAACCATTCAGTTCTATAGAAAAAGAAAGTAGACTTATTTTAAAGAAAAAGCTTTTGCAATTATCTAAAAACAATCTAGTTATTATTGTTGATCATTCCGATACATTAAATGATATTACGCCTGATACTAGTATTAATTTTATTGATGATAGAGTTGAAATTAATTCTAATAGAAATGAAAAAATATCAATTCCTATCGCTTATAAAAATAAAGAAAAAATTAGTTCTTTTAGCCTTTTAAAATCTTATTTACTAAATTTTAAATTGGATTTTGTGATTAAATCATTACTAATACTATGCATTTTTTTCTTCTTCGGATTAACTATTAGTTTTACAAGTACTAATACAGAAAACAAAATATACTCAGGTGATACTTTGATGCAAGATCCGTTCGTATATCATCGTATTAATTCAGCAGATGCATATCCTTTTGATGAGAAAATAATTGATATGATTGATGATGACTATTTATCCGAATGTATAACATTAAAAGTGTCAGAAAACATTGTGGAAGATAATGTAGGATATACTAAATTGCATGACATTATTTTAATGTCGATTAATGATGATAGGATTGAGAATAATTGTATTTATTATAAAGGCGGCAGTCATAACATACTGTCGAACAATGAATTCTATTTTGATGGTAATATGATGAAGAAAGAAGAATTATCTGATTATAATTGCCCGGATTTTTATATAGCTAAGTCAATCTTTGAAGGATATGAATCAGAAAAGTCTTTAATAGTAGTTTCTAATGATATCTTTAAGAATTTTTTAAATGATGGATTTTCATCTTTGTCTTTACAACGGGGCAATCTATATTTACCTGTTAATTTTACAATTAAAGACTCAAAGATTTATTATTCTAATAATGGATATGGTAATCCATTTATAGTAGATCCTAGTAAAAGAAATTATTTAGCATTAAAAGGTTTAAAAGAAGACACTGAAGTTGAATTGCTTTCTGAGGAAGAAATTATTTATAAAATTAAAACAACAGATTCAAGCTCAATTGATAATGTTATTTCTCCTGATGTATTTAGAAATTTACTTTCTCAAGTGACAAGAAAAGAAATGCCATTTTTTAATAAATTTAATTATTCATTAGTTGCGGACAAAAAGACAATGAAACCATTGGTGGATAATGGATTAGGCAATCATTTATCATTCAAAGCAGATTTAATAAAGTTTTCATCATCTGTAGAATCAAATAAATTCTTATTGTTTTTATATTTATTTGTAGGATTTGTTATTGTTTTTATCATCTATTTATTTTTCAGTCTTAAAGGATTAAAGAAATGGTCTATCAGCATTTTTGAGTTTTATAAATACAACGGACTATCCACGAAGAAATATATATACAATTACTTAATGATTTACATGATTCCACTCGTTATTTCTTTGTTGCTTTCTATCATTCTTTATTATTCATGTTTTGTTAATCTTTCAAATTATATATTGATGATCGATATGTATGGATCGACAAGACCTGATGGATTTTATTATTATTCAAAGGAACCTCAAATTCCATTTTATGATCATATTAATTCTCCATTAGCTGTATATACATATGAGAATGTATTTTTTATCATTTTTATATTAGCTTTATTTGTATTCTTTATTATTCTTTTATCTATATTATTAGTTAAAAGAAAGAAGAAATAGACTATTACCGAAATAAAATGATTTAATTTGTTTTATTCTATATGGAGTTATTAGGAGAATAAAATGGATATTATTGAAAGATTTAAGAAGTATGTCAGTTTTGATACAACTTCATCTGAGACGATTAGACCTGGAAAAGCTTCTACCGATAGACAATATGCTTTTGGTAAAGAAGTAATTTATAAAGAATTGAAGACTTTTAAGCCTGATGAATTGGATATTAATGGCTATGGTGTTGTTCGTGCTGTGTTTAAACCTTCAGAGGAAGAAACTCTTCCTAGAGTAGCTTTGTTTTGTCATATGGATACTTCACCTGCTGCTAAGGGAAGTGATATAAAGCCTAGAGTTATCAAATATGAAGGTGGCGATATCGACTTTGGACATGGTGTTGTCCTTCATGCCAAAGATTATCCTTACTTGAAGAAGTCTATCGGACATCAATTGATTATTCCTGATGGAACAACTTTATTAGGCGGTGATGATAAGGCTGGGTGTTCAGCTGTCATGGATTTTCTTGAAAAACTCCCTAATCATCGTTGCAAGCATAGAACTTTGGAAATTCATTTCACCACTGATGAAGAGACAGGTGAGGATGCTAAACATGTATCAATGGATAAAGTCAAAGCCAAGTTTGGAATCACAGTCGATGGTGAAGATTTAGAAGAAATAAACATAGAAACATTCAACGCCTTAGCTATGCATGTAGATATCAAAGGATTCAATATTCATCCAGGTGCTAGTAAGAATAGACTGATAAATGCCAATATGCTAGCTATTGAATTCGACAGATCTTTACCTTGGTTCCAAAGACCTGAATTTACTGAAGAGAGAGAAGGATTCTATCATCTTTGCAATATGACTTGCTCAGAAGAGCATGCAACAATGGAATATATTATTCGTGATCATGATCTTTCTAAGGCTATGCATATGGCTGAGATTGCTAAGCATGCCGGTGATATTCTCAATGAAAAGTATGGCGAAGGAAGAGTTACTGTGACTGTAGTCGATACATATCATAATATGATTGAAAAGATTAATGAATGCCCTGAATCTATCGAGCTTATAACAAATGCATTCAAGGCTTTGAATGTTCCTTATTCATTTGTTGCTGTTCGTGGTGGAACTACAGGATCCCAGCTTTCTTTCATGGGACTTCCTACTCCTAATATCGGAGATGGAGACTTCAATCCTCATGGAAGAATGGAATATGTCGATGCCGATCAGATGGCTATGACTTCTAAGATCTTAGCTCAAATGTTCAAGGACTAATCTATATAAACATTAATTGCTCACCATCGAAAGATGGTGAGTTTTTTTGTTGGCTAAAACAAATTGCTTTTTTGTTTTTAGCTAATGATAAAACGCTCAACATAAAAAAATAGCATTAAGTCTAATGCTATTTAATGTCTTATTTATTCTTTTTCTATTGCTTTTCCACTTCTTCATTTTTGAAAATGGATAAATAACTACCGTGATCCTTGAATGTATAATCTTGCTCATCCAAGAAATCTTCCATAGGAAGTGCCATCTCTTCGGGGTCGGCACCTTCAGCCATGCTCTTTTGGAAAACTACTCCAACAGTTCTAAATATGATTATTAAATCATATATAGTGCTTTGATTTTGGATGTAATATAAGTCGTATTTAAGTTTGTCTTCAAATGATGTGTGGTAAGTTGCGGAGACTTGTTGAAGTCCAGTTAGTCCAGCTTTGACATTATATCTATATCTGTATAATGGATTGGTTTTAATAAAGCCATAAACAAATTCAGGTCTCTCAGGACGAGGTCCTACCCAAGACATATCGCCTTTAAGAATGTTTATTATTTGAGGAAGCTCGTCGATTCTTGTAGCACGTATTATTCTTCCAATCTTAGTTATTCTTGGATCGTTTTCGCTAGCTAATTGTGCACCACCAATCTTTTCAGCATCTACTCTCATCGATCTAAATTTATATATCTCAAACGGTTTTAATCCTTTTGTTAATCTGGTCTGCTTATAAAAGACAGGACCTCCATCTTGACATTTTACAAGCAAAGCCGTCAACAACATAATAGGAGATAAACAAATGAGAGCTATCAAGGAAACGATTATATCGAAAGCACGTTTAACAAAAGCTTCTACAGAATCGATATATAAAGGTCTTTGTTCAAATGCCATCTTTTCATTTACGTGTGTGAGTGTTCCATCTAAGAAGACTATGTCAAAGTATGAAGAACATACGAAGATATCTTTGTTCTTGCAAGAAGAGAAATAAAGAAGCAAGGCTTGTTTATTCTTGGCCGTAAGACTATCTAATAAGATAATCGTATTCACTTTTTTAACTTTAGTGTATATATCATCGGATATTTGACCATCTATTTCATAGAAAACATATCTGATAGTACATTGCTTTTTGTTTTCTTTAATCATATTCTTGCTCAATATTTGAGCATCTTCTTTAGGTCCGACTATGATCACTCTTTTCTTGTTTGATTTGTTTATTACTTTTAAAATTATCCTTATGATTAATAGTATGAATGTATAGACACATCCATCTATAGCACCCATTGCAATATATGCATAATATAGATTTGATTCAGAATTGATTATTGCTTGTCTAAACGCAGTACACAAAGTAAATGTGGTGACGTTTATTAGGACTGATAATATTAGCGAATAGCATGTCGTTTTTAGAACACCTTTTGTGAGTGAGATGTTTTTGAAGAAGAATTCACATGCTATCAAAATGATGAATGATAAGATGTATGGTAATATTGTTATCGACCACAATTCTTTCGAGAAAGGATTGAATCTTAATGGTGCTGCCACCATTCCTCCTTCAGCAACATCAATCCATGAAGCTATATATGCTGATAAAGGATTTGCGATGATAGCCATGAATATAGTCAAAACTTTTTCAACAATTTTCAATCTTCTCTTCCAAGAAATAGACTTTGAGAAAAAGTTATCGTCATCTATGTAAGTTTCAGGAATTTCCAATTCTATAGTTGTTAATCCTATATCTTTTTTCGGTTTTGGTTCTTGTGATTCCATATAAAAACCTTCTTGTGAATATGTGCAATTATATACTAACGTGAAATAATTAGCAAATAACTATAACTTATAGGTACTTTTTAGACTTTCTTATACTATAAGTATCTAAATAAAGTTACCTAAAGCTTGAGTGCTTAGTTTTATGTTCTTTTAGTTGTTTTTTCTTGTTGTTAGTTTGAATTGTGTTATACTCATTCACGACCCGTGAATTAGCGAAAGGAGCTTTTATATTATGAAATTTAAGAGAAGTGCTTTGCTTTCAATTCTTTTACTTCCTTTGATGTTGACTAGCTGTGGCGGAAATACGCCTACTACTACACCATCAAATCCAGGAAGTGGTTCTACTACTGAAAAGCCTACACCAGATTCTTCTAAACCCACAGATAAGGGTTCGACTACATCGTCACCTACTGGAACCACCGAAGATAGTGGAGATGTGGATCCTAGTGAGACTCAATGGAATGAAGAAATCATTCAATTGATGCAAGAACATTTAGGTGGAAATGTCATTCCTGACGTCTATATTGGTAAAAGCAATCAAATTGAAGGAAAATATGTTGAAGATGATAAAGAGGACGACTATTTATCCAGTGTTGTATTGACGGGTGATACATTTGTTGCATCTAACTTAAAAGATGCTATTGAAACATATAAGAAATATGGATATGAAGTCGTATTTGCTCATAATGTCTTCACAGCAGTTAATGAAAAGAATCATTTGACAGTTATCGTTTTTCCTACTGATGATAATTTGTTTGAATTGCGTGCTTATTATGATGAACCATTTGATTCTTCATCTGTCACAGAGTGGAATGATGATGTCAAGGAAGCTATGCTTGAGCATTTCGGACAATTTAGCACAGTTGTTCCCTTTACATATTTAGGAACTCAAAATTATAGATGGGAATTTTTGGATACTGGAGTAAAGATTGGTGAGAGCTCTACGGTTGAAACTACAGCAGATGAAGATTTTGTTGTTACTGGTGGAGTTTGGAACGATGAAGTTGTATCAATCTTCGAAAGCACATTTGCATCTTGGACAGATGCAACTAAGGAAGATGATCCTGTCACAACTAAGAGAGCATCTTATACAACAGCTAATGCCAGTACATTTACAGCCACTTTGGAAGAAAAGAACAACAAAGCTCAGTTGAGTGTTGAATTCAATGAAAAGTTTGATGCTGAGAATCAAACAGCTTGGCCAGAAGCAGTTAAAACTAAATGTAAAGCATCGTTTGGTGATTTAGAAATTCCTTATGTCTATTTGGGAGCTACTTATCCTAGAGTTGATGCTACCAACACAAACAGTGCTAGAGTTACAGTTTTAGGAAAACATTGGGATGATTCAATCTTGACTAGCGCCAAGGCTTCTTTTGAAGCAGATGGTTGGACTAGCGAGGCTGTTGAAGAAGGCTCTAATTCTGCTAAATTCTCTAAGGCTGTCAACGGACAAACAATCACGGTATCTATTACAAAGATGCAAGATGCAAATGGAACTCCACGTTTGTCTGTCATGAAGAGTGAAGAATACAACGCTGATACATTTACAGCTTGGCCAGAAGCAATTAAGACTAAATTTGAAGATATGTTTGAAGATACTTTGGATGATACACTTCCTAAGGTCTATATTGGAATAGCTAATCCCTCTATCAATGGTGATATGACAACATCAAATGAAATGGATGGATCTAAAGTAACTTCTTACGGACAGTTAATTATCGATGGTGGTCATTTCGATCAAAGACTTTTGTCTGAATTCGATACAAAGTTCAACGAAGAATCTGGATGGATAGTCGCAAACGAAGACTATGACGCATATGGAAGTGGCTATAACGACGATAAGAGTGCCGTCTATAGAGTTGCTCTTAAGAAAGTAGGAAATGAAGTATATAAGGTATCTTTGTTCTCTTTGTATGAAGATACTTCTGTGTCTTTAGACAAGACAGCATTCCTTGAAATTACTAAATCAGTTGATGTTAATGTTTCTACTCAATGGAGTGCTGAAGCTAAGAAGACATTTGAGAATGTTTTAGGAACTGATTTTGAGATGCCTTTCTTCGACGTTGGATCAAATAGTGGAGAAGCTTCAATTACTGACTATAATGGAGAGCTCAAAATCAACTTCTCTTATACTCGTGGAACATTGAGTACAGGAATTTGGAAAGTTTATCAAGCTTTGAAGGCTGATGGTTGGACTTTCGCCAAGCTCGGTCACAATATGTATCGTACTGAGTACAATGCTAACTGTGATTTTGATTATATCTCTGCTTCTAAGAAGGTTGATGATGATAAGACGGTTGTAATCAAGGTTGAATCAAATTCCAATGGCTATATGTCTGGAACAGTTGCGGCTCAAGAAAAATACAACAAGTCTAAAGCTGCTTCTGATTGGACTAGCGATATTACAAGTGAGATTTCTACTAAATACGGACTCAAATTGCCTTATGTCTATTTAGGAACCACATCCCCTTATATCACTTATGATGAAGGCCGTGGCGGCAGTGAAATAATGTGCATTTGGGGTAATGCAAAGAATGATCAAATTTTAGCTGATGCTAGAACTGCATTTACTGCTGCCGGATATACTATCGATGAAAGTTCATCTAGCAGTGAAGAACTGGTTGCTAAGTATACAAATACTCATAACGATGCTTTGACTGCTGATTTGGATTTGTCCGAGGATAGACCTGTTCTCAAACTTTCATTTGTAGAAGGACTTGATCCCACAGCAGGAACTGAATGGACAGCCCCTATTAAGACTGCATTCAGCTCTTATTTGACAGGTGAGAATGCTGTTCCTTATATCTATTTAGGAACTATTGCACCTACAGTAAGTGCCTCCAAAAACCAATATAAGGTCACTGATTCAACTACCGGTGCTGAGACTTTGATGAATTCCGATACGAAGTCAGTCAGTGTTATCGGTGGAAATTGGAAGGATGAAGTATTAGACTTGGCTAAACAAAAGTTAGATGCTGATACAACTGATGGTGGATGGCATGCTGAACTTACACAAATAGAAAGCGGCTGGAATACAGTCTCTGCAGTCACTGCTTATAAAGCTTTAGGCAATAATAAATACTTGCGTTTGAAAATTTATAAGAATGACAATAGTAAGATCGAAATGGATGTATTCTTTGATACAGAAAGCACTCATTCTTATAATGAGAATCCTACTAACTGGTCCTCAATTAAGTATAGTGGATACACTGCTACCCAATATTTAGAGAATAGATTTGGAATTACAGGTGCTGCTGATATTCCTAGCTTCTTGTATTTTACTGAGAATGATTCAAGTGTGTCTAGCACTTCTGTAAGTGAATCTGGTCTTTCTAATAGAAGAGTCTCATTCAATAATTATTCTACTGAATTGACTTCATATTCAATTTACAAGTCTATGGAAACGTTGACTTCCAAAGGATTTGCAGTTACTTTGAATCCTTTTGCTCAAGGTTCCTTGCCTGGATTTACAGCTACTAAGACTACTGATAACGGAGATTTCGTGATCGATTTCAAACCTGGTGATGGTGATATGAGCTTAGACGATGATGGATATCTTAAATATGGAATCAATCATGGATTCAAGGTATATATCTATAATTATGAGAAGTTTGATGACAGCAAGACTGATTGGGATAGTGATATTAAGAATGCCATGAGTTCTAATTTGAATGGCTATGTATTACCTTACTTTGATTTAGGTGCGACTTGGAATGATACTCTTAAGTCCAAATTCTCATCTAACAAATTGACCATTACTGCTTATAACTATTCTGAAGCTGAGTTTGACAATGCATATACAGCTTTGAAGAATGGTGGATGGGATATCTCTTATTCTTATTCAGTTAAGGATGGCACAATATACAAGGGATTGAATGGAAAATATGAGCACGAAGGCAAAACATTCGTGTTAGATATGACTCCTAATATCTCTGGATTTGTTAAAAACGTGACTTTGACTATTCAAATCATATAATAATAAAGTCTAATCTTATATTTGGAATGAAACTAGATTTCTAATCGAAATCTAGTTTTTTTGCTGTTAAAAAATTATATTAATGCTTATAAGTTGTCTGATGTTTATACAATATGCGAAACCGCTTTCAATAAAAATATAAGAAAAGATAAGGCTTGAGTTCTTTTCGTTGTGATAAACTAATTTTGCTCTAAAAAGCAAAAGGAGCATATGTATTATGAAACACAAAAAAGCACTAACATTTTCTATTTTTTTATTACCATTGTTGTTGACTAGTTGTGGAAATCCGACTAGTTCAACTCTTTCTTCTCCGACTTCTATTCAGCCTGGGTCTACTGTTAATACTACACCTACTTCAAAGAAAACTGATACTGGTGTAAAAGCGACAACTTCTTCCACACCTGATGAGCCTGAAGATGATCCTGACATCATCAAACCAGAGGATTCTCCTTGGAGTGAAGAAGTCACTAAAGCTATGATCAAGTATTTAGGAGGCAACATTTTGCCTTATATCGATATTGGAAAAGATATCGACATTAAATGGAATGAGAATGACTCCAAAGATAACTATAGATCGAGTCTCGTATTGACTGGCGAGAAATTTGTCGAAGCAAATTTGACAGATGCTGAAAACTTATACGATGGGTACAGCTGGTCTACTATGGTCTATGACACTAGTTTTTATGCTAAGTCAGAGAAACAACATCTTCAAATTTCAGTTACTAGTAATAAAGATTTGTTTGAATTGAAGGCTTATTATACAGAGCCATTTGATCCTGAAGCTGTCACTGATTGGAAGGATGAAGAGAAGACTAAGCTAAAAGATTATTTTGGAAAGTATTACAACATTCCTTTCGTATATTTGGGAACAACTAATTATTCAGTGGAATTTAACGATGACACTTCTAAAGTGATGGTTGTGACTGGCGGAACTTGGAACGATCAAGTCGATCAAGTTTTTGAAGATGCTTTTGCTGGAACTACTTGGGTAGTTGAAGTAGATACTGAAGATGCATCTAAAGAAATTGCTACCTATACAGATGAATTGAGTGGAACCACAGTGGTTGCTACTTTAGCAAAAGGAACAGGTAATAAAGCTACCATGACAGTAGCTTTGAATGAAAAGTTCAGCAAGGGGAATCAAACTGACTGGCCATCAGATGTCAAGATTGAAATATCTAATATCTGCAATGGTAAGACGCTTCCTTATGTTTATTTAGGCGCTGTTCATCCTACAATTGATTCTACTAATTCAAATTCAAGGAAATTAACTTTATCAGGTGGTTTGTGGGACAATTCTATTTTTGATGATGCTAGAGAAGCTTTTGTAACCAATGGTGGATGGACTGAAGTCAAAGAGACTGAGACTGATAAAGTAGAAGCTGATCAAGCAGATGATGCAACTGGCGGTGATACTGATACACCATTAGGTGAGACTAAAGTCGAGTTTTCATTAGGTGGAGAACATGATAGTTATAAAGCTACTTTAACAAAAGAAGCAGCAAAGACTGAAGGTGAATATTACCCTAAGCTAGTTGTGACTAAGACAGAGAACTATGATCCATCTACAATAACTGTGTGGACTCAAGCTATTAAAGATGGGTTTGCAGATAAATTCACCGATGGAATTGACGAAATTCTTCCTTTTATGTATTTAGGAACAGCTTCTCCTTATATTGATACGACTACATATATAGATGATAGTGAAATGGTCATTTATGGCGGGGCATATAATGAAAAAGTCGTAACTTTATTCGATCAAGTATTTGAAGAAAACGGATGGTATGTAGCAAGTGAAATGAATACTTATTCCAGGGATTCATCACGTGGAACTTATGTTTATAGAGCAGCGGTGAAAAAGTTTGACAATTTAGATGCTACATATAAAGTTGGATTATTCACAACTGGAAAAGATGAAAACAAAACTACATCGTTTGAAATTAGAAAATTTGTTAATAGTTCTTTAACAGCTAATACTGATTGGACGGCCGAATCAAAAGAAGTTGTTTCTAGTATTTTAGGAAGTGATGTTGAAATTCCATTCTTCGATACAGGAAAAGATGCTGATGAAATTAAATTTGGTAGTGGAGTTTTGACTATCAATAATACATATGCTCATGATGACGCTGTATCTCACTTAGTAGGCTTCTATGATACATTTAAAGCAGCTGGATGGAATGTCACACTAACTTATCGTGGTGATTTCTTCTTCACTGCTTCTTATATTTCTGAGTGTTATATTGATAAAGTTTATGCGACTAAGACATTTGGTGGTGAAGAAGTATTTGTAAAAGCTGAATTAGGAAGAAATGGAAAAAAATCTGGTCAAAAGACAACTATAACTGCTGGCTTTGAAGCTACATACGATAAGGAAAACGCACCTACTGACTGGAGTGATAGCTTGAAAGAAGCTATGCAGACAAATTTTGGATCAGTGTTACCTTATATTTATTTAGGTACAAACCGTCCTATTTATACTTACAATGAAACTAGTAAAGCAATGCAAATTTGGGGTGGAGACTGGGGAGATACTGATACTAACCCTGTTATTGCAGAAGCAAAACAAGTTCTTATAGATAATGGCTTTACTATTAATAATGTAACTACAAACGCAACCAATTTGAATGCGACTAAGACATCATCTGATGGAAAATCTTTAACCGTAAAGTTATCCAAATCTAATTCAAGACCTTTGATTACTTTGACTGATGTTGAAGCTTTCTACGATGGAACAGTTACTGATTATTCTACTGATGTAAAGACTATTTTAAAGGATGATTTGAAAGGTGAAACTTGCATTCCTTTCATATACTTAGGAACAGCTACTCCTTATATTACTAAGAATGAGAAAGTAACTGATGAATTATATGTTCAACTTGCTGGTTCTACTTGGAATAGTGAAGTTATAGATTTGGCTAAAGAAAAGTTAGATGCTGATACAACTGATGGTGGATGGCATACTAAAATAGTTGAAGGAACTACTCAATCTATTCAAGCTTATAAAATCTACAGTGATCATTCTGCTTTGCGTTTGGAATTGAAGAAAAATTCTGCGACTATTAATAAGGTTAAAACTCCTATCGTATTAAACATTTATTATGATAAAGTGGACTCGACTGCTACAGTTAAAACCTGGAATGATTTAACTGATGCTACTGCGACCAGTGATTCTAAAAAGTTGAGTACTGTTATGGCATCAGTATTTGACAATAAAACTATTCCAGAATTCTTACCCTTAAAAGATGGATTAAAGTTGCCTAACGTGTCATCGTCAACAACGGAAACTTCAAATAAGTATGTTCATTTCAATTCATATAATGTTGAATTTGCACCATCAAATTTGTATAGAATAGCTGATACCCTTGAAAATGCTGGATATGAAATTGATTTAGATGCTTTTGGTCATGGAGCTTACCCATCAATAATTGCTCATATCAAAAATACAGATGGATCTCAATTCTATATTCATATTTCTACAAATTCATCATCATATCCTAGTGCAACTGCCACCAAGCCGACTCAACCTGGATATGATGTGAGAATTGTTTATTTGCCTTCATATTCAAATTATTCTTCTATAACTGAATGGAATGATAAGACTAAAGGATATATGGAAACAAAGTTTGGATTTGTTCTTTCTTATTTCAATATAGGAGTTAGTAAAACTGGATACGTGACTTTATATTCTTCGCCATCGGCAACTACTGCTACCTCTGATAGAATTTATTTTACTGGATATAATTATGATGCAGATGAGTTTAGCAAAATTACTACAGTTTTAGATGCGGATGGTTGGTTGACATCTATGTCATATGAAGTTCCAAGCTCTAAATCATATGCTTTAACAAAAGTAATTACAGCAACAAAAACAATAGGTGATGATGCGTTTGTTTTTACAGCTAAGCCTAATTTGTATTGCAAATATTCTTCAAGTGCTATTTATAGTGTTACTTATTCAATACAAAGATTTGATTCTAAAATTATTATTTAATAGATAGATAATAAAAGTGATAATTAACTGCTGATTCCTATAAGGATTCCAAGACTGGTTACTATTACTATGAAATAAATGTTATTCCTGAAATATATTGGACTTATTCTACTTTTCAGTATTTCAAAACTAGAATTACATTTGTAAAGAATGAGCATCCATCCTTTGGATTTAATGATTAGTTAAACAGCAATTATTTAATTTTCTATTTAAATTTATATAAGCTATTGAGCTTCTAAAGCTCAGTAGCTTATTTTTGTATATCACTTGACAAAATTAAAGTAGATAACTCAAATAGAAAATAAAACTTAACACTTTTAGGTTTGTATACTTAATTATAAATTAAATTGATAAAGGTATTAACATTTAAAAATGTTGTGTTATTATATTTTCAGCTCAAAAGAGCGAAAGGAAATATGTTATATGAAATATAGAAAAATTTTAAGTTTTTCAGCATTATTGTTACCTATTCTTTTGACTAGTTGTAATCCTACTAAACCAACTAGTACAATGTCGACTCCTAAGGCTACTGATACTGGTAAGCCTTCTACTGCTACACCTAAGCCTGACGTCCCTAAATCTGATACAGGTGCGGGTGGCGGAAGCCAAACTACAATTACCTCTACTACCCCTAATGAAGAAGATGATCCTGATATCATCAAACCAGAGGATTCACCTTGGACTGAGGAAGTTACTGCTAGCATGGTTCAGTATTTAGGAGGTAATATTCTTCCTTATATCGATATCGGTAAAAGCATAGATGTATCTTATGTAAGTGATGATGCTAATGATGGATATAAGTCCTATCTTCTTTTGGTTGGAAATAAGTTTGTCTCATCCAACCTTCAAGATGCTAAGGATACTTATATCAGCTATGACTGGGGTTGTATGGTTGTCAATAGCATTTTTGTCGCAAATAGCGACAAAATTGACATCGATGTTATAGTCGAATCGAACAAAGATGGTTTGTTTGAATTACGTGCATATTGGTCTGAAAAATTTGATGATACTTCTGTAAGTGATTGGACAGATGAAGAAAAGGAAGATATGAGTGACTATTTAGGTGCCTTTGATATCATACCTTTCATCTATTTAGGAACTAAGAATTATAAAATCGATTTCTCAGCTGATGCTACAAAGGTCATGACTATCACTGGTGGTACTTGGGACGACCAAGTATGTGATATCTTCCAAAAAACTTTTGCTGATCCTATTTGGACTATAGCACAAGATCCACAGGATATGAGCAAGTATACTGCCACTTATACTGCTGATAATGGAAGTGTATTAGTAGCTACTTTAGGTACATATCATAATAAAGCACAGGTGGTCGTATCTTTGGATGAAAAGTTCGATAACACTAACCAGGATCACTGGTCTAAGACTGTCAAAGATAACATAGCTAAGTCTTTGGGTGGACTTACTTTACCTTATATTTATTTAGGAACAGTCAGCCCTGAAGTTAATTCTTACAATACGAATTCAAGAAAATTATATTTGAAAGGGAAACTTTGGGATGATTCTCTCTTGACTAAGGCCAAAGAGACACTTGAGGGTGATGGTTGGACTGAGCAAGTTGCTGAAGCAGAGGCTGATGATACAGCTGAAGAGACAAGCAAGACGTTCAGTAAAACAGTTGGAATCAATGATTATAAGGCTGTCATCAAGAAGAACATCGATGGAGATCCTATTTTTGTAGTTTCCAGGACTGAAATATTCACACCTTCTTCACTGACCGCATGGCCGGATGATCTCAAGACTCAATTCACAGCTAAGTACACGGATGGAATGGATGAAATTCCATTTGTATATATAGGAACTACAACTCCTTATGTGTATGGCGATGTGGATAAATATGATCCTAACTTCATCATTTGTGGTGGAAAGTATGATGCAAAGACTATCGAGTTATTTGATACTGCATATGATTCCGATAGTGGATGGACTTTGATAAAGGATTTCGATTCAACTAAGGATTACTCGAGTAGATGCTTGGTTCAAAGAATAGCTCTCAAGGAAATCAACGGAAATGTTTATAAGGTTGCTTTATTCAAGGATGGAGAAGACGATGACGAAACTGCATATATCGAAATAGCTAAGTCTGCTGTTATGCCTGCAACTACTGCTACTGATTGGTCTGAAGGAGCTAAGGCTGTCATAAAGATTTTAGGTGAAAATGTATCTATTCCTTTCTTTGATACAGGCAGTACAGAAGATGAAATCAAGTTTGCTGATGGTAGTTTGGAATTCAATCTAAAATTTAGCTACGACAATATTGAAAGCTTCATGTTGAATACAAAGGATGCTTTCGATGCTGCTGGATGGGACACCCAGCTGACGATGTGTACTTCTTTGTATTCTCATGATGAAGCATATATTAAAGGTTTGTATGCTACTAAGACCTTTGATGATGGTAGAACGTTGAAGATTTCCTTCAAGTATTCTAATAGTTCTTATAGTCCTTCTATTTCAAATACAATTTCATATGATGAAACATACGATGAGGACAATGCTCCTACCGCTTGGACTAGTGAAATCACTAATGCTTTGCATACAGCATATGGTGAGGATTTTGATCTTCCATACTTATATTTGGGAACAAAATATCCTATGTATACATATGATGCAAAGGCCAGGGAATTCAATATCTATGGAAATGCATATGATAGCAAGATATTCACTAATGCTAAAGTAGCATTCTCTTCAGATAAAGGATTCGTTTATGATTCGAGCAGATCCTATGGCACATCCCTTTACTTCACGTATAAACTAGCTAATAAAGATATTTTAACTCTTCATATAGCTAGGGACATTTCAACTGATGTTCCTTATATCAAGATTACTTATCAGGAAGGATTCATTCCTGAAAATGGTAAGGAGTGGACCGCTGAAATAAAGACTGCTTTCTCACAGGAATTTGGAAGCGAATCTGCTATTCCATATATCTATTTAGGAACAGTCTTACCTTCTGTTGCAACGAAGACCATAGGTACAACTGTCAATGTAATCACTATCACTGGAAGTGATTGGAACGATGATGTATTGGAATTGGCTAAGACTAAACTGGATGCTGATACTGCTGATGGAGGCTGGCACGCTGATTATTGTTCTGCATTCTCTTCCTATGCTACATCTAAGGATTGTATGGGCGGATATAAGATGTTGAGTGATGGAAGTCAGATTAGAATCTTGGTGAAGAAGTATTCTGACAAAATAACAATGAGTGTTTATCATGATTTGGCCGTATCTAATCTCTCTACTACACCTTCAACTTGGGCATCATTGACTAAGGCTAATGCTTCTAATAATGAAGATATCGTTTATCAGATGAATTATTTGTTCCAAAATCATGCAGTCGATCCGTTCATCTATCTTCCTCCAACAGGATTAGGTGAAGATATGGGTATTTCTACTCCTTCAGATTTAATCAGTTGGAATAGAAAACTTAGACTATATACAAGAAATACAGTCTTCTCACCTCTTTATGTAAATAAAGCGGTAGAAGCCTTAGAGGCAGTTGGATTTGAGACTACTTATAGTCCATTCGGAAACTACACATATCCTTCAGTCGTCGCTACTAAGACAAATCCAGATGGATCTTATTTCAAGATTACTTATCAAAGCAATTATTCATCTGAAGCCAGTGATGAGAATGGAATCGAAGCTACTATCTTCTACTTACCAAACTTCTCTTCCGTCACAAGAACAGATTGGCACACAAATGTGAAGCAAAGAATGAAGAATGAGTTGAATTTCGATGTTCCTTACTTCAACATGGGTGTAGATGAACCATATACATTTTATTATAGCTCTAGCAATCAATTGGTTGTTACCGGATATAACTACGGTGGTGATTCTGAAATTGCAGCTGCTAAGACTGCATTCGATGCTGCTGGTTGGCATACATTAGAAACTTACATAGTCAGTAACGATGTCGTTTATAAGTCTTTAACCGGCTATTGTGAGAAGAATGGAAGAATATGTACTGTAGATATCAAGCCTAACATCGGAACTGAAATCAAAGTCGCTATGACTTTGACTGCATTCGACAAGGCTTAAACAGTATCTCAATAAATACTCTATTTCAACTTTTTAGATACTTTTAGTCGATATCCAGCCCCTTGAGGGACTGGATATTTTTTTATGAGATTTGGCATTTAAAAATGTAGTGATATTTTACCTTCGGTTTTCAAGAGTGGAAGGACTATTGTTTCATCACTTTTGATATATAGAGCCAAGGAAATATTAGAAAAAGCAGGCTAAACTGTGATTTATAATCCTTTTGGAAATTATAAATCACCATCTTTAACTGCATTCGACAAGGCCTAAATATTGCTTAGAAAATGGTATGAAAGTACTTTCAGCAAGAATACAAAGTATATTCAACCTATTTATTTGATTAATTTTATATTTAGTGTTAATATTTAGTAGCTCAAAGAGCGAGGAAATGTGGAGAGAAGTTAAATTAAAGTTGATATAAATATTTAAAAATTGATTTGGCTTTTATCCATTATGTAGAAAGGAGTTAGCTTATGTTAAAACAATATAAGAGAAAACTTGTTTTAGAGAACATTATTAAAGGTTCTTTGTGGGGATTGGCATTGGGATTGGTCGTATCTGCAATCCTTGTAATGTCCTTTTTGTTGGCTAAATTGACCACCTGGCCTTATATCACAATTGAGGTCTGTGGTGGAGTATTAGCTATGTTGGTAACTGCAGTTATTTACTGCGTTGTCAAGAATCCTAAGGAAGGCGATGTTGCAAAGAGAATCGACTCCACTTACGATCTCAAAGAGAAATGCGCAACAATGGTGGAGTTCCAAGGAAAGAGCTCATTCTTGATCGATAAGCAAAGAGAAGATGCTAAAGTCGAAGTCAAGAAGCAAAATCCTAAGAAGATGACTGTAAAGCTTGCTGTTTGGACTTTACCTGCAATAGTCTTAGGAGCTTCCTTACTCACTACTTCTTTATTTACAAATCAAATTAAAGAAGGATTTAATACGATTGTAAATCCTGGAAATAACGGCAAAGACTTCAATGGTCCTACTGAGGATATCATCAAAGATATCGAGGACTACATTTCTAAATCGGATGCTTCTGAGGAATTCAAACAAGAATTGTTTGCAATTTTAGAAAAACTACAAGCTGATTTGGAAAATGATACTGATATCGCTTCTAGAACTGAGAAAGTTAGAGATGCTCAAGGTCAAGTCGATGATGCTTTGAATAGAGTAAACGTCAAAGAGGAAATCGGTCTTGCACTTCAAACACACGGCGATACATTCTTTATTAAGGTCGGAATCGGAATGTTCAATAGTGACACTGGAATATCCGATAACCAAATCATCACTGATGGATTCCACTGGTTGGAAGACAACACTGAAATAAAGAAGTTAGACACTAACAAAGGTAAAAAAGATGGACCTCTCACTGATTCAGATGGAAACGAATATTTGAAGCCTTATTCATTGAGCGATATTCGTTCTGATGGAGCAAAGCTAGGTAGCTATTTGGATACTTGGGCAGCTCATATCGATGATTCTTTGAAAGCTTCTAAGGTTGAATCTACCGATGAAATCTATGGAATCTTCAATATATTGAGCACAAAGCTCAAAGCTTACTCTCCAGAGGCCAAGGCATGTGGTAGCTCTAACGGTGCAAAAATCACTACTTTGAAACAGGGTATTTATACTGCTTTCGAACAAGCTTTATCTGACTTAATTACTGATGTTCAAATCGAAAATAGCAACACTGCTTTAGCTGAAGAAGTAAAGAAAAAGATGGAAGAACTTATCGATCCTACTCAAAATGGCGGTGGCGGTAATGGTGGTTCTAGTGATGGTAAGCCTGGCGACAGTGGCGATCAAGACGGTAGCCAAGGTAACAAAGGTGACCAAGGCAACGATGGTGACAGCGGAAGCAATGGTGACAGTGGTGATCAAGACGGCAACCAAGGTAACCAGGGCAATCAAGGTGAACAAGGTAATCAAGGAAACCAAGGTAATAATCAAGGAAACAAAGGCGATGGCCAAAACGGCTCTCAAAGCAATGGCCAAGGTCAAGGAAGTGGCGGACAGCAAGGTGAAGGAAAAGGTGAAGGCAAAGGAGATGGAGCTGGTGGTGGAGAAGGAAACACCAACTATAGAGGAAACGATAAGGTTTACACCGGAGATGAGGGATCCAAGAGTTATGGTGAAGTTATCAAAGATTACCAAGGTCAAGCCGCTAACGATGCTAAAGACTCTGGCGATAGCGATGTAGATTCTTCTGTCTCTGATTACTTCAAGTATTTGTATGGTGGCGATAATTCTGGAGATAACTCCGGATCCGGAAGTGGAAACAATTCCGGCACCGGCACTGGAACTGGCAACAACTCTGGAACTGGCGATAATGCTGGACAGGGTGGTAATTAGACTTAGGTTGTATATTTAATATTAAAGAGGGGAAACTCAAACATGGAAAACGAAGAAATGCTTAAAGAATTTAGTGAATCTATTGCTAAGATTAAAGAAGAGGTTCACAAAGATATCGTAGGTCAGGATGATGTTATAGACAATGTTATTACCGCTATTATCGCTGGTGGTAACGTCTTGCTCGAAGGTGTTCCTGGAACTGGAAAAACAAGATTAGTTCGTTCATTGGGACAAACATTGTCCTTGCCATTCTCCAGAATTCAGTTTACTCCTGATTTGATGCCTAACGACGTCACTGGTACTAATGTTATCAGAAAAGGTGCAGATGGTAATTTGACTACTTCCTTTCAAAAAGGACCTATCTTTGCTCAAATCGTCTTAGCTGATGAAATCAACCGTACTACTCCTAAGACTCAAGCAGCTATGTTGGAGGTCATGCAGGAGCATAAGGTTACAGTTAGTGGTGTTAACTATCCTATGGCAGAGCCTTTCTTCGTCTTGGCTACTCAGAACCCTATCGAACAAGATGGTACTTATCCTTTGCCTGAAGCTCAGATGGACCGTTTTATGTTTAAGTTGACTATGGATTATCCTTCAGTTCAAGAATTGGGTGACATCGTCACGATGACACAAGCTGATCAATCTGAAAAGGCTACACCTGTCGTCGATGGAAACACCATCTTGGAAATGAGAAAGTTTGCTGTCGGAGTTCCTGTAATTCAAGATGTCTTGGACTATGCTATGAGACTCGTCCATAAAACTCACCCTGAAGTTGATGAGACTTCTGAAGTCGCTAGAAAATATGTTAAGTTCGGTGCTTCACCTAGAGCCTGTCAGGCTCTTATCACTGGTGGTAAGATCAAGGCTTTGATGGAAGGAAACTACAATGTTTCTTATGATGATATCGATGCTTTGGCTTTCCCTGTCTTGAGACACAGAATCAAAGTCAATTACAACGCAATTAATGATAATTTGTCTGTCGATGATGTAATAGGATTACTTATCAAAGAGAATAGAAAGGCTAAGTAGCCTATGAAACAAATTATTGATGAGCAATTTTTGCAACAAGTCGAGCTATTCTCGATGGCTGTCAAAGACAATGTAGCCGGCTTGTTCGGTGGATCGCATAAATCCAAGAAATATGGCTCTTCATGTGAATTTGCGGATTATAGGAAGTATATCGAAGGGGATGATATTACTAAGATAGATTGGAATATTTACGGTAGATTTGAAGAGTTATACATCAAGCTTTATTTGGATGAAAAGCAGATGAATACTAGAATCTACATAGATACTTCTAGATCTATGTCTTTCTATAACAAAAGTAATTTTGCATTACGCTTAGCTACTACGCTTGCGTACTTGTCTGTTTCTGAGATGGATAGAGTTTCTATTTATACTATCAACGGACATAGAGTCGAACCATTGTTTGAAAAAATAGTCGGTAAAGAGAGATTCCTTCAAAGTGTATCGAGTCTCAACAAGATAAAGTTCGGTGGTGATAGCTTCATCAGCGATGCTATCATTAAGAGCCAAGTTGGATATGGTGATGGAAAAAGTATCATTATTTCTGATTTCTTAACTGATAACAATTATTTTGATGCCATCGACTATTTGAGACAAAAGAGAAGAGATGTTCTTTGTATTCAATTATTGGCAAATGAAGAGATAAATCCTACCGCTCGTGGTAAGAGTCTTCTCTACGATTGTGAGGATTCAGATAGGTTTTATAAAGGAAACGTAAGTAGAGATATTTTGAAGGCTTACACAGCTGCTTTGGAATATATCAAAGATAACTTATCTCACTTCTGTGCTTCTCGTGAAGCTGATTATATCTTCTATCCGACTTCAATGCCTATGAGAGAATTGTTCTTAGATAAGATGATCAGCAAGGGGGTGATAAAATGAGCTTTCAATATCCTTGGGGACTTTTATTGCTCCTCGCTATTCCTGTACTTATCGTCATCTATATCTTGCTGAATAAGTATAAGGAAGATACTGTTTCTTCCAGTTACGTCTGGGAACTCAGTAAGAAGTTTATCAAGAAGAAAAATCCTATCAATACTTTTTCTAAATTGTTAGCATTGATTCTTCAATGCTGCGCAATAGTATTCTTGGCTTTCTCCTTGGCTCAGCCTATATTCTCTTTTAAGAATGGTGCTGATAACATAGTCTTCATCTTGGATTCTTCAGCTAGTATGAAGATGAAGAGTGCTGATGACGATACTAAGACTAAATTCGATGTCGCTAAGGAAAAGATTAAAGATGTCGTTGCTAATAGCACCAACGGATGTACCTTTTCATTGATTTTAGCTGATTCTAGCACCAAAGCTGTTTGTCAAAACATTTCAGATGTCGATATATTTAATTCGTTTATCGATAATGCTGAGATTGATGATAACAATTCAAATTTGGATAATGCTTTGAGTATAGCTCAATCCATGGTCTCAGAGAATAAAGGAAGTCTTTGTTACATCGCTACTGATGAAACTATCGATTTGGGTGAGAATCCTGGTGATAATCTCAAAGTATTGGATGTTAGCTCTAAAGATAACAATTATGCTATCAAAGACCTTGAATATTCATATGATTCAAGGAAGAAAGTTATGACTTTGAAAACCAAGGTCATATCATATGCTGAAGATACTGAGATTAAAGTTGAGTTCTTTGTCAATGATAAATCATTGGGCCAAAAGAGACTAAATGTAGAAAAAGGTAAATTGAGCGATATCAGTGTCGATATTCCTGATTTGGCTGGAAACTATAAGACTTATGAGTCTATCAAAGCTAGTGTCTTAAATGAAGACAAGCTTCCTGAAGATAACGATTATTATTTGTATCGTAGTGAAGGTGATATCACTAAGATATTGTTGGTAAGTTCTAATCCTTTGTATTACGAGGCAGCATTCTCTGCTTTGAATTCAAACAATTGTGGAATTCGCTATGAAGTCATGAAATCTTCTGAATATGCTTTGTATTCATCGGTTACAGGATTTGATATTTATGTTTTCGATGGATATTCGCCCAAGCAACTTCCTGCCGACGGGGCTGTTTGGCTATTCAATGTCGACAGTGTTAAAGGCTGTGGATTCGTGTGTCAGGAAGAGGTAAAGCCTGTCGATCCTGGTGCTCTTGCTAAATATACAAGCAATTCTAGTGACCTTATTTTCCAACAATTGACAAAGAATTTGTCAATGAAAAATTCTATTAAAGTCGGTCAGTATAAACGTTATACCTTGAACAACAAATTCACAGTTCTTCTCTCTTGTGACAATGTTCCTTTCGTCTTTGCTGGAAAGAACGATAACAATCAGAGACAAATCGTATGTAACTTCGACTTGCAAAACTCAGATCTTCCTATGTTGGCCGATTACATTATCTTGATGAGAAACTTCATTTCTTATTCGAATCCTAAGGTGTTGGATGTTTTCAAATACGAGGCTGGAGATACAGTTACATTCTCCTTGCCTGACAATGCTAAGACTATTGTAGTTACTACTCCATCAGGCAAAGAAGAACCTATCAGCAAGACTGATTTGACAACATATAAGCTTGAAGAGGCTGGAACTTATTCAGTCAAAGTCACTAATTACTTTGGAAGAGAGAAAGTTGTCAACTTCTACTCTGCATATCCTAGTGATGAGAGTGATCCTTTGAAAGCTGATGGCAAGCAGAGGTCGATTGTTAAGAATAGCCAAGAGCAAAAGGCTAATGCAATCTATGACGATATTCTTCCTTTCGTCATTGTTGCTGTAGTCTTCTTCTTGACGGATTGGATACTGTACGGACATGAGCAATTTTAAATTTTGGAACCCGTGGTTATTATTTATAATGATCCCTTTGGTGGCTGGTGTTATCGTCGGATTCTTCATGATGAAGAAAGAGAAGAGATACAACAAGAGGAACATAATTTCTTTGGTTCTTCATTTATTGTTGTGTGTCTCTCTATCCTTTGCATTTGCAAATCCACAGATACTCGTCACTAATAGCAACACTGATGTTTATATTCTCGCTGATGCTTCTGCCAGTTCTAAGGAATCACAAACTAAGATTGACAAAGCCATCAATAAAGCTAAGGAAGAAGCTGAGAAAGTACCAGGCACTAAAGTCGGTGTTATAGCCTTTGGAAGAAATGCAGTTGTTTTATCCAAACCTGGTGAAAAATTCAATTCGATCAAAGATGCTTATAGCAATGATAGTTTTGACTATACTGCTACAGATATAAAGAGTGCATTGGATTTCACTGTAACTCAGTTTGATGAAAATGTCATCAAGAGAATCACATTGATATCTGATGGTGTTGAAACCGATAACTCTGCAGTCGATGCAATGTCGACAATCATGAGTAAAGGTATTCATTTGGATGCTGTAGATATCGATGCCGATTATACTCATGAAGTTTCTTTGACTTCATTAGCTTATAACGATAGCACCTTCTTAAATAGAGATGAGCAAGTCGATGCGACAATCAATGCTACCGATGATACTAATGCTACAGTTAGTTTGTATTTGAATGATAAAGTGAGCCAATCTAAAGATACTCATTTATCTAATGGTGTGAATATCGTCAGCTTTACTCTAGATACATCTATCGCTGGAACATATAACTATAAAGTTGTTGTATCAGCAACAAAAGATGGCGGATTCTTGGATACTTTTGCACAGAACAATTCAAGATTATTTACTCAAGATGTAAGTGATAAGTTCAACTTGCTCTTTATCGGTAATACTGCGGATGAGTTGACTCAATTTAAAGCTTTGGGTGGATTTAGTTCCAATACTAAAGTCGATGCTCAAATTAAAGGAAATAGCACTAGATTTACTAAAGTCCCTACTGAATTGACCGAACTTATCAAATACGATGAAATCGTATTGTCGAATGTCGATATGAAGACTATTAAAAACTACGATAAATTCATCTCTAACTTAAATATTGCTGTTAGAGAGTATGGAAAGAGTGTACTTACTTTAGGAAATACTCATTTGATGGATTATAAGGATGATACCAAGGATGTATCGCTTAGCACTTATAACGATATGCTCCCTGTTCAATCACAGCCTAGTGATTCTAGAGCTATCGTCCTTCTTATCGATAGCTCTGGTTCAATGTCCGGTCCAAGTTTAAGCAATGCTAAAGAGGGTGCTAAGGAAGTTGCTAAATTGTTGAATAAGGGTGATCAGCTTTCAGTTGTCACATTTGAATCTAACGTCACTATTGTTCAGCCTATGACTTCTATTACTTCTGAAGATGGTAGAAATGAAATCATCAAGAACATAGAAAACAAAATCACCTCTGGTGGTGGAACAGAAATGCTCAAAGGTTTGGAAGCTGCTTATGGTCAAATCAAGGGTATTGCCGCTGAATACAAGAGCATTATTACTTTGACCGATGGTCAATCTTCTGATACTGATGAATCCTTGAGAGATAAAGTTATCAATATCAGCAATGAGAACATTTCTTGTTCATTCATCGATATCGGTTATAAGAATGGTGTTGCTTTATTGAAGAGATTGGCAAAGTTAGGAAATGGACGTTTCCAATACTTGGATAGCAGCTCAATTCTTAATCTATCCAACATCATGAAGAGCTTCGTCACTAATGAGACGATAGATGAAGTAGAAATTAATGAAAACGCTGAGATCCAATACTTGTTGAAGAAGGATAAAACTTTGCAAGGTGTCGTGAATAAGTTAGGTTCTATCGGTGGATATTATTATTCTAGAAGTAAAGATGGTGCTTCAACTGTTCTTTCTGTTCAGTACGTAAAGATGGATAGTACTTATTCAGCAAGTGTTATCGCTGTTCCTTTGTATGCTTATTGGAATTACGGACTTGGTAAAGTCTCTACCTTCAGTTCATCGATAGGTGGAACGAATAAGAGTTGGACTAATACATTGCGTGGAACTTTAGCTGGAAAGAAGTTCTTCAAGAATATGATTTCTCAAAGCTTGCCAGACAAGCATACAGATTCAATCTTGAGCGTGTCTTATACTCCCAATGGTTCATCAGTCAATTTGTCTGTTTCTCCTAATGTCAGTAAGGGTGATGCTACATTGACGGCTAAGATTACTGATTCTAATACCAATACATCTACTGACTATACTTTGACTTTTGATGGTGAAACTTATAGTGCAGTCATCTCTACACCTACAATAGGTCAATATAAAGCTGAATTGACTTATACAGGAACTGATGGTAGTGGAAAAACGGAATCTGTTACTTCTAAAGTATTTATCAATTTCGATTATTCAAAAGAATTCAATTTCTTCGATGACAACTCAAATGATTTACTCTATAGTCTCACAAAACAAGCCGGTGGAGATTTATATGATGTAGATAATATTCAGTATAAGATGTCTGATGATGAAAAAGTTCATGCAAGTTATTTGTCTACTAATGTCTATATCTTGTTATTGTCTGTCATTATCTACTTAGCTGATATCGCAGTAAGAAAGATGACTTTCAGAAGAAGAAAGAAGGGTGGAAAAGAGCCCGAGTCTAATACTCAAGTCACTTTCTAACTTTGTTCGAATTAAAAAGCGGGGATTTGGATCCTCGCTTTTTTAATATTAAAGACGTAGTATGAATTAAGTGTTGCAACATTTTTTATTGTATCATGTTGATGAATATGGAACCTCGAAAAGCTATAGCTTTAGATTCATATCCATGGTGTAGGTGTATCACATAAGATATTTCACTAGATTTTTCCTAGATATTTCTTTGTGCCTCATCATGAACCACTTGAGGCCGGTGCACCTGAGGCTATCCTGCTCTAGGACATCAGACTTTTTTTGCATGACGGATAGACTTCAGGGCTATTGTTGTAGATGACATCGATTGCGTTCATTCTGTTTCTAAGATACAAAAATCTTCCTCTAGACGAAGGAGAGGTCTACTTTTTCCTAGTATGCTTAAAGATAAGCTATGAGATGTTCCTCCACACGTTGGGGATCTTGCATGTCACGGGTGTGGAAGTATCGCTAAATATCTTTCCATTCTCTTTGCTTCCTAAGATGCGGTGTCTTGATTTGAGAAGATTATTTGGAATCAGTACTTTTATATTTTTATCAATTGCTGTCTTGAAAATTTCTAATACTTTTCTATCATCGGAACAGATACTGTAGATAACGATTGTATGTAACTTAGCGAGCTTATCTAAGGATATTAGTATATTAATTGTGTATACTGATTAGTAAATTAACAGTTAGCAATTCTAAATTGCTTACTTGAATTCTTAAAGCCTTAAAGACCAAAATAAAAAGCTAGCCTTTTATAGCTAGCATTTATTTGTTATTGCAATTCAGCTTTACCAGTCCAAAGCTTATAGTAGTATCCTTTTTGTGCTATAAGCTGATCATGAGTTCCTCTTTCGATAATCTTTCCGTGATCCATGACCATGATACAATCGGCATAGCGAATAGTAGATAGACGATGTGCAATGACGAATGTTGTCTTTCCACGCATCAAGTTATCCATACCTTTGGAAATCAATCTTTCCGTTCTTGTATCGATTGAAGATGTAGCTTCATCGAGAATTAGAATAGGAGGATTACCGACGGCACATCTTGCAATTGAAAGTAATTGTTTTTGACCTTGAGATAATGATGCGTTAGAACCACTAATTACAGTGTTATAACCATCAGGAAGTTTTTCTATGAAGGAGTTAGCACAAGCAATTTTAGCTGCTTTTTCGCATTCTTGATCAGATGCTTTTAATCTTCCATATCTGATGTTGTCATAGATAGTTCCAGTGAATAAGTGTGTATCTTGCAAGACAAGTGTCATGCTTCTTCTCATAGATACTCTATCGATTTCTTTTATATCGATTCCGTCAATAGTAATAGTTCCAGAATCTATATCGTAGAATCTAGTCAACATATTAGTGATGGTTGTCTTACCAGCCCCAGTGCTACCGACTAAAGCAATCTTTTGACCAGGTTTAGCATACATGGTTATGTCTTTTAAGACTTGTTGACCTTTGATGTAGGAGAAGTAAACATTCTTCATATCGACTTCACCACGAACATGTTTGACGTCTTTTCCATTGGTCCAGTAATATTGACCATCCTCAGCCTTGAATGAACGCCATAAAGATTTGTTATGAGCAGGTTCGGGTTTCTGGTCAATCATTTGGAAGATACGTTCTGCACCAGCCAAAGAAGCTTGAAGCATAGTCATCATATTTGATATTGAATTGAATGGACGTGAGAACATTCTTAGGAATGCAATGTAAGAGATGAGGATTCCTACTGATATAACAGTTCCAGGAATGTTAGAACCTACAGCTATCAATATTGCACCTAACATAGCTATTATTCCCGTGGCCATGTTGTTTATATTGTTGACGATAGGAATATTAACCGATGACAAGAATACTGAGCGTCTATTGTGAAGAGTGTGGCGATAATCTATAGATTTAAATATCTTGTTCATATCCTCTTCTTTAGAAAAACATTTAACTACTTTTAATCCAGACAAAACCTCCTCAGCAAATCCGTTGAATTCACCCATTGAAATCTGTGTCTCGGAGAAAGCAGATACTGATCTATGAACATTTATTACTACGATTAATACACCTACTAATTCTATGAAGATAGTGACTAGAGCCAATAACCAGTTGAGATAGAAAATGAAAAATAATATTCCTAACCCAAAGATGATTGAAGTGAATATTTCTAGCATTCCATTGATGAATAGTTGAGAGATATTATCTACATCGTTTGTGAATCTAGACATTATGTCTCCATGAGGTGTTCTATCGAAATAGGAAAGAGGTAAATCCTGCATCTTGGAGAACATATCATTTCTCATTCTTTTTAAAGAGTCGGTTCCTATCTTTGTCATGGATACAGCCTGGTAGATGGATAGGAAGAAAGCAAGAATATAAAGTCCGAGCATTATTCCAAACATTCCACCTGCAACACCCATGGCTTGGAATTGTGCATTTGACTTAGTCCAATCGACCATATTGAAGACAATCTTACTCAATGATGATAGTGAATTACCATAAGTCTCAGGATCTATGGAAGTCCATCCTGTAGCAGCATAGGAAGCTGGAGTTAAAACGCCATCGACCAAAGGGGCTGAAATAAAAGCACCTAATAAAGATATTAGAACTGATAACAAGGTGACGAACATCACAAAAGTGAATTTCCATTTATCAGGTCCGACATAATGGAAGACACGCATCAATGATGACCAAGAGTGTTGAGGTTTTCCATATCCTTTCTTTCTTTGACTATACTTGTTTTGTTGTTCTTCATACCCTTCTTTACCACAAGAGTATTGAATAGTTACGTTGTTGATCGTAGGACCAGTACCAGTGATAAATGAATCTTTTCTTTTCTTCATAATTAATCACCAACTCCTTTCTTTTGAATGGCATCGATTTCTTGATAGATTTGGCATGTATTTAACAACTCCTCATGTGTTCCTCTACCTACTTCTTTACCATTGTCTAAGACTATGATTTCATCTGCATCTTTGACTGAAGAAATACGTTGAGCGATGATGAATATCGTCGTACCTTTTAACTTAGTGAACAAACCTTCTTTAATCTTTCTTTCGGTTTCCATATCACAAGCTGAAGTCGAATCATCCAAGATTAGAATCTTTGGATTTTTGATTATTGCTCTTGCGATACACAATCTCTGTTTTTGTCCACCGGATACGGATTTTCCGCCTTGAACTACAGGTGTATCCAATCCTTCTTTAAATCCTCTTACGAAGTCTGCAGCTTGAGCTATTTCCAAAGCTCTCCATATTTCTTCATCGGTCGCATCAGGCTTTCCCCAAAGGATATTGGATCTAATAGTTCCAGTGAACAACAAGTTCTGTTGTAAGACCACACCGATATCGTTTCTTAAAGCTTGAACTGAATAATCCTTAATATTGTGACCTGCAATTATGACTTCACCTTTTGAAGCATCGTAAAGACGTGGGATGAGATTTACAAAGCTAGATTTTCCAGAACCCGTTCCTCCGACTATTCCTATAACTTTTCCTGATGGAATATCGATAGATATGGGATCTAAGGCTAACTTTGATAAATCATCGACATATGTTAAACAGGCGTTTTTGAATGAGACATCACCGTTTGCAAGATGATCAGGATCAAAATCCTCAGTCTTAGCTTTAGGTGAGTAAGAGATATCGATAGGCTCGACTAATACTCTGTCGATACGTTCCTTACTAGCCTCTGCACGGCCATAAAATTGAAGCAACATTGAAAGGAATGAGAAAGCCATTGTCATAGCTGCTGTAAAGTTGGAAAGCATAGAAAGCTCGCCTGCATTGAATGGATTTCCGTTATTGAATATCAACCATAAAGGAGTATTTGTAGCAGTGTACATCCAATCCCAACCACCGAAATATTGAATCAATCCAATAGTTATACTGATTGCTAATTGAGTGATGGCTGAGACTATTGCCATTCTAGAGAAGGCTGTGAATGATACATCGGTTAAATCTTGATTAGCTTTAGCAAACTTATCATCCATATGTTTTTCTCTACAGAACGCTTTAACTTCTCTAATTCCCTCTGTATCTTCCTCAACATTGTTGTTGACATTGTCGATTGCTGTTTGAGTTTCGATAAAGAATGGATGTGTTTTCTTGATGATTATTGCGATGATTATGAATGATAGAATCGACAATGGAATTGTTATAAGTCCTATCAACCAGCTCTGTGAGAATATAAACACAAAGGATATGAGAATCATCAATGGTGATTTAAATCCAGCTCTAGTTAGCATCAACACGAAGAAACGAATATTGTTACAATCGTTAGATAGCATTGTAGTTAATTTTGAAACAGGGAAATGACCTATATTTGAGAAGGAGAATTGTTCAGCTTTCCAAAATATAGTATTTCTTAGTCTTTCTACAAAGTCACTAGAAATCTTTGCGTCTATGTTCATAGCAGATGCTTGTGCACATATAGCAAATAACGACAATCCTATTATCAATCCACTATAAAGCCAAATGTAATAGAAGTTTGGTTGACTCAATCCTGCACCGAATCTCAGCCCATTAACTCCTTGAGTGATGAGCAAACCGGAAAGATAAGGAATCAATAATTCGAAGACAGCGTCCATGGTTGTTAATATCAAGGATGCTATCAACATTTTCCAAGAAGGTTTAAGACAAGCCCAGTAAATCTTTAATGTTTCTTTACTAGCTTTCTTATCTTTAATTTCGTCTTCTTTTGTGTAAGTAAGATTACTTGAAGAATCCATATGCACCTCTCTAATAATTTAAAGAATGTGGTTTTCACATTTTTTTAGCCCTATATATATATTATGTTTATATAATAACAAATGTAAGGTGCTTTACAAATTTTGCATAAAAGTGCTTACTTAAGGGAGATGAATTTTATGTACAAAGATATATACAAATTTATGCTTAAATATCCATCTAATGTGGAACATTTTTCCAAGGAACAAATTGTCTTTACTGATAGATCTCTTTTAAGAAAAGATTTTATTGTTTTGTCAGGAGAAATGATTGAAGTTTTTTCTAATGAAGGAGATGAAAGAGAATCTTCAACACTTTTATATCGAGCTGGTGATGTTTTTGGTATTATGGGTCAGAATCCCGACCTTGTTTTTAAAACTACAGGAATAGCTAAATCAGATTTAGAAATTTTATCTTTTTCAGAAGATAAATTCTTTAAATTATTAAAGACTGATTCGGAATTGAATTCATTGGTCATGAAATCTATGTTTCAATTATTTAACAGAATGGAAAATAAGTTCTGTGCTTTGGCTGTTTGGACACCATCACAAAGAGTGGTTGAATTCATGTGTCGTATTCAAACTGAATCTTTAAATAATGTTGTTCATATGTCTACGGAAAGTATTGCTTTAGCTTTATCTACTACAAGACAAACAGTTTCTAAAACAATCAATGATTTAAAGAAGAGAGGACTTCTTAAAAGTGAATATAAAGCAATAAAGCTATTAGATATTCCAACGATAAGAAATATTTATGGGATATCTAATGTAAAAGAATTAAAAGCCTAAATATAGTATAAAATCATTTAATGAATGGAGGAACATAGATATGAGAGGAATATTAAAAATATTGTCGCAGCTTCTAGCTTTTGTTTCTATGATATTGTTCGTCGTTTCAATTCTATTGCCTTTATACACTTTACCTTCTGGTAAATCACCTATTTATTACAACCAAATAGTAAATCAATTAATCCCATATTTCTTAATAGTAGCAGTATTATGTGGATTATCATTAGCTATTTTTTGTAGAAGAAGAGAAGCTAGATTGTTCGGATACGCTTTAACTATTGCTAGTGCAATTTATTATTTATCTACATTGTCTATTGTCTTCAACTACTATACTGGAGCTTCATTAGTAAAAACACCATATGGAATACCATGCCTAGTTGCTTCAGGCGTTATGTTGTTAATCTTTGCTTTTGTAGGGGTCCTATATGAATATCTAGACTTTAGAAATGAGGTTAAATAAGTATGAACTTTTATAAGAAAACGCCTCAAATAAAAGTAGAGAAGATAGAAGATATAAAACAAAATGATAATATTTTGAATTCATCTAATTTTGATATAGATGAATTGATAAAGACTAATGAAAAGAATAATCAGGGAAAAGAAAAGACTGATGAAAAAGAAATTATAACTGCTAAATTTGATGATAATATAGATTCAGCAATGATGGTGAAATCTAACAATTTTAAGCTTATAAATGAAATTGGTAAAATAGCAATCATTATTCTTTTAATATCATTATTTAGTTTATTTGGAATGATTTCGCCGATTGATCCAAATAGTGTGATCAATCTAGGGTCTTATTCCTTCTGCTTAGATTTGATAACTTGGGGAACAGTAATATTTTTAGGAATTACTTTAGCTTCTCAATTATGTTTCTTTCTATTCAATCCTTCGAAAGAAACTCCAAAATTTAAAAAGACTTCATCTTTAGTTTATTATGTGATTTTAATAGTGTGCGGAATTGCAGGATTTGATTTATTGCTTTGTTTGTTCAATCAATCAAACTATGCTAACCTACCTGTGTGGATTTCCTTCTATTTAGCGAGTGTAATAGCTTTGTTCTATGATTACATAATAACGAAGCTGTTTGCATACGATAAGATCTCAGACAAGAATATGTTTTGGGAGATAGTTAGATTTGCTTTAGTTGGAATCATAGCTTCTGTATTTGATTTTGCTACTACATATGGAATGAGATTATTATTAGCATCTTCCAGCTTATCTGAAACAATTATTACTATTATTGCTGTCACTATGGGCTTTATAGTCGGTGTGATAGTCAATTATTTGTGCTCAGTTTATATGGTATATAAAGCCAGTACAAAATCCAATGCTAAAACTTGGTACGGAATGTTGTTGTTTGTAGTGTTATCTGCATTTGGATTAATTATCGGAATAGGATTAGAAGCTTTGTTCTACGACTATTTAAAATGGACTTATATCCTTGTCTTTATTATCAGAACTTTAGTCGTTATGATTTGGAATTATATTTCTAGAAAGTTATTTATTTTTAAATAACATTTCATTGAATTTAGATTTTCTTACATGAACAAAGCATTAAATTGAAAGAGATAAGTAAGCTGATAAAAACATACTTTTCATATTCTTTATGAAAACAATTTATAAAAAATGGCTTCTTAATTTTAATCCAATCCAATAAGCCTTAAGGCATTGGATTACATCATGGAGATAGGCATACTCGTGAAAATCTATCAGGCGGGCCTCATAAATGAGAGCATGTTCGCCAAGGTTATAGAGAACGTATCGAAAAGATTTGGTATACATCATAGTTTTTTTGAATAAAAGACATGAAAAAATAATGGCTTTCTCAAAAAGCAGTAGTGAAATTATGAGCAAACTAATGAATTGTGAGAAAAAAAGGCACTTGCTATGATTGTAAGTGCCATAAGTTGATAATCAAACTATGTGGTAGAAAGTTGCCTTTCCGACGCCTTCCTTCTTTATCTTGCCTTCATCGCAAAGCTTTTTAAGAGTCTGCTCGACGGAATCTTTACTTCAGCTTCAAATAGCAATCCTTCAAAAAGTCTTTAACGGTTTTTGTGTCTGTTCCTTCATAGTACATTACAAGCTCATGTTTGAACTCGGGTACCTTCTCAGCTGGAATAGCCAAAAGTCCTTTGCCGTGAGCGATGAGATAATGATTGGCGTAGATTACCGCAGTTCTTTTGTTGCCATCGTTGTAAATTTGCGTCTTGGCTACATATAGGCACAATTCTATAGCAATATCGATTGCGTCCATATTGCTTGTGAGAATATTGTTCAATTCATTCTTGACATCGATTTCGTTTGGAATAGGAGGGATGTAAGAAGAACCACCGATCGTGACTGGTACGCTTCTGATCCTTCCTCCATCCATATAGAATCCTTCGTTTACAAGCTTTGCGATGTAGGAGGCAAGATAATAATCGCTAGGTGATTTAATGACGTCTTTATCTAGGATGAACTCCCAAGCGTGTTTGAGATTAAGTATTTTTTGCACATCATCAGCCTTCATATTGTTGACCTTGCCGTTATCTATGATAGTTTCAGTATCAGGAAAAGTGGTGGCGCAGCCTTCAAGGATTGCTTGATCATAGATGATGACCTTCATATTTTTTCTGGCAAAGTCCAAATTGAGAAGAACATTTGGTTCAAGTTCATCATTTGAATATCCAAAGGATGCAAGTTCCCTTTCGATTTTACGAATCTCTTTCCTTAAAGATTTAGCTTCCTTGGCATTGCGTAGCAAAAGATTATGAAGTTCCTCGGAATAGATGTCCACATATTCGGATTTTAATTTGCCGAGTTCTCTTTTGCGGATATAGAGATATTTCTTACCACTTATCTCTTTGACTTCGGGAGTCCCGTCATAGGGGAGAAGAGCGAGTTTTGCATTTAACTCAGCTTTTTTGATTAAAAGCTCTTGTATCATGTTGAATTGATTGTCCATATGAGGCCTCCTGCTGAATTAGGGAACATTTCTTGCTTTATTGTATTAAAAAATTCCCTAAAAATCAATGAATCATTGCTTAGAAGGATTGTGAAGAAGTTCGGAATGAAGGTCATGAAGAACCATGACACATTAAATGGCACATTAAATGGCACATTAAAAAACGATAATTTGACGGACAATGAGCTTACTTTGCTCAGCATCCTTCTTTCCAATCCGAGCATATCCCTATTTGACGCCAGTGACAGGATGGGAATATCCAGAAGGACCGTTTCGAGAATCGTCGCATCGCTTCAGGATAAAGGTATTGTCGATAGAAAGGAATCCAAAAAGCAGGGGAGCTGGAAAATCGTCAAATAGTCATCTTGGATAAATCTTCGTTGGCGTGAGAGTCGTTTGGCACTCAATGAAGTTGATGGCTCTCAACTTTCCTTCATCAAGGAAGAGCTCGAAAAGCTCATAAAGAACAACGAAAGAATCACAAGGAAAGAAATCGCCGAGTACTTCGGTGTTTTGACCCATGGCTGCATTATGGACGATTTTTTTGTTTTTATTGCACTGACACGAAGTAATTTGAAATTCGCTTGTGACGCGGGTTAACATTCGGCGGTGCTAATCTTGATAAGAAGATAGTGCGAAAAATGAGAACACCTTTCTCTTCACTTCTATGTCGGATGCGATGAAAAATCTTTGGGAGACGATAGTTTGAAATCTTTCTTCTAATATTGACGTTGGATAAATTGAATTTATTACCATGGGGTAATAAAGTTTACGGGGTGAGAAAACGGATTTTGAGGGCTGCTTGAGAAGCTTTATGGCTGATGGAATGACTTGGCATTATTGTTCATTACGTTAAGCAGTAATCAAGAGTAATGATATTGAAATGATGCGTATGACACTGTTTCTGAAGATAAAAAGCCCGTTGTTCTTTCTTATTCCGGTTTTCTTATCATACGGTTGTTCGATTTGCTTTGGAAAAAGCAAGGATTGGATTTTGATGATATTTTCGTTGATCCGATTGAAAAAGAACAAAGAGAAAGTATGACAATAAAATTCATCATCGTTGTAATAAGATACAAAGTTTAAATAATTCCCGATAGGAGGTGAATTATATGGATTTTATTATCATCTATCCTAACAGTTTGAATGCGTTTATGATTTGCCAAGCCAAGTTGTAGAAGATTCCAGATAAAGTAACTGTACCTGATCCAAAGTTTGTCTGAGTTACCATCCATTCATTGAGACTAGGAACGGCATACGATATTCCAATCACCATAAGCATAATTGAGAGAATAGTAACCGATGCTTCTATTATTCTTAATGTCAATCCTGCGATTCTATCGATAATTCCAACCTTACCATCTTCTTTACCTTTAAGTAAGAACCTAAGTAGTATTGTCACTAGTAAGGCTGATACGAAGTAAAGGATAACATAAGTGACCACATAAGCTATAGCAGCGCAAATTCCAGATCCTAATGCCATAGCTACAGTTCCACTTGTGAAATATATCTTAGTTATGAAATAAGAGGCAAAGAACTTAGGAATTCCAATAGAAGTCATTCCAGTTGCTAAATATGATTGTGCCCCATCTATTGCTATTACATCAGAGTAGGATGAGTTCAAAATTGCCAATGTATTCGACTCGCTGACGTTAGCAATCATAATGTTTCCAAAATATGATGTCCCTGTCTCTCCTAGTGGTGTGTTACTCAAGATGACATTAGTCAGCATTGCATAGAACATTGTTGCTATTACAAATCCAACTAACCATCCCAGTTTTCTGGTGATTCTTTTTTTCGCCCCAAATATCAATCCTATGATTCCAGCTATTACTAATATAGCGAGAATTATCCAGTCTAATAAAGTCATTAGATTTATCCTCCTTTGATTACTATTTTAAAGTATAATCCTTAAAACAAAAAGAGGCTGTTTTTCACAGCCTCTCATATATTGTTTTTAGAATTACTTAGATTCGCCTTCTTGCATCAAACCATAGGTGAGGTAAGAAAGGACACGATCGAAGGTCAATTCATCTCTTGCAACGAAGATGATCTTGTCTCCGGCATGGAGAACGAATTTAGGTCCAGGAGAGCACTTGGCAATTCCATCAGCACCGACAACAGCAACAATTGTGGCGGTGGTGTAGTTTCCGAAACGAGTTTCGAGAAGGGTCTTACCATCAATCCATGAATCTTCAGGTACATCAGCCTCAGACAACTTAACTGCTTCGTTAGATTGATAACGGAAGGAATCCTTCATATCATCGATAGCATCGTTAATCTTGGCATCCAAAGCCTTTTTCTCGTTGAGTAAAGCTTCGAGATTCTTATATTTGGCAGAGATTTGAGTCTCTGATTTCCAACGTGAAGCAAATTGCTGAGCGTGGAGAACAGACTCGACAAATACACCGACACCTCTCTTGGAAGAAACTACTTTCTCTTTCTCCAAAAGGTTTAAAGCCTTACGAACAGTCTCGGGTGAGACTCCATAAGCAGCACCTAATATAGAACGACCCTTTAACAAGGTTCCTTCAGGATATTCTCCGTTCATGATCTTTCCACAGATATCTTGAGCAATTTTCAAATAACGTGGAGTTCCTCTTTCTTTTGCCATTTAATTGGCCTCCTTTAATCACTTAAATAATCTAACACACCGATTGAAAAATAACAAGTATTTTCGATAAACACTAATCTTTTTATTGGTTGCAACACTATAAAAAATATAAGTTGCTTTTTATAAAAATCCTATTGCATAATTAAAAAACAACTTAGCTTTAAATTGGTGGTACCATTACTTTTTTATCTTTGTAATTCATTTTTGGTTTTTATGTTTGAGCCTAATTTATCAAACTTCAATAGATTGATTAAAGTCAAAAATGAATTTTAGCAATTCATTAATAGTATGCATACCTTATATAATTAAGATATATATATTTAATAAAAGTGGAAAAAATTGTTTTCTCTCTTTATAATATGCAAGCATTATTAAGGAGTTTTTTACATGGGTACATTAAAGTATTTATGGCAATGCTTATATAAGAACCAAGCGATTATTGATGGTAGAAAGAGAAAGTGGTGGTTAGCTGTCATCGTATTTATTCTCTCTATTGCATTGCTGATGATTCCTATTCTTTCTTCTGGATATATGACTTCTGGTGGAGCTGTATTGGAACCTAGCAATGAAAAAGGAATCTCAATAGCCTTGGATACATTGTCATCGTCTAACGATGCAAAGTATGCAGACTTCCAAAAGCTGAATTTCCAAGATACTTCTGATGGAATTCAATTGTTCTATGGAGATAATACTAGTTATGTCGACTCTCAGTTCTTCACTGATACGACTATAGATAATGGTGTGCGTAGTGAGACTAACAATTATAACTTTAAACACAGAGTCACAATCTATAACACCACTACCAATACTGATGGATCTACTTCTCATACTTCAGCTCAATCCGAGGAGTTTGTTTATTTCTCAGTTTATTCAACTAGGAATGATATAACTACAAAAGAAGGATCTGATGCAGTAAATGCCAGTATCGCTAGGATAAACTCTACTGATAATAAGACTGGAACTGCTTATCACTCTTTCATCTTATTTGCTCCTAAATCTTATATGGTTGTTCTTTATCCTAATGCACCTGTCGATTTAGATAAGATTGCTAACAAGGCTGCCAATGCTCCTAGTGGATCATCTATGAGTGGACTTTACAGCGGATTGTCTCCTTTATTAAAGGATAATAAATTCTCATTGAAGTATACAATGACTGGTGCTGCTACATTGGAAAACACTGCTTCTAATGTTCTTTGGAAAGATTTGTTCGCTCAAGGATATCGTCCAATCCGTGATCAAAATACTTGGGTGATGGTTGGAATCGTAGCTGGCAGTGGAGTAGGATTGATTATCTTAGGTGGTATCGTTCTTTGGTTGTTCACTTTAGGAAAGAGCAATCTCTTGCACAAGAACTGCAACGTTTGGGAAGGTATACAAATGTCTATCATGTCTAGCTTCACTGTGTGCTTGTTAGCTATGATATTCTTCTTCTTCAGCTCATCATACGGAATAATGATCGGTGTATTCGGCTATATCATGCGTTTGACATTCTTGATCAATAGAACATCAGGTAAGTTTAATTCAACTAAAGAGCAGAAGCCGTTATATCAGTCACGTTCGTAATAATTTCAGCAATAAAAAGGGGCTGTTGCAAAATCCTGATCCAAAATCAGGTGAGCAGCAGCTCCTTT
>ENA-UOJH01000111-UOJH01000111.1-human-gut-metagenome-genome-assembly--contig:-C148-NODE-111-length-83627-cov-40.351374_pt1 | contig 83627 bp, 66 predicted proteins | sample MGYA00242345_ERZ723892 | MGnify/ENA metagenome assembly ERZ723892 | reverse complement strand
ATACACTCCATGATTTCATCAAGCACGGTGTAACATATGTTTGACAAACCAACATTTCCCATTTTTAACTTTTCCCAGTCCTCCGTTATACCGCGAACAACAAAGATCCCTCCACTTCGGTCGGGATGACGATACGAGAATGCCGCTATCCCCCTATGCACATTCTGAATATGTTACGAAAACGAATCATCTTTTCCTTAACGGACATCGCCCTTTTCATCATACTGTGCGGAGTTAAATGCCTTTTTGTTAGAAAATCGTGCTCAGAAAGTGAAGGACTGCGCAGAAGGATTTCGGCGCAGCCGCCACCCCCCTTTCTCATTTCTAATTTCTCATTTCGCTCATCCAAAAATCCCGCCCTCCACAAGGGGGAGGCGGGACTTTTGATAATTATGATTTATTATTCCCACTCGATGGTGCTCGGTGGCTTGGAGGTGATGTCGTAGACGACGCGGTTTACGCCAGCGACTTCGTTGCAGATGCGACGGCTCATTTCGTCGAGCACTTCCCACGGGAAGCGGAAGTAGTCGGCGGTCATACCATCCGAGGAGGTGACGGCACGGATGCCTACGGTGTAGTCATAGGTTCTTTCATCGCCCTGGACGCCGACGGAACGGATCGCTGCCGGAAGGACGGCGAAGGACTGCCAGATGGTATTGTCGAGACCATGCTTATGGATGACATCTCTCACGATGAAGTCCGCACGGCGCAGGATATCGAGACGTTCCGGGGTGATGTCGCCGATGATACGGATGGCAAGGCCTGGTCCCGGGAATGGCTGACGATTGACGACTTCTTCCGGAAGGCCCAGCTGACGGCCGAGCTCGCGGACTTCGTCTTTAAAGAGTTCACGAAGCGGTTCGATGAGGGAGAATTTCATATCCTTCGGGAGACCGCCTACATTGTGATGGGACTTGATGGTAGAAGCGGTCGCGGTGCCGGATTCTACGACGTCCGGATAGAGGGTGCCCTGTACGAGGAATTTCACATCTTCGAGCTTGTTCGCTTCTTCCTGGAAGGTATGGATGAATTCTGCACCGATGGTCTTACGTTTCTTTTCCGGTTCGGTGACGCCTTCCAGAAGCGACATGAAGTGCTTGGATGCATCGATGTGTACCAGCTTCATGTTGAATTTGTTCGTAAAGGTATCGACGACCTGTTCTGCTTCGCCGAGGCGCAGGAAGCCGTGGTCGACGAAAACGCAGGTCAGCTGATCGCCGATGGCTTTGTGTACGAGGACAGCTGCGACAGAGGAGTCGACGCCGCCGGAGAGGGCGCAGATGACATTGTGATCTCCGACTTTTTCACGGATATTTTCGACAGCGATGTCGATGTAGTTGCCCATGGACCAGCCGCCTTCACATTCGCAGATGTGGAAGAGGAAGTTCTTCAGCATGGTGGTGCCTTCCGGGGTGTGGACGACCTCGGGATGGAACTGGACAGCGTAGAAGCGGCGGGCTTCATCTGCCATCGCAGCAGTCGGGGTGAGGTCGGTGTGACCGGTGAGTCCGAAGCCGGCCGGCATCTCTGTGACGGCATCGCCATGGCTCATCCATACCGCTGTCTTTTCGGAGACGCCCTCGAAGAGTGCGGAGCTGCCGTTTCTGTAGAAATCGGTGTGACCGTATTCATGTTTTTCAGGTTTAGAAACTTCGCCGCCCAAGGTCTTGGCCATGAGCTGCATGCCGTAGCAGATGCCGAGGATCGGCACGCCTGCTTTGAATACGTCCGGATCGATCTCCGGCGCATTTTCCGCATTGACGCTGGATGGGCCGCCGGAGAAAATGATCCCCTTCGGCTGCTGGGCTAAAATTTCTTTTGCGCTTTTGTTGTATGGCAGGATCTCGCAGTAGACACCGCACTCACGTACACGGCGTGCAATGAGCTGGGCGTACTGTCCGCCAAAGTCAACAATCATCACAATTTCCTGATGCTTCATCGTTTTCCTCCTGTAGGAAATGAATCTTGTGAATGGAATAATTCGTATTGTTTATTATAGCATAGATGAAGGGGGAGAAGGAAGGGTTATAAGGGTTCGGGGTTCGGGGTTCGAGGTTCGGGGTTCGAGGTTAGCCCCTCGGGCGTGGTTCCCTTTGATTACGTACGAAAGAGGGGGAGCGGGTTCAACAGGTTTAGAAGACTCAACGGTGGTGGTGCGGCGCATAAAAATATGGGAGCGCCGCGGAGGTTTGAACCTAGCGGTTTTCTCGTATCGCAAACCTAATCCCTAGCCACTAATCCCTAGCTACCAGTCACTCCGCCTCAAAGAGCGGGAGCGGCGCGAGGAAAATGATATCCTCTCTTTTGGCAGCATCGCCTTCCGCGAGAATGGCTGCTTCCCCGATAACCTGTCCGCCTGCTTTTTCCGTGATCTCTTTCATCGCTTTCATGGAGCCGCCGGTGCTGATGACATCATCGACAAGGAGGACCTTCCTGCCGCGGATGAGATCGACATCGTCCTGCGAAAGGTAGAGACGCTGCTTGCCCATGGTCGTGATGGATTCATCCTCGACGCAGATCGGATTCTCCATATAGGCCTTCACACTTTTACGTGCGACGATGTATTTCTTCATGCCAAGCGCACGCGCCATCTCATGGGCGAGCGGGATGCCCTTCGTTTCCGCGGTGAGGATGATATCCGTCCCCTCGGGGACCTTCTTCGCCAATTCCTCTGCGGTGCGGGTGACGATCTCTGTATCGCCCAGTATGACAAAGCCTGCGATGGCAAGGGTGTCGGAAATATTCAGGATCGGCAGCTGGCGCGTGCATCCAGCGACATGCAGTTCATAGTATCTTTTAGCCATAATGATTCCTTCTTTTGTTATTTATGTGATTGATTGTTTGGAAATAAGATCAAAGTTTAAGGGTTCGGGGTTCAGGGTTAGCCCCTCGAGCGTGGTACCCTTTGATTACATGCGAAAGGGTTCAGCGGGTTCTTTGGGTTCAAAGGGGTTGGTGCGGCGCATAAAAATCAGAAGCGCCGCGGAGGTTTGAAACTGGCGGTTTTCTCGTATCGCAAACCTAATCCCTAGCTACCAGTCACCAGTCACTTTTCCCCTTCGCTCTTCACGATCTCCACCTGGGGTGCTTCTGTGATGGTGACGGTCACCTCTCCATGCGGCGCGGGCAGGGGATTGGTACGGACGACGGACTTCCCTTTCGCCGGGCGAGCCGCCTTTTTGTCAGCAGCTTTGGGCGTCTGTCCGAAAGAAGCCGGGAGTGCATTGGCAGGCACGATGGAGCCCGGATCGCCCTCCTGTGCTGCTGCGAGCTTCTCGATCTGGCTCATGTAGGTATCGCGGCGGGCGTCGTTTCCCATTTCCTCTCGCACGAAGTAGACAGCGAGCGCCGACGGATCCTCTGTGCCGGAGGCAACCTCCTGCCAGCGGTCATCCGTGCGAAGCACCCATGCCTTGCCGTCCTCTGCGTAGCGGACACGCAGGAAGCCCGTCCTGACAGACTTGCCCTCCGCGAGTTCAAAAATCTTCACACGCACAGCCAGTCCGTCATTGAATACGCCTTCGATGGTCATGGAGGTGAGGTCCATGAAGAGCCCCGTCTTGCCGTCATTGTAAATGCCACCCGTATTCTGTATCATGGGCTGCGTCTGATCGCCATTCAGATAAAAAGGTTCGAAAGCGAAGACCGGCTCTGCTGTGTAAAGGAAGAGGGCTGCGCCCAGAGCCGTCACGATCTTTTCCCATTTTTTCATAGTTTCATCTCCTTTGGTATGGTACATTTCCTATGCCTTATTTTACTATAGAGAGAAAGAAGTGGCTAGGGAAACGCTGATTAAATCGCAGAGCCGGATTTCATATGGATTTTTATACATAGCTTCGTCATCATCTTCCTTAAATAGCTCGCTATTCGCGTCAGATGATTCCTTGCTCTGTATAAAAATCCAAGAATGAAATCAGACAACGATTGAATCAGTGTTTCCCTAGACGCATGATAAAAAGGTGCGCCCATTCAGATCCTGATGCGCCGCACCTTCATGTCTCATTTTTCAGTTTTCCTGTGCAGCGTAAATACAGCAAGCTCCCTGTCGCAGGAAAAGCGGAAGGGGAACCAGCTCGCATCCCCGCGCGAGACATAGCCTTGATGCATGCCATCGCTGTACATACCGCGTGTATAGCGGAAGGGGGTAATGATCGGCCGACCGAAAAGACCGAACTGTGTCCCATGCGTATGCCCTGTGAGCGTCAGGAAGGCGCCTCTTTCAAAACCAAGGTCGATGAAATCGGAATGGTGTGCAAGCAGGATCGACGGTGCGCCCTCGGGAATGTCCCGATAGGCGAAGTCCATCATATCCTGCATCTCAAGCGGCCGCGCCGCCCCGCGGCTCCATGGGTAATCCACCCCCGCCACGTAGAGCGCCGCGCCTCCGCGCCGGATCACGGTACTTTCATTCTCCAAAAGCTCGACCCGCGTCCGGAGAAGCTCACTGCGGATGAGATCCTTGCCGCGATAGTACTCATGATTTCCCCAGGCATAGAGAATGCCATCGGGAAAAGCCTCCTGCCATTCGTCTAAGATATCCGCCGTTTCCTTCATATGGCGCACATCATCGATGAGATCCCCCGTGAAAAAGACCGCCTCTGCCCCTTCTGCCTTTGCACGCGCCATCTCACGCGGAAGATCCGTATAGCGGAAGTAGGGACCGATGTGCGTATCTGTCATCTGTGCGAAGCGATACCCCTCCAAGGCCTCTGGCAGATCCTTCACATAGATATCGTGATGCTCCGTCACCTCCCGATGATTTCCATCATAGGCTCCATAGACGCCTATCCCAAGTGATGCGAGAAGCCCCAGTGCACCCAAGAACTTCGCAGCACGCCGAAGGGCTTTCACCAGTCTCAAAAGTGAAAGCGGGACGAGAAGGAAGAGCGCTATGATCTCCGCCACCATGAATCCTGTCATCCCATACGCCAGATAGAGCGACCAGAGTCCAAGCCCGTCATACCCCTTTGCATACCAGAGGAAATACGCGCCTGCTGCTCCTCCAAGGAGTGCCATCGCCAGTGCATAGAAATAGAAACGCCTCCGGCGGAAAAGCAGCGCAAAAAGCGCTCCGTCGATGAGGCCAAGGACAGAAAAGAGGAGAAGGATCATAGTTTCGAAATGCATAATGGCTCCTTTGAGAGAACAGTTTTAGGGGATAAGTGGCTAGGGATTAGGGATTAGGAGTGACTGGTGACTGGTGACTAGGGACTAGGAAACTGGAAGACATCAGACTCCCGTATCGTCATTTCGAGCGCAAGCGAGAAATCTTTGTCATTCGCGGCCCAGCGGTCGATGTTTGGAAATCCGAAACGGGAAACCTGCTCTGAAAGAAACCTTCGGGCATCGCCCTATTTATACTTCGCGGCGCTTTATTATTTTTCGCGCCGCACCACCATTCCTAATTCCTCATTCCTAATTCCTCATTCGAGCAGAGCTTTCATACACAATCAAAGAACGGCACGTCCCACGGCCCCCTGAACCCTGAACCCTGAACCCTGAACCCTGAACCCTGAACCCATTATCCTTGATTCCTCCCTCTTTGTCAAAATGACTTCTTAAAAAATTCTTGACAATCCCCTGCCTCATATGGTATTATCTCTAAAGTCAGCTATGTGGAGTGATACTCAAGTGGCTGAAGAGGACGGTTTGCTAAATCGTTAGACCGGTTACACCGGTGCGGGAGTTCGAATCTCCCTCACTCCGCCACAGGAACGGATCTCGTCAGAGATCCGTTCTTTTATTTTTACAGAAAAAAAGAAAAGGCAATGTGAAATAACGATCATCTCATTTTCGCGTTCCATCTGCCGCGGGGAACTTGCAGCTCTCATAGGAGTGACCGGGAAACCTTATCCCAGCTGTCTTTCATGCCATAGTCACCCTATCCGCCCCTTTCGGGCACCTTCCCCTAGAGGGGAAGGCTGCGATACGAGAATACCATCTTCTAAAAAAAGGCGGCGAAGCCGCCACGAGAGCCCTGAACCCTGAACCAAATGAAAGCAAAGTAAAAAGGGGCTGTGAAGAAATGAGGATTTATTTCTTCACAGCTCCTTTGGCATACAGTGATTTTCCGGGCGGGTCAAAAAGCCGCCTGTACAAGATCTCTCTTAGTCTGTGCCATAAAAAAGCCTCCCGACATAAGAATCATCACTTCCAACATGTGATATATCTTATATTAGAAGGAAATCAAAAAACGTAAAGAGGAAAAATAAAAATGGGGCAGGGTTCAGGGTTAGCCCTTGGGGCGTGCTGCCCTTCGATTGTTTGCGAAAGAGGGGAGCGGGTTCTGTAGGTTCTACGGGTAGGGCGGGAAAGGTGCGGCGCTTTTCGTCATCCTGAGCGGAGAAAAAAGCTGTATGTTAGGGAAACGCTTATCTGAATAATGGCAGCTGAGTCGAAGGATCTAAGCGCCGCGGAGTTTTGATGGCGTTTCGCGACGTCGTCATTTCGAGCGCAAGCGAGAAATCTCTATGGCAGAACGCTCATTGCCTGATGTGAGACAGCACCAAGACATCGTTTTCCCCAAGCGCATACACGCTGATTCCCGCAGTGCAGTAGAGATCGAGGGCTGCGCTCGGGATGACGATGCCGGAGAAACCCAGTCACCAGTCACTGCTAATCCCCAGTCCCTAATCCCTAGCCACTTATCCCTGCTTTCAAACTTACAGCGCTTTTGATTTGTACGCCGCACCACAAACCTGAACCCGTCAACCTGAGCCCTGAACCTTCACTCCCCATTCATCCTTTTGATTTCAGCCAGCAGGTCCTCCGCTTCTTGGAGCGAAGCGGCTTCCCTGTCTTCATTTTCTACAAGGCTCATATCGATCGCCATGCCTTCGTGGAGGTCATCAAACCAGGCGGCGGGCAGCCGGATCTCCTCTTCCTCTTCCGTCAGGAAGACCGCCATCTTCTCCTCGATGCGGTCCAGTGTCAGTTCCTTTTTCATCTTAGCGCTCCTTTGTGATCTTGTAGCCGTCCCCCGTGGTGGTCAGGGTCAGCGTGCCGTCACGGTCGGTACGGTAAATGTGGACCTTGGCTTTTTCAAGCTTCGCCACGGTCGTCTTATGCGGATGTCCATAGTCATTGTTCAGTCCGCAGGAAATGAAAGCCTCCTTCGGTGAGACAGCCCGCAAAAAGTCCGGAGATGTCGACGTGCGGCTGCCGTGATGGCCGACCTTCAGCACATCGCTCTTGAGCGTCCCCCGGTCAGCGAGGATGGATGCTTCCTCCTCTTTTTCCGCATCGCCGGTGAACATCATGGAGAAATTGCCATAAGAGAGCCTGCCGACGATGGAATTGTTATTGAAGTCCGAATTTCCCTTCTGGTCCTTGATGACCTTGACCGGCCCGAGCACCTTGTAGGTGACGCCATCGAAGAAGGTAAGCGCATCGCCCGCTTTCAGTGCCTTATAAGGGATCTGGTTCGCCTTGATGGCTTTCAGATAATTCTTGTAAGACGCCGTGCCGGATGGCATGCCGTCATCATAGATGGCTTCGACCTTGAAATTTTTGAAAATGGCCTGCATCCCGCCCAGATGATCGGCATGCGGATGCGTGATCACGACCTTGGAGAGACTCTTCACGTGATACTTTTTCAGCAGTGCCACGATGGTATCACGGTGCTCGATGTCTCCGCTGTCGATCAGAACGAATTTTCCACCCTTCTCCAGCAGGCAGGCATCGCCCTGTCCGATATCGAGTATACGTACCGTGAGAGCCTTCCCGCTCTTCGCCTCACTGCTCTTCGCCTTCGAAGCCGCAGAGGACGAAGCTGCCGCGCCACCGCCGCAGCCCGCTGCCGCCAGTCCGACCGTAAGCGTGAGTACGATGGCCAGAAGGTATTTCCAGATCTGTTTGATGGATAACATATAAGTCTCCTTTTATAAAATAGGTGCAACGAGTTCAGTGTTTCCCTAATCCCTAGCTACCAGTCACTAGCCACTAGTCTCCAGTCACCATTTCCCTCGCCCTCGGCACCATCCTTGCCACATCGCTCGCAGTATAGCCGACAAGTGTCTCTCGCGCAAGGAGATCGCCTGAAAGGCCGTGAAGATAGACGCCGCAGATCGCAGCCGGCTCCGGATCCATCTCCTGCCCGACAAGAGCGGCAATGATCCCGGTCAGGGTATCGCCCATACCGCCTGTCGCCATGCCGGGATTTCCGGTTACATTCACATAAGCGAAGCCATCTTTCGCGGCGATGACGGTCGGCATGCCCTTCAGGACGAGCGTCACTCCCCGCTCCATCGCAAAAGCGATCGCACCATCGATGCGCTCTCTTTCCGCCTCAGCCGCCGTCCTTCCCGTCAGATGGGCGAATTCCCCCACATGCGGCGTCAGGATCAGCTGGCCGGGGCAGCGGGCGAGATCGATCTCCATCTCCTTCACCGCATACAGCGCATCTGCATCGACAATGATCGGCTTCCTCCAGCGTGTAAGGATCTCCTTCACGAAGCGCTGCGTCTCTGCGTCCCGGCCAAGCCCTGGGCCGATGGCGAGCACATCATAGGCCTCTGCCTTTTGGAGGACTTCCTCTGCCATGGCAGACGTGAAGAAATCCGAATCCCCCACGGACGAAACCATGAGCTCGGGCACCTTGCCCGCTATCACAGCCGCCGCCTTTGGCACAGTCACGACAGCCACCTTGCCGGCCCCGGCATGGAGCGCGCCCTGTCCGGCGAGGAGCGCCGCCCCCTCCATGCCGGCAGAGCCGGCGATGATGCCGATGAATCCATTCTTTCCTTTATGACACATGCGCTCCCTTAAAGGCAGCAGATTTCCCACCTCTCTCTCTTCGATAAGGCTCACGGGAAGAGAGCGGCCCACAGCCGCAGGGAGGCCGATCGCACTATAGAGCACCTTACCGCAGTACTCATGCCCCGGAGAAAGCACATGACAACGCTTGTACGACTCCAGCGCCACCGTGTAATCTGCCATGACGGCAAGCCCCATAGGCTCTCCCGTATCCGAAGACAGACCGCTCGGTACATCGACAGAGACCACCGACGCACGCGACGCATTCATCATCTCTATGACCTCGGCCTTCACGCCGCTGACCTCTCGGGAAAGCCCCGTACCGATCAGCGCATCCACGATGACATCCGCGCTTTCCAAAGGCGTCTCCCAGTCCGTATCCTCACTGACAGGGATGACCTGCACCCCCATTTTTTCAACGATCCGGCGATACAGACGTGCCGTTTCACTCATATGCGCCTCATTGCCGCACAAGAGTACCGCGACGCTTGCGGTCAGCGCGCACAAATACCTGGCGATGACGAAGCCGTCTCCGCCATTGTTGCCCGTCCCGCAGACCACCACCACAGACTTTCCCTTCCAATCAATCTCCGGCTGAATGAGCGATACCACATCGCTTCCTGCATTCTCCATCAGCACCGCTTCGGGAAATCCGTAGCTCTTCATCGCTTCCCTATCGAGCAAGCGCGACTCATCAGCCGTCGTGATGTACTTCATGATGACCTCCTGCCATGACGACCACCGTGATCGCCATCTCCTCTTCATGTGAAATAGAGATCGACATCTCCGTAATGCCAAGCTCTTCTGCCCGCTTGGCGAACGTCCCTGCGAGGTGAAGCATCGGCTGCCCCCACTCGCCCCAGGTCACATACGCATCTCGCCACGCCGAACCGAAGATGCCGATCCCGAGTGCCTTTCCAGCCGCTTCTCTCGCGCCCCAGAGCGCTGCATACGACTCCGCACGCTTTTTTCCTTTCTTCTCGCAATGCGCGATCTCCTCTTTCGTGAATATCTTCTCCGTGCGGCGGGGAAATTTCTCAAGGATCCGCTCCCACCGCGCGATCTTCACCAGATCTACACCGACAAACATAGCTCGTACCTCCTTTTGCTCTATTGTACTAAAGAGGGGGACAGGGTTCAAGGTTCAGGCTTAGACCGTAGGGCGTGCCGCCTCTGGATTGCATTTGAAAGCCTCGCTTGAATAAGAAATCAGAAATGAGAAATGCGAAATGGTGGTGCGGCGCGAAAAATAATGAAGCGCCGCAGAATTTTGATAGCGCTTCGCGGCGTTGTCATCCCGAGCGCAGCCGAGGGATCTCTACTGCACTGCGGTCAGTATCACATAGGCACTGGCCGGGAAACAACGCCTTGGTGCTGCGTATTTCTGCTTTCGCACATCCATCGTTTATCGGTCTGCAAAGAAAATTTCTCGCTTCGCTCGAAATGACGATACGCGAGAGTGACTCGTCACCCTGCGCCCCTGATCCCTAGACACTGGTCACTCATCCCTGCTTTCAAACCTTGGGGGATATCCCTTTTTCCCGTATCGTCATCGGAAGCGTTGCCGAGGGATCTTTCTTACACTGCGGTCAGTATCACATAGGCACTGGCCGGGAAACAACGCCTTGGTGCTGCGTATTTCTGCTTTCGCACATCCATCGTTTATCGGTCTGCAAAGAAAATTTCTCGCTTCGCTCGAAATGACGATACGCGAGAGTGACTCGTCACCCTGCGCCCCTAATCCCTAGCCACTGGCCACTCATCCCTGCTTTCAAACTTGCGGGTTAGCCTCTGGGGCGTGCCGTCTCTTGGCTACGAATGAAAGCCTCGCTTGCATGAGAAATAAGAAAGGTGGCGACCTCGCCGCTTTATATAAATAGCCTTCCCCTCGAGGGGAAAGTGCCCCGAAGGGGCGGATAGGGCACTGGCGGCATGAAAGAGAAGTGAGAAAATGCGTTTCAAGCAGGCGATTTATGGTAGCAGTCAAGCGACGTACCAGCCCCCTTGCCCCAACGACCTAGAAATCAAAATAAAAAATCCCACAGTCCTAAGACCATGGGATTTCTCTCTCGGAAAATTAAGCCTTTTCTTCCATCTTTTCCTTGTAAGCTTCTTTTGCTTCTTCTCTAGCTTCAGCAGCAGCTTCTTTAGCTTCTGCAGCTTTTTCAGCAACGATAGCAGCATTTACGTTTGCGTTCAGACGGGATTTTTTACGAGCAGCAGCATTCTTGTGGATCACGCCTTTTTTAGCAGCGCTGTCAATGATGCTTACAGCAGCACGAAAAGCTTCGTCTTTATTTTCAGAGTTAGCAGCAGCGACAGCCTTCTTGATAGCGCCGTGAATCTGGGATTTAACAGCAGCGTTAGCAGCTTTCTTAGCAGCGTCCTGTCTCATGCTTTTCATATTGGATTTAATCTGTGGCAATGGTTTCACCTCCCGTCTGCATTATTCATACCAAAGTATTTTATCATAAAGGACGAGTGATAGCAAGGTCGTTTGGAAAGAAAATTTAGAGAAACGTTTCCTGCAGGCTCTATGGGTGCAGCGCATGGTGCGGATATACGGCAAAATCCCTTTCCTCGCGCACGGCGCTTCTGTTCCTTTATGCGTTATGCACCATCTGCTCGCCTTCCTATAAAAAAGGACATGCGATCTCTCACACGTCCTTTTCATGCTCTTACAGCGTCAGCGCTCTTTCGAAATGTTCCTTCAGGACTTTGATAGAAGCCGCAAGTTCCGCATTTTCTTCCTCCGTCAGATGCAGCTCGATGATGTCTTCTACGCCATCCTTGCCGATCTTGACCGGTACAGAAGCGAAGCTGTCTTTGATGCCGTACGGGCCATCGAGGTATACAGAGACCGGCAGCACCTTGTGTTCATTGTGGTAGATCGCGCGGACCAGTTCTGCCGTTGCGGACGTGACACCGAATTCCGTGCAGCCCTTGGTCGTATTTTCCACATAGCCTTCACGGTGTACCTTTTCCAGGATGACATCCTTCGGATCCATCTTGTAAAGCTCCGGCTTTTCAGCGAGCAGTTCATCCAGCGTCTTGCCGGCGACCGTGACATGGCTCCATGGAATCATGCTGGAGTCCCCGTGTTCACCCAAGAGGTAGGCGGTGAGCGAGCGGCGGTTGATCTTCAGCTGGTCAGACAGTTGGTACTGCAGACGAGCGGAGTCAAGCGCCGTGCCGGAGCCGATGATCTTATTCTTCGGATAGTCCAGTTTGTACTGGATATATTCTGCGATGATATCGCATGGATTGGAGATCGAGATGATGATCCCGTCGAAGCCGGACTTTTCGATAAGCGGCAGGAATTCCTTCGTCGTCGCGATGCCGCCATCCATCATATCAAGGCGGGTCTGTCCCGGCAGACGAGGCTTGCCGGATGCATTGATCATGATGTCTGCATCCTTCATGTCATCGATCGTACCTGCATACGCTTCGAAATGATGCGGCTGGTAGCTGACCGCATCCATCAGGTCGAGGGATTCGCCCATCGCCTTGTCATTGTTCACGTCGTAGAAAACGACTTCATCCGCCAGCCCCTGTACCGCAAGCTGCAGTCCCAGATGAGAGCCGACATTGCCGGCACCGATGATTCCTACTTTTCTTGTCTTGATTGCCATATTCTTCTACACTCCTTTGCTTCATTTTCTGGCATTGATATAGAATTATCCCTATATGTCATTCTATCATGTGCTTATGAGATGACGTATGCATATTATACTACGGATCTTGAAAATTGAAAATAGAAAAGAACATCGCTATCACAAAAAGCCTCTCCTCATAGACGCCGCCGAGAGAGCTTTTCGTTGACCGCTCGCTGTTTCCTTCGCGAATGAAACGCCGTGATCCCAGAGTGTATGGAGTACGGCGTTTCCCGTTTTCCGATGCCCGCCGATTTCTTTCATGACCGCAAACGAAAAAGATTTCTCGCTTGCGCTCGAAATGACGGTATGGGGAAGCGATGCGGGGACACGACTCTCCCTCCTTCCTATGGAAGGAGGTGCCCCGAAGGGGCGGAGGTTGGCTCACGCAGCGGAATAAAAAGGAATGGAGAAGGAGCATTTTCTCATATCACCTTCCCAAGCACAGCCGAGGGCGCTTTTTTCGTTGACCGCTCGCTTTTCCCTTCGCGAATGAAACGCCGTGATCCCAAAGTGTATGGAGTACGGCGTTTCCCGTTTTCCGATGCCCGCCGATTTCTTTCATGACCGCAAACGAAAAAGATTTCTCGCTTGCGCTCGAAATGACGGTATGGGGAAGCGATGCGGGGACACGACTCTCCCTCCTTCCTATGGAAGGAGGTGCCCCGAAGGGGCGGAGGTTGGCTTCCCAAGCACCGCCGAGGGTGCTTTTTTCGTTTATCGCTCGCTTTTCCCTTCGCGAATGAAACGCCGTGATCCCAGAGTGTATGGAGTACGGCGTTTCCCGTTTTCCGATACCCTCCTGTTTCTTCTTGACCGCAAACGAAAAAGATTTCTCACTTTCGCTCGAAATGACACGCGTGAGAAGGTCGCCCCTCATCATCTTTCACACCACCACATAGAATTATGCCTCTGCGAAGTACTCTATCCTGCGCCTTTGTAAGACTATCCCTCCTCTCGTATCGTCATCCCGAGCGTAGCCGAGGGATCTTTGTTGCAATCCTCTTCCTCGCCAGTTCTGCTGATCCGTTTGCATGAAGCACCGTATCCCACATTCTTGGAGTATCAGGCTTCCCTTTTCCGTTCACACGCATACACCGTCTTACCGCAAACGAAAAAGATTTCTCGCTTGCGCTCGAAATGACGGTACGGGGAAAACGGTATTCTCGCATCGCTTCCTTTCCCACGCAGGAAAGGCTTTGTCTGTCGCCATTGGCCGAAGCAAGTCATTCTGCTGCTTATCAGAAATAAAAAAAGAGCACTGCCATCGGGCGATGCTCTTTTTGACCTTCTGTGCCTATCAAAAGTACTCGTTTCAAACGCGCAAGATCGTTCCTTCGGGCAAGTTCCGCAGAGCCGGTATCCTTATACCAGCTCTGCGAGCTCGAGGATAAGGGCGCGGCTCTTTTCCCAGCCGAGGCAGGGGTCGGTGATGGACTTGCCGTAGACGCCTTCGCCGATCTTCTGACTGCCATCTTCGATGTAGCTCTCGATCATGAGGCCTTTCACGGTGCCGGCAACGTCAGAGGAGTAGCGGCGGCTGGCCATGACGTCTTTGGCGATGCGGATCTGCTCCATGTATTTCTTGCCGGAGTTGTTATGGTTGCAGTCGACGACGATGGCGGGATTGGCGAGGGTACGTTCTCCATACAGGTCGAGGACCTTCTTCAGGTTCTCGTAGTGGTAGTTCGGCATGCTGGTGCCGAAGTGGTTCACATAGCCGCGGAGGATGGCATGGGCGAGCGGATTTCCTGTGGTGTGGACTTCCCAGCCGTGGAAGAGGAAGTCCTGCTCATTCTGCGCGGCTTCGATGGAGTTCATCATGACAGAGAGGTCGCCGGAGGTCGGATTCTTCATGCCGACAGGGATACCGGCGCCGCTTGCGATCATGCGGTGGAGCTGGTCCTCGACGGAACGCGCGCCGATCGCGCCGTAGGAGAGAAGATCAGAGAGGTAGCGGTGGTTTTCCGGGTAGAGGATCTCTTCGGCGCAGGTGAAGCCGGTCTCTTCGATGACGTGGACGTGCATGCGGCGGATGGCCTTGATGCCTTCCATCATGTTTTCATTGCCTTCGGGGTCCGGCTGGTGGAGCATGCCTTTGTATCCTTTACCGATGGTTCTCGGCTTATTCGTATAGACTCTTGGCACGATGAAGAGCTTGTCCTTCACTTCGTCTGCGACTTTCGCAAGGCGCATACAGTAGTCGAGGACGGCAGGCTCGTTATCAGCCGAGCAGGGGCCGATGATGAGGAGAAGTCTGTCGTCTTTGCCGGTCATGATGTCCTCGATGGCTTGGTCTCTTTCTGCTTTCAGCTTTCTGTATGGTGCGCGCAGCGGGATCTCCTGCTGCACTTCGATCGGTTCCGGCAATTTGCGGACGAATTTCATCTGTTCTTTCATAGGGTTGGCTCCTTTGGGTGGTAGGAAATCGGGTTCAGGGTTCAGGGGTAGCCCGGGGCGTGCCCTCCTTTGATTGTTTGCGAAAGAGGTTCAGCGGGTTCTATGGGTTCAAAGGGGGAATGTGCGGCGCTTTTCGTCATCCTGAGCGGAGAAAAAAGCTGTATGTTAGGGAAACGCTTATCTGAATAATGGCAGCTGAGTCGAAGGATCTAAGCGCCACGAATATATATGGGGCGATGTCCGAAAGTGAAATTTTAGTCACTAGTCACTCCTAATCCCTGCTTTCAAGCTTTTGAGAGTATCCCTTTCCCGTATCGTCATCGGAAGCGTAGCCGAGGGATCTTTCTAGGGAAACACTGCGGTCAGTATCACATAGGCACTCATACGGGAACGACGCCTCGGTGCTACGTATTTCTACTTTCAAACATCCTTCGTTTATCGTTCTGCAAAGAAGATTTCTCACTTCGCTCGAAATGACGATACGGAAGAGTCTAATGTCTCCTGGTCTCTTTGTCTCCTAGTCACTAGTCACTAGTCACTCAATTTCTCTATCTTAAACACATTGATCGTATCGACATCCGGGCAGCAGAAGAGGGCCGTGCCCTTCTCCACGCCGCGCTGGGGGATCTCGCCGCCGTAGCGAAGGATATCTACATAGGGGAAGGCGACGTGCATCGCCATGGGGCAGAGCTCTCCTCTGTCCTTGTCGAAATCCCACGAGTCCCCCACGCGATGACCGCGGTGACAGGGACAGGGGCCTTTGCGATCGATGAGCGTGATACGGATCTTCGGTCTTTTGGGCATCAGTCAAGCACCTCCAACGAATTTTCAATGGCGATCCCTTTGAAGGTGTCCTGGCTGTCCTTGTTCTTCATGATGAGGAGCTTCACCGCGCCCATCGCTTTCTCGACGGAGCGGATGAGCGGCTCGCCATTCAGGATCTCTCCCATGAAGATGGAGGAGAAAATATCGCCCGTTCCCGGGAAGCGGATCGGCACCATGGTAAAGGTACGGAGGAAATATTCGTCGCGCGCGGCATCATAGCCCGCGACAGCGTCTTCTCCATCGACCCTCGCGCTGGTGATGATGACCGAGCCTTGGCTCATGGCATGGAGCTTGTTCAAGAGTGCTTTCGCCTCTTCCCACGTGAGGCCTTCTGCCTTATACGTCGCGCCTGCGATGAGGGCGGCTTCCGTATAGTTCGGCACCATGTAATCCGCATTTCTCGCAAGCTCCCGCATTTCCTTCACGGTGTCTTCGGTAAGACCGTTGTAGAGATGCCCCTCGTCTCCCATGATGGGATCGACGAAGATCTTCGTCCCCGTCTTCCTCTTCTCGCAGCAGTAGGAGGAGAGCAGCTCCGCCTGCTCATGGGAAACGATGAAGCCCGTGGAGATCGCATCGAAGGTAAAGCCGAGCTCCTGCCAGACTTTGAGTGTGTTCCGCATGAAGTGCGTGGTGTCCTGAATTTCAAATTTCCCGTAGTCCAGTGTATTCGATACCAGTGCCGTCGGCAGATTGTAGGTGATATGGCCCATGTGCGCCAGGACCGGCATCATCGCCGCCAGTGCCACTTTGCCGTAGCCGGGAAGATCATTGACAAGAAGAATTTGTTTTCCCATTTGCGTCCCTCTTTTCTCCGCCATCGCGGATGTGATTTGCATTCCATTGTAACATAAAAGGTGTGCGATGGGCAGGGCTTAGCGGTGAGGGATTGGTAGACAGGGATTTGGGTTAACCGGTGGGACGTGTCGTCCTTTGATTGTGGGTGAAAGCACTGTTCGAATGAGAAATGAATGTGGCGCTTTCGCGCATCGATTCAGCCTTCCCCTCAAGGGGAAGGTGCCCCGAAGGGGCGGATAGGGTACCTGCGGTATGAAAGACGGCTGAGCCAAACAGGAAATGCGTCTGCAAACATAGTGGCTCTCACATAAGCACCCGAGCGCCGCTGGCGCGGTTCCCCGTCCCGACGGAAAGGGAAAATCATTCACAGCCAAAAAGCGCGCCCCGAATCACAGGAAGCGCGCTTTTGTTATGTTATGAAAGATGTATGGCGGCTACGGTCATCCCGTATCGTCCTAATCCCTAGGCTATTTCCCCATGATCTTCTCAGCAGCGCCCATGACGGCAAGGACGGCATGTTCGAAGGTGAGTGCGCCCTGGAAGTACATGATGTAGGGCGGACGGACCGGACCGTCAGCAGACATTTCGATCGTGGAACCCTGTACGAAGGTACCGGCTGCCATCAGGATGGGATCGACGTAGCCGGGCATCGGGCCGGGCACCGGGGTCGCATCGGAGTCGACAGGCGACCAGCTCTGGATGGCTTCGGCGAATCGGCACATGTTTTCTTCGCTGTTCAAAGCGACCGTCGTGATGAGATCCGTGCGGAGATGTCCCGGCTCCGGCGTCACGGCAAAGCCGAGCTTCTGGAAAACAGCGGCGCAGAATTCTGCCGCCATCACAGCCTGACGGGTCATGTGCGGCGCAAGGAAGAGGCCTTCAAAGAAAGGACGATAGGAAGCGGCGTAGGAGCCCATCTCGTCCCCGAGGCCGGGGACGGTGAGCTGGTGTGCGCAGCGCTCGACGAGGTCTTTTCTGCCGCAGATGTAGGCGCCGGTCGGTGCGAATCCGCCGCCGGCATTCTTGATGAGAGAGCCGGCAGTGATGTCTGCGCCAAGCTCGATCGGTTCCTCTTTGTTTGTAAATTCGCCGTAGCAGTTATCCACGAAGCAAATGGTCTTCGGGTTCTTTGCTTTGACGACGTCAATGATCTTCTTGATGTCTTCCGGGAAGAGGGAGTTCCTGAGGCTGTAACCGCGCGAACGCTGGATCTCTACGAGCTTGGTGTGCTCATCGACCATGGCTGCAATGCCTTCCAGATCATAGGTGTCGCCTTTGAGCGGCACTTCCTTGTAGTGGACGCCGCGGGACTTCAGATTTCCCGGAGCGTTGCCGGAAATGCCGATGACGCTCTGCATGGTGTCATAGGGAGTGCCGACGGCAGAGAGCATGGTATCGCCCGGTTCGAGGAGAGCGAGAAGGACGGTGCCTAAGGCATGGGTGCCGGAGACGAACTGCGGGCGGACGAGAGCGGCCTCGCATTTGAAAACGTCGCACCAGATTTCTTCGAGCTTGCCGCGGCCGGGATCATCGTAGCCATAGCCGTAGGACGGCGCGAAATGATAGGCAGAGAGGTGATGCTTACGGAAAGCCTCGAGGACTTTCTGCGTGTTGTAGAGGGAAATTTCTTCCATCTCATGAAAAACAGGCGCACAAAGTTCGAGCGCCTCGTTTTTGATCTGTTTCAGTTTTTTATCCATTGTTATTGTTTAGATCCTCTGAATTGTAGATATAGCGTGCTTGTAGATCAGCTGAGAGCGGTTTTCGCTGACCAAAAGCACGGTAAAGCTGTCGAAGGACTTCACTTTGCCCTTGAGCTGGACACCATTCATCAGGAAGATGCTGACTGGCACGTTTTCCTTTCTTGCTTCATTCAAAAATGTGTCCTGCAGATTCATTTTACCTTCCATCTTGTGATTCTCCTCTAACTTGTGAAATGACATAGGCTAAGATTTCCCTGTACCATATGTCTCCGTCTGATGGTGTTTTTTCCACCCAGTGAATATATGGCATTCGTCTGTACCAGGTCAGCTGTCTTTTGGCGAAGTGACGGGTATTCTTCTGGATCAGCTCCTCAGCTTCTTCCAGCGTGCGCTCGCCGCGAACCACAGGGATCATCTCGCGATAGCCGATGCCCTTCATGGCCTGGCAAGCTTCCGGGACGCCCGTTTCCAAAAGTGACCTGACTTCCTCTAAGAGTCCTGCTTCCATCATCTGGTGGACCCGCTTATTTATTTTATCATATAATATCGCCCTGTCCATAGCAATTCCCAAAACCGGGCCGTCATAGATCCGCGTGTGGGCTTTGCCCGCCTCTCTATCCTTGTTTCCGGAAGAGAGAAGCTCGAGCTTTCTCACCATGCGCTGCGGGTCGATCGGCACGTCTGCGCCCCGCTTTTGAAGCTCTTCGATGAGTGCTTCCTTCCCCTCTTCGGCAAGGAGATGCTCCCAGCGGCTCCTTCCCCCGACCTTGGGAAGAAATTCGTAGCCTTCCAAGAGCGACTGGATGTAGAGCCCCGTCCCGCCGACGACGATCGGGATACGGCCCTTCTCATTTTCTTCATGGATGATAGCCTTCGCTTTTTCCTGAAAATCCGCGGCTGAGTAGCTTTCCGTCGGCTCCAGGCAGTCCACGAGGAAATGGGGCACGCCCTCTGCCTCTTCCTTCGTCACCTTCGCTGTCCCGATATCCATGCGGCGGTACACCTGAAAGGCATCTCCGGAGATCACGACCGAGCCCAGCGCCTTTGCGAGGTACACGCCGAGCGCCGTCTTTCCTGAAGCCGTCGGGCCAAGGATGGTGATGAGTTTTTCTTTGGGCATGGTGAAGCTCCTTTCATGGTGAAATAGTAACTAGGGACTAGTGACTGGTGACTAGGGATTAGGGATTAGGGATGGTGGTGGCGGCTTCGCCGCGAATATGTATGGGGCAATGCCCAGGACTTGGAGACTTTAGAAGTCAGATATCAAATGTCAGATGTCTGACTTCTGATGTCTAATGTCTCCTAGTCTTTTAGTCTAATCCCTCATCTCTGCTTTCAAACTTCGGGGTTCGGGTTTAGCCCATGGGGCGTGGCGCCCTTTGATCGTTTACGAAAGAGGTTCAGCAGGTTCTATAGATTCAAAGGGGGTGTTGCGGCGCATTTCGTCATCCTGAGCGGAGAAAAACGTCGTATGTTAGAAAATAGATGATCTGAAACAGGAGAACTGAGTCGAAGGATCTAAGCGCCGCAAGGTACAGATAGTGGCGATGCCCAAAGTTAGTATTTAGTCACCAGTCACTCGAGGCTCCTAATCCCTAGCCACTAATCCCTAGCTACCAGTCACCGCTTCTCTATTACCCCATATGCGGTCGACTGGCCGCGCTTCATCCGGACATCAGTGAAGATGGGATCTCTGAAAATGCCCGCGAAGGGCCGCTCCTTCACGATGACCTTCCTCCGGCAGACGCGGAGAGCTTCTCGTAAGATCTCCGCCGTCAGGCTGTCATACACCGCTGCCGCTCGGAAGCCTTCCATATCATTTTCTCTGCGCTTCACCGGATGGCGGAACATGGGGTCAAAATAGATGACATCGTAGGCGTCATCCCTGCAGCCTGCCAGATACTCTCTATAGTCGGCATGGATCAGGTGGATCCGCCGGACGGCATCGGTGAGGCTCTCGTCTTTATCCTCGTAGCCTGCGATGCCGGCGCGCCCCACCTCATAGAGGATGGGGCTTTTTTCCAGCGCGGTCACACGCCCTCTGCCCGTCAAAAACCATGACATCGTACTCGAGTCCCCTGCCTGCCCGAAGGTGCAGTCGAGCACATCACAGGGGCCGTCCGCAGGAAGGAGAGCGCAGAGGCGGTCAGGATTTCCCTTTCGAAGCTGCGTGGTCCTTAGCACCGCCGTCCCCATATGGAAGCGGTACTCCTCGCCGTCAGACCAGTAAAGAGGGAGCTGCTTTCCGTAAATGAGGAAGCCGGAAAGCCCGGTCTCCCCCGTCATCTCTTCCAGCGTATCGCCGCGCGGAATGTAGGGAAATCCCAGCGCTTCTCCGCGCCGCTTCGCCTCTTTGATGATGGAGGAGTCCGCATGGCGGATGGTCGTGACGCCCGTCCTCATGGGCGTTTGAAGAGCCTTCCCAGCTCTTCGGGGGTGAATTTCACGATGGTCGGGCGGCCATGCGGGCAGACGAAGGGGCGGCTCGTGTGAAAGAGGTCGACAATGAGCTCTTTCATCTGCCGGATGTTCAAGGGATCTCCGCGCTTGATCGCACCGCGGCAGGCGGCATACGCCATCATACGATGACGCATCGTCTCCGGCGAAGGCACGTCCTTCTCATGGAAAGCGCGCGTGATGTCCTTCATCACACGGTCCATGTCCGCTTCCGAGAGATCCTCCGGACTTCCCGTGATGCGAATGACGTCCGGGCCTGCCTGCTCGAAGGTGATGCCAAGACGCGCCAGATCCGCCTCATGCTCTTCCAAGAGCGCGAGATCCTCAGGATCGGCATGGAGGAGATAAGGCACCAGAATATCCTGTACGGGAATGCCCTCTGCGCGCGCCGCCAGACGGTCATAGCGGACGCGCTCATGCGCCGCGTGCTGGTCGATGATGAAGAGATCCATCCCCCGCTGGCAGAGGATGAAGCACTTGGCGACCTGCCCCAAAGGGATGATCGGCTCTTCGGCCTTTGGCGCATCGAAAAGCACCTCGGGCGTGAGTGCTTCTTTTTCTTCGTGCGTTACGCCCGGGAAGACGGACTCCTTCGAGAAAAGTTTCTCTTTGGAGATCGAGGGCTCGAAGGGGATCTCCCGTCTTTCTCCTGCCGGCTTTCCCTGCGGATGCCAGGCGGGCATCGGACGCCGTTCTTCTGCTGCATAGGCTGTGCCCGGCTCTCCCCAGCGCGCGGGATCCTTTTCTTTTTCCGTGAGTCCGATGTCAGGCCCCACGGAGCGTGCTTCTTCCACCTTGACAGACGTCAGGTCAAAGTCGCTCTCCTTTGCCACCTGATGCCCCGGGTCTTTGATCATTTCGCGTGCGATCTCATCCGGCGTATCCTTGGTCGTCAGCGACTGAAGGACGCTGTGATAGACGAGGCGGAAGATGCTCTGCTCATCAGAGAATTTGATCTCCCGCTTCTGCGGATGCACATTCACATCGATCGACTCGGGAGCGACAGTGAAGGCGAGGACAAGGATCGGGTATCCATTCTTAGGAAGCAGCGAGTGATAGGCATTGTCGACAGCTTTCGACACCGCACTGCTCTCGACGACGCGGCGGTTGATGATGATCGTCTGGTATTGGCGGCTGCTCTTCAAAAGCGAAGGCTTGGAAATGAGCCCCGAAAGGATGCCCCTTTCGTTTTCGCCCGAGACTTCGAGCATCTCGCCAGCGGTCTTCGTGCCGTAGAGCGCAGACACGACATCAAGGAGCCGGCCGTTCCCCGGTGTCTCGATGACGGTGCGTCCGTTATTGATGAGGCGGAAGGAAATATCCGGATTCGCGAGTGCGAGCTTCCCCATCATCGTATTGATGCGGCTGGCCTCGGTCCGTTCGGATTTCAGGAATTTCTTCCGGGCCGGCACATTATAGAAGAGATCGCGCACTTCGATCGTCGTGCCGCCCGGTGCGCCGGTCGGCTTCACTTCGCTGACTGTCCCGCCCTCGACTTCGACGATCGTGCCCTCCACGTCTTCTTGGCGCCGGGTCGTGATGGCCGTGCGGGAGACGGCAGAAATGCTCGCCAGCGCCTCCCCGCGAAAGCCCAGCGAGGCGATGTGATAGATGTTATCCACCGTTGAGATCTTGCTCGTCGCATGACGCACGATGGAGAGCTTCGCATCTTCTGCCGACATGCCGCTGCCATTGTCCGTGACGCGGATGTAGGTAAGTCCGCCGTCCGCGATCTCCACCTCTATATCGCTCGCGCCGGCATCCACGGCATTTTCTACCATTTCCTTGACGGCGTTCACCGGACGCTCCACCACTTCACCGGCGGCGATCTGATTCGCCGTCACTTCATCGAGTACATGGATCAATGCCATCAGCGTCCCTCCTTCGCTTCGCGGCTCAGCCGGAATAAGATCTCCATCGCTTCGATCGGTGTCTTGCTCATGACATCCAGCCTTGCCAGCTCGTCAATGATGGGCGAGCTGAAAAGATCCATCGCGCCGGCGGCTGCTTGCGGCTTCTCCGGAGCGGGACGGCTCTTCCCATCCTCCTTCTCAAGCCCCAGAAGGATCTCATCAGCTCTGGCAAGCAGCGACTCGGGAAGCCCCGCGAGGCGTGCGACGTGGATCCCATAGCTCCGATCCGCCGAGCCCGGCACGATACGGCGCAGGAAGGTGATATCCTTCCCCCGTTCCTTGACGGATACCGTGTAATTTTTGATCCGCGGGCTTGTCTCTGCCATATCGGAAAGCTCATGGTAGTGCGTCGCAAAGAGCGTATAGCCGTGGATCTTCTGATCGATATACTCCACGACCGCCTTCGCGATGCTCATGCCATCATAGGTACTCGTGCCGCGTCCGATCTCATCCAGAATGATAAGACTGTTCTTCGTCGCATGCCTAAGGATGTAGGATACCTCCTGCATTTCCACCATGAAGGTACTCTGCCCCGTAGAAATGTCATCCGTCGCGCCGACGCGCGTGAAAATGCGATCGACCGGCGCGAAGACCGCACTCCTTGCGGGAATGAAAGAGCCCACCTGCGCCATGATGGTGAGGACAGCGACCTGACGCATGTAGGTCGACTTACCGGCCATATTCGGCCCCGTGATGACCAGGATCTCCTGATTCCGATGATTCAGCTCCGTATCATTCGGGACGAACATGTCTCTCTTCAAGGCATGCTCGACCATCGGATGACGGCCGTCTTTGATGGAAATATACCCATCCTTCGGGCTAATGATCGACGGACGGATGTAGCGGTCCTTGATCGCTGCCCGCGCAAGGCTGGCGAGGCAGTCCACCGCTGCGAGCGCGCGCGCCGTCTTCCGCATATCAGGGATCTCCGGACGGATTTCCGCCTTCACCGCCTGATAGATCTTGAGCTCGAGCTGCTCTGTTTTTTCTTTGGCAGAGAGCGCCTTCGTCTCGAACTCCTTCAATTCCGGCGTGATATAGCGCTCCGCATTCACGAGCGTCTGCTTTCTCACATAGTACGCAGGGACAGGGAGCTTATTCGCATTGGAGATCTCAAAATAGTATCCGAAGACATTATTGAAGCCGATCTTGAGCTTGATGCCCGTCTTTTCCTTTTCCTTCTCTTCCAGCTCTTGGATGTACTTCTGGCTGTTCTCCGACAGCGAGCGCACTTCATCCAGCTCGGCGGAGAAGCCTTCGCGGATGTACTTGCCGTCCTTGATGTTGCCCGTCCCGTTCTCATTCATCGCGCGGTCCAGAAGGTCAAAGACAGGGCCATGCGTCGAGAGCTGGCTGTTCAGCTTCTTCAAAAGCACCGAGCCTGCGCCGGAGAGGAGCTGCTTCACCTGCGGCACCGCGCGAAACGTCGCTTTGAGAGAGAGAAGGTCTTTGGGCGAAGTCGAATTCGCCTCGATGCGGGAAAGAATACGCTCGAAGTCAAAGACGCCGGAAAGCATCTCTTCCAGACGTGAAAGCTCCGTCATGTGCTGTGTCAGCTCCTCGATCGCCGACTGGCGCAGTATGATGCGATTCACATCCGTCAGCGGCCGCTCCAGAGAACGCTTCAAGAGGCGCGCGCCCATCGCTGTATGCGTATAGTCGAGAAGCTCTAAGAGCGTGCCGCGCCGCCCGCCGTCACGCATATTCCGCGTGATCTCCAGATTTCTAAGGCACTCCTCGGTGAGCGTCAGCGTATGATCCTCACGGATCGGCCGCGGATCATGGAAATCCGCCGCCTCCGAGCGCATGACCTCCTTGAGGTATCCGGAAAGAAGGGCGAAGGCCTTCTGCACATGGCGATTCTCTATAGACGCTGCCGCCGGTGGGATCGCGCTCTCGTCCTCATCATCCCTTCGCGTCAGGAGACAGGCCCCGAGGCGCGCCGCGGCGAAGCAGGAGAGCTTCTCATAGAAATCATCCGACACGAGACACACCGCTTCTGCGGGACTATATACCGACAGAAGGTCGAAGAAGGCATCCTGCTCCTTCTTCTTGTCCCAAGTCCCCCACCAGCACTCGCCCGTCGAGACATCGGCGAGCACAGCGGCGATCTCCTTGTCCGCCTCTAAGAGGTAAATGAGATAATTGTTCGACTTATCTGCGATGGAATTTTCAAAAAGGATCGTCCCCGGCGTGATGACACGGATGACATCCCGCTTGACCAGCCCCTTCGCCTTCTTCGGGTCTTCCAGCTGCTCGCAGATCGCTACCTTGTACCCCTTCTGGATCAGCCGATAAATATAGAGCTCTGCCGCATGGAAAGGCACCCCGCACATCGGTACGCGGCCATCCTGCCCTGCCGACTTCCCCGTCAGTGTCAGCTCCAGCTCATGCGATGCCGTCAGCGCATCGTCATAGAAAAGCTCATAGAAATCGCCCAGACGGTAAAAAAGCAGACAGTCCCGGTATTTCTCTTTGACTTCCTTATACTGTGCCATCAAGGGCGTTTTGGCCATGGTCTTGTTCCTTCTTTCTGGTCATTCTAATTTAGGCAAAAGGCATATATCTCCAAGTTAGGAGTGAGGAGTGAGGAGTGGTGGTGGCGGCGCACAAATGATATAGCGCCGCCAATTTATTTTTTTACGCTCTCAGCCGTCGTCTTTGTGATCGAGGCCAAGATGCGTTCCAACTCCCGCAAGTCCGTAGAAAGGGACTGGTAACTTTCCTCAGAAATATATCTGGCTTCCTGCAGCAGATCCAGCCAATACAGCGTCTCATTGCACTCTTTATACGCGATATACATTTTCATCAAAAACTCTTTTTTACTGATAGCATGCTCCGCTTCGATGACATTCGCTCCGATGCTCGTACCCGAACGACCTATCTGGTCAATGATAAAGTAAGGACTTTTATGCTGCGTAAGATACTGCACCAGTTTCATCACTCGGAGCGCAAGTTTCTTGCTTTTTACCACAATCAGGTTATCTACTTTCATTGAGCTCCTCCGTTATTCCACGTACACACCCAAAGGCAAGCCATATAGATATGGTTATCAGGAGAATGACGTTTCAGTATTACATGTAATGCGAGACGGCTTGCCTGCCTTCATTCCTCATTCCTAATTCCTCATTCCTAATTTTCCCCTCGAAACTACACCAATTTCCCCTTCAGCACCCACGTCTGGCCGACCTCGACTTTCGCTTCGAGCGTATCACCGACCTTGACGCCTTCCTGATACGGGAAAAGGATCATCTTATTGCCCGATGTACGTCCATACCAGACATTCTCCTGCTTCGACGGGCCTTCGACGATGATGGGATAGGTCTTGCCCTCCATCGCCTGATTCAGAGAAAGGCTCACCTCATTTTCCACATCCATCAGCTCCTGCAGGCGGCGGTGCTTCGTCTCCTCATCGATCTGATCCGTCATGCGCGCTGCGGGCGTGCCATTTCTCGGCGAATAAATGAATGTATATGCCGAATCAAAACGCACCTCTTTCAAAAGCGCGAGCGTCTCCTGATGCATCTCTTCCGTTTCTCCCGGGAACCCGGTGATGAGATCGGTCGTCAGCACGATGTCCGGCATCTTTTCACGAACGTAGGAAACAAGCTCCTTGAAATGCTCGATCGTATATCCGCGATTCATCTTCTTCAGCATTTCATTCGAGCCATGCTGCACAGGCAGATGCATATGACGCGCCACCTTCGGCGAATCCGCCATCGCATCCACCATATCGAATGTCATATCTCTCGGATGCGACGTCATATAGCGCACGCGCTCGATGCCATCCACCTTGTCGATCGCGCGGATCAGCGTCCCGAAGTCCGTCCCGTTTCTGAAATCAAGGCCATACGAATTCACATTCTGCCCGAGGAGCGTCACCTCTTTATAGCCTTCCTTCGCAAGCCCCTCTATCTCGCGCGAGATATCCTCCACGCTGCGGGACAGCTCACGGCCGCGTACATATGGCACGATGCAGTACGTGCAGAACTTGTTGCACCCCTGCATGATCGGGATCCATGCAAAGACATGGGACTTACGCACCGCACGAAGCTCGCTGTAGTCACTCACGCTGTGCGGATTCCTCTCCGTCTTCACCACATGACCGCCGCGCGCATCCTCCTTCGAAACGATCTCCTTCAAGTCATGGATATGGTACGGCCCGATGACGAAATCAATGATTGGCATGCGCTCGATGAGCTTGCCCTTATTCTCCTGTGCCATGCAGCCGGCGATCCCCAGAAGCAGATGCGGATTTTTATCCTTCAGCTTCTTGATCTCCCCGATCTTGCCATAGACCTTCTCCTCCGCATTCTGACGGATGCTGCAGGTATTCATGATGATGATATCTGCCTCTTCCATCGTCTCTGCCGGCACATATCCCAGCTCCTCCAGCTGTCCATTGATGCGCTCCGTGTCCGATTCATTCATTTGGCAGCCGTAGGTCAGGGTGAAGTACTTCTTTTCCATCATAATATATTTCCTTTATATAACAACTCACACGTATCCAAAATATCACTTTATTATAGCATACGAAGCATGAAAAATAAAAAATCCCGATGTCCGGAAATGGTATCCGGTCATCGGGATCAGGTTCGCCCACGGGGCATGCTGCCCTTTGATGGCATGCCAAAGAGGTTCAGCAGGTTCTATGGGTTCAAGAGGCTCAAAGGGGTTGGTGCGGTGCATCAAATCAGAAGCGCCGCGCAGTTTTCTATGGAAGCACTGATTAAATCGTTGTCAGATTGAATCAGAGTTTCCCTAATATACGGTATTCACGAAAGATGAGGCGTTTGAAAGAGGGGTGAGGAGGAGAGTGACTTGTGACTAGCGACTCTCTCGTATCGTCATTTCGAGCGCAAGCGAGAAATCTTTGTCATCCGCGGCCACGCGGTCGATGTTTGGAGATCCGAAGCAGAAAACCTTCGTGCATAGCCCTATTGATAAGGCGGCAAAATCGCCACCTTCATGCCTCTTATTGAGAAAAGTCCGCACGCAGCATCATGAGGCACCCCAGCTTCCGACTCTCTACTTCGCCGTCAGGTCCGCCGTCTTCGCACCGATGAGGGAGATCAGATCATCCGGCGAGAGCACCACCTGACGGCCGCGCTGGCCCGCACTGATGCTGATCGCCGCATGATGATGGCAGCTCTCATCGATGAAGGTCGGGAAGGCCTTCTTCATCCCGATCGGCGAGCAGCCGCCGCGCAGATACCCTGTAAGACCGGGAAGCTCCTTCACATGGATCATCTCTACGCTCTTGTTCCCGCTCACACGCGCTGCCGCCTTGAGATCGATCTCCTTCTCCGAAGGCAGACAGAAGACCACAGGACCGGTCTTGTCGCCATGCGTGACGATGGTCTTGAAGACCATGTCCGGATCATAGCCGAGCTCTGCCGCCGCATGCACGCCCGAGAGATCGTCCTCATCGTAGTCATAGGACTTCGTCTCGTAGGAGATCTTCTCTTTATCCAGAATGCGCATGACATTCGTTTTCTTTTCTTTCTTTGCCATAGTTTGCCTCTATTCATTGGGCAGCCCGGGACGCAGCGCCATCAGCTTCCCGATGCCTGACCGTTTCCCAGCGCACACCCATTTTCAAACAACAAAAAGCCGGAGCATCACGCTCCGGCTCATCATTCAAATTGGTGCCGAGGACCGGAATCGAACCGGTACGAATCTCACGATTCGAGGGATTTTAAGTCCCTTGCGTCTGCCAGTTCCGCCACCCCGGCAGGTCTATATGAATGTAATAGATTGTAATATGGAGGCGGCACCCAGAATCGAACTGGGGATAAAGGTTTTGCAGACCTCTGCCTTACCGCTTGGCTATGCCGCCATATGGAGCGGAAAACGGGACTCGAACCCGCGACCCCAACCTTGGCAAGGTTGTGCTCTACCACTGAGCTACTTCCGCGCTGGCGACCCGGATCAGATTTGAACTGACGATCTCCGCCGTGACAGGGCGGCATGTTAGACCACTACACCACCGGGCCGCACGTAAGTTACGCATATTAGTATATCCATCCATGGTACTTTTGTCAAGCACTTTTTGAAAAATGGTTGCCCTTGGTCGATAGGGGTGGCTGGGGACTGCGAACCCTCTCGCACCGTCATTTCGAGCGCAAGCGAGAAATCTTTGTCATTCGCGGTCAAAATGGTCAATGTTTGGAAGCCTCAAACGGGAAACCAGCTCTTCAAGAAACCTTCGGGCATCGCCATGATCGATACTCCGCGGTGCTTCTGATTTTTATGCGCCGGCCCTCTCCCTCTTGAACCTCTTGAACCCGCTGAACCTCGTTCACGCGCAGTCAAAGGGCGAAACGCCTTTCCCCTATTTTTCTACAGATGATACAATTCCGGTCTTCTGTCACGAAATACATTGATGCTCTCACGGATGCTCTGCAGTACGTCCGTATCGATCTCCGCCGTGGCCACCTGCTCCTTTTCACCCAGATGGAGCAATTCTTCCCCAAGAGGCGAGAGTAGCATGGAATTTCCACCGTACTGCGTGCTGCCGGCACGGCCGCATTCATTCACGGCGCAGAAAAACATCTGATTCTCGATCGCTCTGGCTTTAGAAAGTGTGATCCAGTGCTCCTTCCTTACGAGCGGCCAAGCAGCGGGGAGGAAAAACAGATCCACGCCCTGCAATGCTTCTGTCCGGATCAGCTCACAAAAGCGCACGTCGTAGCAGATCGCCATCGAGCAGGCGATCCCGTCCAGCGTAAAGTGGACAGTGGAAGAGCCGCCGGTATACGACTTCGTTTCTCCCATCGGGCTAAAGCCGTGGATCTTATCATAAGAGGCAACGACCTCGCCCTTGCGATCAAAGATATAGCTTCGATTGAAAACGCATCCATTTTCCAAAACGCTGACCGAGCCCGCCACGATATTGACGCCATGCTCCTTGGCAAAGGCTCCGAATACCTTTTTCGTCTGCACGCCATCTGCATCAGAAGCGGCATAGAGTGCGCTGTCCGGCGACGGAAAGAATCCGGTGTTTAACGTTTCCGGCAGGACAAGAATGTCCGGCTTGTCTTCCAGCGCAAGCTCCATCAGCTGCACGGCTTTTTCATAATTTCTTTCCACCTGTCCCAGCTCTACATCCATTTGAATCAGACTGATCTTTTCCTTCATAAAGCCTCCGCCCATCCTGTCACCCAAACGAACCATCGAATTTCATTCAATGTACCGCCTTCAGCTTTTCCTGTCAAGAAAAAAGACTCCCTCTTTCTCCCATCAAAAAAGCCGGAGGCAAAAGCCCCCGGCTCTTTTCTTATGCAGGACAGCTATGAGATAGTCACTCCCTGCCCCTTATGATTTTCTCAATCAGGCAGATCATTCCGAAGGACACGATGCGCCATGCCCACCGTGACCTCATTGAAATGAAGCACACCCACGCCGACGAAGATCGCAACGCAGAGATGCTCATTCCAGCGGGCGATACCGATCTTGCCGCCGACATTCATGCCGATCGCCATCGGCTTCACCTGCTCGATGGCAGACTCCATGGCTCCGACCACAGAGCCATCACCCACATGAGTATCAGAGATGACCTTCTGCCTTTGAGCAGCCACGATGGCAGACTCGAAGATCTTCGGAAGGATATCCAGAAATTTCCCGCCAAAGTTCACAGCGACAGCGCGGATGCCATCCTTCGCCAGCCTTTCCTTCAGCGCATTCTCATCTGCCCGCGTCTCGGTCAAAGACATGCGGAGCGCGGCCCGTGCGATATCAGCACTCTGGTATTCTTTGTAAGCCATCTCAGTTTTCCCGTTCTTTGATCTCGCGGATCAGGTTTGCAACGAACATTGGGAGAGACTGGGACCCCTGGTCGCCATTCTTTCTGCTTCTGACAGAAATGGTGTGACCCTTCATTTCCTGATCGCCCACGATGATCATGTACGGTACCTTCTCCATCTGCGCCTTGCGGATCTTGTAGCCCAGTGTTTCATTGGCCTCTTCCACTTCGACACGAATATCAGACTCGGACATAGCCGCTGCGACAGACTTCGCATATTCCAGATTCTTGTCCGTGACAGGGATGATCTTCGCCTGTACCGGAGCGATCCAGGTCGGGAAAGCCCCTGCATAGTGTTCGATCAGGATGCCGATGAAACGTTCCAGAGAGCCGTAGCCCGCACGGTGCAGCATGACTGCTCTGTGCTTTTCTCCATCTTCACCGATATAGTTCACATCGAAGCGTTCTGGCAGCTGCATATCCATCTGGATGGTGCCGCACTGCCAGGTACGTCCCAGAGAGTCCTGTACATGGAAATCGAGCTTCGGTCCATAGAAAGCACCGTCGCCTTCATTGATCTGGTACGGTACCCCCGCCGTCTCAATGGCTTCACGGAGCGCATTCGTGGAGATCTCCCACAGCTCATCACTGCCCATGGAGTTTTCCGGACGGGTAGAGAGTTCGACATGGTATTCCAGCCCGAAGACACCATACATCTTCTGATACATCGCCATACACTTGATGACTTCATCCTTCATCTGTTCCTGCGTCATGAAAATGTGCGCATCATCCTGCGTGAAGCAGCGAACGCGGAAGAGACCATGGAGCGCGCCCTTCAGCTCATGACGATGAACGAGGCCGAATTCACCGACACGCATCGGCAGATCTCTGTAAGAACGCTGCTGCGTCTTGAAGAACAGGATTCCGCCGGGGCAGTTCATCGGTTTGATCGCATAATCTTCCTCATCGATCTGGGTGAAGTACATATTTTCCTTGTAATGATCCCAGTGACCAGACTGCAGCCAGAGCTTCTTCGACAGGATGACCGGCGTCATGATCTCCACATAGCCGAATTCCTTGAAGAGCTCACGTTCATAATCCATCAGTTTATTTCTAAGGATCATGCCCTTCGGATGGAAGAACGGGAAGCCCGGGCCCTCTTCATGGAAGGAGAACAGATCGAGCTGCTTGCCGAGCTTTCTGTGATCGCGCTTCTCAGCCTCTGCACGGACGAAGAGATAGTGGTCAAGATCCTCCTTGCTGAAGAATGCCGTCGCATAGATACGCTGCAGCATCTTATTCTTGGAGTCGCCGCGCCAGTAAGCGCCAGCGACCGTCATCAGCTTGAACGTCTTCACCTTGCCGGTGGACTTCAGATGCGGGCCAGCGCAGAGATCCGTGAAGTCACCCTGTTCATAGAGAGAGATCGTTTCCTCTTCCGGCAGGTCTTCGATCAGCATGACCTTGTAATCCTGGCCTTTATCCTTGAAATACTGGAGCGCTTCATCGCGCGGCAGCACCTTCTTCACCAGCGGGATATTTTCCTTCGCGATCTTCGACATCTCCTTCTCGATCGCTGCGAAATCCTCCTGGCTGAAAACATGATCAGAGTCCAGATCATAGTAGAAGCCATCATCGATCGCCGGTCCGATAGCGAACTTCACGCCAGGGAACAGGTGCTGGATCGCCTGTGCCATCACATGGGACGCCGTATGACGCAGCGTGAAAAGACCTTCCGGATCCTCCTTCGTGAAGAATTCCACCTCTGCACCATCCACGATCGGATCGCGCAGATCCGTCAGCTCACCATTCACCTTCGCCACCAGCGCATTCTTGCCAAGGCTGTTGGAGATCGCCTTAGCTGCATCCGCCAGAGATACCGCGCTCTCGAACTCCTTCTCTTTTCCGTCTTTCAGACGAATCGTAATCATAGTATCTTCCTTTCTAAAAACAGACATTCACTGCTTGGGGACAGTGGCTTCCATTTTTGCTGCTTTCTGCTTGGCGCTGCCATTTCAGCCGCTTCGCAGGAAGCAACATGAAAGCAATAAAAAAACTTCCGTCCCTAAGGGACGAAAGTTGTATTCCGTGGTTCCACCCAAATCAGAGCTAAAGCTCCACTTGTCGGCCTGGTAACGAGGCCACCCGAGAAGATTTCGATCCCCCTGCTCCAGAGCGGTAATCAATCCCCCCACCATCTGCTCCCACCAGCCGCAGACTCTCTTTGCGTGTACCAAGGATCCATCATGTCTCTATCCTCACATGTATGGTCATACTATAGACTTCTTTTTTGCGTTTGTCAAGGGGAAGGTTGGAGACTATGAGACGAAAAGACATTAGACTTCAAACTTTCCGGCCATCTCAAAGCTTGAGTAAATCATTCTTTGCTTCCCAGCAGCATCTTCATATTCAAACGATAATGAAATGGCTTCTCATTTTTATCCACCAAATAATGAGCTTGCGGTATTTTACTCAGCCGACTTTTGATCGTAACACGAGTCTTATGCGTAGCCTCCATCAGCTGATCCATCGTGATTCCAATACCAGAGAACAAAGAAGCCTGCAGCAGCAGATAATAGATCGTTTTCGTCAACTCATCCTGTCCTGCCACCTTTTCATTCAGCTGCGCGGCAAAGCGTTTCAACTGCTCCTTTTTTCGCGAAAGTAAGGAAATCGTATCATCAAACGCCAGCGATATGAACTCCATAAATTGCAGGATAAATGGCGTCAAATCGCCTCGATTCCACTGACTATTCGTCTCCTCAAACATTTTGTAATATGCATTTTTTCGTTTGTTGATCTCCACAGATAGCTGCAATGCAATATACGGACTAAATTCCTGTGACAGATAATACGACACAATAAATCATCCCGTGCGGCCATTCCCATCATAAAACGGATGTATGTATTCAAAGAAATAGTGAAAAGCCGCCAGCCTGACCAAAAGCGGAATTTCTGCCGCCTGAAGAATAGACAACGCCTGATCCATCGCATCTATGATCGCCTGCTCCGGCATAAGTCCCTCATGCTTTACCCGATTTGTCTGACTGGTAATTTCCACAGGAGCTTTTCTGAAAATAATCCCATCCGGTGCATGCGCTGGATTCTCCTGTACCACCTCTGCCAAAGCAACGGCATATATTCCATAGCGATAGCACACCTCCTATCCCAGTGATAAAACTCCTGCTTTTTATCACAACCATGCAAAAGACCGTCCTGCTATCTGATGTCTACCGTCTCTTAGTCTCAACATCTCAAAACTTAAACGTCTCTTTCAGCCCCAGCCACTTCTGATCCTTATCTGACAGAGTAAGAGGCGTGCCATCGGCCATAGTATAGCCTTCTGCCGCGGGAGAGCCATTGTACTCACCTCTGAGCTCCGACCACTCGATCCCGATATCCGGATCATTCCACGCCATGCCGCCCTCATCATTCGGATGCCAGAAGTCATTCACCTTATAGCAGAATTCTGCTACATCCGACAGTACCAGGAAACCGTGGGCGAAGCCCTCCGGGATGAGGAACTGCTTCTTATTTTCTTCTGTCAGCTCAACGCCATACCATTTCCCATAGGTGACAGAATCCGCACGAAGGTCGACGGCCACATCGAAAACCCTTCCTTTGACCGCACGCACGAGCTTGCACTGCGGATAATGCTTCTGAAAATGCAGCCCGCGCAGCACGCCTTTCGTGCTCATGCTCTGGTTATCTTGGACGAACTGGATGTGAAATCCAGCCTCTTCCATATCTTTCTGGTTATACGTCTCCATGAAATAGCCACGCGCATCCCCATGAACAGCCGGCTCTATGATGCAGAGGCCTTCGATGCCTCCCACATTTTTTGTGACTTTGATCTGACCCATCGTATTCTTGTCCTTTCATTGACTCCATGCTAAAAAGAGCTGCTGACTATTGCTGCCAACAGCCCGCCTTTTTATTTCTCGCCGATCTCCATCAGGTATCTTTTCAGCGCATCTCGCCAGTCCGGCAGGCGATGAAAACCTGCCGCATCCAGACTCTTCTTGCTAAGGCGGCTGTTTTTCGGCCGCTGGGCTCTGGTCGGATAGGCTTCTGTCGGGATCGGATGCACCTCACAGGAAATCTTCGCTTCCTTGAAAATCACCGTCGCAAAATCAGCCCAGCAGGTTATGCCTTCATTCGTTGCGTGATAGACGCCATACTTTTCCGTCTCGATCATATCACAGATGAGTGGCGCAAGATCCGCCGTGTAGGTCGGAGAGCCCCACTGGTCAGCGACCACATTCAGTTCCTTCCGTTCCTTGCCAAGCCTCAGCATCGTCTTGATGAAATTGTTCCCATTCTTGCCAAAGACCCAGGAAATACGAATGATGAAATACTTCCGGAGGAGCATCTGCACCGCCTGTTCGCCGAAGAGCTTTGTCATCCCATACATATTGACTGGAAATTTTTCCGCATCTACCTCGAAGGGCAGATTTCCTTCCCCGCCGAACACATAGTCCGTGCTGATGTACACCATCTTCGCATCGATGTCTTTCGCTGCTTTCGCAATAGCCAGTGTCCCATCCGCATTGACCGCCATACATACATCTGACTCGTCTTCCGCCTTATCCACCGCGGTATATGCCGCGCAGTGGATGATCACATCCGGATGATAGGCGTGGATGACCTCCTCCACCTGCTTCGCATCCGTCAGATCCATGTCTTTCGAGCTGACATCCTTATGCCCGATCCCGCGCCGCGTAAGTTCTGCTGCGACATCATAACCAAGCTGCCCCGTCACGCCTGTCACTAATACCTTCATACTCGCCCATACCTCTCACCGATTTCCATACATTTTTTCGTAGTACTTTTGGTATTCTCCGCTCACGATCTCTTGCCACCATTCCTTATGCGTCAGATACCACTCGATCGTCTTTTTGATACCGTCTGCGAATTTTGTCTCCGGCAGCCAGCCCAGCTCCCCGTGGATCTTCGCCGGATCGATGGCATAGCGGCGGTCATGGCCTTTGCGGTCCTGTACATATGTGATGAGGCTCTCCGGTTTTCCCAGCGCCTCACAGATGAGCTTCACGATATCGATATTTCCCATCTCATTGTGCCCGCCGATATTATACACCTCACCCACACGGCCATGCTGCAGAATGAGATCGATGGCCTTGCAGTGATCCTCCACATACAGCCAGTCACGCACATTCTTTCCATCTCCATAGACCGGAAGCGGCTTATCCGCGAGTGCATTCGCGATCATGAGCGGGATCAGCTTCTCGGGAAACTGATACGGTCCGTAGTTATTGCTGCAGCGGGAGATCGTCACCGGCAGCCCATACGTCCGGTGATACGCCCCCACCAGAAGATCCGCGCTCGCCTTCGAGCTGCTGTACGGCGAGCTCGTATGGAGCGGCGTCTTCTCCGTGAAGAAGAGCTCCGGCCTGTCCAGCGGCAGATCCCCATACACCTCATCCGTCGACACCTGATGATACCGCTCGATGCCATACTTCCGACACGCATCCATCAGGACTGCTGTACCGATGATATTCGTCTCGAGAAAAATCTCCGGATTTGCGATCGAGCGATCCACATGCGACTCCGCCGCGAAATTCACGACCACATCCGGATGCTCCTCTTCAAAGAGCCCATAGACTGCTGGCCTGTCACAGATATCCATCTTTACGAAGCGGAAATTCGGAAGACCCATCACGCCCTTCAGCGTCGACAGATTCCCCGCATACGTCAGTTTATCCAGACAGACGATGCGGTCTTCCGGATGCGCCTTCAGCATATGAAAAATAAAATTCGAGCCGATAAATCCGGCCCCGCCGGTTACAATGATGGTCATGTAATTATCCCTTTCTTGCACATATTATCTTAAGACGTTGCATCTATCATGCAATCTGCATAAAAAGCAAATTTAAATAAATGAGCATACAGTATCTTCGCCATCCTTGGAATGCTGATGGTTAAGAAAATGGTAAGCGGCAATGCATTTGTCTTTCCCATTGGGGAAATGCTGGCGGCAACAAGGACTTGGAACAGGGACTTGGCATCAATTATTCTATGCGAATTTTCCCTTCCACGACCTTCATAAGATACTGCCCATACGGACTCTTGCCATACTCTTTCGCACTCTCCGCGAGTGCCGCCTTATCGATCCAGCCATTTACGTAGGCGATCTCTTCCGGCATGGAGATGTGGATGCCGGCGCGGGTTTCTACGGAGCGGACAAATTCAGTGGCTTCGTAGAGGGAGTCCATCGTGCCGGTATCGAGCCATGCGTAGCCGCGGCCTAGGGTGACTACATCAGATTTCCCTTCCCTAAATAAATTTTATTGAGATCCGTGATCTCGAGCTCTCCACGAGCTGATGGTTTCACCTGTTTGGCGTACTCGCAGACATTCTTATCATAGAAATAGAGCCCTGTCACGGCGTAATTCGATTTCGGATGTGCCGGCTTTTCCTCGATAGACTTTGCCCGACCTGCTTCATCGAAATCGATGACACCGAAACGTTCCGGATCATCGACATAATAACCGAAGACGGTAGCACCTTCCGTGCGTACCGCGGCTTCCTTCAGATACTTCGTCAAACCAGCTCCATAGAAAATATTGTCCCCCAGAATCATGGCACAGGATTCCCCGCCAATAAACTCTTCTCCAAGGATAAAACCTGGGCCAGACCATCCGGAGAGGGCTGCACCTTGTAAGACAAATGAACGCCAAACCGTGAACCATCTCCCAGAAGACGCTCAAAATTCGGCAGATCCTGGGGCGTGGAAATAATCAGAATATCCCGCATTCCCGCCAGCATCAGCGTGGAAAGAGGATAAAAAATCATTGGCTTGTCATAAATAGGAAGCAGCTGCTTCGATGTCACCCTGGTTAATGGATAAAGCCTTGTGCCGGAACCTCCGGCGAGAATAATACCTTTCATCTTACACCTCCTAGCATGATAATTCATACGCTATGGTAATAGATACTTGCTATATTTTCAACATAATTCATTTGAATCGTAACGTTAGCGTCATTGTCAATAAAATACGGCAATAATACTTTGCATACATATGTGATGAATCTAACGTGTAACGCAATTTACATCCTTACAATCCTTGTGATTTTCTCCACTATTTTTCCACCTTTCTATTTCCTCTTTTATTCTACAGATTTCGGCTGGATAAAGTTGTCTTTCATCATACGCCTGCTCCATTTCTGCATTCACCTGTTTTTCTAATTCTGTAGAATAAGATTTATTGCTGATTTTCTTCAGAATTCTATCAATAATTTTCTGGTTCGGAAAAATAGCCTCCGACTCCGTACATTTGATGGAAACTCCTGGCTTTTTCTCTTTTGCAACCTCTTTCATCTGTATGATCTCCTCATTTTTTTTAATAAATGTGGTAATCGCCCGGATATCTTCTTTCCAAGTATTAGAACTCAAATCGTTCGATTTTTTTGCTGCGTCTGCAACCATCTTTTCCAAAAATTGAATAAGTTTTTTGATATGTCCATCCTTAAACTCACTCTCATAATCAATGCCCCAAGAAAATTGTCTATCAAGATATCCGAATTCCATGAGCTTACCTACATAATGATCAAAGAAGTTCCAGTATGCCTTATATAGATTAAAATTTCCCTCACTTTGCAATGAATTAAAGGCTTTCAACACTTCAACAATAGTATCATTCGATTCCAGACTAAAAGTATTCATGATATCAATCAATTCCGTATCAATCGGTTTATTTCCCCATATGAAGAAAACAAAATGAATAAACTTTATCCAAGTCTTCTTATTTCGCCTCTGATAAGAGAATGCCTTAACCAAATCATATAAATAATCATGTCCTATTAAATTAATGGTACGATTATCTTTAAATATCTGTCCCGAATACAAGTCATAGCAAAATCTTTCCCAATCTTTTTCCCATTTGTCTTCAGGGCAATTCAGCACATCTTTTATAAATTTATTCACGCAAGCTTCAGCATCTGAGTATTCAGATCGTCCATTCTGTAGAAGATTCCAAATCAAATGATTGCACCTATTACGTTTCTCACGGGCTGCTTCCACTCTTGCCCAATCATCCACATTGAGCTGCCTGCCATTATCAGAATTCCTAAATGACTTTCCTTTTAAAACTTCATAATCATCTATGCAATAAGAAAACATGTTGTAAATGGTGAGTACCCACTTATTCTCTTCCTTCTCCAAATCCTCTATCAAATCTTTATCTGAGTCTTTATTCAACGCCTCGCGATACACGTCTTTAATGTTCATTTGCCTCTCATTCACAACAAGTGGTATGCAATCATCTAAGTCTTGTCCAGCTTTTAGTCGTTCATAGTATTTGTATAAGAAATGCTTGATATATAAAAATGCCACAACGGTTTTAGCCTTTAATTCATCATAGCCCAAAGACTTAGAATTTCTGTCTATAGACGATTTTTCAAATACATTTTTCATTTCTATTAAAAAACTTTTGATACATCGAATAGGCAATTTTTCTTCATCTAAATTTATAGCTTGCCTGGTTTTTCCCAAAAGAATAAAGCCGGATCTGAAAATCGTCATTTCATTTATCAAAGACTTTAGATTTTCGTTAGTTATTACGTTATTTACAATCTTCTTGTTCACTGCCTCCATGCCCAATTCATCCCACAAATAAGACACAAGCTTCGTAAAGGAAATTTCAGTCAAATTCATTTCAACAGGAATATATTTTTCTAAATACTCCTGAGAAATACCAGCAAAATACTTCCTGTCATATTCATAAATCACCCGGATTGAATTTCCAGCCAGAAGCTCGGAAACAGCCAAGATTTTTTTCACAGCATCTTCCTGATTCACTCTCTCTAAATCTTCGAAAACGATCAGCACCTTTTTCGGCAAATGGCCAACTTCCTCCTTGAGACCCTCAAATACCGATGTACTGCCAGTCTCATTACCACGGAAATAATGATACACTAAACGCCCCCAGATACTCTTACCCAAAGTATTCAGAACTTCGGAAGCGTAAAAAGAAAAAATATGATGTCTTATTAGCAACTCATCAAGCTTGGAAATCAAAACTTTGTCAAACTCATCATACTGATATGCAAGAGCCTCTATCTTGATAATAAAGTATTGCTTCTTGATTTCTGGAAGATCACAAAAATGATCTACCACAAAAGACTTCCCGTTTCCCCAGGAAGAATGAATGCCAAGAATTCGCGTTTCCTTCAACAATACTTTAATTCGTTCAATATCATATTCGTGTTCCTTAAATATGACTGGCCCTCTGTTTCCACTTTCTTCGCTTTCTCTTTCTGGTTCTTCCTTCTCTGCCTCTTCTGCACTATTATCATTTGACATTTTTACTTTTTTGTCTTCTATAATGCTTTCTCTTACTTCTGCATTTTTCTTCTCTATATCGTTTTCTTTTAGATCCCTTTTCTCTACATGCTTCTCATGATCTTTTCCCTCTTGAACAGCACCGATACTTTTGGCATTATTTACAGCTGCCTTCTCCTGTATAAATTTACAGGCAAATATAGTCTCTAACGCTAAAGCCAAAACCAATATTTTCATAATTATGGATATGGCCGGGATATTAAGATTTAACAATTGGGAAATAAAAATAGTTATATCAAAATTTTTATTCACCATAAAACTCAGAAGATAAGCTACCCAGTTCCCCAATACACCAGCAAACACCGCTCTATGGAACCTGTAATTACACGAACGATTAAAAAAATAAAGCAGCACGCCCCAAATAAGGTCAAGTACTAGCAAGTATTCCCCAAACGAAATAGTAATGCTTTGGAAGATAACAAAAGAAATGAGAAATACTATAATTTCTTTTAACACATAAAATTCCATAAACATCAACTCCATCAAAAGCTGTACTGCATACAATCATTAAACTATAACACATTAAGAGATATCAGCCTCATCCATCAGACCAGACTCAACCTTTATGTTATATGCTATAGTATCGACAAAAGCCACAGTTTTAAAATGAACCACTATATATATTTACCAGATACGCATAAGAAATGATCCTATGGAGCGGCGGAATCAAAAAGAGGACCAACTTCCTATCCCCATCCTTTCTAGAAAGATAAAAAAGTAGTGTAACCGGGAAAATCATAGTGAAATTAAGGGATTCATAAATTCTGGGCATAGCAATGGCAAATTTAGAAATGATAAATAGCAAATAATGGGAGATGCCGTGAAACATAACGATGTCAGCAGATATCTTTCGGTAATTAGCTTCTATCGATTTCCTTCCACCACTTCGTGGTTCCCCATGGATAGGAAGAAAATAAATTTTATAATTCATAGCTTCCATTCCACGCAAGCAGTAGCAGAGAAATTATTAGTTGCATGACGTTTCTCTCATTAAATCCATTGATTATCATAAGTATCATAAGAAAAAGGCAGGGTGGAGAATTTCATTTTACATTTCTAACCTTTTTACCAAAATGACCTGCTCCATATACGCCAAGCGCAAGCCATTCATTTAGTAATGTTTTTGTATTTTTAGTAAGCATAGAGAGCCAAATCAGATATAGCCCTGTTCTGGACAAAAATTCATCAAGCAGATCCTTACGCAAAACGAGAACATCATATTCCTTATCAATCAAAGAAACGTCATATGCTGCCAATCTTTTATCACTATCATAAAAATAGCCATCATATTTCCCCTGTGTTAGATGAAGTTCATTGATAAGCTTTCTGGAAGGCACCCGCCAGGAAATCGAGGCCTCCTTAGACGCATCCCATTCAGTTTCCCACAGAAAATTATGTTCTGCATATTTGAGCCTCAATTGATTTCCTCTTATATTTCCTTTTAAGTGAAATTCTTCGGAGATGTCTTCCTCAATCGTTTTACAGCTGGGAGCCCAGGGGTACTCTCTATTAAAAATCGAATAAACGGTATGCGGCCATATCAGATCACGCACATCATTAACTAATATCTGATCAAAATTTTCCATCAAGAAGTCTCCCCCATCTTTAGAAAGAAAATATGCATAACTGTTTTTCCCAACTGACAGTTCACTGTTTCCCCTGACTACCACTGACTTATGAGATGCCGATCCAAGACATACCCACTCATCTCCCGAATCATCCTTCAAAAATAAGGTATCTTCGAACCTATCATAAGAGAAACTTATATCCTGAAACCATTTTTGCACACTTTTCTTATCAGAAATATCAACAGCATACATTGCCTGCTCTATTGCGTCATTGATTTCATCAATTTGAGGAAATACCGGCGCATCCCCACATTTCATAAAATTTTCATTAATAGTAGGATCAAAATCTCTGACATATGGATCCCATGGTCCATTATAAGCTAATGGATATCCATCATAAGAGCGCATCTTACGGTGATCAGAAATCAGAGCCATGACGTGATAAAAGACAATCCATTGATACTTTTTGCCAATCCGTTCAATTTTTAAAGGATTAATTCCCCAATGAAATACCTGCGCATCATATTTCCCAAAATATTCATCATCATAGCCAAGCTTCTTCACGATATAGTAAATAGCATAGTTGTACATATCTTTAAGATTCACTTCAAACGCATGAATCTTATACTGGAATACATATCTCCCAAAGTCTCCATAAAGCCTACCCATATTTTCCAAACGCATAGAGGAAAGTATCCGTCCCAGTCCGGGCCTGCTGTCTATGTCCTTTGAGAAATCGATTTCGTCATCACTGATTTCAGGAATGACATCCGTCTGATAAGGCGGCCGAACTTTATTCATATCAATAATTCCCTCATAGTCAGGATTCTCCAGGATGAATTTTTCGATAATCAGCCTTGCATAATCCCTCAGAAGTATATCCGGATAGACCTTCTCCTTATTAAAAACACTTTGATACACATACTCTGCCAAGTATCTATATGTATCTACTTCCTGCATCATCTTCTTGCAGCAAGCGCCAAATACAATGCCATATAGACGCTGGAGCACATATGGATCATTAACATCCTGGAATTTCTGCAGTAAAATGATGCAAAATTCAAAATGTTCCTTTAAAATTTCTACCATAGCCTTGGAAACATGATCCCTCAGCCTGCGATTCGAAGAAGTCAAAAACCATCCCAAAAGAGTAAGAATCAATCCAGTCTGTTCGGGAACATTCGAAAGAATCAGTTTCCCATGAGTATACATATCAATAATTTGCATTAACCGCTCGTTAGTATCTGCAAATGCTGAACCATTGATATAAAGAGTCCACATGTAATCTCGTCTATTCATCTTCATCGGTAGCAGGATGGAATGAAGGAAATCGGCATTTAAAGGGTTCTTTGGCTTCACACTATTTGCAATGAGCATATGCCATAAATCAGACAGCCTAAATGGATACCGTTTCACAAGTTGAAAGACTTCATCTCCTGACACATTGCTGCCCGTTCTCCATTCAAAAGATCTTAGATACTCGGAGAATACATTCCCCTTATCTTCCTCCGAAATCAGGCAGTCAATAACATCAATGCATTCTTCATGATATTTTTGTGAATATAAAGCGCATACATAGGTAAATAATCCAATATCCGCGAAATTGGATAATTCTCCATTCTTAATGCCTAATACCTGGTCTATCAAATGTGACCGGATTTCTTGTCTTCCATGATGATTTATAATTACTTTTGCACAAAAATAATCATTCATCTGATCATAAACAAAAGCATATTTCTCGTCGTCATTGGCATCTAAAAATTTTAGCAGAATGTTTTCGTTAACCATCTGGTTAACAAATACCATTGCAGGAATCCCATACTTTCCCCAAAAATCCAGTCGGTAAAGATCATCCTCATTTATGAATTTTACATGAGTATCCATGAATTTAGCCGCTAATTCCAAAAGAAAGAGTTCGACAATATTACAATCATCACTAAGTCCGGAAAGCATAGGCATGCTCTTAAAATTTTTAATATGCCTTGTTATCTTTTCAGTTAGCCTGTCATAAAGCTCCGGTAAGCTCACCTCACTTTTACTTTTATCATATGTTTGGCAATAGAGTGCCAAAAAGAGAGGATTCATCATTTCTAACGCAAAGCATTCTAAAGGTACAAATTGAATATGATAGTAATTCAAGAATTCTGATATAGCGGAAAGGCCATTACTCTCAAATCCACAATGTTCAATAGTTAAAATCGTTCCTTTATTAATCTCATCTAATACATACGAAGCCAGAAGTCGTTTTTCGTATTCCGTTCGATAAGTAAAAGCCATCTTAACAAAGGGCTGCGCATTTATCAAATCAATTATGGAAATGAGCCCTTTTTCCCATAACTGCTGATTCCCGGTTTCATTGAGAGCATCGATAAAAACAAGAACAATTTGATGACTTTTCTCTCCAATAGCATTCAATATTTTAATCAAATCCTCGAAGGATACACGTGCTCTCAAATTATCTAAAATCTGCTTTTCAATCGGATCATCAGAGCAGTATATTCCACCTGCAATTGTAAGGACGGTTCGTCCAGCATCCAGCAGTTTACGGGTCTCAAATGCCAAAAGTTGAGATTTCCCAGTACCTGCCTTCCCGCGAATGGCCAGGACCTTACCATTGAGAAGATTATTTTCCCAATCTGAGACCATTAACCCCTCTGCCAGGTTTTGCAATTCTGTTAACCTTTGGACCTTTTGCCACTTGTTTATCTCACCAGTTTCCATTCTTTTACCGTTCGACGATGCATCAGATATTTCTTTCTTTAAGCAATCAATCTTGTTCTTAATTTCACCGTATTCCTTTCGCATGAAACCATCAACAATCTTTTTCCATTGACCAGCACCATCCAGAGTGTCCAACGTCACATCTGCCAAGGAGGAGACTTTCCCTTTCAACTTACGTAAAAAACTGATTTCAAAAGGGTCATAAGTATGCCAGAAATCGATTCTTTCCAGCGTATCGCTCTTCTTATTATTAAGCAGCCTCACTGCATTTTCGTCACGAACAAACAGAGACAGCTCATTCGAATAAGTAGTAACCACATTAAACTGACTATTATACCTTTCCTTTATGATTTTGAGTGTCTCCTCAGACTTTTCACGAATCCAATCCTCATTTACACCGGCCTGATTGAAATAATAAGCCGCCAGGTTATTACACTTTCCCCTTACTAAATCTAAAATAGCCTGATCTGTTACAAGCTCAAGCTCGATATCTTTAGATTTTAAAATGCTGCGTGTTTCCTTAAGACTGTTAGCTTTCAGTGGTTTATTGCAATACAAATAAACGGTATCCACCTGGCCTGCATAGTGAGCAATGATTTCATCTGCACTATGTTCTATCTGTCTATAATTCGCTCTGTTTTCAAAGAATTTGACCTGAAATCCGATTTTCTTACTACTGTTCCCATCATATATCGGATCCGCTTCCAAACCAGGATTATTAGGATTACAATGAAGATGGTTATGATAATTTCCTGCTAAAAATTCATGCTCAAATAATTGCCGGCACAAATCCTCAAAACGGAACTGGATTCCTCGAGAATCACGGTTTGCTGTCCTGAATGTGTCCCAATTAATTTCCATAATGATTCTCCCTTACGAAAATAGACCGGATTTAAGTTACAAACTTCATAAGTCAGCCAAGAGCCCACCACAAGCATCCTTAGATAATGTCAGAGCTCTAATCGCTTCATTTCATTTTTTACCATACCAATAATCTGCTGCAGGCTTTTCCTATGAACCAGCACAAACACCACATATGCAACGCTATATAACGTCATACATAGGAAACTGTCAAACATCCAGCCGCTAACAATGAAAATGCCACACATCAGCAGGTCTTCCAGCATATCCATCTTCAAATCCAGCCCAAGAAGCTTCGTCACATGATACTCTGCCAGCATGCACCGGAATGCGTAAGCCAAGACAATGGAAAAAACTGCTGCGTCCAGATTATGCCATATTCCTACAGTAACAATGGTAACAATCAATGAAAATACCACACTCACCACGTTGATTTCCAGCATAAGGAACTCCCTCCTCATGCTTTTCAGATATGTATTTATCAAAAGAGTTACTTTACTCTCAAATACGTACACAGGGAAAAGCGCACTCATGTATATCAAGCTGTCCGCATACTTCGGAAGCCACCAGTCAAGAATACATTTCAGTGGATAATAGCCTATCAGCGCTGCAAAAAGGATAATGTCCAACATATTGCGGATAACCGCATAGGCACTTGCCCTCTGCCCCTCGTCCATCCGCTTTACAATAGGGAAAAATACAACACTTACAGAATTGATAAAAACCATAAGGAAATTAGATACGCCCAGTGTCAAAGAAACCTTACCGAAAGTCGCCACATCCCACCCCATGGAAATCCCGTAGCGCACAATACCGATAATCAGCATACTAGCAATATTAGCCAGCATCAGCTTACTGCCTACCAGCAGATTCTCTCCAGCTTCTGCCAGTACCTGCTTCAAGGGATAAAAGCGAGGCCGCAGCAGACGGCGGCATAAATATACACCTGCCAAGCTAATGCCAACCACCGAAAACAGCTTAGCATAATACATATACCGGAATTCATTCCAATGGAAAACAAGGAGGAAAAACACCACGGCAAAGAAGAATACAACCTGCTCCGTCAGAAGGAGCTTGGCGTAATCTTTAATCTGGTTAGTAATCTGCATGATGAAATTACACAGATTGTTGAAATTGACCAAAGGAGCCAGCCAGACTAAGGTGGGCTGGTATATTCAACTTCACAAAGTCCTTTGAAATATAATCGTTCCCTTGCGGAAAAATGTGGTTTGCTCTTAGTATATGCCTGCACTGATTTTCAAACTCTGTAGAAGCAAAAATAATCAGTGCTCTGAGCCGATGCCCATAACAGCATAAATTACGATTGGCTGGTTCTATATAGGAAAATATAGCAATTATTTTTTGAAAAAGCAGAAATAATGCCTGATCTTCATCTTCGTTTTCAAAAGATGTGTATTGGAGTCCCTGCTACAGTTCCTTATATGTATATAGTCCCGGCCTCCAGATGGAAGGATGTGCAACTCCAACATCTTCGTACCTGGACTGAATGTCATCCGCTCCGAATCGATTGACCACCCACTGTATCAATGAAGTTCCTTCTTTTCCCCTTCTATTATAGTAAGCCCTGGGGAAATAGTATACAGACCTTCTCCTCTACCATACATATGAACATAGAAATCACCGTCTTCATAAGCAAATCCCAACGGGCATTCTTCATTTAGCCGACTATTCGGAACCCAGTTAGGTAAAGTAATTTTCGTATTACGATAACAGATGGCCTTCATTACTACCACCTCCTCAAATGACACAGTACCTTACAACACTCGCCATTTTGAGCAAAGCCGAGAAATTTTCCTCACCATGCAGCCTGCCATAAGTGAAATATACGCTGCAAAGCACACGGCCTATCTGAAGTCTGTCTGTAAAAGGATATTACAATCTTTCCCTCTACCAAGGCTTAATATCAGTGTATCTTCTTTAAAATAGCCTGAATTTTCTCTCGTTCTGATTGATTCATGGCAAAGGCATATACTATTGCCACATATAAGACTGTATACATTGCTGCCTTCAAAACGAAAGGCACTATTCCTCTTTGAGGCAAAAGGTATATATTGGCAACATATCCTATAACGAGACATACACCTGTAACCAGAGATATTCTGCCTATCTGTCTCCAGAAGGAAGCGATGGCCAGACGGATTTCCTTTGCATAATACCAGTTCATAATAAATCCATTTCCCACAATCATGGAAATACCGGTAGCCACTGCACAGCCAATACCACCATATTTGATTCCCAGTGGGATAGCGAGGAGAAGATTCAAAGCCCCTGTGAGAAAATAAATACGAGCGCGGAAGTCATAACAGTTCATGGCCTGCATAATGGCAAGACCTATGTTTTGTATCAAATCTACTGTAAATGGAAGAATAATGAGAAGAGTAATGGTATAAGAGTCTTCAAACCCGGGTCCTGCCCATAAGGCAATAAACTGTTTTCCGAAAATAATAAAGCCCGTTGCCACCAGGGCCAGAAGATAATACTGCCATCTTCCAATCTGAATAAAGAGCTCAGAAAGGTTGCTGATGGGCTCCTTCCTAGCCACCATGCCGGTAACATGAGGAAGATACACACCGGAAATGGCTGTGGAAAGAGCCATATAGTTCATATAAATCAGGGAAGCAATAGAGTATACCGCCACCGCCGCTGTCCCGCTGATAATTCCCAAGATAATCTGATTCGTTTTCCAGAAGACCTGGTCAATCAGGGACACAGCAAAAACGCTCAAAGCCAATTTCTTGAACTCTGAGAAAAGCTCATGGTTCCAATAATGAAAATGAAATTTCACATGAAGGTCATGGAAACAATAATATACTCTTGCCCCACTGAGAACCAGATTCAGAACCGTCTGCACAGTTGCCACAGAAAAGGCGCTGGGATGCTGTTGTAGCACAAGTACGACAAGAACTGGCTGCATGACCAGCTGAATAGTCTCCATCCCTTTTAAAAAGAAAAACCGCTCATGGGCATTAATGACGGAACGAAAAACCATGGTAGATAAAGTAATGACAATATTCAAAAGTAAAAGCAGGAAAATCTGCTTTGCCTCCCCCACCTCGGCTGCCGTCATACTGTTTCCGAAGGCATCTCCCAAGAAACAGTAGCATACCCCGCCGATCAGTAACACCACCACCATGACCAGCCCGTAGCAACGGAGAGAAACGGCCAGGATATTTTCCATTCCTCGATAATCTTTTAATGCCTTATACTTCGTATAAAAACGAATCACCGTAGCTGACAGGCCAAAATCCATCACACTAAAATAGGCAATGAGTGAGCCCATGAGCTGGTAAAGCCCGTACTCACTTTTCCCAATGTAGTGTAAAAGAATTGGGACATAAATAAAGCCCAGTACCGCATTAAGGAGAATATTGGTATAACTTAAAAGGATGCCTATTTTAAGTTCATTCATTCATAGACCTTTCCCTACCGAAAGCCACTGCATAAGAGAGCCCCAGAAGCAGCCATACAGCATACATCAGATTCAAACTGCCATTACACCCCGCCATCATAGACGAAATCAAGGCGAGCATCATCATCATAGCCGTCAGATCCTTGCGAATCACCCATTTTTTCAATAGTCTCAAGAGTACATAAGCAAAAGGAAACAAAAAAGTACCCAAGCCCAAAATACCTGTACTAGAGAAACGGCTGACAAACTCATTCATAGCGTCTGGCATAGAGTAACCAGCCGCCATCGGACCACGCTCCTCCTGATACCGTATCCAAGAAGAAATTTCCCCATTTGCTGCTTCCTCGGGTGTGAAATTATCAGCCACATAAACACCAGTGAGTCCTTTCCCCACGCCCAACAGCGGATGCTGCAACCCAGTTCGGAAATGTGCCTTCAAAAGTCCATATCTAGCACCATTACTGCGCTTATTATTGGAAGCCAGACTCACCAGATTATCCTCAAGTGTCCGCTGAACCACAGACTGCGCTTGATTGGCGCGGCTTAACGAAGTGGTCTTTACAAAGGAAACATATCCGACAAAACCAATCGTCACACATACAATCAGTACAGCGAACTTCTTCAGTAATTCATATTGTCTTCCCCCAAAAATCAGACACACCAGAAGTAACAGCATACCCGCCAGCATAGCGTAGGCTGTTCTTGCCTTAGTCATAAATACGAGAAAAGCCATCACCATCGTTAAAGGCAGTGCCGCCCTCCTATTTGTGTCAGCCTGAATATAGCCATACCAGATTAGTGGCAATCCAAAAGCTATATAATTCCCTACATGCGATGGCTCCGGAAATACCAATCTCAGCTGCCCCTTCCAAAGAAGCGGAGGCCACCAGCCATGGTTCGTCACAATTGGATGAATGTAAGGATTAATAAACGACAAGATTTCCTTTGCCGTTTCATTTCCTGCGAGATACAGCACCTCTACAATGGCATAAACCAAAAGAACACAGCAAGAACAAGTTACCGCTCTTACTGCCAGTCTCAACGCTTGAGACCATTCATCTTTATACCAAGCATACACCAGATACGCTCCACCCAGACACCAAAAAGCCTCGAGCAGGACTCCTTTGATTTCTCGTGCAATGAGCCATACCTGCATGAGATGCTTTTGCTCCACGAAAATCCCATGCGCCTGCAAAAAGCTCATCACTTTCGGTAATTTCTCGATCTGATCCGCCGGGCCATTCAGTATCAGATCATAATAAGGATAATCGATGAGTCCCACTATGGTTGCCAGCATCATCATTCCTACAAATATAGCAGCATACTTGCAGAAGACTTTAAAGTCCACGAATACATTGCGATAGCGATACTGGCAATAAAAGCTGTATATAAATGCTGCCATCAAAGGGTAGAACTCCAGTTTCCCACCTACCGGACCACCGATAAAATTCATCTGTATCGGCTTCGGTACACTATCGAAAATCAATACAAATACCATCAAGAAAAAGAGCGTATTGCGGACTCGTTTATTCAAATTCCTGTCCTCCACATCATATTCTCGTATCAAAATCAACCATCTATCAAATGATTACATCAAAACGCATGATAAGCAACTCATTTTGGGGCAAGAGCAGACTTTCCCCAGTTATATGCACCTGTTATAAGTTTCAATAATGAAACAGGAAGCACGCAAACCATAAGTTTCATCTTCATCCAGCATCCGACTCGGGCTCGGCAAAACATACCCCGCCCAGACAAAATCTTTCCTCGTACCATTCTGCCCGCCAATTCATCTCGCTTATCTACGCTGCGAATCCCCTGAATACAGTAACGCACCAGCCTCGGGATATACTGCCGGCATAGCAACACCTGTCGGGTTTCCGCGCCAGCGCCAGTCATGCATCGTTCTAAAACCTCAAGATCGTCCACCTTTTTATAGACACCATAGCTGTTTACTGCACTGTCCGGACGTTGGAAATAATGGTACGCCGGCAAATACAGATACAGATACAGTCCATCATTCACCTCAGTAAACTGAAAAGAAAGTATAAATCCTCTCCATAAATGATATTCTCATCAAATCTAACCATTTTACAACCATTTGCCATTTCATAAAAAGCCCGATTTCCATCCAGATACAGGTCAGGCGATGGAGAAAATTTACAGATCACATGCCCTTCTCCATCGTCCTTCACATAATTATTCATCAATAACTTTGGCTGTATTCTTTTCAAAACAGGGACTGCTTTCTGAAAATAATCTACATTCAGCCAGTCATCGCTATCTACAAAGCAGAGTTACTCTCCGTTTGCCATGTCGATTCCCACATTACGCGCTGAGCTTACACCGCCATTGGCTTTATGCACCACACGAATACGCCCATCTTCTTCGGTCAGCTCATCACAGATAGCACCTCTCCAATCCGAGCTTCCATCATCCACTAGAATAATTTTGATTTCGCCATAAGTCTGTTCCAGGAAGGAGAAAACACACCGTCTCAAATATCTCTCTACATTATACACCGGTACAATAACACTGATCAGCATACCGGCACACTTTCATGTGACGGTACTGTTGGTTTGTCAAACATATGTTACACCGTGCTTGATGAAATCATGGAGTGTATCTTTTGGAGATTTCCATCCAGACGGTCGCATTGGGAATAGGAAGATGGTTTTCTGCGATGTACGAGAGACAGTCTTTTATCACCTGTGCGCCTTTTGCCACTGACAGGCTTCCGATCAGTCCGACGTGGATAGTTTCTCGTTGCGAATGGATAAGCTCTGGATTTTCTCTCATCCGGATAGTATCCAGCGGGAAATAACGCTGCACGCGCTCCTTCATATCCTTGCTCGGGACAAGGATCAAGCTTGCCTCTTTCAGATAATCCAGCCAGCAGTTTCTCCAAGAGGAGATCTGTTTTACCTGGCATCCCATCGTCGGCGAAGTAAATTCACGGCGCTCGAGGCAGGCATTGCAGTCAGCCTCTCCTCTTTCTCCGCAGTACATGTCATGTTCATCCGTCAGCTTGATAAAAGGACAGATGAAATAGTAATCATGCATTGTCACGACCAGTGGCACATGCAGCGCCCGATGAAGTGTCTTCATCCAAGGCTCAGCATCGAGAAGGTGCTCGACATGGATCATCCCTACATTCGCTGCTTTCAAAAGCTGCAGAAGACGGCAGCCGTCTTCATCCCAAAAGCGGATGACATGCTGCACTTTTCCTTCTTTGTAGAAATAAACTTTACTCAGGCGTCGAAAGGTCTGTATAAAAAGAACGTCCTCCCCTTGGTGGCTCCACTCTCTCGCCATCTCAAAAGCATGGCGAGGCGTTCCGCCGCCGGAGACATTGGTCATAATGATGGCTATGGCAGTTTTCATTGATTGACTCCGTTGCTCATCATAAGCATCGGAACTCATTCATCTGCCGATTAAAACGTTGATCACATCATCACTTTGAATCAGCACATGCCCTGCTTCTGCTTATGACAATAGTATACGTATACCGGATACAAGAAGCCACTGTTATAGCAAATTTGCACGAGCCTGCGTTTCCACGTGTCGGCACGCTTCATTGCGCCTGCCACATTCCTGATTTCTTCCGCTCTTCTTTGAAAAGCAGAGTAATCATTTCCTTCCCCTTTCAGTCGGCAAAAGGTGCCAAGGGCAGCAGAAATAGCGTCACTCATCAGCTCATCCCGATGTTGAATTTTTTTGCTTTCTGCAAAAGCCCGCTCTTTTTTTATCTTTTCTAACTCAGAGCGAAACGCTTTTTCTGTCTTCTCGAAGCTTAAATGAATGACGTCCTGATCAGGCACATAGTCGCAAGTATAAATCGACTCAGAGGCTATGCCGTAATGTTCCAGATGGCTATAGTATTCGATATTAAAAACACGATCCTCGCTGTAACTCATATCCTCATTGAACCGGATATGATTGTCTTTTATTGACATGCAGCGATACAATTTATTACATACCCCCCCCGAAATTTTCTGCAGAGCATAGTAGTCATTGTATATAGTCCCATTTGGACAATATGCATTCATATTATATTTTTCTTCCTTCCCTTCTGTTTTTACCACAAGAGAGCCAACAACCAGAGCCAATTCCCCATTTTCTGTTTTTTCAAGAAGATGCTCTATATAAGACGTATTGATGTAATCATCACTGTCCACGAAGATGACATATTCTCCCGTCGCATGATCCAGTCCATAATTCCGACTATAGCTCACACCATGGTTGATATTATGAAATACTCTCACTCGAGAATCCACTCTGCCATAGTGATCACAAATAAGACCAGTCCCATCTTGACTGCCATCATCCACAAGAATCAATTCCAGATCCCCATGAGTCTGCGTCAGGATGGAGTCAATACATCTTCGAATAGTCTTTTCCCGATTGAAAACGGGGACAATTACACTCACAAGTTTATTCATACACTATATCCTTCCTCTGTCGCCAGGTAGCCTCCCTACTCGATCCGTATCTTCCCCTCCACGACCTTCAGGAGATACTGTCCATACGGGCTCTTGCCATACTCTTTCGCACTTTCTGCCAAAGCTGCCTTATCGATCCAGCCGTTCACGTAGGCGATTTCTTCCGGCATGGAGATGTGGATGCCGGCGCGGGTTTCTACGGAGCGGACAAATTCAGTGGCTTCGTAGAGGGAGTCCATCGTGCCAGTATCGAGCCAGGCGTAGCCGCGGCCCAGGGTGACTACGTTCAGATTTCCTTTTTCAAGATAGATCTTATTGAGATCTGTGATCTCAAGCTCGCCTCTCGCGGAGGGCTTCACCTGCTTCGCGTATTCACAGACATTCTGGTCATAGAAATAGAGACCTGTCACAGCGTAGTTCGACTTTGGATGGGCAGGTTTCTCCTCGATGGACTTGGCACGCCCTTCTTCGTCGAAGTCGATGACGCCGAAGCGCTCCGGATCGTCGACGTAGTAGCCGAAAACCGTGGCACCTTCCGTGCGGGAGGCGGCTTCTTTCAAGTACTTTGTGAGGCCTGCGCCGTAGAAGATGTTATCCCCCAATATCATCGCGCAGGACTCACCACCAATGAACTCTTCCCCAAGAATAAAGGCCTGGGCCAGACCGTCAGGAGAAGGCTGCACCTTGTAGGACAAATGAATGCCGAATCGAGAACCATCACCCAGAAGACGCTCAAAATTCGGCAGATCCTGGGGAGTGGAAATAATCAGAATATCCCGTATTCCCGCAAGCATCAAAGTAGAAAGCGGATAAAAAATCATGGGCTTGTCATAAATAGGAAGCAGCTGCTTCGATGTCACCCTGGTTAACGGATAAAGCCTTGTGCCGGAACCTCCGGCGAGAATAATACCTTTCATAAAAATATGTTCCTTCCTTTAGGTAAGTTTAATGAGTGGAATGCAGAAATGCTATATGTAATAGCATCTCCTGTAAAGCCTTAATTATTTAGCTTGACTAACTAATTTCATAATGGATTTCATTAACTTGCTTTAGTCTGACTCCATTGCACTCAAAAAGAAATGGTTCGAAAATGCCCAAATTGAAACCACCGGAATGCATTACGCTTCGGTATTTAATTCCTTGAAACATCTACTGTCCATTAATAGTAATACTCTTAATAAAATCTGCTATATACTGTGTCGGCACATAGTCAAGGGCAGAGTCTGAATACCTGACAGATTTACTCGTCCCATAAAAGCACATAAATTTCCATAAACATATCATTCAAAAAACAGATGAACGTATTGTAATACTCTATCAATCTTTACTTCCCATTATTTTGTAAGATGATGGGGAACCGCTGAAACAGAAGCCGCCAATCTTTCTCTTTCTTCCTTATAAATTTGATTTGCAAATTCCTCAATTTTATGTGTAATCCACATATAGGCAGTAGTACCTTCTGAATAATCAGCTTCTGCGTACATGTCAACGCGTCCATCTTCACGAAGTTTTTCTACCTGATTGAGGGCTTCCTGATTACCATGTGGATATACCGCAAACGTAGCACCGCCAAATTTTTTCACTACGGAGAACGCCGGTACATCACTAGGCCCATCAGCAATATAAATCATATGGTTGAACTTTACGCGTCTTGAACTTTCCTGTACTTTAGCATTGACATCAATTTCCGGATGCAACGGAATTCCTTTATTTATTTCAAATAAAGCCCGCGTTTTACTGGTATTGTCAATCGTAAAACCAATGTCCCTCAGCTCTGCTTCTTGTGTTTCAGGATTAATTTCATCAATGAGCTCGCAACCCCATATCCCCTTGACCCATTTTTTCTTCCAAAGATCCGTGCCTTCCAGAATTTTACGCATACCTGTACTGATAACATAATTCTCAACTTTGATATTATACTCTTGGTACTTAGCGCTATATTCACTGTGCTGAAGAAACTCATTAGTGAATTTAATAAGGTCGATCGCTCCAGGATAGAAATGCTGCATAGGACCATAGGACTTCAGCTTTTCATTATTAAGCCCTTTGAATCGGCCATCTCTCACATATTCCAATATGTGGTTGAGGTAAATAGTATCTTTATTAACCAGTATCCCCTTCTCTTTATACTTCTAACGTTTTATCAAAATCCCATATCACCGCAATGACATTAGCCATATAAGGCACCCTCCCTTTAAGTTAAGAAAAGAAATTGTATAATATTTTACGGGCAGCCAAGCCGTAATAGATAAGCACTTTCATTAGAAATCTCTGCATGAAGTTTATTCGCTCATAATTAGCATAAAAATAATACCTAGACTTAAATAATTGTGCTGTTTTTCCATATCGTTTAATAGATTTATCAATGGATACTGAGTGATTATGAAAATATGAAATATCTGTATCTATAATCATTCTGTAGCCTAATTTCAAAAACTTTTTCCCTAAAATCTGCTCTTCGTAATACAAGAAAACACGGTCATCTAAGCCATGAATATTCTTATACGCCGCTACATCAATAGCAAATAATGATCCCGGTATCCATTCCACCTGAATGATTCCATGGTTCGGTAAAACAAAGTCATTATGAAAGTGCACAAATTGCTTTAAAAGAACCGTACATAATAACAACTCCTGCCAATAGCTGTTTATCTTTCTATTCCTAACAAAAGATGGATCTGCTGGCATATCCATGTATCCGGAAGCTGCCTGTGCATTCCAATTTATCATATCCTGTACAATACGAATAAGAAATGCCTCGGTAAATTCTACATCAGGATTTGCAATGACTAAGATATCCACCATATATTTATCAATTAGGTAAAATGCTCCATAGTTATTACCATAGGAGTAGCCTCCATTTTTATCGGACTGAATAACATCCACCTTGTCCCCGGCCAATGATTTCAGCTGCCGGAATGAACCATCGGGAGACAGATTATCAACAATGACGATATGATCAATTGCGGAATAGTTCCGGATCTGCTTCAGAATGTGTAATGTAGATGATGCATCATTATAATTCAGAATTACAATTCCAACCTTTTTTGGCTAATCACTAATTTTCCTCCAATCTTTTCGTCTGCACATCTTGCTTCCAGTATAGCATCCCGGGTTGCTTCCAGATAGCCATACTTCCACTTTAAATCCGGTTCCAGGTAAGCGCCTTCTGCCCATTCATTCCAGGCGTTGATGAAAATAATCCTGTCATCAATTGTATCATTCATCTTTGTTTCCCGAATGATATCAATTAGCCACTGTTTATACAAATCTGGAGTCGAGCCATCAAGAATAAGTCCTCGATTCTTTTTTCGTGCTGTATTATCCCATAATGGAGATAATGCACGATAAAGTCCCTTTTTCTTTAATTGAAAATATCGTTTGTTTTCCACAAAATCTTTGTAATCATAGACTTTCCCTAAGAATTTATCACATACAAACTGCTTACTCTCAGTGATAACATTCATCAGACGCATTTGTGGCCCTGGTGCAAATTCCGCAGCAGCATCAAAACCAAGTGCCTTATAATCAGCACTATAGTCTTCTGCTTTATCTGACCGAATGTCCCCGATAATATAAAGTTCCAAACCTGTATTTTTATAAACATACTGTCTCCAGTATTCTAAAACTTCCTGGGGATGCGGAACGTCGAGAGGTCTATATACGGTCAATACAGGCTTACCATTAATGCGTATGTAATTGTCATATGTAAAAATTTCTACACATGATTTTATGAATTTCTTATAGCTATCAATGCTCTTATTCTGTATCATCAAAGGCACATTTGAACTGCCTTCCCACTGTTTAGTCCAAGTCTCATTTACCCAACAGATATTGAATGGAAAATGAATCGTTTTGTCATTTATGAACTCATTAAAAGGCAAGTCCAAAAGCCTTTCTCCATCAAACCAGTAATAATAAAAAGAAAAGCCATAGATACCATAAAAACGAGCTAATTCAATTTGCCGATAAATATTGTCTTTTATACGTAAATCATAAAATCCCAGTTCGCCAGGAAGCCTGGGCTGATACTGGCCTACATATTGAGGATAGGATTTCGTAATATTGGTCCATTCCGTAGATCCCCGTCCCCACCATTTTTCATTATGAGCATCCGGATAATACTGTGGAAGATAATAAGCAATGAGTTTGGGATCATCATCCTGCAGCTTTATGAGTGGCTTTCTAGGATAATCAATAGAAAAGCTATTACTTAAATCCTGCGTAGCTAAAAGTTCCTGAACATACTGTCCAAGCACATCATCCGAATGAATGCCTTTTGCTTCACCCTTAATTTTCCCTTTTAGATAATAAAAGATTTCTTGCTTTTCAGCGTCAGACAATAACGGAAGCTGCCAGAAAAGTGACTTTAATGATTCAAATAAAGGCATAATCTATTTTCTCCTAACTAGGTGAATAATTATTTATATCTTCGCTGCCTAACTGCATTCCAAACTTTACCCATAATGTTAAATGAAAGGACTACGCTGCAGAAAGATACAAGTTTTACTTGTAGTTCAGCATTCCTGTCTTTAAGAATATCTATTAGATCATTTCTAATGAGTTCTCTGTAGTGGCTTCGCTCTCCAGCTTGCTGCGGCTGATCTAAATTATTTAATGCTGCTAACAATGCCATCTTCCAAAATCCAGCTTTGGTGACAACATATCCTGCTTCTTTAAATCTTCTATATCTCTCACCAGCGATGTGAGCTGCTATCAGCCTTTTCTGCATACTAACATGATTTACAAGGCTTTCTTTTCTTCGAACATAATAATATAGACAATCTGGTATAGCTACGATATTATTTGCAAGTAAGGCAATATTTGTTGTCATCCCATAGTCTTCAAAAATAATAGCATTTTCATCAAACTTGGATTTTCTTAATATTCTAGTTGACGTAACCTTTAGCGGCATTCCTGATTTAAGTCTTTTATCTGATGATAACGCAAAAATTACAGACTCTTTTGTTACTTTTCCTTTTAACCCCGAATGTATTTCGGCTTTTTCTCCATAATAATCAGTATAATAATCAAAAAGAATAAGATCAGGAGAATCACGAACCAACACTTCTTTTAGTTTTCTAAACCAGTCTGGATGCACATAGTCATCCGGATCGACCCAAGCAACATACTGCCCTTTTGCCATTTTTAAACCAAGATTTCTAGCCGAGCCTACTCCCCCGTTAGCTTTATGAAATACATGTATATTAACTTTATATTTAGCATACTCATCGCAAATCTTACCGCTATTATCCGTAGATCCATCATCTATGCAGATAACCTCCACATCTGATGTAATTTGCTTTATAAGTGAATCTAAGCATTTATCAATATACATTTCCACATTATATACAGGAATAATAACAGACAATAACATTAAATCACCTATTTCATAATGAACGCCAAGGAATGTTTTAATAGCTCAATACTAGCCCTACTTTTCCCTAATAGAGGAGTTGTTATTCTTCAAATAGCTCTGTAACCTTACCAATTCTCAATCTCATGCAGGGAAATATTATCTTGCATATTTATATACCTTTCCAAAGGATCTATTCATCCATAATCTTTCACATACCTAAAAACAAAAATCTAAGTACTCGGTTTTTGCGTATAACATACCGACTCACCAGCAGTGAAAGTCCAATACCCATGATTGTGCATACTAGGAATGTCCCTGTGTAGAAATGCATCTTGTTCCATAAGATGATTCTAAAGGGAATTTTGACCATATCACTCAGAATATAAATATCCATGGACATCATTCCACAGTATGCCAAGTAATCTTTGATCGACAATTTCAACATGCTTATTCGATAAGAAAGCCAAAATACAAGTGTCATTCCGCTCAAAGCTGTCAGGAGGAAAAATGCATGCTGTCTACTAACCAGGAGACCATAATTACCTACAAGAAAAATAATCGCTAGTAAAATAACATGGCAGACATTTAGTTTCTCTACAAATCCTCCATTGTCTCGTCTCATATACATTCCAAACAGGAAAAAGAATAAATAGTTTGTCACAATATGCCATGGATTCCAAACCAGAAGTACTCCTGATGCAAAAAGTCCTAAGGCCGAGATGCGAAAAGAGAAGGCTGCTGCAATGGCAGTAATAATAAAAAGTGCATACAGAAACCAAAGCTCTCCATCAGGGTTTACTCCGATTATCATTTTCCATATGTTTTCAATATCATAAGGTTTATTTGCAAACTGTGAAAGCAATAACTTAAAAGGTGCATAACAAATACCCACAAACGCATATGGTACCAGCAGTCTCTTCCATCTGCTTTTTATAATATTTAAAGGCCGTTTACCTGCCCTCATCATATTCTGTCGGACTATCATGTAACCGGAAAGAAAGAAAAACAGAGGCATATGAAAAGAATAAATGATATCGTGAAACCAACGATAACTCGTCACCGAAATACCCGTGCTGCTTGCTGCGTCTGGGATGCAATGACCTATAACGACTAAAATGATTGCTATTCCCTTTGCAATATCAATCCATGCTATGCGCTGTCTGTCTGTCTGTCTGTCTGTCTGTCAAAAGCATAATTATCTTGCCCTATACTGTCAACTTATAGATTCTTTGTGCTATCTTTTCCCTGTTATCTTCCTCTTTAAAAAATCAGCAATCTTTTTCGGCCAGTCAATTTTTTCCAAAAACACCACCGGTACTTCTACTTTCTTCAGATTCTGCCTTTCCAGCCATACATTAAAAAGGCGCTCTGACATGAAGCCGAAAAGCCGTGCTTCGTAAGTATCATACCCTGTCATATCCGTCCGCTTCTCCAATTCAAACAGGATATCAAAAAGCCAAGTACAGTATTCATCAAAAAGTGACTTCTTCATAACGAACATATTCAGGATATAAAGCTTTCTTCGATTCATCACTCTGGTAAAAGCATCGGAATAGCCTGGATATTTCTCGGAAATAATCTTTTCGACCTCGTCCAGATCCTTTTTATAATGAGCATGATCATACTGACTACGCACTGTCTCAATATAATAATTCCTCTTCACTGGAAGAATGACATCATACTTCTGAAGCAGCCTTTCATAGTCTTCTCTCTGAAAAATAGCCTTCTTTTTCTTCTCTATATCCTTCGTATGTACTTTGCGTCCAAAGTACCTCCGGTAATGGCAAAGGCCGATATACTCGCAGTCCAAATTCTGCCAGGCCCAGTAAAGTCCGGTGAGCTCGCAGTAGTTGGGATTCTTTGCGGAAATGTTATCCCCCGTATTATCCGGAGTATACCCCAACGACTCTTTCCCTTCCGCCCCGACGTGAAGCGGCATGTATACATCATCCTCTGGCATCCAGTATTTTTTATGAGCAGCAATAAGAATTTTTAGATCCAATTGATTTTAGACTCCTTTCTTTATGAAAGACTATCCGGCTTGGAGATATTAGACTTTGGGCATTGCGGCTATAGTGAATCCTTCCAATGCATCTATCCAATCGACCTATGCTACATACTCGCTTCTCCCTCTCAGCTGATGAACAATGCTTGATTTCTGACATCTAATGTCTAATGTCTGGCATTTCTCAGTCTCCCAATCTCTTCTCCGCACACTTCAATGCTGAATCGATCACCGCATCCATATCATAATACTTATACTCGCCAAGACGTCCGCCGAAAATGATCTTCGTCTCCTTTTTTGCCAGCTGCTTATATTTCTGATAAAGCGCGCCATTCTTCTCATCATTGACCGGATAGTATGGCTCATCGCCTACTTTCCATTCCGAAGAGTATTCCCGGCTGATGACTGTTTTCGGAAGATCATTTCCTTCGCTGTCTTTACCAAATTCAAACCACTTATGCTCGATGATTCTCGTCCATGGCGTCTCTTGATCCGTGTAGTTCACTGCTGCATTTCCCTGGAAATTCGGTTGATCCAGGACTTCTGTCTCGAAACGCACGCTGCGATATTCCAGTGGTCCAAGGGCGTAGTGGAAATAGGCATCAATCGGGCCGGTATAGATGACATGCTCCGCCATGCTGTCCCACTTCTCCTTGCCGGCCAGATAGTCGATACCAAGCTTCACCTCGACGCCGCGAAGCATATTTCCCACCATCTTCGTATAGCCGCCGACAGGGATCCCCTGATAGAGTGCGTTGAAGTAATTATTATCAAAAGTCAGACGCACCGGGAGCCGTTTGATAATGAAAGCAGGAAGCTCGCTACAGGGACGCCCCCACTGCTTTTCCGTATAACCTTTGATGAGCTTTTCATAGATGTCCGTCCCGACCAGAGAAATCGCCTGTTCTTCCAGATTCTTCGGCACTGTGATGCCAGCTGCCCGTCTCTCTTCCTCGATCTTGGCCGCCGCCTCCTCCGGCGTCACGACGCCCCACATTTTATTGAAAGTGTACATATTGAAGGGCAGCGAATAGAGCTCGCCATGATAGTTGGCTACCGGTGAATTGGTAAAACGGTTGAATGTGGCAAACTGCTGCACATAGTCCCAGACATGCTTCAGATTTGTATGAAAGATGTGCGCTCCATACTTGTGTACATGGATCCCTTCCATATCTTCCGTGTACACGTTGCCTGCGATATGATCCCGTTTCTCAATAACAAGGACACTTTTCCCTACTTTTTTGGCTTCATGCGCAAAAACGGCGCCAAATAAACCTGCGCCGACAATCAGATAATCATAATGATCCATATACAAGCTCCTTTTAGGAAAGATTTTGAGACAATGAGAGTTAGAGACATTAGACTGTGAGACTGCCTGTGTCGGGCTTCTGACGTCTGAAGTCTCCCTCAATACGCACCTTTATGGCTGAGGACAACCGCAATGGTACGCCAAAGGAGCACGAGATCCAGCCAGACGCTCCAGTTATGCACGTACCAGCTGTCCATCTGTACGCGCTCGGGGTAGTCGATGTCGCTGCGTCCGCTGGTCTGCCACATGCCGGTGATGCCGGGAAGGACGGAGTAGTACTCCTTGATATATTTCCCATACCGCGGGACTTCCTTCTGGATGATGGGACGGGGACCGACGAGGCTCATCTCACCTTTGAGGACATTCAGGAGCTGAGGCAGCTCATCGAGGCTGGTCTTTCTAAGGAAGGCGCCGCTCTTTGTGATGCGGGGATCGTTCTTCAGTTTGAATTCTCTATCCCATTCTTCTTTTGCCGCCGGATCGGTCGCGAGGAGGTGGTCTAAGACCTCCTGTGAATTCGTGCACATGGATCGGAATTTGTAGCAGTTGAATTCTTTCCCGTCTTTGCCGACACGGCGATGCTTGAAGATGACCGGTCCCGGAGAGTCGTGATAGACCCATGCTGCGATGAGGAGAAGAATCGGCGAGATCAGAAGGCCGCCGCAGATGGTGGCGGTGAGGTCGAAGAGACGCTTGGCGATCTGGTTCGATGTCCGGGCGAGGTTGTTCCGAATCTGGAGCACCATGATCTTCGCATCGAAGAAGGACTCGGCGGTCACATTCGACATGGGGACGGCGACGAGGTTCGGCACGACGCCTACATTCCTCACGAGGGTCTGTGCCTGATAGATGAGGGAAGAGAGCTGTGTCTGCGGGATGCCGGGGGCGGCGATGATGACATGCTGGACGCCGGTATCACGAATGACGCGCTCCATGTCACCAAATCCGCCAAGGATGGTGCAGGACTTGTCGTAGGGCTCATGGTCTTCAAGGAAGCCGACGATGCGGTAGCGCATGCCGGTATCATTCTGTATCTGGCGTGCCATGACTTCGCCGGTCTTTCCTGCCCCGACGATGAGGATGGGGATCTGGAAGGCTTTCGATTTCTTCATCCCTTTTGCCAGTATGACACGGAAGAGGCAGAGCAGGGCAAAGGAGATCGCGGTGTAGAGGATGACGTAGAAACGGGATACGTCCCCTGCCACCTGCGCAAGGAACATGAGGATGATGGAGAAGACGGTGCCGCCCAGGGAAGCTCGAAACAATTTTTTCATCATCTGGTAGATGAGCATGCGCTTCCCATAGAGTCCCTCATAGAGGATAAAGGCCATGTAGACCAGCGGTACCCAGAAATATTGGTAGATGGGGGCGATGTGATAGGTGGTGTGGGTGATCAGGAGGTTTCGAATGGCAAGGGAGAGTATCCCTGCCAGGACGAGGGCGATGTAGTCGCCGATAAGGTAGAAAAATGCAGCGCCGGATGCGCAGGAAATGGAATGGTGGTGTTTAGGGTTGTTCATGTGGTGGTATTCTTTCTTGTATATGAGACTATGAGACTTGGAGACTTTAGACCCGAAGACTGCGAGACTGAAAAAAACACCCTGCTATCTGATGTCTTCAAGTCTTTTAGTCTCCTAGCCTCCTAGCCTAAAAAGGGGGCGAGGCATTGTTACCCCCCCGAAATTTTTTTCGCTTACGATACTTCCGTAGAAATCACTCGGTTTCTACTTTTTTCTTTGCCATTCTTACGTTCACATTATATCATATTTCGTTATAAAACGAGAAAGAAAAATCGCCAGTCTGCATATATTTGTCAATGAAAAACGTGGAAAAGTCAGACTTCTGACCTCTGACCTCTGATGTCTGATGTCTAACGTCTCCTAGTCTCTTAGTCCCTCTGCTTGCTAAAAATCTGATTTCTTTCTATAATAAGTACAGAAAATGGTACAAGAAAGGATGAGATTGACATGATTGCCATGAATTACTCCACGCTCCGCAGCCATATGAAATATGCTTTCGATGCTTGCTGCGATGATATGGAAACGCTTATCGTCACACGCAAGGACAACCGGAATGTGGTCGTACTGTCAGAGGAGTCGTATAACAATCTGATGGAAAACCTGTATGTGCGGGCTTCGAAGAAAAACTACGACAGGCTTCTCACCAGTATCGCACAAGCCAAGGCGGGGCAGTGTAAAAAGAGAGACTTGATCGAAGATGAATAAAGCATTCACGGATATTGGCTGGGAAGACTACCTGTACTGGCAGACGGAGGACCGGAAGACGCTGCGTAAAATCAATACGCTTTTGAAAGATATCGAGAGAAATGGTAATGAGGGCATCGGAAAACCCGAACCGCTGACAGGGGATTTATCTGGTTTCTGGAGCCGCCGGATCAATCAAAAGGACCGGTTAATCTATGCTTTGGAAATGGATCAGATTATCATCATTGCCTGCCGGTATCATTATGATGATACATAAAAAGAGCATGCTGCATTTAGTCGGCATGCTCTTTTTATGTATGTGGGACTTAAAGACTTGGAGACGTTAGACTTGGAGACGTCAGAATTCAGAATTCAGATTTCAGGCTCCAGACTTCAGATTTCTGATCTCCGCCCTCTGACTTCTGACGTCTAATGTCTCTCCACCTCTCACCGGAATATCTTGGAAAGCTCATCGTCCGTCATATTTCCTATCCAGCTTTCGCCGACGGAGACGGTCATGTCGGCGAGGGATCTTTTCTTTTGGATGATCTCATTGATCTTTTCTTCGAAGGTATTCTTGGTGATGAAACGGTGGACGAGGACGTTGTTCTTCTGGCCGATGCGGTAGGCGCGGTCTGTCGCCTGAGACTCTACGGCGGGATTCCACCAAAGGTCGTAGTGGATGACATGGGAGGCGGCGGTGAGGTTGAGGCCGGTGCCGGCGGCTTTCAGGGAGAGGATGAAGAATCTCGCCTTCGGGTCTGTCTGGAAGCGGTCCACCATGTCTTTTCTCTCCCGGAGGGAGCAGCCGCCGTGAAGGAACAGCGGACGTTCTCCCAGCCTGCTCTCGAGGAGATCTGCCAGCTTGTCGCCCATGCTCTTGAACTGGGTGAAGATCAGGGCCTTTTCACGGCTGGCCTGGATGCTTTCTGCGAGGTCGAGAAGACGCTCGGCTTTGCCGGAGAAGGCGGGGTCCCAGTTGTCCTCTTTGGTGAAGAGGGCGGGATGGTTGCAGATCTCCTTCAGGGCAAGGATCATCTGCAGGACGAGGCCCTGGCGCTTGAAAAGGGAGGCTTTGTCTCCCTCCTTCTGCTCGCTGATGACGCGGAGGCTCTCTTCGACGGTCTGGTGATACAAGGCGGCCTGCGCGGGGGTAAGGAGGGTATACTCGTCCTGCTCGAGCTTATCCGGAAGGTCGCTGATGATGGTCTTGTCTGTCTTGAGGCGGCGCAGGAGCATGGGCGCGGTGATGCTTTTGAAGCGTTCGGCTGCTTTTCTGTCCTGCTCGTACTGGATGGGATTCGCATAGCGCATCTGGAAGGTCTTCGCACTGCCGAGGTAGCCTTTGTTGGTAAATTCCATGATGGACCAGAATTCTTTGAGGCTGTTCTCGACGGGGGTGCCGGAGATGGCGATGCGGATGGGCGCTTTCATGCTGCGGACGGCCCGGCTCTGGGCGGTGTCGGGGTTCTTGATGTTCTGCGCTTCGTCGATGATGAAGACTTCCCATTTCTTCTTTTTGAGAAGCTCCTGGTCGCTTCGAAGGAGTCCATAGGTGGTAAGAAGGAGGTCCCCATGGAAATCAGCGAGGTCGCGCTTGGCGCCGTAGTAGAGGAAAACGGTGAGGAGAGGTGCGAAGCGGGCGATCTCTTCCTGCCAGTTGGAGAGAAGGCTCGTCGGCACGACGATGAGCGCTTTCTTCTTAGCAAGGCGTCCCTCTTCGCGGAGCTTTTCGAGAAAGGTGATGACCTGAAGGGTCTTCCCAAGGCCCATGTCGTCAGCTAGGATGCTGCCGAAGCCGAGGCGGCTGTTGTTGTAAAGCCACGCATAGCCGCGCTTCTGGTAGGGGCGAAGTGTCGCACATACATTTTCCGGCAGCGCGACGGGCTCGCCCTCTTTCATGGAGGAGAGCAGTCGCTTCACCTCGCTCGTCATGGTGATCTCCGCGCCTTCATAGCTGCCCTCGAGGGCGATGCGGAGGAGTTCTTCCCCTTTGAGGGAGGCGGGACGCTGCCACATTTTTTCGAGCTTTTTCAGATCTGCTTCGGTCACGTAGAGGTATTGCCCCTTGAAAGCGATGAGGGAGCCTGCTTTGACGGATAGTTTTTCGAAATCTTCCGGGGAGATCCGCTCGTCCCCTAGGGCGATCTGCCAGTCGAAGTCGAGCATGTCTTCCAAAGAGAGGAGGGACGGTGCATGCGCTGCTCCCTCTTCTTTCTTTTTGAGGCGGAGTGTCTTCTTCGGACGGATGAGGTGCTGCAAGGACTTCGGCAGGATGACGCGCGCGCCCAAAAGACGCATGGCAGGGATGGCTTCCAAAAGGAAGGGGGCAAAGGTTTCCGCCGTGAAGGAGATCGGTGTCCTTCCTTCGCTGTCCATGTAGTCTTCCATGCCGGTCACGAGGGAAGAAAGCAGGTCCATATCCTTTAAGATCTGGTAGCGGCAGGCATCATAGTCATCCTTCGTGAAGACATCTGCGAGCGGCAGCGCATTTCCTTCACTGTCCTCACTGTCTACGACGGAGAGGTCCAAATGGAAGGCTTTTGTTTTCGGATCATCTGACACGAGAAGCACGGGCTGCCAGCGGGCAGCGCTCAGGTGGAAATAGGATAGCCAGGATGCGATGCCGTCAGCCTCGGGGTGCGGCCTTCCTTCCCGCGCCATCAGGGGCTCCCCCATGAAGAAAAGATCATAGATGGGGTCGTCTGCGAAATTTTTCTTCGCCATGTTTTGCATCAAGTGCGTGAGAAAAAGTGAAAGTGCCGCCTCGGCAGGCTCTCTGGCAAAGCATCGCTTCTCTCTGTATCGCGCGATCTCTACCATGGAAGGGGTCACCCATTTCGAGAGGATCCCCATGGCTTCCGCCGTGCCTGCGTCCTGCTCGGTCGGCATCCAGCGGATGGAGAGCGCATTCTCATCCACACGCACCAGCTCGGGGATGGCATTCCCTGTACGGAGAAGGTGTATAGCGAGCAGCACCACCTCGCGGAAGGCACGCACGGTGTAAGAGCTGTCCGCCGCTTCCTCTTCCGTCATATCGAGAAGAGCCGCGAGGAAACGGCTCATCGGCCACCAGTCGCCGCGATCTGTGTAGAGCTTCCCCTCGGAGAGCCCTTCGATCACGAGATGCACAGAAGAAACGGAGGCAAGCTCCAGACTGTCTTTCCCGCCGCCCACGACGTAAACGGCTGATGAATCAAAGAGCGCTTTCTCTGCGGTCTTTCTAACGCCCGTCATGGTCTTTTCATAGACGCGGCCAAAGCTGCCGCGCCCATAGAAAGCGGGCGAAGCGGGGAGCACACGCATCCATAAGGAAAAGAGGCTTTTGATCTTCGTGAAATCTGGAATTTCTGCCGTTTCCTCTGCCAGGGGAAGTGCCATATCCTTGACCAGTTCCCCTTTCACAAGGTCATCCCAGCGCGGGATCTTGGCAGACATCTCATTTGTGATCGTCACATGCCGCTTCTTTAGCTCGCTCACAAGCGACACGCCATGCAGGGAAAAGACTTGGAAGGGATCATTGTCGATGGCACGGCTCACCTCATAGATGACGGCCGCGATGTGCTTACAGAGGTGCGCCCAGTCGGGACAGCTGCAATGCATCTCGATATCATTCATCGAGGAGGGGAATAGGGAAAGACCTGCCTTTTCCGCAAGCTCCATGACAGCAGGTGACAGCTCCCGATGCAGGAGCTTCGTCACGATCGAAGGATGGCGCGATACATCATCCAGAAAGGCCTGAACTTTGTTTTCCGGAAAAGGAGGGAGCATCAGCGTGACATGGTAGGGCGTGCGACGCGTCCCCTGCACCTTCGCAGTCAGCGTCTCCCCCTCCCGGCGCATGGAAATGACCGCGCCGCCTCGGGCATACACCCGCCCGCGCGGCAGACGGTTCTCATAGTCTGCCTCCTCGAGCGCTTTCAGCCACTCGCTTCCCCACCAGGTATTGCCATATTGCAGTTTCATCGTCTTTTCCTCACTTCTGTACGTTTTTCTTTATTATATGAAATCGTCACGAGGCAGGCAATCGGTTGTAACAGATTCCGTAGGAAAGGAGAGATGGTACAGAACATCAAATAAGAAACGCGGCGGGAATGTAACCAGGGATGAGTGACTAGTGGCTAGGAGACCAGGAGACATCAGACTCCTGTATCATCATTTCGAGCAAAGTGAGAAATCTCTGTCATTCGCGGTCAGAAACTCACGTTTTCCACACATGTGCCACGCACTTCTCCGTTTTCCTCATCTATCTTTCATACCGCCAGTGCCCTATCCGCCCCTTCGGGGCACCTTCCCCATGCGGGGAAGGCTTTGTATCGGGGATAGCGACACTCTCGTATACGATGCTCTTGAGACGATCTTCTCGCTCTCTTTCATACCGCTAGTACCCTATCCGGCTCGCTTCGCTCGCCACCTTCCCCACGCGGGGGAAGGCTTTGTCCGTCGTTATTCTTTTTCCACATATACGTGTATTCGCTCTGACAATGCGAGAAAAGCGGTATTCTCGTATCGTAGTCTTCCCCCTTGGGGAAGGGGGGAACGCACAGCGGCGCCCGGGTGCTCTCGTAAACGACGCACTTGTGACGATCTTTCCCGCTCTTTTTCATCCCGCTTCCCCCATCCAACCTCCGCCCCTTCGGGGCACCTCCTTCCATAGGAAGGAGGGAGTGTCCACGCGAGCCCCTTCCCTTGGAAGGGGCTGCCGAGCGCAGCGAGGCGGGGTTGGCTTCCTTTTGGGGCGGCGAAGCCGCCTCCTCTTTGCCTTCCCCATTGGAGAAAGGGGACCGCGCAGCGGCGCTCGGATGCTCGTATATCGCCTGCTTGAGACGATCTCCCACTCTCTTTCATACCGCTAGTACCCTATCCGCCCTTTCGGGGCACCTTCCCCTCGAGGGGAAGGGGGACCGCGCAGCGGTGGATAGGGTGCTCTCGTAAACGACGCACTTGTGACGATCTTTCCCACTCTTTTTCATACCGCTAGTACCCTATCCGGCTCGCTTCGCTCGCCACCTTCCCCACGCGGGGAAGGCTTTGTGTCAGGGACAGCGGTACTCTCACAAATGCCGCGCTTCCATGTTGTGCAAACAAAAACCGCTCTGCGAGGATGGGCTTTGCAGAGCGGTTCTGGTTCTATTATTCCACGGTCACGGATTTTGCGAGATTTCTCGGCTTATCCACATCATTTCCTCTCTTAATAGAGGTGTAGTAAGCGAGGAGCTGCATCGGGATGACGGCGAGGATCGGTGCGATGAAGGGATCCACTCTCGGGATACGGACGGTCTCGGTCGTGTACTTCGCGATCTCTGTATCATCGACGAAGCCGATGCCGAGGACTTCGGCGCCGCGAGCGCGGACTTCCTGGATATTGCTGTACATCTTTGCGCTGACATCGTCCTGTGTCGCTACGGCGATGACCGGGGTCTCCGGCGAGATGAGGGCGAGGGTGCCATGCTTCAGTTCACCGGCCGCGTAGGACTCCGCATGGATGTAGGAGACTTCTTTCAGCTTCAGTGCGCCTTCCATGGCGATCGCATAGTCGATGGAGCGGCCAAGGTAGAAAATATCATTCGCCTTGATGAGCTTTTCAGCGACGTCTGCCATGTGTTCTTTTTCATCAAGCACGGTGTCGATCTGATCCGGCAGATCTCTCAGTGCGGTGGTGATCTTCTGGATGAGTGCGGGCTTCAGTGTGCCTTTCAGCTGGCCCATGTAGAGGGCAAGAAGCAGGAGCGCCACGAGCTGGGTGGTATAGGCTTTCGTAGATGCGACGGCGATCTCCGGGCCTGCCAGGGTGTAGACGACGCTGTCAGCTTCACGCGCAATGGAGGATCCGATGGAATTCGTCACGGCGAGACTCTTCGCGCCGAGACGTTTCGCTTCTTTGAGCGCCGCCAGGGTGTCGATGGTCTCGCCGGACTGGCTGACTACGATGCAGAGAGTCTTATCGGTCGTGAGCGGACGGCTGTATCTATATTCGGAAGCGATCTCTACAGATACGGGGATCTTGACGAAGCGTTCGATGTAGTGCTTCGCAACGAGGCCGGCATGGTACGCCGTGCCGCAGGCGGTGATCAGGATGTGATCGATGCCGGAGAAACATTCTTTCGTCCAGCCGAGATCGTCGAAATTGACAGAGCCGTCTTTATTGAGATGGATCTGTACGGTATCGTGGACAGCCTTTGGCTGTTCATAGATCTCCTTCAGCATGAAATGCGGGTAGCCGCCTTTTTCAGCAGCTTCTGCGCTCCACTTGACTTCCTGGATCTCCTTTTTGATCGGTTTGCCTTCGGCATCGAAGAGGGAAACGCCATCCTTCTTCACGATGGCCAGCTCGCAGTCGTCCAGAATATAGATCTTTCTGGTATGGTTGATGACGGCCGGGATGTCGGAGGCGATGAAATTCTCGCCATCGCCAAGGCCGATGATGAGCGGATTGTCTTTCTTCGTGCAGATGATGGTGTCCGGCACCGCCTTATCCATGATGACGAGGCTGTAGGAGCCTTCGATCACGGAAAGGACCTTGCGGACTGTGGAGAAGAAGTCTCCGTCATCCATCTTTTCGAGAAGGTGTGCCACGACTTCGGTGTCGGTATCCGACTTGAAGACATGGCCTTCGTCGATCAGCTGCTTCTTGAGCGTCATGTAGTTTTCGATGATGCCATTGTGTACGATGACGAAATGATTATGGCAGTCGCCATGCGGATGGGCATTCCGATCCGATGGCTGTCCGTGCGTCGCCCAGCGGGTATGCCCGATGCCGATGTGTCCGGTGAGCGGATGCTCCTTCAATGCGGCTTCCAGATTTGCCAGACGACCTTTTTTCTTTTCGATAGAGATCGTACCTTTGTCATAGACGGCGATGCCAGCCGAATCATAGCCGCGATATTCGAGGCGTCTCAGCCCATCGATCAAAAAACGGGACGCTTCGCCGCTGCCCACATAACCTACAATACCACACATACGGTATTCCTCCTTGCGTATTTCTTTGGAATGCTCTGCCGCTCCGGGCCGCCCCTTGCCATCAGGGCTGTCTTTGAAAGAAGGCTGTACGCCTTGCTTTCTCTGCTCATGGGCCAGAGGATCTTATTCTTATTATTAGTAAGAGAAATGCGATTCGATCGCAGAATCAGATATTATAGAAATGCGGACATCGCCCGCAGGTATTCATACAGAGTTTATTATATCACATGTCATAAAAATATGATATTTCCCTGTGGCACACAGAAAAAGGAGCTGTAACTTACGTTAAGCTCCTTCGCTACGTTTTTCACATTATAGCATAGCTTGGAAGAGAAGGAAAGGCATCAGACTTGGAGGCTTTAGATTTCAGACTTCTGTCCTCCGATGTCATTTCTCATTTAGATCGATCCCAATACCGATCCGAGCTCCTGCATCTCTTCCATTTCCGAAAGACCTGCCACGGCGGCGAAGACGCCGATCATAGCAAGAAGCAGCAGGAAAAGAAGGAGCATCACGTAGGGTGCGATGGCGATCAGGACAGATTTCCCGGTGGAGAAGAAATAGTTCTCGCGGATCGCAAGGACATCAAGGACGAAGGTCCACACGCAGATCGCAAAGGAACCGATGCCGGAGAGGAAGGAAAACCCGATGCTTTCTGCCAGTGTGAAGAAGACGGAGAAGGCAAGCGGCAGCGATGCCGCCATGAATCCGGCGGTGATGCCCTTCGCGCTCCCTTGCCCGCCGAGAAGTCCGGAGAGGTAGTCGGTCACGGCGCTGTGGACAAGGAGGGAAAGCCCCAGAAAGAGAAGCACGGCCAGAAACTCGACAAGAAGCCCCGGTCCTTCTGAGAAGGCGGATACCGCCGTCAAGAAAAGTGTAAAGAGCCAGAGAATCCCCGCTTCGCGAAGGCGTTCGCCGCGGGTGATGTCATAGAGCGCCGCCCGCGGTGTCACGATCAGCGAGTAGACAAGATCAAGAAAGGTATTCATGGAGTTGCTCCTTTGGAATGAATGTATGATATGGGGAAGTCTTGGAGAGTCAGATACATCAGACTTGGAGACGTTAGACGTTAGACATAGAGACTTGAAAACGTAAGACGTTAGACTTCAGACCTCTGACTTCTGATATCCCTTAGTCTCCTAGTCTAATACTCCTCACTTTATCGTGGGATTTTCCCCTTCTACCAATGCCTTTTTCATGCTCCCTGCCATGGATTCTCCCATGACATTCGAGAGCCGGGCGGCTTCGCCGCGAAGGAGAGAGCGGAGTGTCACTGCGCTATTCGTATACGAGCGGATCTCTATATGATCCACATCGAGCCCGCCGCTCGAGGCAGCGTAATTCAGCGCATCATAATAATTGCCCATAGCATCGACAAGACCGAGATCCTGTGCCTGGCGGCCGGTCAGGATACGCCCATCGGCGATGCTCTTTACTTTCTCTTCATCCATATGGCGTCCATCCGCCACTGTCTGGACGAACTGGTGGTAAATATCATCGACCATGGCCTGCAGCATCTCTCTCTCTTCGCCTGTCATCGGGCGGTACATGGAGAGGATATCCTTGTGCGCGCCGCTCTTGATCTTATCATTCTTGACGCCGACCTTATCCATCAGGTCTTCGATATTGGTATAGTCCATGTAGACGCCGATGCTGCCCGTCATGGTGGCCGGAGAGGCGAAAATGTAATTTCCCTTGCTCGCCAGCCAGTAGCCTGCCGAGGCGCACATATCGCCCATGGAGATCACGATGGGCTTCTTGCTGCTGCGGATCTTATCCATTTCTTCTGCGATCTCCTGGGTCGCTCCTGTCGAGCCGCCCGGGCTGTTGATGCGGATCAGGATGGCTTTTGCCTGCGGATCCTTTCTGGCTTCCTGAAGCTCTCGCATGATCTCCTCGGAGGAGGAGCCGGAAGAGCCACTCAGCATCGAGTCTGTCTCCGGCCCGCCGTAGATCGCGCCGTCGATGCGCACGACGGCCACATAGCCCTCTCCCCGCTTTTCTTTTTCTGCTTTCCAAAGAGATGTGCTGCCCACCGAGAGCGCCGCCGCAAGGAGCAGGACTGCGAGAAGCAGGATCCATTTTCTTTTCGTCTGTATCGTCATTAGAAATCGTCCTTTCATATGTATTGGCTGATAATTTCATTATAGCACAGGAGAGAAGGGGTTCAGTGGTCAGGATCGAATCAGTGGTCAGGAATAGGGAGCCTTTATTGACTTGTGTCTTCCATGCTGCTTTCGGGCATCACTCTTTAAAAAAATCGGCGCTCGCCTGCTGCCGTAAATCGCCTGCTTGAAACGCATATCCCCACTCTCTTTTATGCCGCTAGTACCCTATCCGGCTCACTTCGCTCGCCACCTTCCCCTCGAGGGGAAGGCTTTGTATCGGGGATATTGTTTTTCCACACATGCATGTATTCGCTCTGATGATATGGGGATAGCGGTACTCTCGTATCGTAGCCTTCCCCATTGGGGAAGGGGGACCGCGCAGCGGTGGATAGGGTGCTCTCGTAAACGACGCACTTGAGACGATCTTTCCCGCTCTTTTTCATACCGCTTTTCCCAGCCAACCTCCGCCCCTTCGGGGCACCTCCTTCCATAGGAAGGAGGGAGTGTCCACGCGAGCCCCTTCCCTTGGAAGGGGCTGCCGAGCGCAGCGAGGCGGGGTTGGCTTCCTTTTGGGGCGGCGAAGCCGCCACGAGAGCCCTGAACCTTGAACCTTGAACCTTGAACCCTGAACCTTGAACCCTGAACCTTGAACCCTGAACCTTGAACCAAATGAAAGCAAAGTAAAACGGGGCTGTGAAGAAATGAATCTTCATTTCTTCACAGCCCCGTTTTTTATAGTATGTATTGACCTGTTACGGCAAACCGTCGCTCATGAGATGCGCATAGTGCTGCTGGATCTTACGGGTGACAGGGCCGACTTCTCCATTGCCGATCGGCTTTCCGTCGATGGAGAGGACCGGGATGATGCCGTCCTGAGAATTTGTGAGGAAGACTTCTTCCGCATTCATCATATCTTCGAAGCGGACCGGATCTGCCGCATCATCGATGGAGGTGACACCGGCAGTCGGAGCGACGCGGGAAAGGACGAGGGAGCGTGTGATGCCGCGGGTCATGAATTCATTCGTGCCCGGGGTCCAGATGACGCCCGCCTTGACGATGAGGACATTCGAGTGGGTGGCTTCGGTCAGAAGGCTGTCTCGGATGAAAATGCCGTCGTAACAGCCCTGCTTCAGTGCGTCCTGACGCGCGAGAAGGTTATCCACCTGAGAGAGAGAAAGAATGTCGCAGTGGTGTCCGCGATCATCTTTCATCGTGATGCACTTCACGCCATCCTGCACTTTGGCAATAGCATCCAGACTGATCGGTTTGGCGTAGACCAGGACATTCGGGCGCAGCTGATTTCTGGCAGGGATCAGGAAATCATGATCGCCCTGTCCACGGGTGACGATGATCTTCACATAGCCTTCTTCGATGCCGCTTTCTTCGACGACGGTTTCCACGATCTCGGTGAATTCATCCGGCGCTGTCACCGGACGAATGCCCAGAAGGCGCATGGAGCGGTACAGACGGTCGGTGTGATAGGAAAGAGCAAACGGATGGCCTTTGTAGACGCGGATCCATTCATAGCATCCGTCACCAAACTGGAGTCCTCTGTCATCTGCCGCGATGATCTGGGAGAAATCATAATAGAAATTGTGATTGTAGTATATGGTAGTTTTTCTTTCTGCCATACGTCTCACCTCCGTAACAAATTGTTATTATTATGGCTTATGAGGGATATTACCACTGGGGCGTTCTGCCTCTTGATTGCCTGCGAAAGAGGTTCAGCGGGTTCTATAGGTTCAAGATGTTCAAAGGGGGTTGGTGCGGCGCATAAAAACATAGAAGCGCCGCAGAGTATGGATGTGGCGATGCCCGAAATTTTCTTAAAAAGCAGGTTTCCCGTTTGAGCTTTTCTGACAGGATTCGTTTGACCGCGAACAACAAAGATTTCTCGCTTCGCTCGAAATGACGATACGAGAAAAGATTTTTCTAATCCAGTCACCCGTCACTAGTCACTCGAGACTCCCAGTCCCCAATTCCTGACCATTCATCCCTCACTTGCTTTTCAGTGCTTTGATCTTTTCAATGAGGAGCGGGAGGAAATCCTTCAGATCCGCTTCGACAGCGTAGTCTGCCATTTCCATGATCGGCGCCTTCGGGTCCTTATTGACCGCGATGACGATATCCGCATTGACTGCGCACATGTGCTGCATCGCGCCCGAGATGCCGAGTGCGAAATAGATCTTCGGCGCTACGCCCTTGCCTGTCTGGCCGATCTGGTGGCTATGCGGCTCCCAGCCGAGCTCTGTGATCGGACGACTGCAGCCGACAGCTGCCCCCAGAAGATCAGCGAGCTCATGGAGCTTCGCCCATTCTTCCTCCGTACGGATGCCGCGGCCGCCTGCGACGACGACCTTCGCATTTTCGACCGGATGGCTGTCCTTCTCACCGGCGATGATCTCCTTCAGCACCGTGCCGAGATCCTTCTCTTCAAGGGAAACGGAGAGGGAGATGACCTCGCCCGTGCGGGAAGCATCGGCTTGCGGGTACTTGAAGATGCCCGGGCGGACCGTGCCGACCTGAGGACGATAGTCCGGAGACACGATATCTGCCATGATATTCCCATCCATCGCCGGACGCGACCAGATGACGAGCCCCTTCTCGGTATCTGCCGAAAGCTCCGTCACATCTGCCGTGACGCCGCAGACGAGCTCTGCCGCCAGACGCGGGGCGAGATCGCGACCGAATGGCGTCGCGCCAAAGATGATGGTATCCGGCTTCTTTTCCAAGAGGAACGGCGCCAGTGCTTTCTGGTACGCTTTCCCATCATAGTGGGCAAGGAGCGGATGATCGATCACATAGACCTTATCTGCGCCGAGGGGGATCAGCGAGGATGCCGGATCCTTGAGATCGGCACCGATGAGGACGACTGCGACCTCTTCCCCCAGCTGATCAGCCAGTACGCGGGCTTCGCCGGTCAGTTCACCGGTGACCTTCTGGATCTTGCCATTCGCAAGCGCTCCGATGACATAAATACCTTTGTGTTCAGAAAAATCCATTTCGCCCCTCCTTAGATGACCTTCAGTTTCTGCATAGCCGAGAGGAAGAGATCTGCCGCTTCTTCCGTCGTCTTTCCTTCGATGCGGAGATTTTCTTTTTTCGGCGGCACGACCGGACGGACCTGACGGACCTGCGTCGGAGAGCCCTTCATGCCGATGCGCGCCGGATCGACCGGCAGATCGGCTGCCGTGAGATTTCCGATCTCCACTTCATCCTTCTTGAGGAGACCCTTGATGCTCGGGTATCTCGCATGGTTTAGCGCTTCTGTCGCAGTGACGACCGCCGGAAGAGCAAGCTCGAGCACCTCGATATTCCCACCGATCTGGCGTTTCACGGTGAGGAAGCCTTCCTTCTCATAGGAAATGCCTACGGCTGCACTCACATCCGCGATGCCGAGCGTCGCAGCGATCTCCGGGCCGATCTGCGCCGTATTGCTGTCGATGGACTCCTGCCCACAGAGAATGAGATCGAATGTTCCCAGCTTCTCGATTGCCTTAGCCAGCGTGTAGCTCGTCGCAAGAGTATCCGCACCGCCAAATGCGCGGTCCGTCACGAGGTATACTTCATCAGCACCCATAGCGACCGCATCCTTCAGGACAGCGGCTGCCTGCGGGGGACCCATGGTGATGACCGTCACCGTGCCGCCCACTTCATCGCGCAGCGAGAATGCCGCTTCCAGCGCATGGAGATCCAGCGGATTCATGATGCTGTTCGCATTATTTCTTTTCAGTCTTCCTGTAGTCGGATCGACTTCCATCTTCGATGTGTCGACGACCTGTTTGATACAAACCAGAAACTTCATAGTGTCTCCCTTCTGTGAGGTCGAAATCATATGCCACGCAGCACGAACGCCGCGCCACAGGGTAAACGGGGCTATAGAGAAATAAGGCTTCGCCTACTGTCCCCATTATCCATATTTGTTTAAAGTATAGCATAAGTGAAACGTTTTTGCGTGAGAAAGTTGCGAAAACTTATTGCCTTGGCTCCGAAATGTAGCATAACAAAAAGAGGCTGCCTGCCAGGCTTGCCTCCTTTGTTCTGCTGTTGTTGTCTTCAGATTTTTTCATCTTTTTTCATTCGTGCATAGCGTTTAGCCGCAAGATCATACACTTCATCATTCGCTCTCGCACCGATAATAATAATCAGCATCTCACCCTCCACCTCAATCAGCGCGTAGACGATCCGAATGCCGGATTTTTTTAGTTTGATCTTATACAAACCATGCAGATGGCTCCCGCTCAGATTCGCCAGTGGTTTTCCATAACCATCCGCCGTCGGGTTCTGCATCACTTTCTGGATGGCCTTATCAATGACTTTCTGATGGTAGCAATCAAAGCTTTTCCAATCCTTTTCTGCAAAAGTGGAAAAACGAACATGCCATATCATTCGAATTCCACCTCAGCATCATCAACATCCGTAAGATCTTCGGATGAGATCCCAAGTTCTTTTCGTACTTCACCCCAGTCTTTGGTCTGCGAAAAAGCCCCATTCTCGATCCGATGCAGCGCGAGTGCAAGCAGTTCAGCGTTTTCCAGTTTTTCAGTCATTACAAGATAGCTCTCGGGCGACATGAGAACGCATTCCGGTACATTGTTCTTCATCACAACCTTGGAGCCATTTTCTTTGACACTTTTGAAAATCTTCCCCGCCATCCCTTTATTAAATAAACTGATCGGGATTGTGTTTCTTAAAGCCGGCACTAAGTTTTCCATAGTCGTATCCTCCTGTTCTCATTGTACTATTTATCGATAAATTTATCAATTAATGTATTGTTATTAGATAAGAGAACATTTCTCCGCATCTTCCTATTTTCCATTTCTCATAAACAACAAAAACGCCCTGCAACGGAATCCCGAGATTCGCTGCAGGGCGCTGTTTATGCAATATCAATTATCATCGGCTGAGAAGTCAGCTTAGAAGTGAAACCCCAATCCCTAGTCACCAGTCACTAGCTACTATTTCTTAATTTTTTCTCCCCTCGACCGCCGCATTACCTAGGAGCCCTTTCAGCGCTTCTTCGGCTTCTTCGGAAAAGTCGACATAGAATTTTGGCACCATGCGGATCTCCTGCCTTGAGGATATGAGGTGGAGGATGACGGGTGTGCCGCCATGGTATTTCGCAAGGACTCTGGCGAGGGCGGCACTGACCTTGTCTGTCTCATGACGGGGATCGACGTAGAGGTGGACTTCATCGACCGGCACGCGGACGGTCTTTTGGAACTGGGCCATCGGTATGATGCTGTCGGCTAAGATCTTGACTTCTCGCTCGTTCGACTGGACGCGGCCGCGGATACAGATGGGCGCGTCTTCGGTGAGGAAGGGACGCGCGGCTTCCCAGACGGAGGGGAAGAGGACGGATTCGATCTCACTTTCATAGTCTTCGATGGTGACGTAACCCATGGGTGCGCCCTTCTTGGTGACCATGCCCTTCACACGGGTGACAGTGCCGCCCAAGGTGACTGTCTTCCCGTCGTAGCGGCTGCCTTCGGTCTCGAGCTGGTAGATGGGCGTGCAGGCGGCCATCTGCTTCTTGTACTTTTCGAGCGGATGACCGCTGACGTAGAAGCCTAAGAGCTTCCTTTCCCAGTCGATCTTTTCAGCCGCATCCATGTCTTCGAGATCGGGATAGACGACGGAGCTTTTCATCTCGTCCCCGCCGAAGAGAGACATCTGTCCGCTCTCCCGGTCGCTCTTCGCAGCGGCGACATCACTCATGACCTGCGGGAGTGCGGCGAGGAGCTGAGAGCGGTTGTAGCCGAAGCCGTCCATCGCGCCGCAGCGGATGAGGCTTTCACACGCACGGCTATTGAGGCCTTTGCCTTCGACCCGCTCTAAGAAATCCGACATGGACGTGAAGGGGCCGCCCTTCTGTCGTGCCCGGATGATGGCTTCGACGGCGTTCTCTCCGACATTCTGGATGGCATCAAGTCCGAAGAGGATCTTATTTCCGCTGACAGAAAAATAGGCTTCTGAAAGATTGACATCCGGTGCGGCGATCTCCACACCGGCTCTTCTGGTATCTGAAATGTAGCGGCTGACCTTGTTCTTGTCGCCATTGTAGCAGGTCATCATGGCAGCCATGAATTCAGCGCGGTAGTGCGCCTTGAGATAGGCGGTCTGCCAGGCGATCCATCCGTAGCAGACGCTGTGAGATTTATTGAAGCCGTAACCGGCAAAGTGGACCATGAGGTCGAAGACGTAATTCGCCGTCTTTTCATCGACGCCATTCTTCACGGCGCCTGTGACAAAGGTATCCCGGTTCTTCTGCAGGATCTCCGGCTCCTTGTGTCCCATGGCGCGGCGGAGCATGTCGGACTGGCCGAGGGAGAAGCCGCCCATGACAGAGGCGATCTGCATGACCTGTTCCTGATAGAGGATGACGCCGTAGGTTTCCTTCAGGATGGGAGCCAGGGAGGGATGCGGGTACTCGATGGGGATCTCTCCATGTTTTCTCTTGATGAAATCTTCCGCCATGCCGCTGCCCAAAGGACCCGGACGGTAGAGGGCGACCATCGGGATGAGGTCTTCGAAGCGGTCCGGGTGGAGCTTCATCAGAAGATTCGTAAAGCCGGAGGACTCGGACTGGAAAACGCCTGTGGTATCACCCGCGCAGAGCATCTCGCACGTCTTCTCGTCGACAGAAGGAATGCGGTCGATGTCGATGGTGACACCGCGGTTCGCCCGGATCATCTCGACCGCATCATGGATGACGGTGAGGTTTCTAAGCCCCAAAAGATCCATCTTGAGAAGGCCGAGCTGCTCGACCTGATCTTTTTCGTACTGCGTCTGGATGAAATCATCCGCAGTGAGCTGGATCGGCACATACTCATCGACGGGCTTCGAGCAGATGACGACGCCGGCGGCGTGCGTGCCGGAATTTCTGGAAAGCCCTTCCAGGTCGAGGCAGTGATCGATCAGGGTGTGTACCGTCGCATTCGACTCGTAGAGGTCTTTGAATTCCTTCGAGCCGTCCAGCGTCTTCTTCAGCGTGACGCCCGGGCCGCTCGGCACCATCTTTGCGATCTTGTCCACTTCGCGAAGGGGCAGATTCATGACACGGCCGACATCACGGATGACGGCACGCGCCGCGAGCGTACCAAAGGTGATGATCTGCGCCACCTGCTCGGCGCCGTACTTTTCTGCGAGATAGGCGATGACCTGCCCGCGTCCGCGATAGCAGAGGTCGGTATCGATATCCGGCATGGAGACTCGCTCCGGATTCAGGAAGCGTTCAAAGAGAAGGTCGAAACGCAGTGGATCGATTTCCGTGATGTGCAGGAGGTAGGCGACGATGCTTCCTGCCGCGCTCCCACGCCCCGGCCCGATCGGGATGCCATGTGTCTTCGCATAGCGGATGAAGTCCATGACGATCAGGAAGTAATCCGAGAATCCCATCTGATTGATGACACCGAGTTCATAATCCAGACGCTCCTGCTCTTTTCCCATGGACTCCGGATAGCGCTCCGGGATCGCCGCCTCGCAGAGCTTTCGCAGGTATGACTTGGACGTCTCGCCTTCCGGCACATCAAAGGACGGGAGCTTATGGTCGCCAAAGGTGAAGGTCACATGACAGCGCTCTGCGATCTTTGCCGTATTCTCGATAGCGCCCGGATACTCGCCTAAGATCGCCTGCATCTCCTCCCCGCTCTTGCAGTAGAATTCGTCATTCGGAAAATGGAAATGATAGGGATCATCCAGTGTCTTTCCCGTGGAGATGCAGAGCTTGATCTCCTGGCTCTTCGCATCCTCTTTTTTCGTATAGTGGAAATCATTCGTCGCGACTAGCCCCAGCCCATACTCTTTTGCCAAAGACGCCAGTACCGGACGCACATCCGCTTCTTCCGGGATGCCATGATTCTGCAGCTCGAGGAAATAGTTCTCCTTCCCGAACGTATCGATGTAGTAGCGGATCACCTTTCTGGCTTCATCCATGTCGCGGTTTAAGATCGCCTGCGGAAGCTCGCCGGCAACACAGGCCGACAACGCAATGAGCCCTTTGTGATACTTGGACAGAAGCTCATGATCCACCCGCGGCTTATGAAAATAGCCCTCCGTCCACGCCTTCGAGCAGATCTTGATGAGATTCTGATAGCCCTCATTCGTTTCTGCCAAAAGGATCAGATGCCCCAGCTTCTCCTTCTCGCCCTTCGCCCGCTCGAAGCGGCTCTTCCTCGTGACGTAGACCTCGCATCCGATGATCGGCTTGATGCCCTGCGCGATACACTCTTTATATAAATAGACCGCACCGTACATGACACCATGGTCCGTGATCGCGACCGCCGTCTGCCCGAGCGACTTGACATAAGAGACAAGTTCCTTGATGCGGCATGTGCCGTCGAAAAGACTGTACTCGGTGTGGACGTGGAGATGAACAAATGGATCCAAGCGGAAACGCCTCCTTCACTCCTTTTTCTTTCGAATTTTAAAAATACTTTTTTCTTATTGTATCATATTTAGTGGTTGGTCATTCATCCGCTCCTGCTGAAAAAGTGCGAAGTGGGGAGCGTAGCCAGAGATCAGCGGGTTCTATGGGTTCTATTGGTTCAGTGGGTTCAACGGGGGCGGTGCGGCGCAATTCGTCATCCTGAGCGGAGAAAAGCGTCGTATGTTAGAAAATGGCTAATCTGGAATATGAGAACTGAGTCGAAGGATCTAGGGAAACGCTGATTAAATCGCAGAGTCAGATTCTACAAGAATTTTTATACATAGCTTCGTCATAACCTTCCTTAAATAGCCCGCTATTCGCGTCAGGCTATTCCTCGCTATGCATAAAAATTCAAGAGTAAAATCTGGCAACGATTTAATCAGTGTTTCCCTAAGCGCCGCAAAGTTTTAACCGCGAAAGATGAAAAACCTGTGAACCGGTTGAACCTTCAGAACCCGCTCCCCTCTTTCGCACGCAATCAAGGGGCAGCACGCCCCAAAGGCTGCCCCTGAGTAACATGAGCCATAAAAAACTGGTGACCCGTCATCGGGAGAACCTCCCAGCCACAAGTCACCAGTTTTTTAATCGATGTTTCTCTACCTCTCCCAAAAACAAAATTCCCTCTGTAGAAATATCAATCATTTCTTCAGAGGGAATTTCCTTTGGCTATTTTACAAATTAGTGATTAGGATTCACAGCCAGCAACGAATACTATTTCTCTGCCTTTACCGTACGAACTCTTTCTACAGTAGGCTTGCCATCTTTGTCCTGATGCACTGTATCCACAGTGAAACGTTCCAGTTCTGGTGCAAATTCTTTCAGAATCTTATCAGACAGAGTAGCCCCTTCCAGCATGGCTTTGTAGAGCATGGTAGCGAATTCATAACGAGTCATTGGACGATCCCCTTTGAATTCTCCATCGGGGTAACCAGTGAGCACACCATTGCCTTTCAAAGTAGATACATATTCATAAGCCCAGTGATTCTTCGGTACATCTGGGAAGAGCTGGAGCTTAGACGTATCCAGTTTCTTTCCTGCATTCGCATCCAACAGAGCCGATTTCAGACCTTCCAGTTCTTTTCTGAGGTCTTTGATTTCCTTCGCCATAGCTACCTTGGAAGTAGAAACATGGTTGCCCTGGCCCAGTTTCAAGCTGACACCCGCATTCACCATATTTTCACCATTACCGAAGCTGCCGCCTACAGAGAACATGGTATCTTCATTCGGACGATAGTAAGCGCCGATAGCGGCTGCATTTTCGCCATTGTAATTGCCATAGCCTGCTGCGATATCCCACTTATCATCTGGATCGAAGTCCAACGGATGGAGCGCTGCCAAAGCGGCTGCACCAGCACCGACTTTGTTGATGCGGTTGCCCAGCTTACTGATACTCTGGGCATTCTGCACTACCTGCTGGTTGGTTGCAAAGAGCTGACTGCCATTGACAGCGTCAGTAGATTTTTCAGAAAGATCCCCAGCAGCTACATTGGTGACTTTCTGGTCATTGGCATTGAGACCCTTGTCGCTGACATAGGTTTTATTACCAATGGACAGTCCGTCCTTTGTCAGGGAAACATCTTTTACTGTGACACCATTGGTATCCATCTTGGTATCCCCTGTGGTAACACTAGAGAGATTCAGATCCTTATTCAGGCTCACCTTATAGTCTTTGCCACCGTCCTTATTGGTATCTTCGTTGATTTGTACGTTTGTATCATCAGTAGAAACGGTAGTATGTTTCTTTGCTACTTCTTCTACTTTAGTGACACGTTCATCCAATTTTCCGATAGCTTCAGTGTTTTTGCTAATATCTGCCGTGTTCTTAGCGATAGCTTCCGTATTCTTCTGAATGTTTTTTGCATTCTCAGCGATGGCTTTGCTATTGTTTTTGATATTTTCTGTATTCTTACTGATAGCTTCGGCGTTTTTGCTAATATCTGCCGTGTTCTTAGCGATAGCTTCGGTGTTCTTCTGAATGTTTTCTGCATTCTTATCTGCTTTGTTTTCGACACCTTTGAGCTGACTACCATTCACTGCATCGGTAGATCCCTCTTTCACTTCACCAGCAGCCACACCACTAATTTTGCCGCTCTGATCAATGGTAACCCTATTGTTGATTGTTACAGTACCACCATTTCCCATGCGGATAGAAGATAAACCATTGGTCATAGATTCAATACCGGTCAAATCCTTATTCAGATTGACTTTATAATCGGTATGTCCATCTTTCGCTACTGTAGAGGTAACAGTGGTATTGATCCCATCAGAAACAGTTGTCTTGGATGCTGCCGTCTGTGTCTTCAACTGGCTTACATTGACTGCATCTTCGTCAGCTGTACCTGCTGTCACATTGTGAATCTGGCCGGCTTTATCCACATTCACTTTGCCGTTCAGGTATACACCATTATCCCTCAATACGACATTCGTATCTCCATACGCCATTCCTGCATAGCCTTCGTTCAGTACAATCTTGGACTGTCCTTTGGAGCCATTGGAAATGGATTCGATACCTGTCAAATCTTTATTCAGATTGACTTTATAATCGGTATGTCCATCTTTCGCTTCTGTAGAGGTAACAGTGGTATTGATCCCATCAGAAACAGTTGTCTTGGATGCTGCCGTCTG
>ENA-UOJH01000107-UOJH01000107.1-human-gut-metagenome-genome-assembly--contig:-C148-NODE-107-length-84767-cov-244.479224_pt1 | contig 84767 bp, 93 predicted proteins | sample MGYA00242345_ERZ723892 | MGnify/ENA metagenome assembly ERZ723892 | reverse complement strand
AGAAGGAGGAGTGGACGCTGAAGATTACCACCCCTGACGGCAAGCCAGCCAAGGCACAGCTGATGAGCGTACTCTATGACAAGTCGCTCGACCAGATAGCCCCGCATTTCTGGAATCTCTCCCTGGACTTCTATCAGAGTTTGCCAAACTGCTACTGGAAGCACGACCTCACTTTCCGCACATTTTACTTGAATGGCGTTTATCCTACCAAGTATTATGATGAGAAGCAATTGGATGTGGATAAGTTTGATGGCAAATTCTTTAGCTATTATGCTTATATGCAAGCGGTGGAGCTGAGCAAGTTGGAACGTTCTCTTGGCGGAACCGTAGAGGCTGTTCGTATAAAGAAAGACGAGCTGGTTAAGGAAGAAGGGAGGGTCATGAAAATTCGTGGTTCTAAGATGGTTCGTGTAGGAGCGGCTGCTCCATCTGCCAACAAGGTTTTTGATGTAGTAGAGGATATGCCGCAGTTTGTAGGTGGTTCTGGCTCAGACGTAGGACAGTACCTTGACAATGTGCAGGTGCGTGAAAACCTGAACGAGACTGCCTTCTTCTATCCTGCCTTGGAGAGCGACAACAATGGCAACGTAGCCATCAGATTTACCCTGCCGGAGAGCGTGACTACCTGGAAGTTCATGGGATTGGCGCACGACAAGGAGATGCGCAACGGTTTGCTGGTGGATGAGGCAGTGGCTCAGAAGACCGTGATGGTGCAGCCTAACATGCCTCGATTCCTGCGTGAGGGAGACAAGAGTTCTATCGTGGTGAAACTCTTCAATACATCTGATAAGAAGGTGAGCGGAAATGCCCGTATGCAGATTTTGGATGCTGAAACCCAGAAGGTGGTTTGGCAGAAAACGCAGAACTACAGCATCAATGCTGAGGGGTCTGCTACCGTTTCTTTCGATGTTCAAGGTCTGAAAGAGGGTGTATATATTAATAAGGTGGTGGCTGCCGGAAACGGATACAGCGATGGCGAACAGCACTATCTGCCCGTATTAGGCAACAGCGAGCTCGTAACACGCACCCTGCCCATCACACTGACCGAGAAAGGAGAGAAGCACTTCGACCTCACTTCGCTCTTTGCCGACAAGGAAGGCAAACAGGCTGCACAGGCAGAACGCGCCAAGGTGACTATCGAGTACAGCAACAATCCAAGCTGGCTGATGATTCAGGCGCTGCCATCGCTCAGCAAGGCAAAAGACGACAATGCCGTCTCGCTGATGTCGGCTATCTACAGCAACAGCATCGCCCGCCACATCATGAAGCAGAGTTCTGTCATCGCACAGGTAGTGAAGTTGTGGAAGCAGGAAGCTGCCTCGGCTGAAAGCGTAAGAGCAGCCAAGGGTGGCAAGGCTGACGAGGCTGGCACCTCACTGCAGAGTGTTCTGGAGAAGAATCAGGAACTGCGCGAACTTGTGCTCAACGAAACACCTTGGGTGATGGATGCCGACAGGGAGAGCGAGCAGAAAAAACTATTGATCGAATATCTGGATGAGTCGCTGTGTCAGAACCGACTGACCGACGAGGTGGCAAAATTGCGTAAGCTTCAGCTTGCCGACGGCTCCTTCGCCTGGTGGAAAGGCATGGAAGGCAGCAGATACATGACTACCGAGGTGGCTGAGATGATGGTTAGGCTGAACCGTATGGTGGGTGTACAGCAGGAGACCAAAGACATGCTGACTGCTGCTCTGCGCTATCTGCAGCGAAAGGCTGCTGCAGAAGTGAAGGACATGAAGAAAGAGGTGGAGAAGAAGAGAAATGTGCGCCCGAGCGAACTGGCTATACATTATTTATATATTCTCTCGCTCGACGGACGCAAGCTTGATCCGGCAGCGACTTATCTGCTGCAGAATATGGCAGAGCGTACCTGTGAGTTCACCATCTATGGCAAGGCAAGAGCTGCCGTGGTGCTGGCAAGCAATGGACAGCAGGCTAAGGCTGCCGACTATCTGCAGAGCATAGTCGAGTATTCGGTAAGCAGACCGGGAATGGGAAGATACTTCGACACACGCAATGCTTACTATAGCTGGCGCGACTATAAGATTCCTACACAGGTGGCCGCTATCGAGGCAACGGAGATGCTGGGTACAAAGGCTGGAAAGGCATTTTCCGCAGAGAATCTGACCGTTCAGCAAGCTATCGACGAGATGAAGCTGTGGTTGTTGCAGTCGAAGCGCACCCAGGCTTGGGATACTCCAGTCAACACGGTGGATGCGGTTTATGCCTTCCTCAATGGTAAGGAAATACTGCTGCAGAAGTCGGCAGACGATGCCACTATCCGTATAGACGGCAAACCACTGCAGTTGCCTCAGGCTACGGCAGGACTGGGCTATGTGAAGACCTCGAAGCAGGGCGCACCGCACACGCTGACGATTGACAAGAAGAACGAAGGCACCAGTTGGGGCGCAGTATACGCCCAGTTTGTGCAGTCCTCTGCCGAGATAGCCGCCTCAGAGGCAGGCATCAAGGTGGTGAGAAAGGTGGAGAACGCCAAGAACGTGAAGGTGGGCGACAAGGTAAAGGTGGTGCTTACCATTACAGCCGACCGCGACTACGACTTCGTGCAAGTGGTGGATAAGCGCGTTGCCTGCTTGGAGCCCGTCACTCAATTGAGCGGCTATCAGTGGAGCATGGGTTGCTATGTGGCACCCAAGGATTATACAACAAATCTCTACTTTGGCCGTTTATCAAAAGGAAGGCACGTGGTGGAGATGGAGTATTACATCGACCGCAAAGGCGAATATCAGGCAGGCACCTGTGCGGCGCAGTGTGCCTACAGTCCTGAGTTTGGCGGAAGGGCAGAGGCTTATAAGCTGAATGTGAAGGAGTGATGTCTTAACTCCCTGACTCTTAGAATTCCGAAAGTAGAATAAGAAACTGAATATACGAACTGATAAATACAAAGTGAACAGATGAAAAGAATGAGTATATGGATGCTGGTATCGCTGTTGGCGGTTTCGGCATCGGCGCAGAAAATAACCACGCAGCAGGAGACAATCGACTGTGGACAGGTGTTGTTCAGAAATCCCGTAACGGCAGAATTCCCTTTGAAGAACGCCGGCAACAAGGCTTTGCGCATCAGTCAGGTGCGCAAGAGTTGCGGATGCACAGAGGTGGAGTTTCCTGAGCGAGACATAGCACCGGGCGATTCGTTTATGGTCAGGGCAACATTCGATGCCAAGCAAATGGGCACGTTCATCAAGCAGATTGGACTCTTCAGCAATGCCGACGAACAGCCTTTCGTGCTTACTATGCGTGGAAAGGTGGTGGACAGAGTGGTCGACTTTGCTGGCAATTACGCCTATCAGTTGGGCAAGTTGAAAACCGACATACAGGACCTGGAGTTTGATGACATCAACCGAGGCGACCGCCCCGTGCAGCGCATCCACATCATGAATCCTACTGACGAGGTACTGCAGCCTGTAGTGCTGCACTTGCCTCCCTATCTCACCGCACAGGTGTCGCCTTCCAAGTTGGCGCCACGCCACAGTGGTGTGATCACAGTTATGTTGGACTCACGCAAGTTGCGCGACTTGGGACTGAATCAGACTTCCATCTATCTTGGCTCGCATCTTGGTGACAAGGTAGCACCCGAGAAGAAAATCAGTGTGTCGGCAGTTCTTTTACCAAACTTCGAGAAGTTGACAGCCGAAGACTTGGCACAGGCGCCTAAGGTAAAACTATCTACCACCACACTCGACCTTGGTAACTTCGGCACCAAGAAAAAGGTGAAGGGCGAAATCCTCATCACCAATGAAGGCAAATCGGTGCTCGAGATAAGAAGTATGCAGATGTTTACCATGGGACTTCAGGTGTCGCTCAAAAAGTCGAAGATTCAGCCTGGAGAGACGGTTAAACTCAAGGTGACTGCTGTCGCATCCGAACTGAAGAAGTCGCGTTCGAAGAATCCTCGTGTGCTCATGATAACCAACGATCCTGATAATGCCAAGGTGGTGGTAAAGGTAAAGGTGAAGTGAGAGAAACGAGTCTGTTAAGAACAGATAAATGAGAACAGATAAGTAAGAACGCAAAGTAACAAGTTCTGTTAAAAAAAAGAAAGAACCGTGCAAATAGAAATAGATAATGGCAGTGGATTCTGCTTTGGTGTGACCACTGCCATCAAGAAGGCTGAGGAAGAACTCGAAAAAGGTGGACAACTGTATTGCTTAGGTGATATCGTACACAACGGAATGGAGGTGGAACGACTGCATCATGCCGGGCTAATCACTATCAACCACGAGGATATGGAGAAGCTGCATCATGTCAAGGTGTTGTTGCGTGCTCATGGTGAGCCGCCTGAGACTTATGCCCTGGCCGAGCAAAACCATATAGACATCATTGACGCCACCTGTCCTGTCGTGTTGCAGTTGCAGAAACGTATCAAGCGGCAGTATACCAGCAATCCGGATGCGCAGATAGTCATCTTTGGCAAGAATGGACACGCAGAGGTGTTGGGACTGGTGGGGCAGACTGCCAGCAAGGCCATCGTGATTGAGAAATTCCAGGATGTGGAGAAACTGGATTTCTCTCGCGATATCTATCTCTATTCCCAGACGACTAAGAGTCTTGACGAGTTTCATCGTATCATAGAGTATTGTCAGGAGCATATTGTAGAGGGCGCCACTTTCAAGAGTTTTGACACCATCTGCCGACAGGTGGCAAACCGTATGCCTAATATAGCCAGCTTTGCTTCCAAGCACGACCTCGTGCTTTTTGTGAGCGGACGCAAGAGTTCCAACGGTAAGGTGCTCTTCAAGGAATGTCATCGCGTGAACCCCAACAGTTATCAGATAGAAAGTGCCAATGAAATCAACCTCGACTGGCTCAAGGATGTAAACACAGTGGGAATTTGTGGCGCTACCAGTACTCCCAAATGGCTGATGGAAGAATGCCGTGAGTTTATCTTGAACCATTTGTAATAAGTTTGCAAATGGGGAAGAAGTTGATATAAACAAAACAGGTGGTACGTCTTCTCACGAGGACCCACCACCTTCAAAAAACAGTAATTAACTCAAAATTTATAATCTATATCATTACTACCTTGTTCTGATATTCTAATCTTTACATGCAAATGTACAGAAAAGGTACATTTTGACCAAATTATTTTCCGTGAAACGGCACAATGTTTCGCTGAAAGCTTTTTATTTAAGATATTTTTACACTTTAATCTCCTTTAGTAACTACTCAGCATAAGTCGTCAACTATGAATATAACTAAAATGAAGTAAGTCAACGTAAATGATAAATAAAATAAGTAACAACCGAGTCAACCATGTTAAAAACAACGCTAAGAGGGTCAGCTAAAATCGTCATACTACAAGAAATCTTACTCTTATACTATATAAATGTTCTTTTAGCCAATAAAATTCTATGTTCTAAAGTATCGAACTTGTGTTCTAAAGTACCGAACTTAAGTTCTAAAGTTTAGAACATAGATTTATAACTAACAGAAAAACAATTTGTATAGTATTACTGAAGTTTCTTGAGTAGTGAGCCCACTTGAAAAAGCCAATTTTACGAAAACCTACTCTTGATTATCAATAAGTTGTAAAGACAAAAAATACGATTTCCGACTTTTTCAAGTGGACTCAGTAGTATTAAACTTGACTATTAAAGTAATTGCTTGTGGCTAATAGAGGTGCTGAGTCGTTACTGTCTTTATCAACAACCAGCAGCCTTCTGATATTGCTTCATGAGCCATTCTTTCTGCTCGGCAATGGTCATGTGGCTGTTGTCAAGAGTGATGGCATCGTCGGCTTTCTTGAGTGGAGAAACCTCACGATGTGTGTCGATATAATCTCTTTCCTCTACATTTTTCAGAATGTCGTCGAAGTCGGCAGGCATACCTTTCTGCTTCAGTTCGTCGTATCTGCGCTGCGCTCTTACCTTGGAGTCGGCAGTTACGAAGATCTTCAACTCGGCATCAGGAAATACTGTAGTTCCAATGTCGCGGCCATCCATCACGATGCCTTTCTCCTGTCCCATCAGTTTCTGCTGAGCAACGAGAGCCTTGCGAACAAATGGGACGGCGGCGATAGGACTTACATGGTTGGAAACTTCCAAAGAGCGTATTTCTTTCTCTACGAGTTCGCCGTTGAGATAACAGTCGGGACGACCAGTCTCGTTGTTGAACTTGAAACTGATGTGGATATTGGTCATTTCTTTCTCCAACATATCTACCTTCACCTGATTGCCTGCATCAAACAGCTCGTGGCGCAACGCATAGAGAGTGACCGAACGGTACATGGCCCCTGTGTCAACATAAATGTAACCTATTTCCTTGGCCAGGTCCTTGGCCATAGTGCTTTTGCCACATGACGAAAAACCATCAATGGCTATTGTAATTTTCTTCATAAATCTGTGTATTTTGTTTTTGTGATATTTACTTGATAGAGAATAGTTGCCGGAACGTGTCAGAGGCTGTAAGCCAAATTGACAAGCAGGCTGTTGCTGCTGACGTGATATTTGCCATAAGCCAAGTTGAGATGGAAACGCTCCAGGTTGAGGCCGGCACCTAAAGAGAGTCCAGCTCCATGACTGCTTGAGGAGTCGTTGGAGCTTTGTATCTTCATCTCGCTGGCCCGTCTGAAATTGTAGCCTGCGCCAATCCAGATGTTGGAAAGCAGAATCTCGACGCCTCCCACAAGGTGTTCTTTGAAGTTGACATCCCAGTTGTTCAGGTTGACAAGTGTCAGGGAGAGGCGGAAAGGCATGTTGGGGAACTGCTTGCTCACACCCATCTGCAGGTCGATAGGCATTTTGTCGTATTCCTCATCGTAGGCTTTCAACTGTCCGCCCAAGTTCTTGGCAACGGCAGAAATCGACCATTCATGATCAGGGTCGTAATAGTTAATTCCCAGGTCAACGCCCATTCCTATTGAGTTGTAGTCGCCGATATAAGAGGTGATGAACTTGGCTGTGATTCCGCCGACAAAGTTCTTGCCCAACATATAGGAGAAATAGCCAGCCACAGCAATGTCTTTGGCAGAGAACTCGCCCATCTGTACATTGTTCTCGTCCACCTGTTTCATCTTTCCATAGTCAACATATTGTGCCGATACAGCCCATGAAGCCTTGTCCTTCACTATGCGGTTGAAGGCTGCCGAAGCAGCGTTGACTCCCGACATATAGTTCATATATCCCAAGTTGATGGTCTTGTCGCTTACCGATGAGAGCAGAGCTGGATTATGGAAAATGAGGGCTTCATCATCCTCGATGAGGGTGATGTTGTCGCCACCTAAAGCTGCAGCGTGCGCACTTGCCGGCAGGCGAAGAAAGTTGTATCCCGTTTGGCTTTCCTGTGCAACAGCCATAGTTGCCGACAGTGCCAAAAGGACAGAAAGAAGAAGTTTTCTCATTCCTATTATTTTATTCTTCTGCAAAGATAATGCAAATCGAAGACAATACAAAAGAATAACTCCATTTTTTCTTTTTTATTGTAGTGATGCCGTCTGTTTATGTAAAGTATGTCCAATTCATGGACAATACAAAAAAAAGGAAGAATAAATTTGGCTATTACCTTTAAAAAGGCTACTTTTGCATGCGATAAGAAGCCATGCTCTATATGGAAGCGATTCTGCAAAAAGTTCACACCGCATCATGGCGTCGTTTTTTGAAAGAAACGAATAAAGTTTAGTAGAATAAAGGAATAAGAAATTGGAAATCAAGAAATCTCATAGTGCACAGTTGGAGGACAAGCGGGTAACATTTTTCTTGCTTGGGCTGTTGCTTACCCTTTCCTTTATCTTCGTAGGCTTGCAGTATACGAGTCAGCCCGACGATTATGACTTGTCGAACGATATAGAAGACCTGTCGCAGGACTTGGAGCTCTCGCTGCCTCCAGACTCCAAGGACATGGTTTCGGCAGAGGCTGCATCGAAGCCTGCATCCAAGGCCATTACACAAGAGGTGAAGGCAGAACAGAAAGCAGAACCAGCAGCGCAGAAAATCAGCACTACAACCAGCGAACTTGTGATAGGAGACGGAGAAGGATCCGTGGATGGCGTCAATGTGAAGGAAGCTGCTCCCGAAACGCCAGTCGACAACACAAACACGTCGGCACAGCCCGAGGCTCCTATCAATTTTACCGTGGTTCAGCAGATTCCCGTCTTTCCCGGAGGCTGGTCGGCATACATGCAGTGGCTTACCAAGAATCTGAAATATCCGCGTCAGGCTCAGCAGCGCAAGATACAAGGCATGGTGGTGGTTTCGTTTATTGTCAATAAAGACGGAACGGTGTCTGACGTGAAGGTGAGCACTTCGGTAGACCCCTTGCTCGACAGGGAGGCTCTGCGCGTAATGAAGATGATGCCAAAGTGGAAACCTGGTATGGACCACAACAAGGTGTGTCGCACGATGGTGGCAGTGCCTGTCGTCTTCCAGCTCTGACCCTGCATTTCTTTGTTATGCTCAAGTATCCCTTTATAATACTCTGATAGAAATAATCACTCAACATTGATAGAAATAATCACTCAACCATTATAAAAAAACGAACAATTATGAAGACAGCCGACGAACTACTGACTCAGGTGAATGCCTTTTTAGATGCGCTTCCCTACGAGCGTACTCCGAAGTCGCTTTACGAACCTATCCGCTATGTCTTGTCGATGGGTGGCAAGCGCATTCGCCCTGTATTGATGCTTCTGGGCTACAATCTTTACAAGGAAGATACTGATAAAATCCTGATGAATGCCATCGCTTTGGAAACTTATCATAACTACACACTCCTGCACGACGACCTGATGGATCAGGCTGATTTGCGCCGTGGTCATGAGACGGTGCACAAGAAATGGGATGCCAATACTGCCATCCTGTCTGGCGACAGTATGCTGGTGTTGGCGTATGAGCGAATGGCACAATGCGACAGCCGTCATCTGGCAGATGTTCTTAGCCTCTTTACCACAACGGCGCTCGAGATTGGCGAGGGACAGCAGTACGACATGGAGTTCGAGACCCGTGACGATGTACGCGAAGAGGAATACATCGAGATGATTCGACTGAAGACAAGCGTCTTGTTGGCTTGTGCGCTCAAGATAGGAGCCATCCTGGCTGATGCCCCTGCCGAGGATGCTGATAATCTGTATAAGTTTGGCGAACAGATGGGTCTGGCTTTTCAGTTACAGGATGATTATCTCGACGTTTATGGCGATTCCAAGGTCTTCGGCAAGAAGATAGGCGGCGACATCACCTCCAACAAGAAAACATTCATGCTCATCAATGCGTTCAGTCATGCCAATGAGGCACAGCGACAGGAGTTGGAGAAGTGGGTCAATGCCAAGTCTTTCGACCGCGAGGAGAAAATCGCTGCCGTAACACGTCTGTATAATGAGATCGGTATCGACAAGATGGCGCAAGCCAAGATAGCCTACTACTTTGAGCAGAGCAAGAAAAACTTAGATGCAGTTCAGGTTCCGGCAGAGCGTAAGGAAGAATTGCAGAAGTATGCCCAGCGCATGATGAAGCGCAAATATTAATCGAACAGCGAGAAGACCGCAAATAAAAAATGATAAAGATTATCGACACACATACGCATCTCGATGCCGAGGAGTTCGACGAAGACAGAGCTGAGGCTTTTGCCCGTGCCCGCGAAGCAGGAGTGGGCAAGGTGTTCCTGCCAGCTATAGACGTGAAGACTACGAAGGCTGTGCTCAGCCTCAGTCATCAATATCCTGGTTACGCCTATCCCATGATAGGACTCCATCCTGAGGAGGTGAAGGCCGACTGGAAAGAACAGCTTGCCGAGCTGCGTCAAATCCTCGATGAGCACCGCGTGCAAATCAACACAACAGTTTCCGACTTCATTGCTATAGGCGAGGTGGGGCTTGACTATTACTGGAGCCGTGAGTTTGAGCACGAACAGTTGCAGGCTTTCGAGGAACAGGTGAAGTGGTCGGTGGAAACCCGTCTTCCCCTCATGATACATTGTCGCAAGGCGCAGAACGAGATGGTTCATCTCTTGCGTTCTTACGAGAAAGAACTGCCGGGAGGCGTCTTTCATTGTTTCACGGGCAATCAGCGCGAGGCTGAGGAATTGCTGTCTTTCGACCGTTTCGTGTTGGGAGTAGGCGGTGTCTCCACTTTCAAGAGCAGTCATCTGCGCGAAGACCTTCCTGCAGTGGTTCCGCTTCATCGCCTTGTACTTGAGACCGACAGTCCCTATATGGCACCAGTTCCACATAGAGGAAAGCGTAACGAGAGTGCCTATGTTGTCGACGTGATGCGCACCCTGGCAGCAGCCTATCAGGTGAGCGAGGACGAATTGGCGGCAGCCACCAATGCCAATGTAAGCCGTATCTTTGGCTGCGAGGTGGTGAAAGGACTGTAGGCAGTGCTGCAAGTTGGTGTGGCAAAAGTAGAGTCAGTTAAAGAAATATAAAATAGGAAGCCTTTTTTGCTTATTTGCCCGAAAAGCGATACTTTTGCACACCGAAGCCCGTCAAGGTGCTCGCAGACAAAAGGAAAGGTGCTCGAGTGGCTGAAGAGGCACGCCTGGAAAGCGTGTATTCCCCTAAAGGGAATCGGGGGTTCGAATCCCCCTCTTTCCGCTTATAATCAGTTGTTTTCTCGTTGTTTTATTGGTTTTTCGGTTTGCCGTGTTTGTTTCGTATCGCCTCCTTTTGTTTCTCTTTGTTGCAAAATGCGTGCAAAATGCGTGCAGTTATTTTCTTGAAAAATGATAAGAGTCCATTATTATCTCGATGTCCGTGGTGTTCCTGCTGGTGGCTTGGCAAGTGTGAAGTTTGACTTCTGCCATAAACGTTCCCATGCCATGTTCCCTGTCGGTGTCCGTGTCTTGGCTTCTCAGTGGGATGCGAAGGCACAAAAGGTTCGTGGCACCATGTCCGATGAATCCACAAACCTCTTCTTGCTTCAGCAGATGGCTCGTGTCTCTGAAATCCTTTTGAAGCTGACGAACGCTGGTAATCTGGTCGGCTTGTCTATCGTTGAGGTGAAGAATCGGGTTGCTTCCGAGCTGCGTCCTGATGCTGGTGCGGATAATCTGTTCCTGGCTCGCTTCCGTTCCTATGCCTCTCTCTGCAAGTCGCAGCGGACCCGTGAAATCTATCAAGTGACAATTAAGAAGGTGTTGGCTTTCGATTCTCATGCCGAGTCGCTCTCCTTTGAGATGGTTTCCAAGGATTGGCTCTCTCGGTTCGAGGCTTGGCTGGGTTCTGAGGTTGGTGGTTGTCCGTCCGTGAACGCTCGCTCTATCCATCTGCGTAATGTTCGGGCTGTCTTCAATGATGCCATTGATAATGGTGTTACCTCTTGGTATCCGTTCCGCACCTTCAAGGTGAAAACAGAGGCTACCAAAAAGCGAGCCGTGGCGGTGGAGGTTCTTCGCTCCCTTTTCTCCTATCCTGTCGAACCTTGGCAGGTTCAGTATGTGGATGCCTTCAAGCTGTGCTTCTGTCTCATCGGCATTAATCTCGTTGACCTCCTGGCTCTGAATGCCGACCAACTGGTGGATGGTCGCCTTTCCTATCGTCGCTCAAAGACGGGGAGGCTTTATGATGTGAAGGTGGAGCCAGAGGCTGCTGCCATCATCGAAAAGTACCACGGTCGTCTTGGTCGCCTCGTTCTCTGGGGTGAAAACCGAAAGCACTATACCACCTTCACCTATCAGTTGTGCCGTGGCTTGAAGTCCATCGGCTCTACCGTGAAGGAATGGCGGACGGATGAGCTCGGTGTCTATCGTGAGGTGGATGTGTTCCGTCCTGCCTTCCCGATGTTGTCTTCCTATGTGGCTCGCCATTCCTGGGCGACCATCGCTGCCTCGCTTGATGTTCCGAAGGATGTAATAGCCCATGCGCTTGGTCATGGTGGTTCTTCCGTCACCGACATCTATATCGACTTCGACCTTCGGAAGGTGGACGAGGCAAATCGTCGGGTGCTGGATTGGGTGTTTTATGGCAAAAAGTAAGGGAGAACCCTGTTGTGGATTCTCCCTCTGCTATTCTTCTGTCCTTGGCTTGCGTTTGTGCCTTACTTCCTCTTCTGCTTGCCGTTGTCTCTTTTCCTCCCATGCCTCTCGCATCTCCGTGAGGATTTCTCCTTCTGTCTTGCCTGTGACCTTGGAGGCTGCTCGTATGTTGAACCGCTCCAGATCCTGCCGAATCAGTCCGTTAATGTATCGGTTCTTGTTGGTCTTTGTGTTCAGCCAATCCTCCAGCTCGCAGTCTATGGCTACCCCGATGCGCTTCTGGGTGCGTCCGTTTCCTCGCTTGCTGAACTTGTATTTTCCTGTTGGTTCTGTCATTTGTTCTTTGTCTTGGTGCCAGCTGGTTGGGCTGGCGTGTCCTTCTTATCCGTATGTCTCTTCTCCAAACATCACCACCTGCAGGGCGTTGTTGGCATCGTAGTAATCATCGACCTCTGCTATCAAGTGAGCCATGCTTCTATTTGCTTCCTTCTGCATGAGGTCGATTCCCTTCTGCCATTCCTTCAGTGTGATGGTGGTGATGTGTGGTCTTCCTTCCTCGTCATCGTCTTCCTCGTATCCGTCGTGGAAGTTCAGCGCACCTCCGTGCAGGAGAATGTATGCCTGTCTCTCGTTGCTGAATCTGTGGAGGCGGTGGGCATCCTCCAGCACCTTGGCTGGTGTATTCTCTTGGTTTATCTCAATGTATAGCCACTCGCTGCCGTAGGTTCCGACCTCCAAAATTCGGGCTATCGCCTCTTGGCTTGTTTTCATCTCTTCTATTGTCATTGCTTTATCCTCTCTTTGTTAAATGATGAGTGTCTTTTTAATATTTGATGTTGGTGAATGTGAAATTTTGAAGGTAGTCTGTCATGCTGTCGTAAAGGCTGAATGACAGGGTGCGCCCTCCTTGCTTTGCCTTGAATGGGCGAGGGTCATCGTCTCCCTCCTGGGTGAGCTTGATGATGATTCCGTCTGTTGTTGTTAGTTCCACAGGGTAGCCTTCTTGAAGGTTGTCTGCAATTGCTATGAAGTTCAGTGTAATCTTTTTCATTGTCTTGTTTGTTTTGTTGGTCGTTAATCTTGTGATGTGCATCCTGCCTTTTCCAAGGCTTCAAAGTCTCGTGGGCAAACAGCCCAAAACTTGCCGTTAACCTTGATGACCCATGTTGCTTGCTGGCATTCTCTTGCGAATCGCTCGGCTGTCTCTCTTCTGGTGAAAATGTCTGGTTCGTGTTTCAATGTCACCTGCTGTCCGTTGATTCTGTAGTTCTTCATCTTTCGTTCCTCCTTATTTGATTGTCCATTCGTTTCTGTTTATCTCGTTCTCTGCCAATCCGTCCAGCTCGTCTTCGCTGGCTTTGAGGTTGTAGCTGAAGATGTTGTTCTTCTCATCCTCCTTGACCGCTGTGATGTCGATGTCGTAGAGGCTTGCTGTGCAAATCAAATCCTCGGCTGCTGCTCTGTTGCTTGTTGTGAAGTTGCGTGTCATAAAATGCGGCTTGACCGTGTTGCCGTAGGGCTTAAAATTGTTTATTCTTTGTTCCTTTTTCTGTATGCAAAGGTAATCAATTTTCCCCAAAGTTGTATAAAAATAGAGATAACAAAAGTTACTAAAAAGATAAAGAAAGTTATCTGATTTTCAGTGCTTTAGCTCGCTTGTTGCTTGACTGAAAGCAGGGCGTTTTCCGATGAATTGAAGAATGGTCTTCTTGTCTTTGTAGCTTGCTGGGATGTGGCTTGCGTCGCATCCCTTCCAATTGCCCCAGGCGAGGTGGTAAGCCTTCACGCTCCATCCTCTGTAAACGTAGCGTGTCCTGCCTGTGGCTGTTGTCTCTGTGTCGTATCGTCTCGTGAAGGTGAGGCGGTACGCTCCATCGTCTGTTTCAATCGTCAGCTTGTATGCGGTATTTTCTACCACTTTCTTGGTTGCTCCCATGTTCCTGCCTCCTTTCTGCTTTCTCGTTCCTTGGTGTAGATGTCGAGACAAGTCTTCGCTATCTTGGCTGCTTCCTCCAGATCCAGCTCCTTGACTTGGTTCAGCAAACTCTCTGTTGTCTCGATTCTCCATTGGAGGCATCGGTTGCTGAGTCCGCTGGTTTCTTCGGCTCTCTGTTCCTCGATAAGGACTATGTCCTTTTCCTTCTGGGTGATGTACTTCTTGACCGCTTCCTTGTCTTTGCTCTTGCAGTCACCGTCTCGGAGGCAGCATCTTCTCTCTGTTGAGCCTTGGTGTGCTGCCTTGAATGCGCAACCTAAAGGGTTGTAGCATCTGGGCATCTTCTCCCATTCGTGGATGTAGTTTGGTTGGTTTGCCATTTTTCTTGTTTGTTGTGGCTGGGTGGTTAGCCCAGCCGTTGCCTTTTTATTTCAAGTTGCGAATGATGATTTTCTTGTCTTCCTCGTTCTGTTCGATGTTGTTCTTCAGCTTGTACTCGATGTAAGCCTTTTCTCCGAGGATGGTGGCTGCTTCGTGAAGCAAGGCCAGGTCGTTGTTCTTTGTTCCTCTCTTGACCATGAACTCTGCGATGCTTTTGGCTTCGTTGTTCAAAGCATCCACTTGGCTCTTGAGGGTTTCGTTCTCTTTGTCCAGCTCCTCTTTTCTGTCACAGAACTCTTTTGCTTGGTTCATATAGAAGTCTCTTTCCTCTACCACCGAGTCGAGAATTTCCTGAGTGTGCTTGGCACTCTTCTCTGCCAGTTGGCGGTTCGTGCGCTCCCAATCGTAGGCTTTTTGGATGCCTCCGTTCTTCTTCCATTCTTTCACCCATTCGTCTTTGTCGAGCTGGCTGGCGTTGTACTCTGGCTCGATGCACTTGTGGTAGCAATCTGCGCTTACCTCAAACTTTACTCTTTCTTCAAACTCTTTCTGTAACATGATTCTTGTCTCCTATTTTTGTGTTGTTTAAAATTCTCCGTTGTTCATAATCTCGTATTCAAGTCCTGCCAAGGTCTCGGTGATGGTCTCCTTCAACTCGTAGAGGTTGTCGCCCTCTTCATCATCCTCGGTATCGTAACTCTCGCAGCTCTGCCATTGGTTTGTGGCTGTCTGCTGGAGCTGACTTGCGAGTTGGATATTGTCGTTGATTCTGTCGTTTGCTTCTCTTGCGTCGCAGAGGCTTACGGTGATTGTGATTGTTGTATCCATGATTTTTGTATTTTATGACCCTTGGTTAAGGGGTCGTTTCCTTTTCTTTATCTGTTGCAAAGGTAACACTTTATTCGCAATGTTGTATCAAATTAGAGTTATTGTAAGTTACAGAAAATCAACCATTTAGCTAAAGAAAGTTATAAAAAAAAGACCCCTCCACCTTGCTTGGTGGAGAGGTCTCTTGTCATGTTGTTGGTGTTTTGGCTTGCCTTCGCTTTCGCCACCTCCAAATGATGGCGATGGTGGTTGCTACACCTATTATTATACCTGCCGTCTGCCATGTGCTCCAGCTGGCTTGTGTGGTTGTCTTGGCTTCCTTCTTGGTGTCGTTTAGCTTGCTCTTTGAATCCGTAGAGGAGTCCCTCGTATTCTTGGATGTGGTGTTCTTCGAGCTGCTCTTGGTGGTGTCCGTGACCGCAGCCTGTCCTTTGACCTTTGCCCCTGGCTTGACCTCCAGCGTATGCGTCAGCTTTCCGTTCGACCATGTGGCTGTCGATTTGAACAGGTCTGTCTCCAGCACCGACGTGGTGTCGTTGGTGGTTCGCTCCATCATCGCTGGCGGTATCGCCACCTCGACAGGCACCAGCCTCTGTGTTATCTTGGTGGTGTCGTGGGTCTCGGTGATGGTGGTGTCCTTCTCTTGCTCCATCTTCGATGTCTCCATGATGCTGGATGCTGTCTCTGTCATCACCTTTCGCTTAGTGACGCATCCTGCCAGGAAAAGGCAAACAATGCAAATCATGATCAGGGCGAGGATGCTTGTCTTTCTCTCTCTTGTCATGGCTGTTCCTCCTTGTATTCGAGTGCGTTGATTCTGTTGTACCAGCCTTTCTTGTTGACTATCTGGCTTTGGTCTGCCTTTATGAGCTTGTCGATGTACGCCTTGCGTGCGTTCTTCAAAGCCTCGAAGAGCTGGCGTTGGTTCGGGTAGGCGTTGACCGCTGCGAGGGTCTGCTTGCCGACTATGCCATCTGCCTTCACCCCGAGGAGCTGCTGTGGCTTGATGATTCCCCATTTTCCGCTGCCCCAGAGCCAATCCACCAAAATCTCGGCTACGCTCTGGTTCTTGATTTGGTCTGCCTTCCATTTGTCCCAAAAGTTTCGCTTGAGAACTTTCTTGAAGTCTTCCTCGCTGATGAGCTGCACGTCCTTCTCGTCTATCTTTCCGTCTCCGTTCTTGTCGTACCCTACGGTGCGCCATGTGGCGATGGTGATTCCATACTTCGTCGCTCCCCCTCGGTCGCTCTTCTTGTTGGTGTACTTTGAGCCTCCTTCCCATCTGAGAACGAAAGGCTCGAACTTCTTAACTTCTGCCATTGCTTATTCCTCTGTGTTTGTTGGTTTGTTACTTGTGAAGGTTGGCTCGTTCCTCTCCCCGAATGCTTTTGTGATTCCTGCTGTTGCGAAAAGTGAGCCAATCGCACCGATTACTGCAGCAATGCCCATGAGGTCGGTGTGGATGGTGTTCGTGGTGAGCACTTCGTAAAGCAGGACGAATCCTATTGTCAACAGCAGGAGGCATCCGATAATGGTGACGCTCACCAAAAAAAACGCCTTGCTGGACGCTCCGCTGTTAGTTTGGATTAACTTGGTTAGGTATGTGGTAAGTCTCATTCTCCTTCCTCATCCGTTCTGTCTATGTATTCTGGCTCCTCCTGCTCTCTCTTGCGTGGTGGGCTTCGTCGGTCGCATCCGTTGCGGATGCATCGGTTCCAGCTCGCCTCCTGGAGTTTCAGTCGCATCTCCATGTTCTCATCCTTCAGCTTATCCTCGGTTGCTCGGTGCTGGTTCAGAATCTCGTAGAGGCTGTCTATCTTGGCATCCTTTGATTTCAGCTCGCTGTCCTTGCGCTCGCAGAGGTCTTTCCATCCGCTTGCGTATTGGGCGGTCGCCTTGGCTTCCTCCTGTGATGCTTTCGCTGCCTCGGTTCGCTTCTTGCTGTCGTAGAACATGAAGCAGCCCAAGATGGTAACGAGGGCGGTGGCTATCGCCTGTAGAATCTCTGCGCTCATGGCTGCTCCTCCATTTGCTCTCTTGCCTTGGTGATGGCTGCTTGTATGCCGTCCATGACCGCAGGTGTGCAAAGCTCGGAGCATCGGCTGATAAGCTCGGCTTCCTTGTCGCTGTACTCTTCCTCTCCCTTGGAGTTGTAAATTTTCAAGGCGAGGGCGTGGCAAGCGACCCCTTGCCCCTGGGTGTAGATTGCGTCCGCAAATCCTTCCTTGATGTCGATGACCGCTGCCTTGGTCTTGGCGAGGTTCGTGAAGACCTCGACTTTCTCGAAGTTGATTTTCATATTTATGTTCTCCTTTTAATTGTTTGTGATGGTGTTCTTATATTCGGATGTCTTTACGGCATAAGCCAGATAACTTCCATTCTTATAAGTGAGGATGATTCTATTCAATCCTTCCGTAAAATAATAGCTGTATCTTGTTTCTCCATCATAATAATTGTATTTTTTTTCTTGGCTCCAACTTACAGATGGGTAGTCTTTTGTGTCCATTCCATTAACTTTGTTATTTCTGCCGTATATAAATGAACCATTCCAATTTCCGCTTGTGGCTGTTCTCGTTATTAAAATGTCTATTGTAATTGCAAATTCTGTCCCTTTGGAAATTCCAAGAAATAAGCAAATCCACGAAAGTGTCGGCAATCCTATGGACGCATCTTTTTTGGAAACCTTCACATGAAATGAAAGTGCATTTGTAGGCTCTAAAATGAAGCAGGTGTTTTCTTTATTCGCTTCTTTCGTTTCCATTGCGTAACCTGCCATAGCTCCATTTAAAATGCCATTTCCTCTGCCTGTGAATGCAAAGTTGAACGTTCCATTCTTTGCGGACAAAATCATAGCGATGTTCTTGTCGAGCCCCCATTGATTTGTCTTGTCTTCGTTCTCGAATCTTGCCACGGCTCTGAGTCCTGACGAAGCAGGTAGAACGTTTCCACCGATTCCTGCAAAACAATTTTTATTATCGTTTCGGAAAATAATAGTAGCATCGTTCGTCCATGGCGTGTTAGTGAGTGAGGTTCCACTTATGGTGAATCCTGCTATCATTCCATTTGTTGCGTTTATTGTGCCCGTGATGCTGGCTTCGCTTGCTTCGAGCTGCCCTCCGTACTTGACTCTGAACTTTGCCGCTGCTGCATTGATGCCTCCAATCCACAAAGGGTAGCCGTTTGTCTCATCCTCGACCCCTCCGAAGCATCCCTGCACCTTGTCTTGGCTGTTCGTGATCAGGATGCGGTTGGTCTGCGCAAATCGCAGGACTGCGTTCTTCGCTACGATGAGAGGCGTGTAAATCGGTCGCATCTGGTTCAGCTTGAGCCATTCGGTGCTGTCGCCTCCGTTCGGTGCGTTGGTTGTGGTGGATGTGTGCGTCACCCTGCACTGGTACATGGTGAAGTTGCCAGTGGTGTTGTCGGTGACCGTCACGATGTCGAGGTATCGGATTCCTCCTGTTAGGCTCTCGTCGTTGTGGTACTCGGTTCCTGCGCTCCACTCGCTGGTTCTCTCTATGAGTCCAGGAATGCCTCGGAGGTCATCGATGCCGTCGATGAATCCTGTTGCAAACATTCCGCTCTCCAGCTTCGGCATGCAAATCCACGCCTCTCTGTAGCCTTCCTCGTTAATGGCTGGCATTAATCTGAACAGGCAGTTCTGTTCCTCTGTGGTGAGGTTCTGCTTTGTCTTGAACGTCACGCTGTGTCGAGTCCACTCGTCCGTCAGCTTCCATGAGTAGCCGAGGTCGCTTGGCGTTGTTACCTCGATTCCGTCCACAATCATCTTGGTGCTTGTGTCCACTGCTGTCGGGTAGATGTAGGTGACCAAGTCCACCTGGTCGGTAATCTCGTACTGCTGGACGGTCACCTTGCCAGTCCTTGGCTCGGTGTTGTCGTATTGGTAGCTCGATATGCGGTAGGATCCTGTCTTCTGTGGGGTGAAGGTCATGCTCATTGCTGTTACCGATGTGCTCTTGGTTGCGCATGAGTTCCCTTCGCTCCAATCGGTTGCGTAGATGTATGTGCGCAGTTCCTTTCCGTTGGCTACGGCAGTGCTGTCGCATTTGCCGATTACCCTTATGGTGTATGTCCTGCCTGCAATGAGGTAGAGTTCCTTGGTTGCGAATCCGTAGTTGCTGCTCGTCTCGTTTATGACAATAGGCTTTGTTCTTCCCTTCGCCCAAAAACTCAGCGTGTACCATTGCCCTGCTGCAAGTTTGCTGATGCTTCCTGCAGGGTGGTGTACCTTCTGTCTGAGCATCTCCTTGCAGGTGATGGTGGCTCCTGTCGCCTTGCAGGTGTCGTGGTATGAGTTGCGTCCGTCCTTTTTGTTGCTGGTGTCGATGCTGCCCAGATCCTGCGGTGCAGTCTTTCCGCTGAGTGGCTGGTATTGGCTCTTGACGTTCCACGCCCTCATGTTGTCAGCGTCAGTAAAGCTGGCGTTCTCCAGGATGTTGCCATTATCTCCGCTGTGGTATGTTGTGACGAGCTCTGGTGTGGAGTAGGTGGTACCGCTCTTGGTGTAGATGGTTCTCACGCATTTCCAAACGTACGGCTTTTGGTCGCTTGGCGTTGGAAATGTGGTGCTCCATACGCTCACCGAGCTGTATGATGCCACGCTCTTCTTGTCGGTTGCGATGAAGTACGATGTCTGCGAGCTGATACCGTTGCCATCGTCTCCTGGGTCTCCGTCCTTGCCGTCCGCTCCGTCTTTACCAAAGTAGCTAACGCACAAAGGTGTGGTGTATGTGAATGTTCCGTTCTTCCATTCCATTCTGTTGCGTGTCCACAGCCATAGCTCCTTGGTTGGCGTGTAGGTGGTTCCCCATCCGCTCGTTGGCGCAGTGGTTGGGCTGCTGCCCACGGCATATTGCTCGGTGATGGTTATGAAGTCCTTGCTCGCACCGAGGCATTGCTTGCCTGTGTACTTGCTCGTTCCGTCCGTGAGGACAATCTTGGTGCAGCTCCATACGTAGGTGTTCTCCTTCATTGCGAGCTGGGTGAATGTGGTTACCCATCCTGCGGTGTCCGATGGCTCGCTGGTGTTGCTTGCCGAAAGGACAAAGACCACGTCAGCCGACTTGATTCCTGTTCCGTCCTTGCCTGGGTCTCCATCCTTGCCGTCCGCTCCGTCCGAAGGAGCCCACCTGCAGGTGAACGCTCCCTTGAATATTCGTTTCTTCTGCATGGTGGGTCTCTTGTTTTAAGTGAATAAGTTGTCGATGATGGCGTGGGCGCAGTTGGCGCACAATGCTCGGTATTCCGAGAAGTCCTTGTAGTTGGCGAGGTCTTGGCTCTCTTCCTCGGTCAGTTCCACTCCGTCCACCTTCTTCAGCAATGCGTTGATGGTATTGAATGCCAGGGCGTGCTCTTCCTTCTGTGGGTATGCCGCCTCCACGAGCTGGCTCTTGATGTGGGCGTAGTCCATGATGCCGTCGGTCTGAATGACAAAGCCGCTGAATCCCTCGATGGTGGTTTTCTCTTCCTTGCCCTTAGCCTTGTCGGTGTCCTGGCTGGCGTTGTCGGTCTTCTCCTGGGTGTCCGCTGTGAAGTCCATGTAGGCGATGCGTGTCTTTCGGTCGTACACCTCTGGCTTCTGCTCCATGAACGTTCTTCTGATGTTTCCGTACTGCTGTTTCATTTTTCTGCCTCCTACTTTGTTTGGTTGTTAAACTTGGTGAGGTCTACGACCTCGTTGTTGTCGGTGTATATCGGCTTGCCGTCGTTCTGCTTGGCGACAGGTCTGCCATCTATGGTGAGAATCTTGACCTGGCTGAACTCGAAGTGCGAGCCTCCCTTGTCAATGACCACAGTCTTGAAGCTCGTCACGTGGTTGGTGTCGAAAGCGTCGATGAGCTGCTTCATCGATGGGCTGTTCACGATGAGTTTCTGCTTGCTTCCGTAGAAGACAATCTCCACTGCGTATCGTCCTGCCCCGTAGCTCGTCTGCACGTCCTTCACCCAATCGATGACCTCTATCTCCTTGTTGAGGATGAGTGCCGTCGTAATCTTTGGAGAGTCGATGATTCGCTTTCCGTTCTTGTCCTTCTTCTCTGGCATCTTGATGCCGAGGTCTTGTAAGTTGATTCCTGTTTCCATCTTATAAAGTCTTTTGCAATGTCTGTTTCCCCATTTTATCATGCCCCATGCTGCTGCGTCTATCTCACGGAGTCTTCGCTTGTTCGTGACCTTCGTTCTTCTCTTGAGCCAGCTCACCTTGTCGCTTTTCCTCCAAAACATGTTACCTCCCTCGTAGGAAACGAAACCGAGGAAATCCAAGCCCTCGCTTATCGGGCGAATCTTTGGCTCGTGTGCCTCGAATCCCAGATCCTTCAAGAATGCTATCGCTCTCTTCATCTTCCATTTCACCTCTCCCTTCGTCTTTCCGAATATGACGAAATCATCGAGGTATCGGATATAAAGGTGCGCCTTTGCCTCCTCCTTCATGAACCTGTCGAATGTCATCAGCGAAATGTTGCCGCTGTCCTGGCTGGGTCTTATGCCCAGCGGTATGCCCTTTCCATCTGGGGCGAACCTCTCGAACGGCTCCATGTATGCGTCGATGAACTCCTTGTCCTTGAATAGGTGTTCCATGTTCCTTCTGAGCAGTTGGTGCAGGATGTTGGCGTAATAATGGCAAATGTCGCCCTGTGCGTACCATAGGCATCCGCTCCCTTGCTCTCGCAGCCATCTTTTGACTTGAAGCGCAGCCGCTATCTGTCCGTAGCCAATCCTTGACGCATAAGTGTGCGAGATTAATGTGCGCTCTATTCTGTCGTGGCTTACTAAGACCAGGCTTTGGTGCTCGATGTGGTTCGGGTGGAAGTTGAGCTTGCTGATGTCTCGCTCCTTCTTTCCGTTCTTCAGCGTCATGTGCTTGTATTCGTCCGTGCGCATTTTCCTGTCATGGATGATGCCCTGGACTTCCACGAGGTCTCTGAGCCATTGCTTCCTGTGCTTCTTGACTCCGTAGTTCTTCTTGCGTCTGGTCGATACCCTGTCGGCTTCCTTCAAGGTCTCCCATTGCCACATGTCATCGTATACGTATCCTTGTCTTTTCGGCATTGTCTTTCGTCTTTATCAAGTCGTTGCTCGTATCTGTTCTCGTTGGGCTTGCTTCTCTCTGTGCAGAGCTTTCAACTTCCGACCATCCTCGGTTCGGATTTACTAACACCACGGGCAGGTCGCTGGGCGTTGCCTGCGCAAGTTCGATTTGTTTCGGCTCATCACTGGCTGTACTTATGCACCAGCTGCCGAGGCTCAGAAAAGGCGGACACTTTCCCATGACGCAGTACTCATGTCCTTATTTGTTTTTCGTTTCCGTCTCCGAAAACGTAGAAGTAATTCGAGCCGAGATGTTCGCATTCGCATTCGACCAGGCGTTGTTCGAGTTCGCATAAGCGAGACCGCAATTCGCACCGTTGTTCGAGTAGCCGCCACCAAACCACAGCTGTCCTTTTCCTTTGCCTACCTCGCCACGAGCTTGGGCGAGGGGTTTCTTTATTCTGGGGCATCATTGGCGGGTGGGGGATTCCCCCACGCCCCCTTTGAAGTTACCTTTTCTTGTTTGATTTTTTTTGTTTTTTCTCTCGTTTTGTTCCTTGCCTTAACTTGCAAGGAGTCTCTTCAGCTCGGCTGAGGTCACCTCCGTGAGGTCTCCATGAAAATCAAGCCGAGCCGAGAGACTCGCAGACGCAAACGACCAGGCGTTGCGCGAGCTCGCAGAAGCGAGACCGCAATTCGCACCGTCGTACGAGCAGCCGCCACCAAACCACAGCTGTCCACTTGCGTTGTACCAGTAGTGGTCTCCGTAGGTGATGCCTGTATGCTGCTTGGTAGGCACGTAGCTCATGTGCTGTGCTCCCTTGGTGGTGATAAGGGTAATGTCGGCATCGCTTGAACTTTCGGCTGCGAGTCTTGTCATCTTGGTATGCTTGACCGCTGCGAAGCTGTCCGCTGTCGGTGTTCCTGTAGGCAAGAAGTTTCCGTTCCATTGGTAAACATCGTTACCTACGCTGCAGAGGTGTCCGTCCATTTCCCAATATTGCCCATATGGGTTTTCCCATACTCCCACGTTCACGCTGTGGCAGGCGTAGTTGTCTGCGTCCTTGACAATCACCTTTCCGTCGCTGTATCCAAGAGCGAGGCAGGCTCCTGTCTTGATGTTTCTCTGTCTTGCGAATCCGTCACCCAATGTTGAAGATGCGCTCTTCTCTGTTCCGTCCAAACCGCAGCCGAAAATCTTTGTACCATCTAATGCCGCCAAGTTCTGAATGTCTCTGTATCCGTACTTACCCATCATGTACTGAAGGAGGAAGTTGCGGAATGGCTCGCCTGCAAGTCCATGGTTCTTGCTTCGTGCTTGTGCGTAGTTGAAGAATTGGTTGATGTTGCTGCCTCCGCTTGGTACCACAAATGGTATGCTTCGCATCTGTCCGTTCTGAATCACGCATTTGAACATGCCTGCTGGTATGTTCTGCGTAAACCAGCCACCTGGCAGTGGCGTGAGCGATATGTGGTGTCGGATATGCTTCACTCCGCTGATGGTCACCTCTTGCAGGTAGTTCCAATAACCGCCTTCAAGCATTCCGAACCAGTCTGCGTTCTTGTATGCGTCCACCACGGCTCCGTTCTTGACGACTTGGTCTCCGTCCGCTGTGTATCGGTGGTCGGCTGGGTTGAGTTTCGTGAAGTGTCCGTCCTGCGTCATCAATATGGCGCAAATCTTCGAGAGCCAAATCTGTCGCATGAGGCTGCTGCCTCCTGTCTCGCAGTATGCAGAGCCCTTGCTTGCTGCGGTGTTCTCCTCGATGTAGAATGCGTTCTCGTCCAGGAACTGCTGCTGGTTCTCCTCCATCATGGCTCTGAGGTTGTCGAGTGTGATGCGCTTAAGCGTTCCCCCTGCCATCACGAAGATGTAATCTGAATTGCTCAGTGTCGTGGCGATTGTCGCCTGTGTAATTTTTTGATAACTCATTTTCTGTCTCCTTCTTTATGATAACGCTGCCGAAACCTCGACAGCCACGTCTGAAAAATAACTCTTGTCGGTGTTGTTTGCGTCTGGCGTGCATTTCGCCATTTCCGCTGTAAGCGTTACGTTCGCTCCTGTTCCGCTGTAGGTCTTTGCGTTGAGTGCGTTGTAAACGTCCCACGTCCAGGTGGTGCTGCCTGTGTATGCTGTGCCGTTCTGTTTCAGCTTCAGTACAAACTTGGCGTTGCTGGTCTTGGATATCGCATCTGGGTTTGCTCCATCGGGTTCTGCGTCAATCGTCCACTCGTCGGCATCGTCAGTCACTCTCTGTGCGTCCACCGCCTTCACTGCCCAGGTGTCTCCTTCCTTGTGCAGGAGCTTAACGCTGAATACTGAGCTGCCATCCACATCATCCCTCGTCACTTTCAGCGTCTTTCCGTTCTGTCCGTCTATGAGGACGAAATCCTTGTACCACTCCAGCTTCCAATTTGCGGCAAACTCGGAGTCTGAAATCGGCTTAACTCCGTAGAGGTAGGTTGCCGTGAGGGTGGTGCTTGTGGTTGTTGCGTTCAGCGTGCTGCAAGCCGTGGTGATGTTGATTGAGTAGCTGTCCGCTCCTGCCTGCTGGATGAGGATATCTTCTGTTCCTGCTATGGTGTCTCTCACGTTGTTGCTGATGTAGCTGACCTCGTAGCCGATGATCTGGTTGGAGACGATGGTGGTGCTGGCGATGTTGTCAATCACTCGGAGGTAGCAGAATCCGTCTGTCTCCTTCTTTGCAAACTTTCCGTCAGTGGATAGGTTCCAGCCTGCGTAGTTTCCTGTTGTGGCAGGACTTGCGTTGAATGCAAGCTGCGTCCCTCGGTATGTCCACTTGATGTCGGTTATCGTCACTGGGTTGCCGACTGCGCTCTTGATTCCTATCTTGAGTGCTGGCTGCTCGTAGATGCTTGTCTTCCAATCAACGGACAGACCTCCGTTTGTCGGATCGATTGCCTGGAAGAGCGAGCCTCCGCTTTCCGTGCCGTTCTTGTCAAATTTCACGATGGTCTTTTCGACGTAGATTTGGTCGCCTGTTCTGATGAAGCGCACCGTGAACGCTCCCTTAATTTTGTTTGCCATTCCTTATTCGTCCCATTTTTGAAGTTCAACCTTGAATTGCTCCAGGTCTTGGAGCTTGCCTCCGAGCAGCGTTGCCGCTGTCTCTGGGTTCTTGTCCACCTTCAGCAATTCGTTCTCGTTCACTGCCATCTTCGAGCCTGTGTTGTTCGTTCGATGGTGTTTGGCTTTCAGCCCCTTGGCTTCTGCCTTCTCTGTCTCGACTATTGCGTATCTCATTCTATATGATATAAATGTTGCCGTTCTCGTCGGTGAGGATGCTGCTCTCATCCTCGGTTGTCATGATTGCAGCCACGTCTCGTTCCTCGATGTCCATGCCCACGTCGAACCAGCAAAGGTTCTTCTCGTAGCCAATGCCGAGGGAGTCCACGCTGCATTCCATGCTCTGACCTTCCTGTCTCTCGATTTTCTCTGCGAACTTGTAGCTTTTGGATGCCGAGTCATAAACTCTTGCCTGCGTCCACCATCTGATGCTGTAGTAGAGCTCTGGGTATTGGATGGGTTGCGAGCCTGTGGCAAAGATGCCGTAGTTGAAGTAACGCTGCTGTCCTTGCACGATGTCGTTTCCTCTCGCCACGTCGTGCTGGGTGAGGATGCTCATGTCCCTTTGTAGGCTGATTCCGCAGCTTGTCTTAACGTTGCCGCTTGCGTCCACAAACTGAACCTCGAACTCCTGACTCCATGTGAATCGCAAGTCGAAGGCGATGTTCGGGAATGCTATGGACTTGATTTCTGGGTGCTGGAGCGTTCCTGCCGTGAGGGCTGTGCTCTTGCCTCGTTCCACAAGGCGCATTGTCAGTCCTGTTGGCAGGGTGGTGATGGTTGCGTCTCCTTGCGTGAGCGTCACGCTGACCGAGCGTTCGTAGCTCTTGCCGTTGATGAACTTGTCCCTTTGCCCTGCCTTTTCGATACCCTCAGCGACCAGGTATTCATAAAGGAGCAGCTCGTCCTTCAGTGGGTCGTAGGTGATTTGCTCGCAGTCCACGGAGCAGGCTATCTTGTTGCCTCCCTTGTCCGTGGTGGTGAGTGCCATTCCGCTGGCTTCCACGTTGTAGTTGGTTCCTGTTCTGAAATCGTTGAACTTTCCTCTGTAGGAAAGAGTCGCAACTTCACCAGGGATGATGTTGCGCATAATCTTCAAGCTGCCGTTGTCCTCGGTTGCGTCCTTGATGATATCGTAGTCAGTTCCCTGCTTCCAAGCCTTGGCGATTGGCGTGCCGTTCACAAACCACTCGTGCTGGTCGCTCGCCAGGTTGTGGTTGTTGATTCCCGATGTGTAGATGCCGTCGGGGTCATTGACCGTGGTCTGCGGTCTGATGATTGTCGGTGTAATCCCTCGGTCTGGCTCGAACTGGTTCAGAGCGGTGTTGGCTGTCTGTGCCGTTGGCGAGTCAGCCGTGATGCAGACCAGCTCGCAGGTTATTGCCAATGGCGAGAAGTCGAGCCTCGTGTGCTTTCGCTCCGATTGGAATGTCCTTTTCTTTGTTGCCATTCTCGTTCTCCTATTGCTTTTAAAGTTAATATTCTATCGGCTCCGTTATCGGGGCTTCTTTTCCATTGTCTGCCGTGACGTAGAACAGGGTGCTGATTCCGCTGTGGCTCTCGCTTATGTGGAGGTCTGCAAACGAAATCTGGAACGAGGAGCCGCAGTTGGCGTGCTCTGGCATTGCGTTCCAGACCGCATCCGATGCGGTATCCCCTGTGTCTCGCTCCACCTTGAATGTATATTCGCTGGTGTGTTCTTGCATGTATCCGTCCAGGATCTGGATTGTGACGGTCTCCGTCTCGTCAGCAGCCATCCGTCCGTCCAGGCTCTGGTCGATGTACATTCGCCTTCCCATCTGCTCGAACTGCTGGATGGTTCCGCTCATGTATATGTTGTTGAGGTATGCGGAGTACCCTTTCATGTTGAGTCCGAAAATGGAGAGGTTCGTCAAGTCTCCGAATTGGGCGGCTACCATTTCCTTCGTGAACTCCCAGTTGTTCACGCCAGCAAGGTATCGCTCGTATGTCAGCGTGCTGTATCGGCTCTTCTGTCTTGTCTCGTCGCTGAAGTTGCCGTATGCGACAAAGTGCATCGCATCGTGTGGGTGGTGTTGGCTATGCCATGTGTCGCTCTTCGGTCTCAATGCGTAGCGCACCCTGCTGTTGTGCTGGGTGTCGATGATTTCCGTGATTCGGAAGTATGCGGTGTAGAACCCTGCAAACTTGAAGTTGCCTATGCCATCGTCGTAGTCATCGCTCTCGTTGTCCTCGATGTTCATTCCCTCATGCCATATACCTTGGCAAATGTCATCAACAGCAATCTTGCCTATTTCTCCGTCCTGGAGGTGGAGGACGATGGTTCCTGTCGTTAGCTGGTTCCCATCGCTGTCAGTGTCGGGTATGACCTCCTTGATGATTCCACCGCCTGCTGCCCTCCATCGGTTGCCTATCTGAATGGTTACTCTGTTGCATCTATATTCGGGTGTCTCGATGAACTCTCGAATCGTGAGGCTGTTCAACTCTGCGTTGCCCATTCCGTCGATGCTGGCTCCCTTTCCGAATTGTCCGCTGATGAAGTCACCGATTGTGATGCCCTTGCTGAATTGGATGAGCTGCCTTGCGCTGTCCTCGAAGACCTTGCTCAGCTTTGTGTCCATCCTTTTCTCCAAGAACTCCATCTTGTTTTGAAGTTCGGTTATCAGCTTGTCGTAGGCAGGAATGTTGCCCTGGGCGGTGGTGTTCTGCAGTTGGCTATTGTAATAGACCACCTCGCTTACCGTGCTTGCCAGGCTATCGCTGTTGCTGTATGCCTTGCTCTCACCGATGGTGTATGTCCCTTGGTTGAGGTCTTCGAGGTCAAGTTCCCATCCGATGATGCGGCTCTGTCTTGCTTTGTCATCGGTGTCGAAGTATTCGGGTGCGACGAGTTTCACCTTGCTTCCGTAGGTCAGCTCGATTTGCTTGCGCTTGAAGTCCACGGGGTTCGTGGTTCCCTCGTATGTTCCGCTGTCCACCTTCATCTTCTTCATGTCCTTCTCAGCCTTAGCCTTCAATTCCATTTCCGCTGCCTCCACCAATTTGTCATCAATGAAGGTAATGTCCATGTTGTACATGTAGAGCTTGTCCCCGACCGCTGGCTTCATGGTGTCGTTCGGCAGTTCCAGCGTGTAGGTGTCGTTCCTCGTAATCTCGAAGAGTTGCTTGTCATCCACGTCCGCATCAGGGTTGAAGTGTACCTCGAAGTCCATTCCGTTCAGCTTTCCACTCTCGAAGTGGATGCTCAGTGGCTTGTTCTGTTCCTGCGTCTCGTATATGCTGTCGAAAACGAAGGGAGAGCCATCTGGGAGCTTCGCCTTGAATCGGTAGGCAGTCCAATAGGTGACGTTTCCTGTGTCGGTGTCTGTTGTCTTGGCTGGTATCTCCGTCACCTCCGTTATGGTGAGCAGTGCCCTTGGATAGATGTCCTCGTATGTCTTGACGATATCTGTCACTTCGTCTGGGTCGAGGTTCGGGTCGCTGTCGATGTATGGTGTTCCTATCGGTAACTGGAGGATGGTGTCTGCCACTCCTTGTATCGCCACGTCTGCCTGTCCGTCTATCGGCTCTGTATAGAGCTTGTTGACGTATGCCATTGCGAGGTGGGCGAGTGTGACCTGCTGGCTTGTACCTGCGAGTTGCTTCTTCTCGTCCGTCAGTCCGTAGCAGTCCCTTCCTTCGTTGATGTTCTTGTCTCCGTCAGCCACTATGCCGATGAACTCTATTCCAGCCTCGGTCTTGTCTGCCAGCGTGATGGTGGTGTGCTTGGTTATAGCCTTCTTCTGTAGTTGCAAGTCCTTGAACGAGAAAATCGGGCGGTAGTCTCGCTCAACTCTGACCATGGTGGTCTTGCTTGCGTCCGTCTGCCCTCCTGTCTCGTCCCCGATGATGAACTGCACGCCTGTTCCGTTTTGGAATCCGATTGCGTCCACCATGCTGTCCACCTCTATCTCGAAGACTGGGCTGTTCCAGGAGACGGTCTGTCCTGCGGCTGGGTTTGTGTAGCTTCCGCTCACCACCTTGAATGTGTATGTCTTCTCAGCGTACTTGCTGTAGCTGGTTATCTTGATGCGGTTCTTCTCGCTGTAGAAAGTCTTCGGCTTGTTTGTTGTGAATCGCACCTTGGTGGAGTAGAGCTTGTGGAATCCGTCTATCGTGAATGGGTTCTTCAGCTTGCGTCTGTAGTTTTGGTTGAGGTTACGGCTGGAGCCGAAAGCGTAGAGCCTGGTTCCGTGCTGCTCGCTGTCCTCGCTTCTGCTAAGTCCGTTCAGTTCCTTGTGCTGCTCCAGCGTTATGATCTGGTCGCCTTGCTCGCATCTTCCGAAATGGATTTCATTCTTGTCTATCCACCATTCGGTGTCGAAAGCCTCGGCTATCTTGTCAAGTGCCGAGAGCAGGGTGGTGCTATCGTAGTCTATGAGCTTTGCGTCGTTCCTCTTCTCCACGTCATCGTGAATGAATACGATGTACTCCTTGCCCCCGTATGTGTAGCCAATCTTGGAGAGGTTGTCGGTGAGGATGCTGGCTTGTGCCTCCAGCGTGTCGGTGTTGCTCCACTTGGCTTGCATTCCGTTCACGCTGCCTATCCTAAAGAAGATGATGCGGTTCTTGAACTTGTACCAGGGTCTGTCAAGTCGCAGTTCATAATCGTAGCCTGCGTCCTTGCTCGATGCAGTTGGCTTTGGCAAGTCCACCACCTCGAAGCGACCGAGTCCCTCGATGTTGGTGTAGTATCCCTTTCGGAGCGAAAGGACGGAGGAGGTGGAGAAGTTCACGCTGATGTACTCCTCCTCCTGCTTCTTCCATGCGTAGGTGCTTCCGCTCCCGACTGGTATGGTGTATGTCTTGGCTTGCGCCCTGTTATAAATCTGTATCTTCATAATTGTCGGTATCCTCCTTGCCCCTGTTGGCTGGGTTCGGCTCGTTCAGCGACAGGCTGAATGTCGCCATTCCCTTGAAGTATGACTTGAATTGCTTACAGTTCTTATAGTCGCATCGGTACACCACGTCTGGCTCGAACTTGGTGCGTATGTTGATGCGCCTCTTCTTTAGCTCCTTCTTGAACGATATCAGCCTCTGCATCATTTCGTCTCGGCTCTGTGCGTAAAGCTGGACGAATAGTGTCATGTCCCTCTCGTCCACCTTTGGTGCTTGCTCCTTGATGACCTGCTTTCCGTTCTCGGTGGTCGCCTTGTTGCTGACCGCATCTTTCAGTGGCTCTGGCTCGATGAGCGTGCAAAGCGAGGAGTCGCTTAGGCAAATGCCCCACATTCCGAATGCGTCCATGTCGTTGATGAATAATTCCCCGATTCTGTTCATTTGTCGCTTCTCCTATTAAAGGTGTTCGGTGTTCTTTCTTATCTTTTCAAGCTTTTGGTTCATCGCAGGCAGCTCGCTGGTGTATCGCTCTATCTTCTCCAAGTGTCCGACCGCCTGCACCTGCATCTCCATCATGTCGTCCATGTTGGTTCTGATTGCCGATGCGCTCAGTGCGATGCTTGCGTTGTTCATCGCCTGCTGCTGGATGGCTTCCGAAATGGTGGTAACTCCAACCTGTATGCTGGTGAGCCTTCCGTTCATTTCCTCGCCCTGGTCTTGCGTCATTCCACTGAGGCTTGCGCTGGTGCTGCTTTGGTTGTAGTCTTCCGATGGGTCGATTCCAGCCGCTGCGTACATGTTGTCCCTCTGCTGCTCTCCCTTGCGGTAGGTTTCCTCGTATTTTTTCTGCAAGGCGTTCTTCTCGGTTTGGTCGAGTGTGCCGTCAGCCATTGCGTCAGCGAATTGCTTGTACCAGTCCTGCGTGTCCTGGGCGAGTGCCGTCTTGGTTATGTAGTTGAGGATTGCTTCCTCCATGTACTCCTTTACCTGCTTGGTTGCGTCCTTTAAGCCCTTGGTGGTGTCCTTCAGCAGTTCCTTCAATCCATCCTTTGCGCTGTCGAACGATAGGTTCGTGACCGCCTCATTGTAGTCGTTCTGCAAGTCGATGAGCTTCTTGTAGTACTCGATGTACTCGTCCATGTCGCTGGACACGTTCTTGTATCCTCCTGCGTTCTTGATTTTAGACCAGAGGTCGGTCGCCTCGTCAGCCACCTTCGCCATCTGCTCGCTGGTAAGGTTCCAAAAGTCACCAGCACCTCGGACGGTCACTCCTGTGATTTGGCTAATCCTCGCCCAATCGGATGCGCTCATGGAGTCGTTGATTTTCTTGTTGGCGGAGTGATGTCCACCGATGCCTGCAAATCCGTTGCTGTATGCTCCTGCTGCCGCTTTCAGAATCTGTTGCTTGTTGGACTCTGCATCCTCCAGGTTCTTCTTCGCCCTTTGGTAGGTGTCGGTTGCTTCCTGTCCTGCCTTGTCCTTCATTATCTCGGTCAGCCTGTCCACCGCAGACTCCAGATCCTTGTTGGATTGGGTGAGGTCGTTTATCGTGTCTTCAACGCTTGTGTCGGTACCGAATAGCTTGCTTCCTGTGAGGCTTCGGAAAATTCCACCGACCGCTCCGAAAACGGAGGAGAAAATGTTGCCGATGAACTTGAAGAGTCCCTGCTTCTGTATCGCATCAAGCAATGAAAGAATGGCACCGATGATGCCTCCTATCTTCGAGCCAGCTTCTCCGAATACGTTTGCGACATTGCTTGCGACACTGCCAAGTTCTGAAAGGCTCATCTCGCTGGTGCTTCCGAGCTGGGTTATTGCGTTGGAGAGGCTTATGATATTGTTTGTTGTCGTGTCGATAGACTTGTCTCGGTTCACCTTGGTGGTGTCCTTGTCCTTCTTGGCATCGTCAGCCTTCTTCTGAGCTTCATCCACTCGCTTCTTAGCCTTCTCCTTGGCTTCGTCGGATGCATCGCTGTCCTCGATGTCGCTGAACTCGGAGAGTGCGATGTTCAGTTCTTTCAAGGCATCGGTGTATCTTTGGCTCGCTTCCTCGTATGCCTTGCAGTTCTCTGCGAGGTTGCCGAATATGCCGCTTCCCTTGATGATTGCGTCATTGAGCTGCCCTATGGCGGTCTCCACGACCTTCTTGTTCTCTGGGGTGGCGTTCTTGTATTCTGTGCTTCCCTTGTAGGCGAGGAGCTTGTTTCGGGTGTCCTTTAGCTGCTGCGTTGTCTGCTTGTCGAGGTTGTTGAAGACCGAGTCCCAATCGATGGACTTCTTCAGTTCCTCAAGGTAAACGCTTTGTATGTTCTCTTCGAGGGCTTTCGTTGCCTGCTCTCGCTTGTGTTCGTAACGCTGGACGAGGTCTTTGTCTCCGAGCTTGGCTGCTTCGTCCCTCAGTTTTGTCAGCTGGGCGATATCGTCCGTGATTGCCTTTCGGGTCTTCTCTGCTTTCTCGTTCTCGTCATCGTATTTCTCGAACAATGCCTTGATCAGGTCGTCCCTCTGTTGTGCGGTGTTGCTGTCGAGCGAGGTGCGCTTGGCTGTGATTCCAGCCTTTTCCTCGTCTGTCAGCTTTATGTTCTTCTGCTGCCCTGTGGCATAGAACCCTCGTTTCTCGTTCTTCGGGTCTGCCTCCCACAAGGTCTTTGCATGGTCTATCTTGGCTTGGAGCAATGCCTTCTCTTCCTTGTCGAGCGCATCCTGCTCCTTCTTGTAGTTGATGTCGAGCTGGGCGAGTTTCTTAGCCTCGCCTTCCTTCATCGCATCCACGATGGCTTGTGCCTGCAGTAGCTCGTTGTCGGTCTTCTGCTGGGTGCTCTGCTGCTCGTACTTGTAGTTTTCCTCTGCCTTCTTCTCGTCTGCCTTGGCTTGCTCCTTGGAGGCTTTCTCGGCTTCGGTTTGTTGCTTCTTGGCGGCTGATGTTCTCTGTTGGTGGGTGGAGACTTGTCGGGATGCCTTGTGTTCCTGCGCTTCTTTGATTAGGTCTTCTTGCGCCTTCCACTCCTTGGTTTCCTTCTTGTCATCTCCCATTTCGTCGAGTTTCGCCTGTGCGTCCTTGGCTTGTTTGTCCCAGTCGCTGGCGTTGTATGTCTTCTTGCTCTTGCCCCTGGCTGTCTTGATACCCTGGGCGGTTGTGAGCATGCTCAATATGTCGCTTTGGCTGTAGGCGTAGTTTCCGAATCCCTTCATTTTGAACGTGACGTTCTTGCCTGTTGCCTTGCCTTTCTCCAGCTGTTTGATGAGGTTGTTGAGCTGGGTGTTGTTTAGATTCTTGAATCCCTCTGCGAGCTTATTGGCTTGTTGGGTGGTGGCGGTCTTCCCAGCCTGTTGGCGGTAGCTGCGTCCCTTGCCCTGGTAGAAGCCTATCATGTCGGATAGGCTCGCTGTTATTCGGCTCGTCCATCCGTTCTGCTTGTAGTAGTATTCCTTGGCTTCATCGATTTGTTTTCTTTCTTGCTCTGTGAATGGATTCTTCGTGCTGCCTATGTTTTGGAGTTGTCTCCTTCGTGCCATTTGCAGTATGGCTGCATATCGCTCGTTGAGCGACGCTTGCTGGTTGTAGCCATTTATTGTTTTCTGTCCATCTATCTCTGCGATTTCTCGCTTTAGCTTGACGATGTTTTTTAGGTGTCCCTCTTCGTCAATGTATTTTCTTATGATGGCAGGGTATCGCTGTATGAGGAGGTTCAGTGCCTTGCGTCTGTCATTTGTGGCGGTTCCGTCCTTTTGGGCGTTCTCTATGGCGGTTTCTGTTTCCTGGTTGTATTCCTCCTGTTTCTGCTTGCCTGCCTCGATTTCTTCGTTGAATGATTTCTGTGCTCTCTCGTCAGCGGTCAGTCCGTCCTGGCAGGCTACCAATGTTCCGATGAGCACTCCGAGTGCCGTGGCTGCTGCCACGTATGGGTTGGATAGCATCGTTGCGTTGAGCAAGGCTTGTGCCTTCTGCGTGAGCAGGATTTGCGCCCTTACTGCAATCATTGTGATGCTGTGTCCTTTCTCTGCCACGGTCGCCACCATGACCGCAGCCCTGTATGTTCCGTAGGTGGTGATTAAGCCCATGATGATTTGTCCCACCTGCTTGTAGTTGGCGATGAGCTTCTGCGCTGCGTCGATGCTGTCAACGATGAAGCCTTCCTGTGCCTCGCCTATGTCGTTGAGCATGTACTGCCATGCTCCCTCCAGGTTGGAGAGCGCACCCTTCATTGTCTTGCTCTGCTGCTCCAGCATTCCGTTGAACTGACCTCCCTCGCTGGCGGCTGCGTGGAACGCATCCTGCACCATCTTGGTGCTGATGGCTCCCTTGGACATCTCGTCCTTCAGCTCACCGATGCTCTTGCCTGTCTTCTCGCTGATAACCTGCAATGGGTTGAATCCTGCGTTAATCATCTGCAGCAAGTCCTGTCCCATCAGCTTGCCTGTTGCGCTCATCTGGGAGAAGGCGAGGGTGAGGCTCTTGAACTTCTCGCTGTCGCCCATGGAGATATCACCGATTGCCTTCAAGTGCTCCATGACCTCCTGCACTGGTATGTTGAAGGCGAGCATTGTCTGCGCTCCCTGTGCGAGGTCGTTCATAATCATCGGGGTGCGCAGCTCGTATTCCTTCAGTTGCTCGAATAGCTCGTTTCCCATCTGCTCGCCTGCGAGGTTCTTGAAGGAAACGTGCAGGCTCTCCATCTCGCTTCTGATGCTGATGACCTTGCTCTCGAACTCGGCTAACTTCTGAATGGAAAAGTACGCAGTAACGCCTGCGGCTATCTTCTTGAGGCTTGCGTCCATCTTCTCGGTCTCGGATTTGGTGGTGTCTCCCATCTCCTTGATTTTGTCGGTCGCTTCCTCCGTCTCGTGCCGTAGGCTCTCCGTGCTGACGCTGCCGAATGCAGAGTCTATTTTCTGTCCTATCTCGGTGGCAATCCTGCCGATTGATTGGAATTGCTGGACGACCTTCTCAGCGTCGCTCTGCAATTGTGAATCGTCTATGCCTATCGAGAATCCTTCTCTTCCGTTGTCGAAATCTGCCATTTTTTAAATGCTCCTTACGATGGTTTCTTCCTCATCGTCCTTGTCGTTGAAATTGTCGGGGTTGTTTGCGTCCTTGGACTCGTCCCATTCCTTGCCTCCTGCCTTGGTGTCCTCGTCATCGAATTGTGGGGTCGCTGCTGAGTAAAGGGTGAGGTTCGTCCAGCTGTAGTCGTATAGAACCTGTTCCGTTGTCACTCCGAGGTTCTTCGCCCAGCCTATGATGATTGCCCAGGGGCTGTCTGTTCCACTTCCTTTGTTGCCCTTAGAATGTTTGTTGCGCTTAGGGAAGTGGTAAGACCGAAAAAATCGCCCACTTGCATCTCCAGCAGCCGTTTGGTTATCGCCTCGTTCAGCGTCTGTGGGGATAGTTCCTCGAGGATTCGGTCTGCGATGTAGTCCACCTCGCTCTGTGTCTTCGCCTCTGTGATGAATCGGAACTTGCGCCAGCTCCATTTCTTGATCTGGGAAATCTTCACCCTGTGGTTTTCCCTTATGCGCTTGGCTCCGAGTACCAAGATGGCGGCTATCCTGCCCAATGCCTTGCAGTCCCTGGCGGTTCGCAGGGTCTCGTTGAGGATGCTCTTCGGGGCTTGGTTGATATCGGGCATGTTGTAGGTTTCCTCGCTGACCATCATGAGCGTGGCTGGTGTCGGTGCTGGTATCTCGTAGGTGCGTCCGTCTATCTCCAGCGATGTTGTCTTGCGCTGGAGGATGGTGTCCACCACCTGCTGTTCCAATGTCTTTTGTTCTTTGTCCATAGCTCTCTTGAATATGAAAGGGCAGGAGGGTGGCTTTGCGCTTTCCTCCTGCCCTTGGTTTGGAATATGGGATTATTTCAAAGCCTCCGTAGTCTTGAATCGGGAGTACCAGTAGTTCTGGTCTTCTCCTTTTTCATTTGGTGCCACACCTGTTGTCTTGAAGATGTTGTATGTGAGGGTGAGGGCGTTACCATTCTGTTCGTCAAGGGCTGGTGCTACCTTGATGCGGCAAAGCGGAGCCTTGATTCCTCTCGCTCCCTTGTTGTGTGGTGTAACCTTCAGACACTTGTCGCCTGGCACGATGTGGGTCTTCACCTTCTGCTCGCCATCAGCTTCCTTGTCTGCGATGCCGAGTCTCTCGTAAAGTTCAGGTGTCGGCTCGATGACGGTTGTCACGAGCTGGAGCGTGCCTTCGTTGTCTTCCTGTGCCACGACCTCCCCACCTGTAGCCTTCATCTGGAGCTGGTCTCCATCGCTGGCTGAGAGTTCGGTGCTTTGGTCTTTGATGACACCGACATCGGTGAGTTCTGTTGCAAATGCATCGTTCTCACCTGTGTCTCCAAACTCGACTTTGCACTTTCCCCATGACATGATAATCTTTCGGTTGGTGTCTGCCATGTCTTGTTTCTCCTTGTTATTTTAAATGTTTGCTAACTTAAAATGAATGCCGATGTTCAAAAAATGCTCACTCTTCCCTGGCACGGCAATCGTTGCCGTAGCTTGAAACAAATCGAAAATGTAGGCGGTGTCGGCTTCATTAAGTGTCTCGACCACCTTGTCGGTCATCTTCTCCAGCTCCATCAACCTTGCCTTGTCGGGGACGAGGCTCGTCCCTCCGTTGTCGATGTCGGGTACGTAAATATTGAGCCGTGCCCTGCCTTCCTGGATTTGCGCTGCCGTTACGTTGGAGACGGTAAGGACTGCGTCCTCGGTGTTCGCATCGAGTGGTCGCAGGTCGCTGGGGTAGAATGTCCCTGTTATCATACCTCCCATCAGTTCCTCGAGAGCTGCATACATCTCCAATTCGATTTGTGTCGTTCCTCTTGCCATAGTTAAGTTGCCTTGAATAATCGGTTGAGCATCGCCTTGATTTTGGCTTGCGCCATCTGCTCGCTTGTATCGAGAACGTCGAGGCTCATAGCTTCGACGTATTGGGCGTATGGCATTCCTGCCACCATAAGAAAAACGATGCCTTTCGTTGGTTGCTTGCTTGCCAGATCATGAAGAAAAGCCACGCCTTGCTTGGCTCCCTCCGTTCCGTCGCCCTTGTCTCCAGCCACGGCTTGCCATTCTCCCTCGTGTATAATATTGCCATTGTCGAGGATGCAGTAACCTATGGAACTGCAAAGGTTTCCTGTTTGGTTCAAGTACTTGTGTCCGCTTCTCGCCTGGGTCAGGCATTCCTCCCCGATGTAGAAAAGCTGGGCTATCAGTGCCTGTCTCCTTCGCTGTATCTCCTGGTTCATCCTGTTGCGGATGTCGTTTGCCGTGAAGTTGGGTTTTATAGGCATGGTCTTATTCTCCTCAGACGGTTATCTGCAATGCGTCCACAGCTTCGAGATAGGTGATGTCCTGCACCTCGAACTCTCCGAGGTCTGTGCCTCGGTTGTCGGTTAGCCTCACTCTTTTGGCGGTGAAGTCCTGCGGTTCGATTAGTACCTTGGCTGCAAATTGCGTGAACTTGCCGTCCTGGTATGTGCCTTGGTGGTCGCTTTTGTTTTTCACAATGTTGCAGGGGATTGGGTCGCTCTGCTTTGTTTCCACCTTTTGGGGGATGCCGTGAAGCAATCCCCCTTCAGTGGTATCGATTGTGAAAAGAAAGCCATTTTGAATAATCATCAGAAATCCTCCCCGACGTAGCCGCATGGGACATCGCTCCCTCCGTCATCTCCCATCTCTGCGAGGAGGCTGTTCGATTTCTTTTCGAAGCGTGAGCGTTCGTCCTGGCTGAACGTGTAGCTGATTCCACCTTGGGTGATGTTCGGTGCCTCGGCAAGGAATGCGTAGGCGAGTGCCTTCGCCTTCTTGAACTCGTCGCTGGCTCGTATGTCCTTGGTGATGTCTGCCTCTGCGTCCAGCCCAGCCTCTTCGATGATGTTCTCAATCGTCGATGCTGGTATGGGGTAGCTGCTCATTGCCTTTATTGCGCCTGTTGTCTTCATGCTGCTGGCTTGTTAAGTGTTAGGCTGTCTCGCTCTCTCCGTCTGCCCATTTCTGGTTGGCGGTGTTGAGGAAGACGAGCGACTTGCGGTTGATGAGGGCTGGCTGAACGTATGCCTCTGCAAGGGTTGTTTCGCTTTGTGGGTTCACCTCGCTGTATCGGGTGACCTTGAAGAAACCGCCATAAACCTGCAGGGCAGCGGTATTCTTAACCATTGGGACGTTCTTGTAATAAGTCCAGCCGAGCTGCACGGTTGGCGAGAGGGTGACCACGTTCACGTTCCATGGCTTGATGGTCTCCTTGCTGCCGTCCTTGTGCTCGATGCTCACGTAGGTGTCGAGGACGATAATCTGTGGATAGCCTCGTGTCGGGCTTGCGTTGTAGGCGTTGATTTTCTCCAGCGTTATCATGTCCGCTGTGACCATCGTGAGGTCGTTCACCTGTGGGTAGAGTCGCTTGGCGGTCTTCTTCTGTGCTATCAGCTCCTGGAACTTGGCTTTCTCCATGAATGCGTAGCGTGGCTTGGTCAGTCCCTGCTTCGCTATCATGTCCTGTGCGTTGGCCAGGTCGAGAAGTCCGTCTGCGTTCTCTTCGTCATCCCAGCTGTAGCCCTTCTTGAGGTAGGTCTTGCCGTCCTTGCTCTTCTTCTCGGAGATTGAGACTCCGATGAAGTTGGCTGCTGGCACGTTGAAGTTGATGGTGTCCTGTGTCGCCATGTCGCCCTCAATCTTCGCTGGGAAGGTCTGCACTCCGCTTGATGCGATGCGCATGCAGTCGAGCTCCACCTTGTAGTCCATCGCCTTGCGGACAAAGGTCACGTCATCATAAACCAAATTGACGAGTTCCTGCTTCTCCTGCTGGTTCTCGGTCGCTGAGTTGGCGAGGGTCTGTGCGTCGAGGTATTCGTTAATCTCCACCTCGTCCTTGTCACGGCTCACTGCGTACTTGCTCAGCTTGCCGCTCCAAGTGCCGACCTTCTGGCGTGTCTTTTTGGGAGCCTTGGTGTTGAATGCGACTCGGTCTGCCGCCACTGGGATTCCCTCGTCGCCCTCCAGCCCCTTGATGTCGAACTTTCGGGTGTACTTCAATGGAAAGAGGGTAGCCCATGCGAGACCTGTTCCTGGCTGGAACTTGTTGACGGTCGCCTGCATCCCAGGGATGTCAATGTCGAATAATGGTGCATCCATTGTTGCTTTTCTCCTTTGTTAAGTTAAAATGTTAATCGAGCGTGATGCCCTTCATCAAGTCCACGACCTCCTGTGCTACAGGTGCAGTCTCCTTGCGAAGGCTCGCAGCTCGAATCAGTCGAGCCTCGAAGTCTCCCTCGTTCGCCTTTCCAAGGTTGCCCATGAAATTGCCGAGGATGTATTCTGGCTTGTGGATAGGTGCAGCCTCCGCTGTGCTTCCGTCCGCTGCGCTGGCTGCTTGGTAGAGGACGGTGTCCTGGGCGATTGCCACGCCCATCGTGACGGTTACGATGTCGTAATCCTCGCTCGTGGTGGAGTCAACCTTCGTACAGGCGACTCCCTTCTTGCCGTGGGCGATTACGTCTCCTTTCTGTACACCGCTACCCTTGGCAATCTTGATAGTGGTGTCGCTGTCTTTGACCTCTGTGATGAGGCGGTATCCCTTAATCGGGATGTAGAGTCCGTTGGCGTCCTGGCCCATTGCGAGACCTGGCTTCAAGTCGAACTCTGGGTTCTTGACGAGACCGCCACCTGGCTTCTCCGAGAGGATGGTTTCGAAGATGATTGGGTCGGTCGGTGCTGCGTCCTTGTGCTTGAACATTCGGTTCATGGCTTTTCCCTTTAAATGGTTAAACTTGTGCTACTGCGCTGGCGGTGGAGTTGGTGTTGGTGCGCCTTGGCTCAGTCCGATGATGACGGGTGATGCCGATTGGCTCTCTCGTGTCGCCTCGCTGTTGAGGTAGGCGGTCACCGCTGGATCCACCGCATCACCTGCCTTGCGTCTGCCTCCCAATGGTGGAGTACCAGCCGCTCCCGATGCCTTCTCTTCCTTGATGTCGGTCTCGATGAATGACTTCTGTGTGTCAAGCCAGCCGTTGAAATCGTCATCATCCTTGAATGAGAGGCGGTCGTAGTTGCGCAGGTAGCGTTCCTTTAGTTTGTCGGATGCTCCCTCAAACAAAGCCTCGAACTTCGCCTTGCGCTGGCTTCCCTGCTCCTTGGTGAGGATGCCGTTCAGCTGCTCACGCATTTCTTTGTTCTCCTGCTCCATCTTTGCGAGCATCTGCTTCACCTCGTCGCTCGCCCCACCTGCTGGTGGTTCGTTCGGTTTTGGTGGTTCTGGCTGTTCGATGGTCTTGCCATCCTTCAGCTTGTACTTCTTTTCATAGTTACTGACGGCTGTCTTCTGGGCTTCGTCGGCTCTTCGGTCGCCCTCGCTCTCTATGATGGACTGGAAGGTCACCCCATCTACGACGGTTTTCACTTCTTCCTCCTTGGTTGTCGTCTCAGCCTTTTTCTTGGCTATCCGCTCTAAAATCTTGGCATCAACCCCAGGAAACTTGGTTTTGAGTGCCGCTAAAATCTTTTCAAACATAAAATTATGCGTTGGTTCTACAAATTTGTAACGCTGCAAAAATAAGAATTTAATGTTAAATGTGATTATAATACAATCATTAATTAACGTTATTTAATTCAAAATTCCGAAATGATAGGGATTTTTCCTTGGCGGTGTCGGGCTTTTTTCGTAAGTTTGCCGCAAAAATTAGACTTATGCAGGTTTCAAAGAAAATATTAGACTTCGTTAGGGAGAACCTTGGTTCTGCTTATTCCGTTTCTCCAATTGGTGAAAAGGATGGGGCTTTTTGTTTCTCTGCCTACATAAAAAACGAGAAGACAGGTTTCCCTGTCGCTCTCGTTCTCAATTCCAATGGGGAAATAACAAAACTTGGCGGTTTCATTGCGCTTGATGTCATTTCGTCATTTAAGAAAAATTGAAAAGTATTTCATGTTCAGCAATTTGTCGCTGACCTTTATCGCTCCATCTTTTAGAATTGGGTCTTTTCTCATTCTTTCGCAAAGGTATTTTATGTCCTTTTCCTCGAATCCGCTTCCATCGGAGTTGTCTTCCTGTGGCTCGATGTATTTGATGCTTCCGTCGCTGAATCGTTTTACAATCGTGCAATGTCCACCTCTTGATTCCCAGCTCAGACCGACCTCGTATGTACCTTCTTCTTTGCAAACTTCATCGAAGTATTGGAGGTATCTTTGTTGTGTCATGTGTTTCCAGCTTGGGTGAGCTTTTAGGTAGTCCTTAAAGCTGGTTATGCTTACAGGCGAGCCATCTTTCTCTGTCCATGTCTCCAGCCAATTATCGCCATGGCTTAAATAATAAGACAAGTCTCCTCGTTTCTGCGTGTTCCCCTTTGCATAAACATTGAAGCCCCATTCTCTCAAAGCGTATGCAGGTGCGCAAGTCTGGCAGTTTATGTCGTATGGTTTGTGCTTGACTTTGTCGTATAATGGATTCTTGCTTACTCGGATGTTTGTTCCGTTCAATCTCCATTTTGATTTTGCATCAGCTATGTATTCGTTCACGTGAAGAGGATTTGCGCTCTGTTTGTCTGCTTCCTCATAGTTCATCGGTCTTCCCTTCTTGATTCCGAGGCTCTTTTCGATGTCTCTCATATTGGCGATTTGCTCCTTGGTGAAACTGCCCCATACCTGTGTGTCCCATTCGTTCTGTGCCTTCACGCCCTTCTCAAACTTAGCAAACAAAGCCTCGACCTCTTTCACGGATGCGTCCTTGCCTATGGCATTGCGCAGGGCTATCTGTCTCTTCGCTAATGCTGGGAGTGCCTGTCCCTGGCTATATGTGAGCGTCTTCATCAATTGGTCGCAGCGGTTGTCGTATGCATCGAGTCTTCTGTCTCTCCATGCGTCCTTGATGTCATCTATCTGCTCTGCTGTTCTTGCAGCGTGTCTCTTGGCAGCGTTCTCCATGATGATTTCATGTTTGCTCTTGGCTGGCGGTGTCTTTGTCTTCGCTTGATCAGGTTTCTTGCCTTCCCATCGTAGCTCCTTGGTTGGGTCTCCGTCCTTGAAGTTGTCCTTGATGAAGTAGGGCATGGAGGTGGCGTTCTCGATTCTTGCCTGGTTGTCCTTCATCCATTTGTTGAACTCATTTGGCATTTTCTCCACCTGCCCTGTGAACTTCCAATGGTTCACGTCCTCTCCGTTCATGAGTGCGGTGGTGTATGCGTCCATCTCTTCCTGCGAGGCGAGGACGGAAACGGCATAACATCTGCACCATGGATGCCATCCTGTGAACTTGAAGTCCTTTGGAAAGCGTTTTCCGTCGAATATGTCGCAGATGTCCTCTGTCGGGTGGTTGTTGCTGATATGGATTTCGATGCCGATGACGAAAGGGAGAGCCTGCCATCTGTTGTGGTCGGCTGTCCTGTATGCGATGTTGTTTTCGGTCGCAGTCATTCGGAGGGCGTTCTTGTAGCTGGAGCGATAAACTCCACGCCCTGGGTGGTATGCTGCCGCTGCCTTGGAAAGTCTGAGCGCACCGCTCTTGTCTCGCACCCTTCTGAATAGCTTGTTTGGCTCGACAAGGTATTTTCGGATATCACGGCTCAGAGCGGCAGCACTCTTTCCTTCGCCCATGCCCATTTCCAGGGCGAGCTCCATTTCGCTCTTGAACTGCTGGGTGAGGTTCCAGACCCTTCTGCTGAGATTCATGCCTGCTTCCTTGCGTGCGATGAATGCGTTGAGTGCCTCCAGGTGTGGGTGCTTCCATGCCTGCACCACCTTTTTCGGGAGGTGCTTCTTGCCGATGATGGTGTCCACCATTGCGTCGTTCTTGGTGTTGGAGAGGGTCCAGCTTTCCTCGTCGCCCTGCTCGATGTTCGTCTGAAGGCTGGAGGTGAGGTCTTGCATGAGGGCGTTCATCTCCTTCTGCAAGGCTGGGAAGTCCTCGAAGTGAAACTCTTTTTTTTTGTCTGCATCAAAAAGGGAGGGTGCAGCCGCCTGTGCGATGCGCTTCACGGCTGCATCGTAGAGCTGCTGCACCTTCTTGGCTCGCTTGGCGAGGTTCTCCTTGTGCTTCTTGTCGTAGGTTGCAATGGTGACCTTCTGTGGCATTGTCTATCCCTTTAAAGTGTTGGTTCGTTGTTGAAGGCATCGGCTGTGGCTGCTTCTTCCTTCTCGATTCTCTGCTCTTCTTCGTCCAGCTCTTCCTCTGGCACGATGTTCAGCTCTCGGATGGCTGTCCTGCGTGAAATTATCTGCTTTCCGCCTGTTCCGTCGCTCATGTCCTTAATCTGCTGGCTGCGGTCGTTGATTTGGAAAGGCGTTATTTTATTCTCCACGGTCAAGGTGTCGAACGCTCCAGCAAGGCTTGGGAACATCTGCTTGCAGAATGCTCGTATCACGTTGACCTCCCTGTCGAAGAACTCCAGCCAATCACCGCTTTCGTCGGTGACCTTCATTTGGCAATCAATGAAGAGCATCTTGCGTGCCTCTCCGCTCATCGGTGTTGCCTTCATCTGCTCCATGCTCATGTCTGGGAGCTGGAGGCTGGTGTGGATGTTTCGTCTCAGTTCCTCGGTGTGGAGTTTCAAGGCATCGGTGGCTTGCTCCCATGTGGCGTACCCTGCCTTGTCTTCCTTGCCGTAGTGGAGAACGTTGCGTCCTGCGTTGTCATCGGCTGGCTCCTGCTTTGCGTTCTTCTTTTGCGCTGCGGTTGGTCGCTGGCTGTCCGAGTAGATGACCCATGTCGGGCGGCTGTTCTTGCGGAGGTAGTTGCCCTGTCTGCTCTGTGTCCATTCCAGCTCGTAGCCATTGTCGCTCTGGTCTTCCCATATCGGGAGGTCTCGGTGGATGTAGATTCCTGCAATCTTGCCGATGTTGATAGGCTCTGGCTCCATGTCTTCCTCCCATCCGTTGCTGTTCTTGCTGACCCAGCGGAAGTGATAGGCATCGGTGTAGGTGTCGAAGTAGGTGTAATCTTCCGTTCCCTTCTTCCTGGTGTATTGGACGCTGAGTGCTATCAAGTCATCGTATTCGTCGAAAAGTGGATAGAGGATGTCTCCGTCCATTGGCGAGAAAACTCTGCAGCGGAGTTTCAGCTTGCTGGCAAACCCTGCGTATGTGGTGTCCTGCTGCTGTGCAAACCAAATCGTCACCATCTCGCAGCTGGCAAAGAGTTTATGCCCTCGCTTTAGGTTCATTGCGTTGATGCGGTTCTTCTTGAAGATTGCCTCCATGATTGCCGCTGCCTGTTTCTCCTGCTCGTTCGTGGAGGTGTACTTGCGGCTGACGGGAATGGTGAACATGAGTTCCTTCATTCGCTTGACCGCTTGCTTCTGGATGCTGTAGGTGATTCGTGTCATCTTCTCGACCTTGCCCCTGCGCACCTTGTCTCTGTAGTTGCGGTCTTTGTACACTGGGTGTTCCTTTGGTTCGTACTCCTTGCGGAGGGTTGCCCAAGGTGTCACGTCGATGCTCTTCTGCTTCAAGTCATCGATAATCTGCGATGGCTGTCTTTTCTTTCTGTCTATAATCTCGTTAATTGGTGGCATTGCCTTTTCTCCTTATGCTTGTTGGTTGTTAATAAATCTCTTCCTCGATTTCCTGCTCTTCCTCATCCGTCAGCTCGCTGTAAACGAACAAGCCGAAACGCTCCACGATGCCTGTGGTGCAGTCGGGTGCATCGTCGTGCTCGTTGCCTCCCTCCTTGCGGTAGGACTTCATTGCGTTGGCGTAATGCGTCCATCTGTCTTCCCATCCCTCTGGGTAGAAGACCATGTTCTGAACCTTGGAGCTGTTGGTGAAGATTCGTGTCTGCTTGTTGGCGGTCTGGGCGAGGTCTATGAAGGTCATTTCCCAATCTCCAAGCTGGCGCACCAGCTTCTCCACGTTCCTTCTGAATCCTCGCCCTCCGTTGTTGCTCTCCACCACGACCTCCTGGGTCTGGTTTCTCACCAGCATTCGGGCGACGGCTGGTTCTGTGTACTCCATGCTCTTGTTGGTGAAGAGGATGTCGGTCACGTAGCAGCCGCTCTCGTATTCCTCGTAGCAAATGGCGCATAGCCAGTCCGCTCCTGTGTCCGCTGTATCGATGTAGCACTTGCGCCTTGGCAGGTGCGCCTCTATCGGCAGGGTGGCGTAGGTCTTGAAATGGGAATACATCAAGCCCTCGATTGGTGTCGGGTTCTGCATGTATTGGGTCTCGTAAACAAACGAGTTGGCCAGGCGTATCTTCTCCAGCTCTGCGAGGGTGTGCTTGAACTCCCATAGGGGCTTCTTGTTTCCTTCTTCGTCGTTCGTGACGCAGGGGAGGCTCACCACCGTCCAATCGTCAGGCTCAATCTCTTGCAGGTAGCCGCAAAGGTCGTGCTCGTGCAAACGCTGCATAATGATGATGATTGGCGTGTTTCGGCTGTTGACTCGGTTTCGGATGGTTGTCTCGAAGCGTCGGTTCACTCGCTCTCGCACCACGTCGCTCAATGCGTCCTCTGGCTTTATCGGGTCGTCGATGATGATGGCTCCTGCGAATCGATATGGCAGTGGGTTGCCCTGCTCATCCACTCGGTCAACCTCTCCAGCTCCGAAACCTGTAATCTGTCCGAGGGTGGAGGTCGCGTAAACTCCACCGCCTTGCTCGGTGTCCCATTGCGCCTTGGTGTCGCTTCCGTACTTGACCCTTGTCTCGAAGAGTCGCTGGTAAGCCTCGCTGTTGACGATGTCCTTGATGGCGATGCTGTTGTCCACGGCCAGGTCGCTGGAGTAGGACAGGTGTATGAAGTTGGAGGCTGGGTTGATGGCGAGTCCCATCGCTATGAAGTTCTTCACCGCCAGCTCCGTCTTTCCGTATCGTGGGGCGATGTTGATGATGAGCTTGTTGATTTCGCCCTTGAGAACCCTGTCGAGGGCATCGCAGACGGTCTTGTGGTGGTTGCCGACAATGAACCGCTTCTGTCCGTTCTCCTTGAAGAAGTACCTTGTGAAGTTGAGGGGATTCCGAAGTACCCACATGCGCTCGATTTCATTGTCGTGCATCATCTCAGTATTCCTCCTCCAGCTGCTTCAAGTACTCGGCTTGCTCTTCCCTGGTCATCGGTCTGCCTTGCTCGATGGTCTTGCCGTTGCTGGTGATGTCCACCTTCTGCTGTGGCTTGCCGTATTGCCTGTCCATGAGCCTGTCCATCGTGGTGGTCTTGCCGTTCTTCATGTCGATGATTGCTGCCATCGCCAGCGTCTTGGCATAGGCTGGTGTCTCGTCTGCCTTCGCCAATACCTGCAAGTCCGATAACTCCATGGCGAGGATGCTTCTCTCGATTGTGTTGATTTCGTCCTGTGTTAGTCCTTCGCTCTTCTTCAGCTTGCTCTTGGGGAGCACCTGCTTCAAGAGAGCCTTGACCCTGTCCTTGGGCTTGCCTTTCGGGTTACCGCTCTGTCCCTTCTGCCATTTGTGGCTTTCGATGTTGGCGAGCTGGCTTTCCGTCATTGTCTCTTTTCCCTTTGGCATGGCTTATCCCTCCTTCTTGGCTTTCGCTTTGGTCGGCTTGGCTGGCTGCTGCTCTGGCTGTGGGTCGTGGATGTTCCCGATGCGCACCGCCTTCATGCCTGTCAACTCTTCCCATCGCTTGATGATTACATCGACATAAATCGGCTCAAACTCGACCATTCGGCAGCACCTGCCCAGCTGTTCCGCTGCTATGAGTGTCGTTCCGCTGCCTCCGAAGATGTCCAGCACGATGTCCTTGCGTCTGCTGCTGTTGCTGATGAGTTTACCAATCAGAGGCACGGGCTTCATCGTTGGGTGGTCTGGGTTCTTCTTTGGCTTGTCGCAATCGATTACGGTTGTCGGTGTGTCGCCTCCGAAGAGCTGCTGCAGGAGGTCTTTCATCTCTGCCTTGCTCATACTCTCGATGTCCAGCTTCTGCTCCATGACCGTGGTGAGGTTGCGCTTGTTGGTGAAGTAGTGGGCTGCTCCCTCCTTCCATCCGTACAGGCAAGGCTCATGCTTCCATTGGTAGTCCTGTCTTCCGAGGACGAGGCTGTTTTTGTTCCAGATCAAGCATTGGCGTGTCTCCCATCCGATGTTCTTCACCGCTGTTCGGAAGTTGAAACCCTGGCTGTCAGCGTGCCAAATGTAGAAGGCTGCTCCTGGCTTCATGCTGTTGCTTGCGTTCAGCAAGGTGTCGGTGAGGAATGCGACAAAGTTTTCGTCTGCCATGTGGTCATTGGCGATTTTCATCTTTCCCTTCGCCTGGTAGTCCACGTTGTAGGGTGGGTCTGTGACCAGCAAGTCCGCCTGTTCGTCATGCATCAAGGCTTCGAGGTATTCTTCCTTTGTGCTGTCTCCGCAAATGAGGCGGTGGTTGCCGAGTCGGTAGATGTCTCCTGTCCTGCTGGTTGCCTTCTTAGGCGTGTTCCCTGCCACGTCGTAGGCATCGTCCTTGGCTTCCTCTTCCTCCTCTGGGTCGGGAATATCGGGTACATCGATGGCTGCTGCGTCTATCTCCTCTGGCTTCCACTCGTTGATGAGGTCATCGAAGTTCGTCTCTCCAAAGCTGGAGTTGTCCTTCAGCACGATGCGTCTCATTTTGTCCATTGGGAAGTCGTGTGGGAGAATCTTGCAGACGGCTGTCTTGTATTTCAGCTTGCGCAGTGCCTCGTAGCGCATGTTTCCTCCGATGATGACAAATCCCCTTTCGTCGCTGGTGTCGTAAACGATAAGCTCTCGAAGCTCCAGCATCTCTGGGTCATCCTCGATGCTCTTGACCAACTTCTTGAATTTCGGGTCTCGTATGAATCGTGGGTTCTTTGGCAAGCCCTCCACCTGTCCTTGGTTCGGGTGGAGCTGGCTCATGTCCATTTCCCTTCTCTGTATGTCCTTTGTGTCCATCTTGTCTTGTGTCCTTGCTTTAAGCAGTGAAGGCGAACCCTGTTAAATGCTCGCCTCTGCTGGTTGATGAATGTAGTTAAAATGGTGCCGCACCGCCTGTCCCCATTGCGAATGGCAGGACGCTCTTGGCTCGTTTGGATGCCTTGGTGCTGCTGTGGAGGACGCTGCCTCCACCTGTGTGGCTCTCTGAACCGCTGCTCATGTCTTGGTTCTCCTAATGTTTGAAGTTAATGTTTATCGTTGAACGTCATTCTCGTGAACAAATCCCACGCCTTGCTGTTGCGTATCGGCTTTCGGATGGTGGCGTATTTGTCGATGATTCTGTTGAAGTGTTCATCGTAGAACTCATAAAGTTCAGGGTTCTCCTCCATCGTGAATTGCTCGATGTTTCCGCTGGAGCGAAGGTTTGCGCTGCCGTGCATGACAATCCTTCTCCCTCCCAATGTCTCGAAGTGTACGGTCTTGGTGTGTACCCCTGCAACCGCCAGCTGGAATCGGTCGCCAATGTCGAGCTGCTTGTAGATGTATGGAATGAGGCTACTTCGCTCGTTGCCCCAAAAGTAAACCGAGATTATGAGGTTCAGTTCCTCGATGTACCCCTTGTCCATCAGCGTGTGGAGGCTGTCCACGTTGTTCTGGCTCATGGAGAGCGTGCTGATGGTCATCTTCTTGGCGCATGCGTTCTGTGTCGTAAGGTAAGCCTCTATGAAGTCTCCGAAGATGAACGAGCCGCTGACGAAAGCGTCGAACCGCTCCCCAAAGCCAAGGCGTAGCTCCCTGGCCATCTTCTGTGCGTTGTCGTACAAAACAAAGTCTTCTTTCATCGACACCACCTTCGGCAGGGTGTACCTCGTTTCCTCTGTCTCGTCCGCTGGCAGGAAGTCCACAAGATTCAAGTCGAGGTCGGGCAGCTCGAAGTTCCCAATGTCGCCCATGAAGTCCTGCAGGTGTTCCTGCTCCTTGTCTGTGTTGGTGTTGTTTGTCTTGCTCATTCCGCAAAAATACGCTTTTCTGATTGTAATATAATCACTTTCTTTGAAAAATTAACACAAATTACGCCTATTTCGGTGCAAAAATGGACTTTTTCGCTGTTGGCTTTCCTCGGAGGGTGGTGCTGGCGATGCGCATCGGCAAGCCAGCGTAATCCCAGGCGAGGAGGGCTGCGTCTCTTCCCTCTTGGTTGAGACGACCGAGTTTTTGTAAGGTTATTTCTTCGATTTCCTCCTTGGTTATCTTTCGGTCGGCACCGTGCCAGCACTTAGGGAGCGGTCTCTTGAACTCGTAGGGGATGCCCCAGTGCTCCATCATCTGCCCGATGGTTCGGCTGACCTGCTCGTTGCGTCCCTGGTCAACTCCGAGACTGGCTATTCCTTGCTTTCCCTGCCATCGCTTGATGTGGTAGTTGCCGTGGTTCATCCATCCTGCCTCGATGACGACCTTGAAGTCCCATTTGTCAATTTCTGCGAATTGGTGGTATTTTTCCTTGATGAAGTCGAGGAGGCTGGGGAAGGTGAGCATCTGGACTTGGAGCTTGTGCGTGCTCATGTCGAGCATTGCGATGCCGTTTCTGTCTGTATCTGGGTCTATTCCGATGATTATTTGCTCTCTGTGGCTCATTTTCGTGCCTCCTGCTGCGTTTTTGTTTCGTTGCTTGGTGTTTCCTCGTTCGATGTTGTTTCGTGACTCTGTGTGGCTTCTTTTTGGCTCACAGCCTCATTTTCCTCTGGCACGGCTATCTTCACCTCGTAAAGCAGCCACGCAATGTATATGATTCCAGCGAGGATGCAGGCTGTTGATATGGCTGCGTCCGTGAATGTAATCTGAATCGTCATTTTGCTTGTCTCGTTCTTTTGTTTGTTGTTTTACTTGGCTCTTGCTCGCTTATGCGTTCGCCTGCCTGTATGCGTGTATGTGTGTGCGCCCTATGTGTGGGTGTATGCGCACCCCCTCCCAAACCCTCCCCCTCATTCGAGGCTGTGGCTCTCAGTGGTAGCCGTGCTTGGTGTTCGGGCGGCTCCTTATTCGGTTCCAGCTCCATGGCTTTGCCTTTGGAGCCGTTCTTGGCAGATGCTTCCTGCTGGCATGGAAGCGACGGAGCTTATTCTGTAGCTTCTCCTCCAGGATCTCCTGCTCGATGTCGGTTGTGCAGTAGTAGTATCCTTTATCCTCCAGCTTCTCTGGGCAGTAGTAATCTCGGATGTCTTCTTGAATGCATCCTCTGGTATCCACGTAAATACTGCGCTCTTCCGTTAGGATTCGGCAGCTCTCCAGCTTGGCTATGCAATTTTCGATTCGTTCGGTTTCGATGCCTGTTGCTATTGCAATACGGAGGATAGCCTGTTGTTGCTGTTCCTTGTCAGCTGTCACCTCGATTATGTACTCTTTGTCTCTTCTTTCTTCCATTTCAGCTCCTGTCTTTTGTCCGTGAGGTCATCGCATGGAGGGTTGCCGTTGAATATCGGCTTCCCTGTCTTGCCGCAGACCCAAGTGTTTATACTCTCGTAAGCGTGACCGCAATGTGCGCATGGCGTGCTCTGCAGTCTATGTCCTGTTCCACTCATTGGCTTTGTTATGTTTCTGATGTCGGTTTGCATGCGCTCGTAGCTGTATTCGCTCTCTGGGTACATGCCTTGGAATTTCCATTTTCTTTCTCTCATTGGAGGAACGTCGTGTGACACGGCAATATCGCAGACCTTGCCTGTCTTCCTGTTCGTGACGGCTTGAAGGTGTACTACCTTTGGTCTCCATTCTCGCTTGTGTGGCTTTTCCAGCCATTTTATGAATTCGTCTATGTAGCTCATGTTACTCCTTCGGCTTCTTGCCTTTTTTCATTGGTTCTATCTTTACGTTCACCACCTCGTCTTGGTCGGCTGGCTTCTGTACTGCCTTGAATGGTGTCATGTGGTATGTCTCTTGAACCTGCATGCGCTGCTCGAAAAGGACGTACATCTTGTCGGGGTTCTTCTTGGCGAGGTTCCTGGCTTTGATGGCAGCCATTCCCTTGTTGGCAATGTCCTGCTCGATGATGGTGCTTGTCTCATCCTCGTTCATCTCTGCGATGGCGTAGAAGATTCTCGCTTCCTCCTTTGGCTCTGGCTCCATGTCCTGCTCCTTCAGCTTCAAGACTCCCTGCTTCAAGCTGCCGATGATGTCGTCCATTCTCGCTCTGCCCTCCAGCTTCTGTTCGTCGCCAGGCTTCCAGACCTTTGGGATTCCTTCCCATCGGGTGATTCTGTCGAACAATGCGTCCACGTCCTGGGTGTAGGTCTCCTTGATGCCTGTGCTCTGGTTCTTCACAAGGTCGTGCATGACGTTGAAGAATTTGTCCTCGCTGTTCAGCAGGGAATTGATGACGGGCTGCACTCCCTTGATGAGCAATCCCCAATCCTCGACGATGTTCTGCATCTCTCCGAACAGGAGGCTCTGTACGCTGTGGAGGTGGTAGAAGGTGGCTGTGAGGTAGCCGAGGCGTTGAACGACCCCTGCGTGCTGTGCCACCGCCATCGGTGTGTTGAATATCTGCTGTTCCTCTTCCGTGAGCTCGTTCGCCCAATAGTTGCGCACCGTTCTTGGTGCTACCATCTGCTGTGTCTGTGCCAGCGGATTCTGTTGCTTGCGTGGCTGGTTGTTCCACTTGTTGCGCTTTTTATTTTTTCCCATGTTCCTTTGCTTTGTTGGTTATTTACTTGCGATTGTTATTGCCTTGTCGATTCGATGGTCGCCTCTCATTCCTGCCATGTGTGCCACCCAGTTCAATGGGTGCATGTTTTCGTTGTAGGTCTTCCACCTCTCCGTCCAATAGGCGTTTGCTCTCTTGGATTCGTTCTCTGGCTGTGCCTTTAGAATCTTTCGTGCCAATCTCTTTTTCATGTCGCTGTCATTATGATGTTCGCTCCCCTTGTGACTCTGAAAATCACGGCAGGGTAGATGGTTCTGTGGATGCTGCTCTTCCTGCTGGGGCATCCGTCCTTTCGGCAGGTCTTGCCGTAAAAGGCGAGGATGCTCCCTTGCTTCTCGATGCGCTCCACGATGATGCTCTGTCGCTTGGTGGCTACAATGTTACCCTTGCGTATCTTCGTCGGCTCTATCATGGCTTCAAGTAATTGTTGACTTGCTTGATGGTGTCGTATGCTTGCTCCAAAGCCATTTCAGAAATGCGGTCGTATGTCAGTTCGTAGCACTCTGGGTTGGCGCAGAATCCTGTGATTGCTGCTGTGATGAGCTGCTTGAATAAGTCTCGTTCTTCCTTTGGTTCTAAAACTCGTCGCTCCATCACTCGCCTCCTTCCTGCTTTTGTTCGGCTGCGTCCAGCTCTCTGTCAAGTCTTACGATGTCCGCTGTCAAATCGACCCATGCCTGATGGTTCTGCTTGCAATGCTCGACGTGGTCTTTTGCTGCTCTGCAGATGAGTGCTGCCATCCCTCTGTCGTTTCGGCAGGTCGTGAACAAAAGGTTGAGAAGGTCTTGCTTCGTTCCGCTCCATCCGAGGCTGGCTTTGTTGTCTGCCGTCTTGGTGATGACGATTGCTGCCTCTCCCTTCTTGGTTCGGGTGTTGGCTTGGTACTCTCGCAGCTGCTTTACGGTGTGCTGCTTTGCCGTTGTCTCTTGTCGTTTCATTGTTCTGTCTGTTGTTTGGTTATAAACTCAATGGCTCGGAAAATCTCGAAGGCGACCTGTGGCACCCAGGCGTTTCCGTAAGCCTTTATGCTTTGCTGTCTCCATTTTCCGAAAGAAACGGATAGGTTGTCCACCCAAGAGGAAATCCCATCATTTCCTCTACGAATAGTGGGTTCAACTGTGGGGAAGCCTTCAAATCCCCTGTTTGCTCCTCTTGCAATCGGGTTATGAAATCTGGCAGCATCTCGCCCCATCTGGTGAACTGCCCCTTGCGTCTCCTTGTTGTTGTGATGGTGTTGCCCTTGTAGTCTCTTGCCGCTGGTGTCGGTATCAATCCGTTCACCGCCAATGCCGTGAGGCTTCTCCCCATTTGGCTGTTCGGGTTGAGCTTGTGGGTGTATTTCGTGCCCTCCACCGCATTGGGTGTCGGCAGGAGGTTGTGAAAGTCCAGGAAGTCCATCAGCCCATTCGGTCGCTTGGCTCCGTTCGCCCTGCTCTGAAAGTCTGTAGCTCCTACCGCCTTCAACTCCTTCACTCGGTTGGTGTGGGAAATCTCCGAGCTCATCGGTGTTGGCAAAAGTCCGATTTTCGCAGCCATTGCGAGCGTCGGTCTCTCCTTCGCCCCTGGGGTTGGCGACTTGTTTATCCGTCCGCTGCCCTTGTCGATTACTGTCGGTGTCGGCAGCATCTCCATCGGGTAGAACTCCGTCTTGCCCTCCTTGCTGCATCGTTTCAGCCCCTGCGTCTGCACGGTGGGCAATAATCCAGATCCTGTCTCTGCGGTGGGGTGCTCCGACGGCACAAGCTGGTATAATAAGCGGCTGGACTTCGTATCCTGCGGCTTCGAGGTCTTGGCAGATGCGCTCAAGGGTGAACCTGCTTTCTTCTCGATATAAATCGTGCGCCTCGAAAAGGTCGGGCGTGCGACCCAGGTAAGTCGTTTCGCTGGACTCCACCATCGTGGTGATTCCAGCAACGTTTTCACCAATGACCCAAGTGGGCTTAATCTCTGTGATTGCCCGATGCATCTCCTGCCAGAGGTAGCGGTTATCGCTCTCTCCCTTTCTTCGTCCTGCGAGCGAGAAAGGCTGGCAGGGGAAGCCTCCTGTGAGAACGTCGATTCTGCCCCCCCCATTTCTTGAAGTCTGTCTTCGTGATGTCTTCATAACTTTCTGCGTTTGGAAACCAAAAATCTAAAACCTTGCGAGGAAACTCCTGTATCTCGCAATGGAAAACGTTGCGCCATCCCATCCATGCGGCTGCGACCTCTGCGCCTCCGATTCCCGAGAAGAGGCTGGCGTGCGTCATCATGTGTTGCCTCCTTTCATCGTGGTTGGCATCGAGCTGCCTGGCTGTAGTTCCATCGCCTCCCAATCCTTGCCGTTGTAGGTTATGATGCGCTTCGTGATGTTGGCGACCGTGTAGCCCCTTCTGTATTGGGTATCCATGTCGAAGCCCTCCACGAGGTGGCTCGCTGTCGTTCCGTCGATGTCCTGGTATTGGATCAGGTAGATGTCCTTCTTGGCGAGGACTGCGTTCACTCGCTCTATCTCCTGGTCTATCTCCCTCTCCAATGCCTTGCTCGCTATCAGAGCGTCCTTGCGTTCCTGCGAGCTTGGCTTTGCGTTGAAGAACGCCTTCTGGTGCTGGCGCATCTGGGCGACCTTCTCGAAAAATTCCTTTTTGTCCATGTGCTGCTTCTTTCTGCTAAATGGCGGTTGCTCGCTTGTTGTAGTACTCCTTGCGGACGGCTGTCAGCTGTATCTCGCTCTCGGTGATGTTGTCTGCCGTGATGCGGTGGACAGGGATTCTGTCTATCAGTAGGGCTGTGTATGTGTTGCCGTTGCTGTCGGTGTAGTCTCCGATGCAAATCTTGCTCTTCGCCTCATGGCGTGTCTGCTCGTTCTTTGCTCGCTGGCTTGCCTTGCGGTAAGCCTCGATAGGGTTCCAAAGTCTCATCATAGTCCTGGTAGCTCCTCCTTCAGCTTGTTAATCTCCAAATTGAGAACGTTCAAAATGTTCAGTTTCACCTCCTTTGGCAGGAAGACCAGCGTGCCTTGTTTCTTTTCTCCGTTCGCCTGTGGCTTGCTTGGGATGCCGACGAAGGCCAGGCTCTCTTCCTGCGATAATAACTTTCTTGCGTCCTCCAGCTTTGGTAGGCTCTCCGCAATCTCATGGATGCGTGTTAAATTCTTGATGTTTGCCATTTTCTGTTTGTATTTCTCTTCCGTGAGCCTGTCTTGCTCTCGGGTGTTCATTTCGTACTCTGCTTGCATCTGGTTGATGATTATCGCCTCCTCATGGGACATGTTGTTCGGGTTGTGCAAGTTCCACAAGTCCTGACGCTCCTGCAGTTTCTTTTCTCGCTGTGCGTATGCCTCGTTGCGTTCTCTGCAAAACTCGTTAAGTCCCTGCATGATGGATATCGGGTCAACGCTGCCGTAGAACTTGTCATAAAGCCCCCGTTTGAATCGTCGGCAAAAAAGCATAATCTCAGCCATGTTCAAAAAACCGTAATCGTCCGTTATGAGTTGGATGATTTGGTCGAGCTGCCTGTCCGTAATTTTGTCCCTGGCTCCGCTGAACTCCGAAAGGTCGGTTATCTGGTAAGCCAGCCACTCCTGCGCTGTGCCGAATCCGTAGGCCAGGTTGACCGTCCAAAGGGTTGGGGCGTTCTGAAAGTAGCACCGCTCTGGGTCTTTCGTCAGCTCCATCTGCTTGTCGATGTGGAAGGTCTGAAGGAGGCTATCCCTCGTTGCCCATCGTTGCAGCGTCGCTGTCAGCAATCTGTCTCCACTTGCTTGCGACACCTGCGTATCCTTGGATGCGCTCACGCTGTTCTGTCGCCCTCTGCTCGTTGCGATTATTGCCCCGACCGCCATTGGCTGGTGTTTCTGTTGTTCCATTTCTGAATCCTCCGTTTGTTTGATTTGTCAGTGTCGGTGGCTGCTGGTTGTCGTAGTAGCCGTCCAGCACCTTCGGGAAGTTGTTTGGTCTGAATATCCACTCGAAGTTGGCAATCCATCCCTTGCCACCGCCTCCGTTCAAGAAGTTGCTTTGCGCTGCCTTGATAATCACTCTGTAAACCGAAACGATGCCGTTTTCTCGAACTCTTGCCTCAAAGAATGCCTTGCGTTGCCCTGCTATCTTGCCCTTGAGCTTCGGGATTTTCTTCGCCTCCATGATGCGGTTGAATTGCTGGCGCACCTTCTCGAAGTCGATTTTGTCTTCTTTCCTCGTTGGTTTCGCCTCGCTTCTTGCTCCTGCGTGCGGCTCAGATGCAGCGTCAGAACTTGTTTCTGACATAGAGGCTTTAGCCTCTTTAATAATAGAACCTTTAGGTTCTTTAAACTCTTTATTGTTTACCCCTTTCCCTATCTCACTCCCTATCTCATTCCCTATCCCTATCTGTATTCGTTTTGTTCGACCGTATTCATCCGTATTCGTCTGTATTCGTTCGTATTCGTTTTGTTCGTGCGTATCGGGTGGGGTTTCTGCCTGTTTCTTCGCCTCTGCTATCTTCTCCCATCGCTTCTTGATGGCTTGGCGGTTGCGCTCGCATTTCTCTTCGTATCGCTCGTTGTTCCTGTCGATGTTGGCTTGAATCGTTCTGAACAGGGTGCGCATCGACCTGTCGTCGGTTTTGAACTCCTCGCCTCTGTTGGCATAGGCAAGCAAAGCCATGAAAATCTCCCCAGCCTCTTCCTTGGTGAAGTCCTGCAGCATGTTCTCTGCGTCCTTGGTGTTGATGACGATGGAGCCTTTGTCTGTGTTCCTGCTCATGTTTCTGCTTGTATTTAATCACCCTTGGGAGCTGCTCCTTGGCGGCTCCCTGGGTGATTGTTGTTATTGTTCGATGATTACGATGGCTGGTGCTGCGTCCTTGATTCTGTCGAGGACGGCATCCATGTGGGTGTCTCTTTCCTTCACCACGATGTCGTGTGCCTCTGGGCTGACCAATGTGCAGGAGAGGTCGTTCGGGTTAATTTCCACCTCGACCTCGATTGTAACCTTTGGCATCCCCTTGAAGATAGGCAGCTCTATCACGAAGCTCTCTGGCAGGTTGCTCTCCACCGTCTGCGCTCTGAGAATTCGCAGGTTGCCTCGCTTATCATCGTTCAGTTCCAGCTCCTTGTCGACCTTCGCCTTGAAGTTGCGTAATTCTGTGACCAGCTTCATGGCGTTCTGCATGGTGTCGAAGTAGGAGCGTAGCTGCTTTATGCGGTCTGCCATGTCAAAGCAGGACATGCTCTCGCCTGTGTTGATGCCGAACTCCTGCATCTCGCTCGAAAGGGTGAGCGTTCCGATGATCTGGTCGCTGTATGCGCTGTTTTCGTCTGTCTTAAGCGTGATGCTCATGTGGTCTCTGTCCACGAGGATGTGTGCGTCGGCTGAGACGATGTCATCCTTGCGCTTCTCTATCCAGCGTGCTGGTGCGTCAATTGTTCCGCTGATGCTGACCGCCTTTGGCTCCTTCAGTGGGAGGGCATCGCCAAATCGGATGATGGTCTCCTTACCTTCCTCTGTGTTCAACTCTGTGAGCTTCTCGATTGCTCGCTGCTCTGCTGTCTTTACTTGTTGTTCTTTCATCTTGAAATTCTTTTGAATGTGAAACTTATGTTATTTGTCTTCTGTCCCTGTCTTGCCTGGGCGCAAGTTGAAGAGGCGAGGCTGTAGCTCGCTCTGTCGGGCTGCTCGCTGATAGACCAGCATTCCCTCGTTGTTGTAATAACCGACCTGTCGTGTCTGTGGGTCCACCATCTTGTAGCAATCCTCGTTAACGTAGGTTGTCTTGCTCTTGAGTTTGTCAGCCACATCCTTGATGGTGTTCTTGTAACCCTTGATTTCCTCGTTAATCATCTGGACTTGGGTCTTCTTCTCTTCTTCGAGCTCCAGCTTCTTGATGCTGGCATCAGCAAGTGTTTCCTTCAACTTCTCGATTTGCTCGCTTGGAATCGGCTTGCTGTAGCCCATCTCCTCGATTGCGTCTGCGTTGTCTCGCAGGTATTGCTCTCGCTTCTTTGGGTCTGTGTATTCCTGTCCTAAGAATTTCTCCATGATGTGACCTCCTTTCCTGTTGTGTAGTTAGCCCATAGTTCCGTGAATTGCTTTCCGCTGTAGATTGCCAGCTCCTCCGTCTTGTGTGCAAGCCGAGCCGAGACGGCCGCATTCGCAGGCGACCAGGCGTTGCTCGAGTCCGCAAAAGCGAGACCGCAAATCGCACCGTAGTACGAGCAGCCGCCACCAAACCACAGCTGAAGGTTGCGTTCGTCCTTCCATGCGTCGGTCTTCTGCTCCAGCTCTTCATTCGTCCAAAGGCAAAGCCAAGGGTAGTATCTGTATTCCTCGTCGTTGGTGAAGTCTGGCTTCCATCCCTCGTTGAGGGCTGCTGTGATGATGCCCAGCTTGAAGTATGCGGTGGCTTCCTTGTCTTCTGCTATCGCTGTCTTGATTGCCTTGAATTGCTGCACCAGCTTGTGGTCTTCGCCCAACTCCTTGCACGCATCCTCGAAGGTCTTCACTCGCTCTGTGATTGGACGGTTGTCCTTCTTTGTTTCTGTAGTCTCTTGCTCGCTGTCCACGAGTTTCAAGAAACCATCTACCCATTCGGCTTTCTTGCCTGTTGGGATTTCAATCTCTAAAACTTGTTTTGCCATTTTTGAAAAAGTTTAAATGTTAAAATCTTTGTCGTAGTCCAGCTCCATTCCTGGGCTGGCAGCTTTCGTTGTCTTACCTGTTGCTCTTCGTACCTTGGTGATGAACTCCTTCTCGTTGCTGTTGCCGTCCGAGAGGTGAATCAGCAGAATGTCCTTGGTTGCCGTGAGGTCGCTTCGCTTCAAAATCCCGATGGTGTTGTCGATGCTCATGTGGCTGGTGATAACTCTTTTTCTCAGTGCTGCTGGCACCCAGCCGTTGAGAACGTTCTGGTTGAGGATTTCGTCGCTGTAGTTCGCCTCTGCCATCCAGTGCGTGATGTTCTTGAAGTCGTAGGGCATGGCGTATGTGTCTGTGAAGAACAGGGTGCGCCCTGTCTCCTTGTGCTCGATGAGGTAACCAACGCAGGGTACGTCGTGCTTGACCTCGAAGGGCAGAATCTTGAAGCCACCGTAAATGTAGCCGTTGTCCTTCTGTATCGCTGTGGTGGTTGTCGCTCCGAGCTGCTTGGCTTCGATGACCGAGGGGAGAGCCAGCAGCGGTATTCCTGCCTTCTCGTATTCGGCTGCGTGTCCTGCGTGGTCGTTGTGCTGGTGTGAGATTATGCAAACTTTCACCTTTGCGATGTCCCATCCGAGTGCCTTCTTGACCTCTGCGAGGCTCATGCCTGCCTCGATGATTAGGGCTTCGCTGTCGTTCTGCAAGACGTAGCAGTTTCCCTTGCTGCTGCTTCCGAGGATTGTCATCTTCATAGCTCTTCCCTCCTGTCCTTAATCAATCGGGCATTTGCGTGCCGTTCCAGCCCCTTGGTTGCCGTGGCTCGCTGGTGCTGCCTCTGGTGCAGGTTGCCCTCCGTTGTTCATGTCGATGTAGTTGCTCTTAGCCTCGATGCCCCTCGGCTGCTGGTTTTTCACCTCTTCTGCCTCCACGTCGATGGCTTGGCGACCTTGCGCTGCGTCTCGCTCTGCGGTGGCTTCGTCGTAGCCCTTGTTTGTGTCATCGTCGCTGTCCGCAGGGTCAGCCGTGCTGTCGAGGGCAATCTTGCAAGCTCTCTGAATGACCGTCTTCATGCACATCTGGTCTGTGAACTTGGTGTGCGCTCCGCTCTTGCCCTTCATCGCTCCCTGCTCCCATGCGCTCTGAATCATCGCTCTTGTCATCACCTCGATGTGGCGTGAGCCGTCCTTGTTGATGACCACTGCGTAGGCTGCGAGAATCTTGGTGTTGTCGATGTTGGCGAGGTTCGGCACATGCTTGACCAGCTGCTTCTGTCCGTCATCGTCGATGGTGTAGACGAACTCGTCGCCCTCGTAGATGACCTGTGCGTTGACCTTCTCGATTTCGGTGTCTCGCTTGGCTCTCATCAGTTTGCCAAGGTATCGTTCGTTCCACTCCAGGCGGTCTCCGTACATGATGAAGTAGCAATGCTTCTGTGGGTACTCGCCATGAATGACCATCTGAAGGAGGGCGTTGCAGATGCTGTCCTTGGTGCAAACGTCGATTGCCTTCTGTTTCGACATGTTCTCCACCGTCTGGAGGTAGAGCCATGCCATCTTGATGGCGTTGCCTACATGGTAGCCCTTTGGCAGGACGAGCTCCCCTGTCTCTTGCCAGCCGTTCACCCTGTCCATGATTTGCTGGGTCGTTTCCTCTTGCATCCGCTTGAGGGCGGTTGCGTTCTGTGAGGTCAGCTGCGTGTTCGCTTGCTGCCCTCCCTGTGGTTGTTGTGATGTTTGTGTCATAATCACTTTTGTTTGAAAATTATTCTATGATTGTCAGCTCCTTGTCTCTCGAAACTATGAAGAGAATCTGCTGGCTTCTTGTTGGCAAAATGTCCGTGATGCTCTCTGCGTTGTCGATGAGCAGCGGTGCGTATGCGTCGTTGTAAAGGCAGACCGCATTGATGATGTCGATTCCTGCGTTTATCTTCTCGCTGGTGCTGAGGTCTCGGTATGGTGTGCCGTGCATGGTGCATTCGCAAGTCGGCTTGATGCCGTCGGTGGTGATGTGGCTCTCGAACATCTTGAAGCGGACGTTGGTGAACAACTCGTTGACCTTCTTTTCGAGGTCTTCTATCTTGGCGATGGTGAATTGCTCAGCTGTGTAGTCCTTCTTCTCCAGCTCCGTGAGTTGCTGGTTCAATGTTTTCTGCTTAACCTCCAGCGTGGCGATGCGCTCCTTCTTCTCCTTGATGCGCTGCTCTTTGGTGAGCTCATCCCTCAGTTGGTCTCGGAGTCGGTTCTGCTCTGCCTTGCGCTGGCGAAGTGTCGCCTCCTGCTTCTCCTGGGTGTCGGTGGTGTTCGCCTCCTGCTTGGCTTCGAGGGCTGCTGTTCTCTGGGTGACCTCCTGTTGTAGTTGCTGGTATGTCTCATCGTCGGTGTGGTAGGTGAGGTGTGGCTTGGTTTCCTGTGCCCTTTTCAGTTCTTCCTCGTCGGTCGCCTTCTGCTTCTCCAGCTCTGCGAGCTTGTCCTTGGCGGTCTTGATGGTCGCCTCTGCGTCAGCCTTGCGTTTCTTGATTAGTGCAGCCTCCTTGTCGAGTTCGTCGAATTGGTCTCTCTTGTGCTGGTTGAAGTTGCCCTCCATCTCTGCCTTCATCTCATCGATGCGGTCTTGTTGGAGTCGCTGGTGGCAGGTAGGACAAATCTCCTGGTTGCCATCCCATGCAAAGATTGTCTGTTCGAGCTTCAGCCATCGCTCCTTGAAGTCCTTCTTTGCGATTTCAATCTTGGCGAGCTGGCTGTTGGCATCTTCCACCGCTGCCTGTGCGCCTCGGATGGCTCTCTTCGTGCAGTCCAGCTTGTATTGGGCATCGTCGATGTCTCGCTTGTGATTGCGTTCCGCTGTCGTGTTCTTGTCTTGGTAACTCTGGACGATGGACTGCATCTGCTGCTTGAGCTTGTTTATCTCGGTGCGCTCCTTGGTTCGTGCGTTGAACTCGGTGTCAACGGTGCGGCTGATGTCTGTCAGCTCCTTGTCGATGTTCTCGATGCCTTTCTCGATTTCCTGGATTCTTCTTCGTGTGAAGTCGAAGTCTGGCTTGTTGGCTTCGAGGGCTTTCAGCTCATCGGCGTTCTCGCTGATGCGGCTTGGCAAGGTCTCGATTTCTTTCTTCAACTCTCCGATTCTGTATTTGAGCTGCTCTCTGAACTTTTGGAGGTCGGTGCCAGCCAACTCCTGCAGCAATCCCTTGAAGTCCTCGTTGTTCCCTGCGATGTCTTCGTCTGTTGTCTTGCCAACCATCTTGGTCAGCAGGTTTCGCTGTTCGTCTGCTGGTAGGCTCGGAAAGTAGGAAGGCATCGTGAGAACCTTGAAGAGGCTTTCCTTGCAAAGGCTGTCCACAAACTCCTTGTAGTCCTTTTGGGTGTACTTGTTGTCGTTGACAAAGTACTTGGTGGTGTGTCCTGTCAACTCTGCCTCTTCTTTCTGTCTTGGCTTGCTCCATGTCTCGCTTCTGACCTTTTCGAGGCGGTAATCCGTGCCGTCCGCTGTCAGTTCGAGAACCACGGTGTTGTCGAGGTGGTGAATAACTTCTCCGTTCTCATCCTTCGGGTCGATGCCGAAGACTGACTGACCCTCGCTGTTCTTGTCGAAGAGCACCCAGCGCACCGCATCCACGATGGTGGTCTTCCCTGCGTGGTTCGCTCCCAAGATCTGGGTGAGCGTCGGGTTGAACTTGATGGTTCGCTCTGCGAGCACTCCCTTGAAGTTCTTGATGCTGATTTGTTTGAATTCTATTCTCATGCTGCTTTTACAAAATGTTGATTATGTATTCGAGTGCTTCTCTCAATTCTGCTGGCATCTTTGTGTCGCTGTTCATGTTCTCGACAATGTCCAGCTTTGCCGCTGTTGCCTTGATGAGGTTCGCAAAGGTTTGCTCTTGCTGTGCCAGCTTGAAGAATGCGTCGAGCATCACCTTCGGGCTGTTCGACTTGAGTGAGGCTGCAACCATCCCTTCCTTGTCGTTGTCCTCGATGGCTATGAAGATGCGAGCTTGCTTTGGTGTCGCTTGCCCCCCCATTTCCTTATCTTCGTTGTTGAAGGCTTCGGCTGTCTTAGCCTGTCTCTTGAACCAATCGGTAGCTCCCTCGAATGCGTTCTCTTCAGCTGCCTGTTTTGTGCTTCTAAATAATCCCATGAATCTTAAAATTTAAATGTTCAACTTATTGTTAAATGGCTATCTGCCAAAATTTCAAAATGTCCAGCCCTGTGTAGAATGGGCGGTTCGTGCTCTTGCGGTAGTGAACCTTGATATGTCCCTTCTTGGTGTGGCGGTGCAGGGTGCTGCGGTCAATGCCGAGAAGTTCGCAGGTTCTTGCGATGGTGTACCGTCCAGCTGGCTCGATGTTCGGTTTGGTCTCTGTCATCGCTCGCCTCCTTCCTTCTCTTCTTCATCCAAGGCTTTCATCATGCTTTTGCTTATCGCAATCATGACCGCAAAGCAAAAAGCCACAAACCATTCGCCTCGGATGATGGCTGCTGCTGTCTGGGTGATGCCGAAGATGAGCGTTCCGATTGCGCCTATCCACATGATGGCTCTCTCTGCTTTTCTCATTGTTTTGCCTCCTGCTCTTGTTAGATGTTTTTACTCAATTCGTTTGCGGTGGTGTAGCATCCTGCGCCCACCAAAATGAAGCGGACACCGCTGGTGGTTATTCCGTGCTTCTCAGCCAATGCTCGCAGTAGGCGATATGGCTTCTTTCCCTGCGCTGCGAGCTTCGGTGCGAGCTCCTTGAATTCTGCAATGATGCTCTCGTTGCGCTCCTTGCGCTTCCTCTCCATTGGAGTCATTAAATCGATTTCTGTCATTTTTTCTCCTTTTTATTTTGTTATTTCAACTTTTTTATTTACTTTTGTTTGTGGTAACGTATTTTCTTTCGTTTTCCGAGTGCAAAGATACACAAAAACGTTTGTATAGCCAAACAAATTGGTGTGTTTCTTTCGTTTCTGTGTGTTAATTAGTCTTAACAAAACAAGGCTTTAGGTTTAACTATCTGATTGATAAAAGGTTATGACAGGACAAAGAATAAAGGAAATTTTGGCGGCTGAGGGTATCTCACTCGCTGAGTTGTCTCGCTTGCTTGGTTATGAGGGCGACCAGAGGCTTCATAATGCTCTGCGCTCGGAGAACGTGAAAAGTGGGCTTTTGGAGGATATTGCTCGTGTTACACACAAAAGCGTGTGCTTTTTCTACCCAAACGGTAACGGTGGTTCTGCAAACGCTTCCGATAGTTCCGTGGCTGTTTTGGGGTCTCAAAACCAAATCAGCACCATCTCGGAGCGGTTCTTGGGTCTCCTTGAAAAAAAAGACGAGCAAATCGACCGCTTGCTCTCCTTGATGGAAAATCAGAAAGGAGGTAATTAATGGCAGGTGTCTATTCTCGAACTGCTCAATGTGGCATGAAGGTGATGTTTGCTGCGATGCAAATCTTGCAGAAGGAGGGAGGCTCTTGCCGTCTCTCTGATTTGCGTTCTCACTTGTCTGAATGTTGTGATTTTTCATCGTGGGAGAAGGAAACCGTGAACGGCTCTGTTCGCTGGCATAATTTCCTCTCTTGGTATTCCTCTTGCTATGTGGCTGCTGGCTTTATCCGAAAACAAAGGGGTACTTGGTATCTGACCGATGAAGGTGTCGCTTGTCTCTCTTCGTCTGAGTCCGCTGCCTTTGACTTGGCAAACGTTGCCTATAAGGAAAGTTCGGGCGAGGCTTCTGCTGCTCCATCGGGTGACCTGCTCCCTGCAAGTCCTGCCTCGCTCACCCTTGGCGAAATGAAGGAGCGTGCTGATGAAGGCTTGCGAGCTGCTATCGCCTCTCGCTCTCCTTATGAATTCCAGGACATGGTGGCTGCTCTGCTCCATGCGATGGGGTACTTCACTCCGTTCGTCGCTCCCAAAGGAAAGGATGGCGGTGTCGATGTGATGGCTTTCCACGACCCTCTGGGTGCTTCTGTTCCTCGTGTGAAGGTGCAGGTCAAGCACACCCCTTCGTCTTCTGTCTCTGTGGAGGTGGTTCGTCAGTTGGTCGGCTTGCTTAATCGTGATGGCGATGCTGGCTTGGTTGTTACCTCTGGCTTGTTTACCTCGGAGGCTCATCGTGCCGCTCGTGAATCCCACCGCAGCGTGCGCCTTATCGATGGCGATGAGTTCGTGGACTTGTGGATTCGGTATTACTTTAAAATGTCGGAAGAAGACAAGGAGTTGCTTCGCATCACCCCTGTCTATTTCGTGTCTGAATAAAAGTGTGAATTATGAAAAAGGTATTATTTGCGTTCCTCGCCATTGGCTTGCTTTGGTCTTGCGACTCGAAGGAGTCCGAGGAGGCTGTTCGTCAGAAATGGGTCGAGCAGCAGATGGCTCGTGAATATAAGGATGCTGAACTCGACAGCCTTGCGCTGGTTGCGACTGGGCAGGAGGGTGATGTGTCTTCTGTAACTTCAAGGCTTCGTGCTTTGTCTGTGCTTCGTTCCGAGCTTCCAAATAAAAAGGAGGTTTGGGATAAGGTCGAGAAAACCATCTATGAAGGCTCGGTCTATGGCGATGATGAAAACGAGGCGGATGTGTTTGAATAAATTCTGGGCTTATGCAAAGTAATGATTCCGTTCGTGTGGCTTGTCGGTTCTTCGTGGCTCTTCGCCTTCTGAAGGAGAACCGTCTGATTCGTGGAAAGAAAACTTTCACCGACCGCTATGGCATCAATCGGTGGAACATGAACACCTGCGAAAAAGAGCCGAATCGCGACCTGTTCCAGCTGTCTTGGCTGACCTATCTGGTTCGCGATTATGGCGTGTCCGCTCGCTGGCTTCTCCTTGGTGAGGGGGCTTTCTTCGAGCGTGATTGCGTCCATCCTGTGAGTGTTAAATCCGAGGCTTGCGTGCAAAATGCGTGCAGCTCTGAAAATGGGAGTTTGTAAGTAATTGAAAACAAAATGATTAGGGAAGAAGGAGGCACGCCTGGAAAGCGTGTATTCCCCTAAAGGGAATCGGGGGTTCGAATCCCCCTCTTTCCGCATATACATATATAATATAAGGTATATATGAAGAAAAATCCTTTTATTGCACGTTTGGCAATATTGACATTCACCCTTGTTGCTTCTTCTATGCCATTGATGGCGCAGGAAGAATCAATGGGAATTCATCAAGCTCTTAAGACCAAGTTTGTAGAAGGCAATGCCGGCTTTATGTCGTTGGTGGCCATTGCCCTGGTGGTTGGTTTGGCGTTCTGCATAGAGCGCATACTTTATCTCAGTCTTTCAGAAATCAATGCCAAGCAGCTCATGCTCGACATCGACAGCCGCATGGCAGAAGGAAAGGTGGAGGAAGCCAAGGACTTGTGCCGCAACACACGCGGACCGGTAGCCTCTATCTGTTATCAGGGACTGATGCATGTAGATGACAGTCTGGAGAATGTGGAGCGTTCGGTTGCCAGTTACGGCACGGTACAGGCTGCCAACCTCTCGAAAGGCTGTTCGTGGATAACGCTGTTTATCGCCATGGCTCCCTCGCTCGGATTCTTGGGAACGGTCATCGGTATGGTGATGGCTTTCGACCAGATACAGCAGGCAGGCGACATCAGTCCTACCATTGTGGCATCGGGAATGAAGGTGGCGCTTATCACTACCATCTTCGGTATCATCGTAGCCCTTATTCTTCAGGTGTTCTACAATTACATCCTGTCAAAGATAGAGCATATCATCAGTCAGATGGAAGAATCGTCCATCACCTTGATGGACATAATAGCCAAGTATAAGCATGAAAATCAAGCATCTTAAGAGCTGGGGAACCGAAAGGCTCTCGCAGCGACTGTTGTACATTCTGGTAGGAGTGTCGGCGGTGGTTTTCGCCTTGTTCTATCTGGTGGGCTACGACCTGCCATTCGATGAGAACCCCGACTTCAATGCCCCTCTTTTCACCGATGTGCTCATCGTGCTTATGGTGTTAGTCCTTCTGTTGGCATTATGCATGATAGGCTTCTCGGCATGGCGAAGCCATCGTTCGGGCAGTCGTCAGGACGCTGTGGTCAATGGTGTGCCTGCCCGCAAAATAGCCCGCATCACATGGTTTTCAACTTTTGGTTTGCTCGTCATAGGCTTCGCCGTAGGTTCTTCCACTCCTATGTTGGTCAACGGCAATGACTACAACGACTGGTTCTGGCTGAAACTGAGTGATATGTTTGTCCTCGCCTCAGTCATGTTGCTGATAGCAGCCATAGGTGTAGTGCTCTTTGGCGTAACCCGTTATGTGCGTAAAGAACGAAAGAAATGAAGTGTCTGCGTAAACCACATGGAGTACCGGGACTGAATACCACATCTACAGCCGACATTTCTTTTATGCTGTTGATATTCTTCCTTGTCACCACATCGATGGATGTGGACAAGGGTTTGCTGCGCCAGTTGCCAGCCCCTGAGCCGCAGCACCAACAGCAGGTTTCGGTTGTCGACAAGGCCACACTCCTTGAACTTCACGTCACATCCGACCATCTGTTGCTCCTGAACGACAAGCCTTTCCCTGTAGACCGACTGCAGGGTGAGGTGGTGAAATTAGTGCATCGTTTGGGCAGCCGTCATCTTATCTCAATTGAGAGTGACCGCGAGGCAAGTTATGATCTTTATTTCCAGGTACAGAATCAGTTGATGATGGCCTATTCGCAGTTGCGTGACGAATATGCCCGTAAGCAATATGGCAAGACTTTTGCCCTGTTGTCGAAAGCCCAGAAGGATAGGGTTCGCAACCTGTGTCCGCAGCGCATTACCGAGTCGTATGCTCATGCCCGCACCTTCCAGGACAAGAGTGTGAGTGCTGATGCCGAAGAGAAGAAAGGGGGCGAATCATGAGCATGTTCGGACGTCGTGAGCACGAGATGCCGGGACTCAACACTTCCTCGTTGCCCGACTTGATATTCACGGTATTGTTTTTCTTTATGATCGTCACCCACATGCGCCAGGTAACGCTCAAGGTTGACTATCGCGCCCCACAAGGCAAGCAGCTCACCCGACTGACCAAGAAGTCGGCTGTGTCTTACATCTATATAGGCAAACCAGTACAGTCCTTGCCGGGAGTCTCGAATGTAGAGACCGATTCAAGTGGAGTCTGCGTTCAGCTCAATGATAAGCTCGCCACACCTGCCGAGGTGATGGACTATGTGTTGGCAGAGAAGCGTCGTATGTCGGCTGAAGACCAGCGGCAGATGACAGTTTCCATCCGCGCCGACCGTCAGGTTCCCATGGGTGTAGTGATGGATGTCAAGCAGGCTTTACGACAGGCAAAAGTGCTTCGTATTAACTATTCTGCCGTAGAAAAGAGTAAATAATATTAATTTATAATTATTTATGCGCAAAAAGTTGCGTTTTTTAAATTAATGTACTATCTTTGCACCCAAATTAAACTTAATTTATGGCAAAGCAGTTATTAGATTACCTGGACAGGCAGATATTGAAACTGATATCACAAGACGCACGCATCCCATTCCTTGAAGTGGCACGAGCATGCAATGTGAGCGGTGCTGCCATCCATCAGAGAGTGGCCAAGTTGACAAATCTTGGCATCATCAAGGGCTCTCAGTTCATCATCGATCCCGAGAAGATTGGTTATGAGACATGTGCTTATGTAGGTCTGTATCTTAAGAATCCAGAGCAGTTCGACCACGTTGTAGACGAGCTGAGGAAGATTCCTGAGGTAGTGGAATGTCATTATACGACAGGCGGCATGGATATGTTTATCAAGATTTATGCCAGCAACAACCATCACTTGTTGGAGATCATCCACGACAAGTTGCAGCCATTGGGCTTGTCACGCAGTGAGACCATCATCTCATTCAATGCAGCTATCAACAGACAGTTGCCATTGCTTGAGATTCCTGAGAATACTGAGGACGAGGACAACGGTGAGGAATAAAAATAATAAGCAAGAGAACACGATAGGCTTATCCCGAAAGGTGTAAGCCTATTTTTTATGCCTTTGTCCCTCAACCGAGTTGTTTTCTTCGTTAAAGCATAGCCACACCTTTTCACGGAAGGCTTTATCAGAAGTTAGCGGAAGGCTTTATCAGAAGTTAGCGGAAGGCTTTATCAGAGTTATCGGAAGGCTTTATCAGAGTCTGCCCACTGCGTTGGGCAACTTTGCCCATAAGGATGAGCAAAGTTGCCCAACGTTATGGGTAGACTTGCCCATCGCAGTGGGTAAGTTGCATAGTTGTACGTGATGACTTTTCCTGATTTCAGTAGATGACTGGGCACGGGGGGCTCATCGCAATGGTTGTACTCGCCGAAGGTGTTGCCAAAGGGGTAATAGTGATTTATCTGCAACCTATTAATCCCTGATGTTTCCTCTCTCACCACACGGTTGCTTCCCAAGTGGTCTTTCTCCACGCTGCACCATGTCAACGTACTGTCTTGGTTCAAAAGAACATAGCGACCATTGCTCAGTACGGTGGTAGGACGACCGTTCTCATAGAGCACGTTGCCCCAGTAGTCGGTCGTGTTGACCGACTGTATCTTATCGGCAGTTAACATCTTTGTCTCTCCCCAAGCCAAAGTCTGGCCGGGAACAGCTTTGCCATGAATGACTATTTTGTTACTGTCATAGTAATTATACTTCATTTCCTACCCTAAGTATTCATATCCATTTTCCATTACATAGCCATTGCAGTTTGTGTCGAATTCTATCGGTGAGTATTTCCTCAACGTCACAAACAGTTCATATATGTCCTTAAGTTCTTGAGTTCTTTCCAGATTAAACTTAAACTCATAAATGGCAAGTTTTCCTACAGATAAGTAAACATACCAACCATCTTTAATGTCAACCCCTGGTTTAGGAACTTTGCCCAATGCCTTTACACGGGATACGCATTTATTCAATTGTCGGACTTGACTGTCTGTCAACCTTTTAGAACGGTCCAAGAATATCGTATCAAATTTTAAAGAAGCAGATGTTAGCTTTCTTTTGTCTATCAAATTAAACATATCATATTTGGCACTGCCACAAATGGTTCGTATAGAGTCTTTCCCATTATATGTAACTTGATAAACTTTTCTTTGCACGATAAAATAGAACATCTCACAAGACATATCAGTAGAAACGGCATCTGTTGACAATGGATTCGTTCCTGCCTTTTTATTCATTTGGCAACTTGCAAAAATGAATAAAAGAAAAAATAGTGTTATCTTTTTCATACTTTAGATATTATAGTTAATAAAAAAGTTTTATTATTATTTTAGCGCAAATATAGCAGAAATGTAGGGACGTTGTTATTGAGACATGAGTTTTTTAAGAAAGATTAAACTATATGGTTGTTGTTGTTGGCTCCTACTTAGCACCCATATGAAGAACTGATAGTTACAAATGCTATACATGTGTTATCATCCTTACAACCCAAAGAAACGGTCGCTTAATACTGGAGAAATCTTACTCCTTTACAGGGGGCCACCAGCTGAGCGCCATGAATGCGGGGGTACGAACAGAAGAAGTGCGACAAGAAGTATTCCAGTCTTTTGAAGGGTGGCAGGTAAGGCATCACCATCGGCAGAATTTTGGAATAATTCATTTTTCGTGGATATAGAATGAAACCATTCCATCAGAGCGCATTAATGTGATATGGCCGACTCCTCCTAATACTCCTTCAGGTAAAGTGCCTTCAATAGTCCAATCAGAATAGAACTTGGCAACAGTAAATGGATACTCGTATTTCATATCATCTCCATAAATGTCAAATAGAATTGCAATTCCTATGTCTGCGGCCAATTTTGAATTGTCCACGATTCCTTGTCGAAAGGCTTTGACTGAATTATCCGGAAGATATAATGAATCAGAATAACTCATGAAAGGAAGTTGCTCTTTTCGTTCACCCACATAAAAATATGGGGTCACTTTTTTCTTGCGAATAGAATAGCTTGAGTGTACAAACTTTGTTACAGCACAACCAACCAATACTCCCAACAAGACATAGGCGAAACAACTAATTAAGTATTTATTTAATTTTATCATACTTGGTGAGTTTTAAAATTCGAGCATCTATCTTTTGGATGTAAACAATAGCAGATGTATCTTTGGATATGATTTTCCATACTTTGCCATTAATCAGGCTTAACTTAAATGGCTGTGCTTTATTGGCATAATCCTCCCCATATTTATCTGCCAGCACATAATAGGAAATTTTATATGCTGTCTGTGGTTTCGTCACGACACCCTTAATCTCTTTTCGTGTAGTTGCTATGGATGTTGTGTCACAATCATAATAGTGTTCTTGGCGAAACTGTATTCCATAAGATTCTTCGTATTCCTTGGCACTTACTGGTTTGAAATATTGGTTATGAGGGTCTCGCTCTTTATAGTAGAAATATAATGACGCCAACACTCCTATCGCTATTCCTATTATTAAACATATAAATTTTATCAGTTTTGTTCTATTCATAAGTCTTGGGATTTAATCGTAACATTTTTTTGAAATAGTATAATAGTTTCTCCATGTTTATAGGATGAGTTTCTATACTACTATATCTATAGTTCAATGCTGTTGGATCATTTTTGTCACTTGGCATATCTGTACTTAAAGTAATTATTTTGCCTTTATTGTATATGTATTTTAATAAAGAGCCATTTGGCGTAACTAAATAAATATTCATCTTATTCGCATTTGCATTTTTAAGGTCTTGTTTATTAGACTTTCGTAAATCATCAAATGGTATATATCTATCGCCACGTTTCATGGAAACTCCAGAAAAGTTATTTCCTATATAATTTACATCATATGCTCCATGCGTATGTATTGTTGCTTCCAATTCAAAGCCAATAGAAGAAGAACTCAATATTTCATGAGGTTTTCCTATAGAAGCAACATTATAAGTATAGCCTATTTTTCCTTGTGCATTACGAACCCGAAATATGTTAGAAAAATATTCTCTGTCTTCTCGTATAGAATTATCATTATAGAAATATCCGAAGTCAATGGCTGCTGCATCTGCTGTTGGAAAAAAATCCCATGGATCCTTTCCATCCCTATCCACCATTCGTACAGGATTGTCAAAACAGAACGCATACGGGCTGATATGATAATATTTCTCAGCCATTGGGTCCACACTTGTCCAACAGCCAAGTATTTGGTCATACATTCTTGCTCCATAGTCGTAGAGGCGCAGACCATGCACGAGATCCAACTCCTTGCCATTGAACTTGTAGCGCTGAAGACCGGGGATCTCATCGCAATGGTTGTACTCACCGAAAGTGTTGCCAAAGGGATAATAGTGATTTATCTGCAACCTATTAATCCCTGATGTTTCCTCTCTCACCACACGGTTGCTTCCCAAGTGGTCTTTCTCCACGCTGCACCATGTCAGCGTACTGTCTTGGTTCAGAAGAACATAGCGACCATTGCTCAGCACGGTGGTAGGACGACCGTAAGTTTCCGAATGATATGAAGAGTGTTGCATAGGCGTTCGGTAGGTTTTATTAATATTTTAGCGCAAATATAGCAGAAATGTAGGGACGTTGTTATTGAGACATGAGTTTTTTAAGAAAGATTAAACTATATGGCTGCTGTTGTTGGCTCCTACTTAGCGCCCATATGGAGAACTGATAGTTACAAATGCTATACATGTGTTATCATCCTTGCAACCCAAAGAAACGGTCGCTTAATACTGGAGAAATCTTATCTGAACACATCCTGGAGATGAACGACCGGCCATTTTGCGTCACTTGCGCCAATGCGCCAAGTGGCACAAATATAGAAAATATAGAAAAAATGGCTGAAAAACGTGGGACAGGCATGTTTGTTTATGAGGAAAAATTGTACTTTTGCAACTGAAATCAAAAAGACTTCAACTGAATAAAAAAATGTGTAACAGGAAACATAAGACTTGTGCTACAGAAACATAAGACTTGTGTCATGGAAATTAAAAGAATCGGAAAATGAAGAAAGATAAATTGCCTCTTGTTACTGCAATTTCCAGTTTCGATGCTGTGGTCCTATGCGATGGAGATTATCCCTCTCATGCTGTGGCGCTGTCGATACTGCAGCATGCCAAATATCTGGTGTGCTGCGATGGTGCAGGTATGCATTACATTCTGCATGGCGGGACACCCGATGCTATTGTGGGAGATGGCGACTCGCTGCCCGATGACTTCAAGAGACGCTATGCCGACTTGGTGCATTTGGTGGACGAACAGGATGACAACGATCAGACGAAGGCCACGCGATTTTGTATGAAGCAAGGGATGAGGCGCATTGCCTACTTGGGATGCACGGGCAAGCGAGAAGACCATACGCTCTGCAACATCTCGCTGATCATGCGATATATGCGAGAGTGGGGGCTCGACGTGACGATGATTACCGACACCGGATATTTTGTTCCAGCTTCAGGGCTTCAGTCTTTCGAGACCTTTGCGCGGCAACAGGTGAGTATCTTCAACTTTGGCTGTACGAGGCTTTCTGCCGAGGGACTCAAATGGAAGCCTTATCCCTATAAGGAATGGTGGCAGGGCGGACTCAACGAGGCTTTGGACAACGAGGTGGTGATGGATGGCGATGGCGACTATCTGATGTTTTTCACCTTCGATGCCAAAGTTCCAAAAACATAAGCAGAGTACTGGAACGAAAAAGGGGAGGCAAACCTCATCTCAAGGTCCGTCTCCCCGCTACTTATAGTTAAAAATAACCGATATTATTTGTTAAGATATTTATCTACCTGGGCAGCAATCTTTCGACCGCTTGCCATGGCTCTTACGACAAGGCTTGCACCATTGGCAGCATCGCCAGCTACAAACACATTGTCGGCAAACTCAGGCTGCTGTGGCTTCAGGAATCCCATGGCAAGGAACACAGCTTCGGCCTTGATAATCTCGGGCTTGCCTGCTTCTACCATCAGCGGACGACCGCCTTCAGGATTTGGTTTCCAGTCTATCTGTTGTACTTTGACACCTGTCAGTTTGCCGTTCTTGCCCAGGAACTCGAGTGAGTTGATGTTCCAGCGGCGTGTGCAGCCTTCCTCATGACTGGATGTAGTCTTGAGGGTGCGAGGCCAGTTAGGCCAGGGATTCTTAGGATCCTCAGGACCTTCTACAGGCTTAGGCATGATTTCTATCTGTGTCACGCTCTTGCAACCCTGTCGATGAGCAGTTCCGATGCAGTCGCTGCCCGTATCGCCACCACCGATGACAAGAACGTCCTTGCCCTTGCAATTGACGAGCTCGTCCTTGCTGAACTCCATGCCTGCGAGGATGCGGTTCTGCTGAGATAGCAGTTCGAGGGCGAAGTAAACACCCTTGAGCTCGCGTCCTGGAATCTTGAGGTCGCGTGCAGTAGGCGTACCTGTAGAAACCACATAGGCATCGAAGCCTTCGGGCAGCTTGTTGACATCGATGTGCTGATTGTATTTGAACTCGATGCCTTCTTCCTCGAGAAGATGCAGACGGCGGTCGATGATGCTCTTGTTGAGCTTGAAGTTAGGAATGCCGTAACGCAACAAGCCTCCGGCGTTCTCTCGTGCCTCGAAGACCGTCACCTTATAGCCTTTATGGTTGAGCTGGTTGGCAGCTACAAGTCCGGCAGGTCCTGCACCGATGACGGCAACGGTCTTGCCGTTGCGTTCTGGTATTTCTACGCGTACATAGTCTTCAGAGAAAGCGTGCTCAACGATGGCGCACTCGTCTTCACGGTTGGTGGTAGGCTCGTGGTCCATGAGGTTGAGGATACAGGCTTTCTCGCAGAGAGCAGGACAGATGCGGCCTGTGAACTCAGGAAAGTCGTTGGTGGAGTTGAGCAGGCGGTAAGCCAGTTCCCAGTCACCCTTGTAGAGGGCGTCGTTCCACTCAGGAGCCTTGTTGCCCAACGGACAAGCCCAGTGACAGAAGGGCACACCGCAATCCATGCAGCGCGAAGCCTGCTGTCGGCGGTCGTTGCTGTTTAATGTTTGTTCTACCTCGCTGAAGTCGAGGATTCTATCGTGTATTGGTCTATAGCCTGCTTCTTTGCGGGGTATAGTCAAAAATGCTTTTGGATTTCCCATCTTCTTTTAAAAGTAAAAGGGTAAAAAGGTAAAAAGACATTCTTGCTTGTTACTTGCTGTCATTTACTTAAACCTTATGTTACCTTTATTATTAATTTATTTATTACTCGACATTTTACCGAAGTCAAGGCAAAGGGCTAAGGCTCTTTTTACCTTTTTACCCTTTTGCCTTTTTCCCTTTATTAATAGTCTCGCTGCATGTCTGCAATCTTCTGCTGCAGTTTCTTTACTTGCTCTTCCTGCAGCACGCGCTTATACTCGATAGGCACTACCTGGATGAAGTCTTCCACATAGTGGTTCCAGTCGTCGAGCATGGTGCGGGCGAGCTTACTGCCTGTATAGAGATAATGCTGGCGGATGAGCTCGTGCAGCTCCTTGCGGTAGGTGCTGTCCTCGACGAGGTTGATTTCCACCATATCCATGTTGCAGAAGTAGTCGAAGTTGTGGTTCTTGTCCCATACGTAGGCCACACCGCCACTCATACCTGCGGCAAAGTTGCGGCCCGTCTCGCCGAGTACTACCACGCGTCCGCCTGTCATGTACTCGCAACAGTGGTCGCCAGCACCCTCGATGACAGCGATGGCACCAGAGTTGCGCACACCGAAGCGTTCGCCTACCTTACCGTTGATATACAGCTCGCCCGATGTGGCTCCATAGAGTCCGGTATTGCCGGCGATGATGTTGTCTTCGGCAGAGAAGTTGCTGCGGATAGGAGGCAGGATGGAAATACGGCCTCCTGACAGTCCCTTGGCGAAATAGTCGTTGGTCTCGCCTTCCAACTTGAAGTCGACACCCTTGACAAGGAAGGCTCCGAAGCTCTGACCGGCAGAGCCCTTGAACTTCACATTCACTGTCTTGTCGGGCAGACCAGCCTCGCCATACTTGGCAGCGATAGCGCCACTCAGCATGGCTCCTGCAGCACGGTCGGTATTCTTGATGGCAAAGTCGAGGTTGACTTCCTCTTGCTTCTCGATGGCGTTCTGTGCACCACGGACAAGCTGCTGGTCGAGCACGTTGGCAAGATCGTGTATCTGTTCGGTGGTGTGATAGAGTGAGCCATGACCCGCCTCGCGATGCAACAGGCGAGAGAAGTCGAGAAGGTCGGCTTTCTGCTCGATAAACTTTGCGGTAGCGCTGTCTACGGCTTCGCTTCCCTCGGCAGGAACCACTTCCTCGTCGCTCTTGCGAACGATGAGTTCGGTATGACCGATGATGTCGTTGAGTGAGGTGTAACCCATCTCTGCCAAGTACTCGCGCACCTCCTCGGCGAGGAAGCGGAAGTAGTTGATGAGGTATTTGTAGCTGCCGCGGAAGTGGGCGCGCAGCTTAGGATCCTGTGTGGCAACACCCATAGGACAGGTGTTGAGATTACATTTGCGCATCATGACACAACCCAGGACGATGAGTGCAGCAGTACCGAAACTGAATTCCTCGGCGCCGAGCAAGGCCATGAGAATGATGTCGCGTCCGCTCTTCAGCTGGCCGTCTACCTGTAGGCGAACCTGTCCGCGAAGACCGTTCTTCACCAATGTCTGCTGTGTCTCAGAGAGACCTATCTCTGGCGAGATACCGGCAAAGCGCATGCTGGAAGCAGGGCTTGCACCCGTTCCACCCTCGGCTCCGGAGATGACGATGAGGTCGGCCTTGGCCTTTGCCACACCGGCAGCAATGGTTCCTACGCCGCTCTCGGCAACGAGTTTTACAGAGATGGCAGCACGTGGGTTCACGTTCTTCAGGTCGAAGATGAGCTGAGCCAGGTCCTCAATACTGTAGATGTCGTGATGAGGTGGTGGCGAGATGAGGCTGATGCCAGGAATAGAGTGACGTGTCTTGGCGATGACCTCGTTGACCTTGAAGCCAGGCAACTGTCCGCCCTCACCAGGCTTGGCACCCTGTGCCACCTTGATCTGTATTTCCTCGGCATTGACGAGGTATTCGGTTGTCACGCCGAAACGTCCCGAAGCCACCTGCTTGGTTTTGCTGGAGAGGCTGATGCCATCCTGAGTAGAATGGAATCGCTCGTTGTCCTCGCCTCCCTCACCCGTGTTGCTGCGTGCGCCGAGGGCGTTCATGGCCAGAGCCATAGCCTCGTGGGCTTCCTTTGAGAGGGCTCCGAAGCTCATGGCTCCGGTGACGAAGTGCTTCACGATTTCCTCTACAGGCTCTACCTTGTCGATAGAGATAGGATTCTTGCGGAAGGCGAAGAAGTCGCGGATGAAGATAGGCTCCTGCTTGTTGTCGACAAGATGAGTGTATTTCTTGAACAGCTGGTAGTCGCCCTTGCGGGTGGCAAGCTGCAGAGTGGCTATAGTCTCAGGATTCCAGGCATGCTTGATGCCGTCCTTGCGATAGTGGAACTGTCCCATGCTGGGCAGGAAGTCGAGCTTCTTGGTGGCGAAGGCCTTGTCGTGCAGCAGGATGGCGTCGCGGGCGATGGTCTCAAGACCTATACCGCCGATGGTGCTTACCTCGGTGCCGAAATAGTTCTTCAGCAGACTCTCGCTCAGACCGATGCTCTCGAAGATCTTGGCTCCGCGATAGCTGCGGATGGTGGAGATTCCCATCTTGGCCATGATCTTGAACAGGCCTTTCTTCACAGCCTTGATGTAGTTCTGTTCGGCTGTGTGATAGTCTTCCTGTATCTTGCCCTTCTTTACCAGGTCGTCGAGGATGGCGTAGGTGAGGTAAGGGCAGAGTGCTGATGCGCCATAGCCCAGAAGCAGTGCGGCGTGCATCACCTCACGAATCTCACCGCTCTCTACGATGAGGGCTGTCTGTACGCGCTTGCCGGCGTCGATGAGATAGTGGTGTACGGCGCTCACGGCGAGCAATGATGGGATGGCTGCATGAGTGGCGTCGACATCGCGGTCGCTCAGGATGATGTAGTTGTAACCGTCGTCAACACTCTGGGCTGCCTGCTTGCACAGCTCGTCGAGAGCCTCGTGAAGACCTTCCTCGCCCTTGGCAGTCTCGAACACCATGTGGAGCTTGACGGTGTTGAAGCCCTTGTAGCGTATGTTCTGCAGAATGTCGAGCTGGGTGTTGGTCAGGATTGGATGTGGCAGGCGAACCATCTTGCAGTTGCTCTCGTCGGGATTCAGGATGCCTGAACCCACACGGCCGATGTACTCGGTGAGACTCATCACGAGGTTCTCGCGGATGGAGTCGATGGCAGGGTTGGTGACCTGGGCGAACTGCTGACGGAAGTAGTTGAAGAATATCTGTGGCTGGTCGGAGAGCACAGCCAGTGGAGTATCGTTACCCATAGAGGCTGTAGGTTCCTGTCCCTTGGTGGCCATAGGAACGATGGTTCCGTCGATGTCTTCCTCGCCGAAGCCGAACTCCAGTTCCTTGCGGGTGAGGTTCTCTACGGCGTTCTCCACCTTGCGTCCGCTGCGGAGTTTCTCCAACTCGATGCGGTTGGTGTTGAGCCACTGACGGTAAGGATGCTGGGCAGCCAGACGCTCCTTGATTTCGCCATCGTAGTATATCTTGCCTTCCTGTGTGTCGATGAGGAGGATCTTACCAGGCTGCAGACGACCTTTCTCTGCCACCTCAGAAGGATCGAAGTCCATGACGCCCACCTCGGAGGCCACTACCATCATGTCGTTCTTGGTGATGGTGTAGCGGGCAGGGCGAAGACCGTTTCTGTCGAGCATACCGCCGGCATATCGTCCGTCGCTGAAGAGCAGAGCGGCAGGTCCGTCCCAAGGCTCCATCAGGATAGAGTGATACTCGTAGAAGGCCTTGAGGTCTTCAGAGATAGGATTCTTGTCGTTGAAGCTCTCTGGCACCATGACAGCCATGGCGTGAGGCAGCGACAAACCGCTCATCACGAAGAACTCGAACACGTTGTCGAGGCTGGCAGAGTCGCTCATGCCAGGCTGTACGATAGGCGAAATTTCGCGAATGTCGCCCAGAGCCTCGCTGCTGAGCACACTCTCGCGTGCCTTCATCCAGCCGCGGTTGCCTCGTATGGTGTTGATCTCACCGTTGTGGCAGAGCAGACGGAAAGGCTGAGCCAGACTCCATGTCGGGAAGGTGTTGGTAGAGAAGCGTGAGTGGACGAGAGCCAGACCGCTGGTAAAGTAATTATTGGTGAGGTCGGGATAATACTGGCGCAACTGCAGGCTGCTCAGCATGCCCTTGTAAACGATGTTCGAATTGGACAACGAACAGATGTAGAAGTCGGGGTCGCTGATGCGCTTCTCGATGCGTTTGCGTACGAGGTAAAGGATGCGCTCGAAGACAGGCACTTTGTCGTCGGTGACGCCTGTGATGAACACTTGTTTGATGGCGGGCTCATTGCTCAGTGCGGCCTCTCCCAGACACTCTGGGTTGGTAGGCACGTTGCGCAGATGCATGAGCTGCAGTCCCTCGCGCTCTATCTCCTCGATCATGATGGAGAGGATGTCCTGCTGTTTCTTTTCGTCTTTAGGCAGGAAGATGAGGCCTGTGCCATATTTGCCTTTCTCGGGCACAGGAATACCTTGAAGAAGAATAAACTCGTGCGGAATCTGGAGCATGATACCGGCACCGTCGCCCGTCTTGTTGTCGGCACCCTCAGCGCCACGATGGCGCATGTTCTCGAGTACCTTCAGGGCATTGTCTACCAGCTCATGGCTCTTGTTGCCGTGGATGTTAACCACCATTCCTACGCCACACGCATCGTGCTCATAGGTTGAACTGTACAATCCTTTTTCCATTTCTTGTTCGTTTTATATTTATCGGTTATTCTATACAATGTTAAATATTGAAAGTCAAGTGATAGAATGATGAATCAGGCTTATGCCATTGAGCATTTGAATTCTTCGTTCTTCACTCTTCACTTATTTATACGCCTGTTCGTGCACTCCGGCTACAGCTCGGCCGCTGGGGTCGTTCTGGTTCTTGAATGAGGCGTCCCATGCCAGTGCTTCGGCGGTAGAACAAGCCACACTGGGCACGCTTGGCACGCTGCGGGCAGCGCTGTCGCTGGGGAAATGCTCGGCGAAGATAGAGCGATAGTAGTATTCCTCCTTGTTCTGTGGAGGGTTGATGGGGAATCGCTCGGCTGCATGAGCCATCTGCTCGTCGCTGACTGCCGAGGCGGTGATCTGTTTCAGCGTGTCTATCCACGAATAGCCCACACCGTCGGAGAACTGCTCTTTCTGTCGCCATGCCACCTCTTCGGGCAGCAAGTCGGCAAAAGCATCGCGTACTACTTTCTTCTCGATGGTCTTGTCGGGACACATCTTCAGCACGGGGTTCATGCCCATGGCCACGTCGAGGAACTCCTTGTCGAGGAAGGGCACACGGCCCTCGATGCCCCAGGCTGCCAGACTCTTGTTGGCTCTCAGACAGTCGTAGAGATAGAGTTTGCCAAGCTTGCGGACGGTTTCCTCGTGGAAGGCCTTGGCGTCGGGTGCTTTGTGGAAGTAGAGATAGCCGCCAAACACCTCGTCGGCTCCCTCGCCCGAAAGCACCATCTTGATGCCCATGCTTCGGATGACGCGTGCCAGCAGATACATAGGTGTAGAGGCGCGCACGGTGGTGACGTCGTAAGTCTCGATGAAGTAGATGACGTCGCGGATGGCATCGAGTCCTTCCTGTATGGTGTAGTTGATTTCGTGATGCACGGTTCCGATGTGCTCTGCCACCAGTCGGGCTTTAGCCAGGTCGGGAGCGCCCTTCAGTCCTACGGCGAAGGAGTGCAACCGTGGCCAGTAGGCTTGTGTCTCGCCTCCGTTCTCTACACGTGTGGCAGAGAATTTCTCGGCAACGGCCGAGATGACCGAAGAGTCGAGTCCGCCGCTGAGCAGCACTCCGTAGGGCACGTCGCTCATCAGCTGTCGCTTCACCGAAGCCTCGAGTGCGTCGTGTATCTGTTCGACGGCAGCCTGCTCCTGTGGTGCAGCCTCTGCCAGCTGTTCGGCAGCTTTCTTGCTGTCGTCGATGTTGTATTTCTTTTGCATGGAAGCATACTCAAACCAGTCGCGTGTGTAGTAGCGCTTCATGCCTGGAGTCTTGCTGTAGTAATAATGTCCTGGGAGGAAAGGCTCGTAGTGGTCGCACTGTCCTTCGAGTGCCTTGAGTTCGGAAGCCACCATCACCTTGCCGTCGTTGTCGTAGCCGATATAGAGTGGAATCACGCCGATGGGGTCGCGTGCAATCAGAAACTCGTCGTGCTCTGCGTCGTAGAGGGCGAAGGCAAAGATGCCGTTCAGCTCTTCGAGCATCTGGCAGATGCGTGCATGTACGGCGTCCTCGCCCTGAAAGATCAGTGTGGCGAAGTCGGTGTCGGCACGCATCTCGCGATAGAGCGACAGAATCACCTCGCAGTCGCTGCCTGTCTGATATTGATAGTGTCCGGCAAACCGTGAGCGGATGTCCTGATGATTGTAAATCTCGCCGTTTACGGCAAGTACTTGTTTCTTGTCGGGTGAGAAGAGGGGCTGTCGACCGCTTTCTGGGTCTACGATACTCAGGCGCTCATGAGCCAGGATGGCTGAACCACCGCAGTAGATGCCGCTCCAGTCTGGTCCGCGATGGCGGATTTTCTGACTCATGCGCAGTGCTTGCTGTCGCAGTTCGGGAGTTTGCTCCTGAATGTTGAAGATAGATACGATTCCACACATAATAGCTTTTCCTTTCTTTTACGGTTATTTGTAACACTTTGCTAAGTATTGGGTGCAAAATTACTACAATTTGATATATTAAAGAAAAATTTACTTGCAATTTGTGTTAGTTTTGTGTGCTTTGTTTTAATCTTGAAGCTATTATTGCTGTCTTGCTTTCATATTGTAAGTGTTCTGCTGTTTGTGCATTACAATTTGAAAGTTTGTTTCAAAATTAAGAGAAAAATCAAAGAGTCTTTAAAAAAAACAGATGCCGACAGTTCGGGGGAACTATCGGCATCTTTGCCATTGCCTTCAAAGGTGTGAAGGCTTTGTGATTTAATCAAGAAATAACTTAAAAACCCAATATGCGTTTTTCATTATGGCTGGAGAGTGAAGCCTACCACAAAGTAAGCCTTCTGTGAACTTGGGTTGGCTGCCACCTGGGCAAAGACGGGAACCGAGAAGCTGTCTGTGATCTTCAAGTCCTTGGTTGCCTTTACAGCCACGTTGGTCACAGCGAATCCAGAGGCGTCAGCATAATAGTCTGTGGCATAAGGAACAGCGCCTAAAGTGCCCTGCCAGTCAAGACCTGCGAGACGGAATGGCACTGTGGCTTCCACATAGGAAGAATAAGCGCGGTCGCCGTCTTTGTTCAGACCGTCATGACCTGCAAAGTTGGTGTACCAGTTGAGCGCTACAGGACCGAAGTCATAACCTACGTTAGCCTCGAATGTATGGGCTGTCTTGTGGGCATCGTAGAGGAAGTAGCGTTCGCCCTCTGTGTTGAAATAGTAGTCTGTCACACCGATGTGGAAACCGCCTGTCTGATAAGCCAGGGTGAGGTCGAACTCCTTGGTGTCTTCCCATTTGGAGAGTCCTACGCTTCCCCATGCTGTGAGCGAGAGGCCTTTCCAGCTCAGTCCGAGTGTAGGCTGCAATGACACCTGTCCGCATTCCTGACCACGCCAGATGTACTGGCTTACAACATCGGCAGCTACATTTGCCTCAATCTTATCCTGTGCCTGTGCACCCGTGGCGCATGCTGCCAATGTGAGTGCCAACAATCCAATCTTCTTCAAACTTTTCATACTCATTCTTTTTTATGTGTTAATACTCAGTTTCCTAAGGTTGTGGCAGCTGCTCATCTTCTGTTGATCGCAGCAGCTGCCCAATCTTTGTTTTTTCTCGTATACTCCAGTTGCCACAGATTAGTTGTAGCAACTCTCGCCGTGCTCGTAGATATCGAGACCTTCTTCCTCGATTCGCTTGTCAACACGCAGACCGGCAATCTTCTTGATGCCCCAGAAGAGGATGATACCAGTTACGGCTGCCCAAATGTCGATGGTGATGATACCGAAGCACTGTGCACCGAAGAATCCGAAACCGTCGCCGTAGAAAGCACCGCCGTCGATGGCGAAGAGACCTGTCATCACTGTACCGAAGATACCGCATACACCGTGTACTGAACTTGCACCTACAGGGTCGTCGATGTGGAGTTTGGTATCGATAAACTCGATAGAGAACACGAGGATGATACCTGCCAAGAGACCGATGATGGCTGCACCCAATGGGCTAACCAAGTCGCAACCTGCAGTGATGGCTACCAAACCTGCCAAGATACCGTTCAGAGTCAGTGAGAATGAAGGCTTGCCATACTTGATCCAAGAGGTGAACATGGTTCCAAGACCGCCGCATACGGCTGCGAGGTTGGTTGTCAGGAACACGTGGCTGATGGCTACGCGGTTTACTTCGCCAGAAGCAGCGAGCTGAGAACCAGGGTTGAATCCGAACCATCCGAACCAGAGGATGAATACACCGAGGGCAGCAGCCATGAGGTTGTGACCAGGGATGGCAGTGCTCTTGCCGTTGCGATACTTGCCCAGACGAGGACCAAGGCAGATGGCACCTACGAATGCCAATACACCACCTACGCTGTGAACGATGGCAGAACCTGCGAAGTCGTGGAAGGCAGCACCAAAGGTGTTCATCATGAATGAGCCTGCGTCAGCGTTGCAAAGCCAGCCGCCACCCCATGTCCAGTGACCCTCGACAGGGTAGATAATCAATGAGATGAAGAATGAATAAATGCAGTACATGGAGAACTTGGTACGTTCTGCCATAGCTCCTGACACGATGGTGGCGCTGGTGGCGCAGAATACGGTCTCGAACATCAGGAAGCCCTCTACTGGTAAGTCGCCTTTATAGAAGGTGAGGTCGCCAAAGTTAGGCATTCCGATGAAGCCAGCTCCGTCGCTGCCAAACATAAATCCGAAACCTACGAACCAGAAGAGAACCGAACCGACCATGAAGTCGACGAAGTTCTTGAACAAGATGTTCGCGGTGTTTTTACTACGGGTGAAGCCCGCCTCGCAGAGGGCAAAGCCCGGCTGCATGAAAAAGACCAACATGGCTGCCAACAGCATCCACACGGTATCTAATGAAATTCCTAAATCCTGTACACTCATAATCTTTTTACTGTTTAGTGTGTAGTGACTGTTGTCTTGTCGGGCTTTCGCCCTCACTACACAAGATTAATTAAAAACTTTAAGAAAACGTTTAATGCCTTGCCTTCGTTTGAAGTACTTGTGTTGTCCTTTGTTTGTAATGTAGTCCTTACAAGGAAACACTAAACATTAAATATGAATCACTATTTCTCCTGCTCGGCATTATAGAGGGCGATGTCGCCTCGCTCGCCTGTACGGATACGGATAGTGTCCTCTACAGGGATGACAAAGATACGACCATCACCAATCTCGCCTGTGCGGGCAGCCTCCTGGATGGCATTGATAGTTTTCTCTACGTTTTTGTCACGTACAACGATATTCAACAGTACGCGTTCGATGCTGCTCGTGTCGTACATCACACCACGATAGATGCGTGCCTGTCGCATTTTACCTTCGCCACGTACATCGTAGTAAGAGAACCACTCGATGTCGGCTGCAAGCAATGCTTCCTTCACATCCTCGAACTTGGTCTTACGGATGATTGCTTCAATCTTTTTCATAACTAATCTCTCCTATTATTATAGATTTGTAACTATTTGTTCTATTTCTTTTATGAAACGATAACAATATGTATGTTTACGACTGCAAAATTACAACATTTTGATAGTTATTTAGTGGCAATAACTTACTTTTTGTTATTAGGTTTTTAATTTACTTTCAATAAGAAACTATTTTACTCGTTATAGTTGACAAAGTGAAAGAGAAACTATTGGTTTTGATTTCATATTGATATTTTTCATCTTTTTCTCGTTATCGCCTTCTTTTGGGTAATTTCACTCGTACACTTCTATAACTTCTGAACTTGCGAAAGTTGAGTATATATATAATGTTGAGTATATATATAAAAGGAGTTGACTCCTCAAATTAACTCCTTGACTCCTTTTTCGAAATTTCTTCGAAAAAAATGCCCAAAAAGTATACTGCTGAAGAAAAAAGTAGTATATTTGCCACAGGAAAATGAAAAACAACAATGGGATAGGAAAATTAAGGTAGGAGTGTAGATGGATGCAAACCCACTAAGACTCTCGATGTGGTGGTGTCGGAAGGCAACTCGTCGAGCGCAGTTTGTGTCGTAATCGTCCTGTTTCTGTATGATGACAAGAGGCTACTGCAAGCAAAATAGTTTCAAGTTCTTGTACTTAGAAAAGCGAAAATGACTAATGACTAAAAAATAACAGTTAAATGATGGTTTATATGTTGTGTCCGTCCTGTTGTTTCCCCGATTCTGGTGGCCGGGCCTTTGTCTGCGGGAGAGGCGGATCTTAAGAAATAGTTGGGGCATTTGTTACAGCCCTTGTGTCGGGTGTCTTGTTGGTTGCCCGATGTCGTCTGTCGGCCTTGGAGTAGTGCTCTTTTGGGGTCTTAATAGATGACCGGCGTTGGTCGTCTATTGTGACCGAGCTTGGTCGTAATAGATGCCCCCTGAGAGGCTCTTGTCACACTTCCTTTGGTTGACGATGCAAAGATACAACAAAAAGCAACTTTTTGCAATAGTTTGTTCGGACTTTGTGCT